>FWPU01009906.1_pt1 | contig 14633 bp, 8 predicted proteins | sample 2228361 | NCBI WGS metagenome assembly FWPU01 (sample SAMEA103939777, study PRJEB20133) | metagenome
CTGCCCCGAGCCTGCCGAGGGGAAGGGGCCAGACGCTTGCCCCCTCTCTGGCTCTCCCCCATAGGGGGGCGAGAAAGTCCCTGCCCCCTTTGGGGGAAGGTTAGAAAGGGGGCCATGTCCCTGCCCCCTTTGGGGGAAGGCCAGAAAGGGGGCCGGGAGAAACGATGTCTGCCTCAAGGGGCTGCGCAGATATCCCCTTCACAGGGCGCGTGACTCCCTCCCGCCAGCTGTCCAGACGTCTAGCCGCTCAAGCGGGACAGGACCTCGGTGATGCGGGCGCGGCGCTCCTCCAGGGCCTCCAGGCGCTGGCGCTCGCGGTCAACCACGTCCTCCGGGGCTTTGGAGGTGAACTGCTCGTCGGCCAGGCGCTGGCCCAGGCGGGCGATGTTGGCCTCGCTCTCGGCCAGCTCCCTGCTCAGCCGCTCCCTCTCCTTCTGGAGGTCCACCAGTCCGCCCAGGGGCACGATGACGGCGCCCCTGGTCAGCACAAGCACCACCTGGTCGGCGCCGGCGGCGTGGCCGTCGGCGGCGAAGGTCAGCGGCTCCACCAGGGCCAGGGCCTTGATGGCCGCGGCCTCATCCTCCAGCACGTGGCGGACCTGGGGCGCGTCCACGATGGCCTCCAGCCGCTGGCTGGGCTGGATGCGGAACTCGGCCCGTATGTTGCGAATGGCCCGCACCATCTCGGTGACGGCGCCCACCTCAGCCTCGGCCTCCTCGTCGTAGTAGCGGCTGTCGGCCTGGGGGTATGGGGCAACGATGAGCGCCTGCGGCCGGCCAGGCTCCACCGGCAGGTAGTCCATCAGCGTTTGCCAGATTTCCTCGGTGATGAAGGGCATGAAGGGGTGGAGCAGGCGCAGCACGCGCTCCAGCACGAAGGCCAGCGTCGGCAGCGCCGAAGTGTCGCCGGCCCGCAGCCGCGTCTTGGCCAGCTCGATGTACCAGTCGCAGTACTCGCCCCACAGGAAATCGTAGACAAGGCGCTGGGCCTCGCCGAACTGGTAGTCATCCACGGACTGCTGCACCTGGGCGGCCACGCGGTTCAGCCTGCTGAGAATCCAGCGGTCCTCGCGGTGGGACGGCCGCAAGGGCTGGTGCCAGCCCTCCAGCCCGGTGGCGCCCTCCAGGTTGGTGATGACGAAGCGAGCGGCGTTCCACAGCTTGTTGGCGAAGTTGCGGCTGGCCTCCAGCTTGCGCTCGTTCAGGCGCATGTTGTTGCCGGGCGACGTGCCCGTGGTGAGGGCGAAGCGCAGGGCATCGGCGCCATAGACCTCGATGAGGTCCAGGGGGTCCATGACGTTGCCCCTGGTCTTGCTCATCTTCACCCCCTGGGGGTCCAGCACCAGGCCGTGCAGGTACACCGTATGGAACGGGATGTCGCCCATGTTCTCCATGCCCATCATGATCATGCGGGCCACCCAGAAGAACAGGATGTCGTAGCCTGTCTCCATGACGCTGGTGGGGTAGAAGTACTCCAGGTCTTCCGTCCTGTCGGGCCAGCCCAGGGTGGAGTGGGTCCACAGCGCCGAGCTGAACCAGGTGTCCAGCACGTCGGGGTCGCGGCGCAGCCTGCCGGAGCGGCACCTGGGGCAGGTGGCCGGGTCCTGGTACTCCACGATGACCTCGCCGCAGTCCTCGCAGTACCAGACCGGGATGCGGTGGCCCCACCAGAGCTGGCGGCTGATGCACCAGTCGCGGATGTTGTCCATCCAGTTAAAATAGACCTTGGTGAAGCGCTCCGGCACCATGCGGATGCGGCCATCGGCCACGGCGTCCCTGGCGGGCCTGGCCAGCGGGGCCATCCTGACGAACCACTGCTTGCTGACGAGGGGCTCCACAACGTCATTGCAGCGGTCGCAGTGGCCCACCGAATGGTGGTACTTCTCCACCCTCTCCAGCAGGCCCTCGCGCTCAAGCTGCTGGACCATGTTCTCGCGGGCCTGGAAGCGCTCCTGGCCCCGGTACGGGCCGGCGTTCTCGTTGAGGGTGCCGTCCAGTTCCATGATGTTGACGATGGGCAGGCCGTGGCGCTCGCCGATCTCGAAGTCGTTGGGGTCGTGGCCGGGCGTGACCTTCAGGGCGCCGGTGCCGAACTGGGGGTCCACGGAGGCGTCGGCGACGACCGGGATGAGGCACCCCAGCACCGGCAGGCGGACCCTGCGGCCCACGTAGTCGGTGTAGCGCTCGTCCTGGGGGTTGACGGCCACGGCGGTATCGCCCAGCAGCGTCTCGGGGCGGGTCGTTGCGACGGTCAGGGCACCGCTGCCGTCCTCCAGGATGTAGCGGATGTAGTACAGGTTGGCCTGCTCCTCCTGGTGCTTGACCTCCAGGTCGGAAAGGGCCGTCTGGCAGCGCGGGCACCAGCTTATGATGCGCTCGCCGCGGTAGATGAGGCCCTTCCTGTACAGGTTAACGAAAGTGGTGCGCACGGCGCGGCTTGGCCCGTCGTCCAGGGTGAAGCGCTTGCGGCCCCAGTCACAGGAGGCGCCCAGGCGCTTGATCTGCTCGTAGATGCGGCCCCCGTACTGGTCAACCCACTGCCACACGCGCTCCACGAAGCGCTCTCTGCCCAACTGGTGGCGGGTGACGCCATCGGCGGCCAGCATGCGCTCCACCACGACCTGGGTGGCGATGCCGGCATGGTCGGTGCCCGGCAGGTACAGGGTAGGCTCGCCCCGCATGCGGTGCCAGCGAGTCATCATGTCCTCCAGGGCGACGGTCAGGGCATGGCCCATGTGCAGCTCGCCGGTCACGTTGGGCGGCGGCATGATGATTACGAAGGGCTTCCGGGAGCGGTCTATGGTGGGCGTGAAGAACCCACCATCCAGCCAGAAGGCGTAGATGCGCTGCTCCACGGCCCTGGGGTCGTAAGCCTTGGGCATGTCGCGCCGGCGTGTAGTCTGAGTCATAGCTGGTCGTCCTTGGCGGGAAGGCATTGGAGTTGGTGTTGTCCCATTCTAAAATGGGCTTACGAAATGCGTCAATGACGGCCTGGGCAGCGCTACCCCACCTGCCAGGACTGAGGTTACCATGTAATGGGGGCTATGATCCACCTGCGATTCTGGTCTGCATCCCTGCTGGTGGGCGTCGTGCTGTGGCTGGCGTCGCTGGGCCTGTACCTTTCGACGCTGGCGCCGACGCTGGCCTGGGGCGTTGGCAACATCGCCGAGGACGGCGGCGAGTTGCTGGCTGCGGCCCGGACGCTGGGTGTCCCTCATCCCTCGGGCTACCCCACCTACATGCTGCTGCTGAAGGGCTTCGCCGCTGCCGTGCCTGTGGGCGACTTCGCCTTCCGGGGCAACCTGCTGTCGGCGGTGCTGGCGTCGGCGTCCGTGGCGCTGGTGTACTGGGCGACGCTGCGCCTGTGCCGGCACGTCCGGCCGGCGGAGCCGGAGGCGCTGGCGGTGTCCAGCGCGGCGCTGGGCGCTGCCGCCTTCGCTGCTTCGCCCCTGCTCTGGTCCCAGGCGACGGTGGCCGAGGTGTACGCCCTGAACGCCTTCTTCGCGGCGGCGCTGCTGGCCCTGGTCGTCCACCTGGCGCTGCACAGGCCCTCGGGACACCAGGAGGCACAGGCACCGACGGCCCGCCTGGCGCTGTTCGGCCTGCTGCTGGGCCTGGGCCTGGGCAACCACCTGACCCTGCTGGCCGTGGCCGTACCCCTGCTCTACTGGCTGGGGGCGTCCCTGGGCTGGCGGCGGCTGGCCTCGCCCGCGCCCGTGGCGGCGCTGGCCCTGGGGCTGGCGGTATATGCCTACATACCCTTGCGGGCCGCCGCAAGCCCGCCCGTCAACTGGGGCCACGCCCACACGCCGGAAGGCTTCCTCTGGCTGCTGACAGGCGGGCCATACCGGCAGTACGTCTTCGGTGTGCCCGCCGAGGCCATCCCCCGGCGAGTGGTCACCTGGGCGCGGCTGCTCTTCGAGCAGTTCAACGCGCTGGGGATATTCATAGGGCTGGTGGGCATCGCCCCCATGAGGCTGTGGACGCCCCGCTTCCTGGTGGCGTCGGCCGCCTCCATCGCCATCCTCAGCGTCTACGCGCTTACATACAATACAGTGGACTTCGAGGTGCTGCTGACGCCGGCGTACCTGCTGTTCTCGGCCTGGATGGGCCTGGGCTTCTTCTGGATGCTGGCGAACTGGCTGCGGGGGGCCGCGCCGTCGGCACCTGGACGAGGCGGACTGCGCAGCGCCATCACCAGCCCGCTGGCCGTGCTGACCGCCGCCGCCTTCCTGGCCGTGCCGGTGCTGACGCTGGCCCTGAACTATGGCTCCCAGGACCTCAGCCACGACCGCCGGGCGCGGGACTTCGCCAGCAGCGTCATGGAGTCGGTGCCCGACGGCTCGGTGGTGGTGAGCACCCACGAGAGCGACGCCTTCGCCCTCTGGTACGCCCGCTACGTGGAGCAGCCGCAGCGGGACGTGACGCCGGTGGTGGTGCCGCTGCTGCAGTTCGACTGGTACCGCCGCGACCTGCACGCCCAGTACCCGGACCGCATACCGGCGCTGCTCCCGCTGACCACCAACGACGCGGTGAAGCGCATCGTGGAGCACAACAACGGCGACGCCAGGGTGTTCTTCACCTACCGGAATGAGTTCCTGATGGACAACTTCAACATGGAGCGCGTCGGCGCGGTGTACGAGGCCACGCCCAGGCCAGTGCCATGAAGCTGTCAGCTTTCAGCTATTTAGCTATCAGCGGCCAGCTCTTGGGGCTGGCCGGGGGCTGTATTCTCGTCCAGGCCCATGCTTGCGGCCCCATAAGGCATAGCGTCTGCGTCCCTCCCTCCTCGGTACGCTTTACCCCCTGCCCCAGCCCCACGCGTGGGGCTGGGGCAGGGGGTAAGCATTCCTGGGCAGGTGGGAGCAACGACGTCTGCCTCAAGGGGCCGTGCAGGCGTCCTCCGCGATATTCATGTGTGCGTTGTAGAATTCATACCCCGTCAAGAGGGGTGGGGAATGCTGACCGCTGAAGGCTGAAAGCTTACAGCCAAGAGCTACCTGAACACCTGCCGGCGGCTGGCGAAGTAGTCCACCAGGACGTACTGGCCCAGGCGCTCCGGCGTGGTGTAGAAGACACGGCCACGACTCAGGCGCGTCATCTTCTCCACAAACTTGATGAGGCGGATGTTCTGGTCCAGCATGAAGGTGTTGATGATGATGCCCTTGTCGGCGCAGCGCTTGACCTCCCGGAGCGTCTGCTCCAGGGTGCGGGCGCTGGGCGGGTACTGCAGGTAAAGCTGGCCTGCCTCCACGTGGGCCGTCGGCTCGCCGTCGGACACCATGATCACCTGCTTGGTGCCGGAGCCTCTGGCCAGGAGCTGCTGGGCCAGCAGCAGGCCGTGCTGGATGTTGGTATAGGGGTCGAACTCGTCCCAGGTCAGGTAGGGCAGCGCCTCGGGCTTGACCTCCCGCGCGTAGGTGGAGAAGCCGACCACGTAGAGGACATCGTGGGGAAAGCGCGTGCGGATGAGGTTGTTCAGTGCCAGGGCCACCTTCTTGGCCGCCGGGAAGTTGCCCCGCATGGCCATGGACAGGCTCAGGTCTATCATCAGGACCGTGGACGAGCGAGACGTGTGCTCCGACTGGTACACCTCGAAGTCCTCGGGGCGCAGGTGTAGCGGCGGGCCGCCTGGCTGGCGCTCCAGGGCGTTCATCAGGCTCCGCTGGAGGTGGAGCCTGAAGGCGTCCCCGTACTCATATTTCCGGGTCTCCTCGATGACCTCGCCGCCGTCGCCACGGGTGCGGGTGGCGTGGTCCCCTGCCCCATTGCGCTTGATGTAAGCGAAGATCTCCGCCAGGGCCCTCTGGCCGAGCTTCCGCATGCCCCTGGGTGTCAGCTCGAACCTGTTCCCCACCCTGGTGATGTACCCGGCTTCCTCCAGGGACTGGACTATGCTCCGCAGCCCCTCAAGCTGCTGCAGCGCTTCCTGGCCCATCACCTCCAGCACAAGCTGGCTGTCCACTTCGCCGACATTGGCGCCAGCCTTGACGCGCCGGAGGTCGCGCTCCAGGGCATCCATCTTCTGGAGGCGCTCCATCAGGCCCATGGCCTCCTCCAGGGTCAGCATCTCATCGCCGCTGAAGGGGTAGCTGCGCCGGAGCTCGTGCATGGGGAGCAGCGCCTCCAGGTTGTCGGCCAGCTCGGCCAGCTCGCTGCGCAGGTCCTCGTCCTTGATAGCCGAGTCCAGCATGTCCTGGAGCTGGCGGCGCATGTCAGGCGACATGCTGTTGAGCAGGGACTCCATCTGGGCGACCTGGCGCTGCAGGCGCTCCACCAGGTCGTCCAGGGTGGCGGGCGCGTCGCTGCCCAGGAGGTGCCTGTACTTCTCCCGGAACTGGCGAAGGTTGGGCTGCTGCCCTGCCCTGCGCTCCCGCAGCATGCGGTTGAGGTCCCGGAGCATGTCGGTCAGGGACTTCATGCTGGCAGGGTCCATGCTGCCCAGGCGCTGGGTGAGGCCCTTGAGGCGGCGCTCCAGTACCCTGTGCTGAAGGGACATCAGGAGCTGGTCGAAGCGCTGCCTGGCCTCGGCGCTCATGAACTCGTAGTCGCGCAGCTTGCGTATCCTGGCCGCTGCGTCCCTGGGCAGCTCGTCCAGGAACTGGAGGTTCTGGGCAGCGATGCGCTCCATCACCTGGCCCAGGCGCTCCTCGTTCTCGGCCTGGCCCGCAGCCCTGGCCCTCTGGATGCGCTCCCGGACCTCCTGGAGGCGGCGCTGGATGCCCTGGCGCTCCAGCCGCTCCACCTCGCCCAGGCGCTCGTCAACGTGGCCTACCACCGAGTCCAGGTTGTACCTACGCAGGACCTCCCGCCGCTGCTGGCGCAGCCTTTCCAGGATGTCCTCGATACCCTTGAGACGCTGGCCCTGGCCATTGACCAGGCCCTCCTGCACCAGCGAGCGCAGGGCGGCAGTGAGGTTGCCGCTGGCCATAAGCTGCTCCGAGAGCCTGTCCATCAGCTCGCTGCTGTCCAGCGGAAAGATTTCCTGGCTCCCGTCCCAGCGAGAGTAGCGGTATGTGACCATTCTATCCCCGGTAAACGAACTTCCCGGCGACCCTGTCGCGGTTGAGCCGGCGGTTGAGGTGCAGGCCCTCCAGGATGAACTCCACGGCCGAGGCTATGGCCTGCGGCTCATTGCTGGGCTCGATGCGCTTGACCAGCTCGGCCAGGTTGCCCAACTGGGGCAGCTTCTTGACGTAGGCGGAGGATGGGATGTCGCCGCCGGTCTCGAACACCAGGCCCTGCTCGAAGCGGGCCACCAGGCTGTCAAACTCCCGGGCGTTGTAGTAGCGGCCAAAGACGTTGAGCACGGCCTTCTTGACGAGGTCTTCCACCACCTTGGCCTCGCGGCCCTCCTCAACACTCTCCAGCTCGATCTTGCCTGTAGTAGATGCCACCAGGCTGGGCAGGTCGCTGACGCGGGGCGACGCCGGCTCCCTGTGGCGCAGGCCGCGCTTGAAGGCGCTGCTGAGGAGCGTCTCGTAGTTGGCGATGGACACCCGCAGGCTCACCCCCGAGCGCTGGTTGATCTCCGGGCTGCGCCGGGCCAGGGAGGTGATCTCGACCACAATCTCCTTCATGTACTGGGGCACGGTCACCTGCTTTTCGGAGTCGGGGAACCGGATGTACTCCTGCTCAACGATCTGTATCTCCTGCTCCAGGCTCCTGGGATAGTGGGTGCGTATCTGGGCACCGTAGCGGTCTTTGAGGGGCGTGATGATCCGGCCCCGGTTGGTGTAGTCCTCGGGGTTGGCGCTGGCCACCAGGAAGATGTCCAGGGGCAACAGGATGCGGTAGCCTTTGATCTGGATGTCCCGCTCCTGCATCAGGTTGAACAGGCTCACCTGTATGCGCTCGGAAAGGTCTGGCAGCTCATTGATGGAGAAGATGCCGCGGTTGGTGCGCGGGATGAGTCCGAAGTGAATGGTAAGCTCGTCGGAGAGGTAGCGGCCCTCGGCGACCTTGATGGGGTCTATCTCGCCAATAAGGTCGGCCACTGATATGTCTGGCGTGGCCAGCTTCTCGGCGTAGCGCATCTCCCTGGGCAGCCAGTCTATGGACACGTCGTCCCCATCGGAGGCCACCAGGTCCCTGCAGCGCCGGCAGATGGGCTTGTAAGGATTGTCGTTGATCTCGCAGCCCGCGATGACGGGTATCTCGTCGTCCAGCAGGTTGACCAGGTGCCTGATGAGCCGGGACTTGGCCTGTCCCCGCTCGCCCAGCAGGATAATGTCCTGGCCCGCCAGAAGGGCATTCTCAAGCTGCGGAATGACCGTATCCTCGAAGCCGACGATGCCCGGGAATAGCGGCTCATTGCCCTCTATCTTCCTGATGAGGTTCTTGCGCATCTCGGCCTTGACGCTGAGGACTTTATAGCCACTCTGACGCAGTTCTCCGATGGTCCTTGGCTTGTCGTTTCTTGGCATAATTCCTGTTCTCCTGCACCCCTACCCTGTTAGCCATGGTACCCCAGACACGACGGCCGCTGCATTTGGCAGGCAGGGAGATAGCTGGAACGCAGGGCCGTCGCTGCCGAGGCAACATGTATGCTCCAAAATAGCACACCGGCGAGCTTCAATCCAGGCCAACTGCCCTCCAGTTGGCCTGGATTCAGTCTTACACAGCATACCACAGGCATGCAACATCAAGGCCGGCCAGCCTGTCAGCACTTTGTCATATTGACATGCCCCGAGGCAGGATATAGCCTTCCAGCCAAGCCAGTACCATGGAGGGGAGGCCGTGGACAACTACATCTGCAAGACCTGCGGCGTGGAGTTCCTGGAGACTGAAGGGCCGCCGTCCCGCTGCCCCATATGCGAGGACGAGCGCCAGTACATCGGCTGGGACGGCCAGCAGTGGACCACCATGGCCGAGCTGCGGGCGGCAGGCTACCGCAACGAACTGCGGGAGGAGGAGCCTGGGCTCCTGGGCATAGGCACGTCGCCCAGCTTCGCCATAGGCCAGCGGGCGCTGCTGGTCCAGACCAGGCACGGCAACGTCCTCTACGACTGTACTACGTACCTTGACGATGACGCCGTTGGGGCCATAAAGGCGCTGGGCGGCATCCAGGCCATGTGCTTCTCCCACCCCCATTTCTATGCCAGCATGGTGACCTGGAGCCGCGCCTTCGGGGAAGTGCCCATCTATATCCCCGAGGCGGACAGGCGCCACGTGATGCGCCCCGACCCTGCTATCCGCTACTGGGACGGCCGGCCGCTGGAGCTGGCGCCGGGCGTCACGCTGGTCCAGTGCGGCGGGCACTTCGACGGCAGCGCCGTGCTCCACTGGGCCGGCGGCGCCGGCGGCAGAGGCGCGTTGCTGGTGGGCGATACCATAACCGTGGTGGCCGACCGGCGGCACGTCAGCTTCATGACCAGCTACCCCAACCTCATCCCCACGGCGGCCGCGCAGGTGAGGCGCATAGTGGAAGCGGTGGAGCCCTTCCAGTTCGACCGCATCTACGGCGGCTGGTGGCGGCGCAATATCATGGCCGAGGCCAAAGAGGCGGTCCGCCGCTCCGCCGAGAGGTACATCCGCCACATCCAGGGTGTCTAGAGCGGGGCGTGGCGCCAGACTCCGGCAGGCACCCTCGACAGGAAGCCCGGGTGCCGCTAAGGTATGTAGTGCGGGAGCCTGAAGAAGACTGCTCCGGCGCACCGAGGAAATCAGACATGGTCCAGACTGGAGTCCCCCTGACGGAGGCCCGCTACCAGGCCGGCCTTACCTGGCCAGCGTACCTGGCCCAGATGAACACCAACCGCGCACGCATGACCCAGCTCGTCCACGAGGTGGACATCCCGCCGCGCGACCTGCACCTGTTCAAGCGCCTGGTGGGCCAGCGCGGCGGCAAGGTCCGTATCGCCGTGCTGACCGAGGACTGGTGCGGTGACTCGCTGCTGAACCTGCCGGTCATCGTGCAGCTCGCCGCCGAGGTGCCGGGCATGGACCTGCGCATCTTCATCCGCTCGGCCAACCCGGACCTGGCGCGGGCCTACGCCGCCGTGGGCATTACCAACATCCCGGTGGTGTCCTTCTACGATGCCCGGTGGCAGGAAATCGGCCACTGGGTGGAGCGCCCGGCCGAGGCCCATCGGCGAGTCACGGCCTGGCGCGAGGCCCACCCCGAGATGGAGGCGCTGCGCCGCTCTCAGGCGCCCGAGGACAGGGCCAGGCTCCAGGCCCTGCGCGACGAGCTGCGCGCCGAGATGGAGCGCTGGTACCGCGGCGGCCTCTGGCAGGCCACCCTGGACGAGCTCAAGGCCCTGCTGCTTTCGTAGCCGGGCCTCACCCTCTCACCACCTTTCCCGACTCGGTCCGTGACGGGAGAGGACAGACTTACCGGCAAGCCCGCTCGCCGTGAGGCCCTCTTGACCGCCACCTTCATGCCGACCTGGCATAAGGCGTGAACCTGGGTTATGCAGGCGGCCAGTCCGTACCCGACGCTGAGGGCATGGCGGCCTTGAGTGGCAGCATGCCAGGGGGTGCCGAAGGGCGCTCTCAGGGGCGAAGCTCTATGTACGCTCGTTGTAGTGGTAGAAGGGCGCGCCCCTGTCCAGCGTCCAGCCGGCGAACCAGCGCTGGATGTAGGGCAGAAGCTCCCGCGCCAGCTCCCGCCGCCGCACCTCGTGGGGCTTCAGCGGCGCATTGAGCGACTCCTTGAGCCTTGCGACGACCTCGGCCTTGTCCAGGCGCGTGGGCTTGCCGCCGCGCAGCAGCACTTCGCCGTCCACGATGACCGTGTCCACGTCCAGGCCCTTGCCCCTGTACACCAGGGCGTCCACTATGCTGGTGCCCGGCTCCAGGTACGGCTCGGTGATGCGCTCCAGGCTGACCAGCACCATGTCAGCGCGCTTGCCCGGCTCCAGGGTGCCTACCTGGCCCCCGAAGAGGGTAACCCTGGCGCCGTTGGCCGTGGCCATCTGTAGCACCTGGTGGGACGTGGGCGACGGGCTGGCGACGCCCGGCTCGCGGTGCAGCTTGTGGGCCAGGCGCATCTCCTGGAGGATGTCGTTATCGTCGTTGATGCCGGCCTCGTCTATGCCCAGGGCCACGGTAACGCCCCGCTCCAGCATCCGGTTCAGGGGGGCGATGCCGCTCTTGAGACGCAGGTTGGAGCTGGGGTTGGTGCAGATGGCCGTGCCCGTCCGCGCCAGCAGGCCCATGTCGGACTCGGTGAGCCAGACGCCGTGGGCGCAGGAGACCTCAGGCCCCAGGAAGCCCAGGTCGGCCAGGTGGGCCAGAGGCGTGCCGCCCCAGTGGCGCGTGCCGTACATCTTCTGGTAGACGGTCTCCTGAAGGTGGATATGGATGCCGGTGCCGTGCCGGGTGGCGAAGTCCTTGATAGCCCGCAGCAGCGTGTCCGAGCACCAGTGGACATTATGGGGGCTGATGAGCACCCGCGTGCGGCTGGAGCTCCTGCGACTGTAAAGCTCGGCGCACAGCGACAGGTAGTCCTCCAGGGCTAGGGCGCTGGCCTTCAGGTGCTCCCGCACGCGCTGGGCCAGGCCGGAGGGCAGGGTCGCCAGGAAGCGCTCGTCCTCCTCGTACACCAGGAAGTCCTGGTCGCGGTGGGACAGGGAGAAGGCGACGCGCATGCCCGCGTCCTCGTAGGCCTGGATGATGCGGGAGCTGGACTCGAAGCGGTCCACGCCCGCCGGCAGCCGGGCCAGGCCGTGGTTGTGCATGACGGTAGTGATGCCCGACTCCAGCATCTGGAGGGCGCAGTAGAGCGTGTCCAGGTAGGGGTCAACGTCCCTGGTGCCCCAGCGGGCGATAATCCAGGTCTCCAGGGGCATATCCGGCACGCCAAGCTGAAAGGGCGTCAGGCCCACGTGATGGTGGGCATTCACCAGGCCGGGGATGACCACGAAGTCCGAGGAGCCTATCTCCTCGTCGGCCAAGTAGCGGGACTTCAGGTCGGCGCAGGGGCCGACGGCGATAATCTCCCCATCGCGCTGGAACACCGCGCCGTCCTCGATAACCTGGCTGCTGTCGTCCCCGGTGACCTTGCAGACGACATACCTGCCGCGCACAAGGGATGTGGACATACCGGGCCTCCTGCCCATTGGAGTAGTTGACGCTATTTCATAACTATTCAAGGCTCCCCTAGCAAAGGGGGCCTGAGCAGCAACGCTTTATGGAAGTTTTATTATTCCGCCGCAGGTCCTGGTTGCGGTCTCCAAGCTTTTAACGCATCAGATAAGCGGCCGGACCAATGGATATGCAACCAATGACGTGCGCGGCTGCAGCCCAGGTAAAGGAGGCGTTTATCAAATTCCGTCCCCGTGAAGTTCTTCTGTTGAACTCCTGCCAAAATGACTGCATCAAACTCAAGTCCCTTGGTCAGCAGCACCGGCGCAACGGTCACTGGAGACGAAATGGCGCCGTCGATATCTAACAGCGCTACGTCGACGAAATTTCGGCCTCGCAGGTCGTCAAAGATGACTTTGGCCTCACGTGTCCACTTGGACAGGACAGCAATGGTTCCTGCGCCTCCTGCACGGAGCATCTGAATGTCCCGAGCAATATTGTCCAGCATCTCGTGCTGTGTGCGGGCCTCGAACATCCGGGGCTTTTCACCCTGGCGTGGATAGGGCACGGGTAAGTTGTTGCTTCCACCTGGGGTCTGCCGCAGGATATGGTTGGCGAACCGGGTAATCTGTGCAGTGCTCCGATAGCTTATTCGGCTTTCATAGCGGCTGACGCTTCCCGGCGGAAAAAGAACGCTGATTTCTCTCCAGTTACGGATGCCTCGATACGGCAGAAGGCGCTGCTTGATGTCGCCCATAATAGTGAATGAGCCGTTTGCTGAGTGCTGCTTCAGTAGCATAACCTCTAGCGGTGAAATATCCTGAGCTTCATCAATGACAATGTGTTCAAAGCCCTGGCTGGGATGGGTATTTAGCAAATGGTCAAGGTAGAGCAATGGAGGCAGGTCCGTTGTGCTGAATGGCCCGTACTCACTCGGGGCGCCATGTGCCAGGTATTGAGCAAGCTCTTCGTTGACCGTTCCTCGTCCTAGATCTTGCAAGGCTTTGGGGTCCGCAAGTAAGCACGCATATACCCGCATGAAGGACAGTTTAGGCCAGAAAGAGTCCACCTGTTCCTCTACAGATGGGGTAATCGCATCTCGGAACCGCTGACGCTCCTCAATGAGATTTTGGAACTGGCTCTTGCGTTGCAAGTGCTGAACGATGCTGGAGATGAACAGGGATCGAGCGTCATTGAGCGGCAAGTGAAAGGTATCCCTGGCAAGGCGACCAACTTCGGCGGCGGCCAGCTCAAGGCTGTCTTCTTGCGGCGGATGCACCAAAATGTTAGAGGGCGTGGCGGCAAACCTCTTTCGCATCTCCTTCACATGCCGCTCCAGAAGGTCAGCCATCTGTTTAGAGCCCTTGAAGAGCTGGGCTTCGGACTCCTGGTTCGAAGGCCATCGCCGATTGTCCATCAGGTCACGGAAGAGCCTATCCGAATGATCTATTGTCACTGGCTCAGAGAAGGACTCCAGCATCCACGCTCGAAGGGTAGTCTGCTTGATATCACGGTGGCCAAGCGAGGGGAGCAGGTTGGACACATAGGCGAGGAAAGCCCGAGTAGGTCCTAACATGATTACCCGGTCTGCCCGAGGCCGCGAAAGCCGTCCGATCTCGCTAAATGGCGAGAGCAGGTAAGCGATACGATGTAGGCCTACAAGGCTTTTGCCACTCCCGGCGGCGCCCTGGAGAATCATGACCGGACACTCCCCGGCGGCAATCTCTTCGTACTGCTCTGGCCGGATGGTCTCGACTATCTCGGAGAGCTCGCTCGCACCAGTGGAACCCAGCGCCCGGTCCAGCGCTGTCCCTTCGACACCGGGCAGTGGGACGGTCTCGTCTCGGGGCGCCTCGAGTCGGAGAATGTCTGCCGCAGAAATCAACTGCGCCTGCCGGATCTGGAACTCTCGTTTTAGCTCTATGCGGCCTTGAATGACCCGGCCTCCAACATTGTACCCGCTAGCACCAGGCCTGTAGTACAGCGCTGCAACAGGAGCTTCCCAACTCCATACACGGCCGGGGATATAGAATTTGCCAATATAGTGTCGGTGCTTTCTGTCGGGTTGAGCGGCAGGACGAAAGTCTACGCGGGCGAAATAGGGGCTCGGGCGAGCTTGCTGCAGTTTGCCCAAGCGTTCCTCTTCAAGGCGTTGGATTTCTATAGCTGTCTCAGTATATGCTGCCTTAGCAGGCAAGTGAGAGAGGATTTGCTCCACCTCCTGGTCAATGGACATTAACGTCTCTTGCAGATATTGTTTCTCTTCTGCCAGCTCATCTGACGGCAGGGTCGAAGGTCCATCCACCGTCTTTTCTCCTATCCAACACCGATTTTGTTTGAAGATGCCACACAGGGGAGGGAATCTTGTAGGGGCAGGCCTTGCGTCTGCCCAGGCCCTGAGCAACCACAAGGGTTGCCCCTAGGAAATACGGCGCCATCATACAGAATTGATATTAGAAGAGTCCGCATGATGGCCAGGAGTATATGACCTGGGCTGAAGACAACTTGCAGTGGAATTTATCTGTCATGGCGTCCTCGTCGCTGTTGTTATTGTATCACATTTGTGGGGAAGTCCACCGAGCCAGTAATCTGAACCGTATCTG
>FWPU01005481.1_pt1 | contig 14632 bp, 5 predicted proteins | sample 2228361 | NCBI WGS metagenome assembly FWPU01 (sample SAMEA103939777, study PRJEB20133) | metagenome
CAGCGCCACCTACTACCTGATCCTGTTGGTAGGGCTGGCCCTGATCGCCCTGCTCGGGCTCTACCGGCGCAGCCTGGGCAGGACCGGGAGCCTCCTGGCCGGCGGGCTGGCCGTGGCGGCCCTGCTGGCCACCTTTCGCCGGGCCGACTGGCTGACGGTGGGGACTGTGGACTGGACCTTCGCGCCCTTCCTGGTGGCCCTGGCCCTGGCCTGGGCATTGCCCCGGGTCGGCGTGGCCGAACGTACCCTCTGGCTCTGGTTGGGTGTGCCGTTCGTGGTGACCCTCTTTTTCATGGCCAAGCCCCGCACCCACGTCTACGTGTTCTTCCCACCGTGGGCGCTGCTGGCGGCCTATGCCGCCGGGCAGGGCTGGCAGCAGTTGCGCGGGGCCGGCAGGGCCGGACAAATGCTGCGCCGGCTGGGGGCCGTTGCCGGGGCCAGTCTGTTGCTGGCCTTTGTCAACTATGGCTACTGGTACTTCGTCCACACCGACGTGGAGATCCTGCGTACCTGGCAGGAGAATCGCCCCCAGGGCTACTGGACGGCCTACGATGCACCGGATAACCGGGCCCTTTTTGGCTTCCCCCTGAACAACGGCTGGAAGGTGGTGGGCATGCTCTACGCCCAGGGGATCATCCAGGGCGACTATGCCACCAACGAGGTGGAGTTCTGGACGCCCACCTGGTACACCCGGGGCCAGCGGCGCTGTGAGGATCAGGCGACCTGGTTCTTTCGCATTCAAAACTTCCAGCCGGACCCGGAAGAATATGGCGCTGCCCTGGATCACTTGCTGAAGAAAGACTTTCATCCCTGGGCCACGGTGACGGTGAACGAACGTCCGGCCATGGTGATCTACCGCCGCAGCGCCGAATCATTCCCGCAGCGCATCTATCGTCTGGAAGACTACGAGCCCCTCTTCGACGCCCAGGCCACACCGGACCTGCCCCTGGGCTATCCCGTGGTGGAACCGCCCATCGGCCATCCCCTTCATGTCAACCTGGGCAACCGCATCTGGCTGGAGGGCTACGATCTGGACTACACGCCCCCCCTGGAGCCGGGCGAGGTCTTCCACCTGACCCTCTACTGGCGGGCCCAGCAGTCCATGGATCAGTCCTACAAGGTCTTCAACCAGTCCTACTACGGCGATGGGGTGATGGTTGCCCAACAGGATGGCTACCCGGTCTGCGGCAGCCGGGGCACCTGGCTATGGGATCCAGGGGAACTGGTGGTGGACGTCCACGACATCCAGGTCAAGGCCGACGCCCCTCCGGGCCTGTACCCCCTGTACACCGGCCTCTACATCGAGGAAACCTTGGAGCGTCTGCCCGTCCTGGATGAGGCGGGCAACCCTGTGGCCGATCGCGTCCACCTGACCGACATCCGCATCGAGGCGGGGGCACCTTAGCCACGTCTCAGATGCGTCGGTCTTGTATCTTTGTGTGACGGGGCGCTGGGCGCCCTGGCACGTTCGTCCGGCCGGGAGACCAGACCTACGGAATGGGGCGTCCGCACTCGGTGGCCCGTAGGCCACGCAAGGATGCGTAACAGAGGCGCTGGTCATCACCTCAGGGACGTGCCACCTGGTAGGTGCCCAGCGGCACACACGGACCGGACGCCGCCGCGAACACGGGCGTTGCTTCGCCTTCCCGGGCCTCGCTGCACAGGGTGAGGACGTAGGTCCCATCCGGCAGGGCCAGATCCGCGGACATCTTCTGGATCATGCCCGGCTGCCATTGGCCCGCCTCCTCAGCCGTTTCTGGGGCTGCCGTAGCCCGGGGCGCTTCCCTTGGGGGAGCAGCCTCCAGGCGCAGATGCAGGGGAAAAGATGGCCGACGCAACACTTCGAAATACAGGTCCACCTCCAGACCCTCCTCTTCGCCATCCACGCCATGGCCCAGGTAGCGCAGCACCGGTTCCTGGCCTGGCACGCCCAACAGATCCGCCGTGGGCAGATGGGCCAGGGTCAAGGCCTGGATGGTGGGCACAGGGATGCCCAGCAGCGCCACCAGCTTGCGTACCGGCACCTCTGTCCACGCCGCGGCCGAAAACTGCTGCAGTCGTCCCTCCAGGGCCGCCAACCGCCTCCCCCGTTCCTGGCTCACATCCCGGTAGTAAGTGAAAAAGTATAGGTCCAACACCTGCTCCAGGGCTGGGCTGGGGCTCTCGTCCTCATTCAATGCCACCAGATCGAACCAGCGCAGGATTGGAGGATCACAGGCCACGGGTAGGATGTGCACCCGCAGGATGCCCGCGGCACGGACTGGTTCTGGCACGACGACCGCGAGGAGTTTGTCTTTGCCAAACTGGAGGGTAGGTGTGTGGACCTGCTGCAGCCGAATCTGGCCGTTGCCGTCCGTGTACCGTACCATCACGGCCTGGCAGTCGATGCCCATCAGCATGGCCGTGGCGTGGACGGGCTCTTCCATGGTGACAGCGACACCACTGGCCACGAACGGACGGGGCTCGCCTGGCCTGCCATCGCTGGGAAAGCGCCGGGTGGCCGCTGCCAATGGCAGGGTGAGCAGGTCCGGGTAGCGATAACGCTCCCGATCGATGAGCCGTTGGTTCTGGCCGGTATGGAAGCGCCAGATCTCGGCCCACCGCGCCGGGCTGAAGAGCGGCCCCTGGGTGACCAGCCGCAGCCGGTCGTAATATGTGGCCAGGCCCGGGTCGGTGAGGAGATTGCGGCCGGTGCGCAGGGAGCCCAGGTAGCCGTCGGGGATGGCACGCTCGAAGTGGCCGATGCGCCAGCCCGGCGTGTACGCGGCCGGCAGCCGGGCCAGCAGGGGATCGGTCAGGCCGCAGCTATCCACCACATGGGTGAAGGGGCTGGCCGTGAACCCCCGCAGCCCGATGCCCCCACAGTCCACCCGCAACACAGGATCGGTGACGCCCTGGACGATTCCACGCTCCGGCAACCGCTTCCCACGCGCGGCCGCCAGCAGCCCCGTCCGGTCCAGGTAGTAGCGCCGTTCATCCACGATGCCGCTCTCGCTGATCTGGGGCGGGTCGGCGTCGGCGCCGAGGGTGGCCAGCAGAGGGGATTGGGACGGATTGGCCAGGGCCATGGCCATCAGCACGGCTGCGCCGGCCAGAAGGATGCGCCGGGGCAGGCGGGATACCTGCTCCGCCAGGAGCAACAGGGCCATGAGGAAGGGGGCCGAGAGGAAACGCCCGGCCATGAAGTCCCCGCCAATGCGCACCACATAGGCCAGGTAGAGGGCCAGGGCGACGCCCGACCAGCGCAGGGCTGGCCGCCGGTCCCCCAGGCTCAACAGGAGCCCCGACAGGATCACGGCCACGGTCACCGGATCGGTGGCCAGGGCGTTCAGCAGGTAAAGCAGCCCCTGGTGCGTCAGCTCCCCCTGGCCGATGCCGGTGTTGAGCTTGGCATAGGCGGTGTTGGGAAAGAGGAAGCCGTAGTAGGCCAGGGCGAAACCTTCCCACGCCAGCCAGGGCAAAAAACCCGCAACCAAAGCCAACAGATCGCCCAGACTCCCCCGGCCGGGAGATCCGGCTGACGTGCCCCGCCACCACGCGTAGAGGAGGGGCGGCCCGAAGAGGAGCAGGGTATCCATCCGGTTGAGGACGCCCAGCCCGGCCAGCAGGGAGAGGAGGAAAAGGTGCCGCCGGCTGAGTTGAGGCCGGAGCGCCAGCCCCATGAACAGGGCCAGCAGCAGGTGGGTGAGGGGGTTCTCCAGGCCCGAGGTGGCATATTCCACAAAAGCCTTGGAGAGGCTCAACGCCAGCAGCAACAGCCAGGCCAGGGCGGCGCGTTCGCCGGCCCAGCGCACCACGGCCCAGGTCGTGGCCAGGGTCAGCCCCAGGGAGAGGGCCAGGGTGGTGTAGTAGACTTCGCCCGTCAGGCCAAAGGCTGGCGTCAGCAGCAGAAGCCACAAGGGGTGGGTGTAGGACTGGACCCGTTCGCCCACATTCCAGACCGGGCCGAAGCCATGGATCCAGTTGTAGGCGGTGCGGAAGGTGATGTAGGCGTCGTCGCTGAGCCATCCGTTGCGGACGATTACCGTCATCAACTGGATGCCCAGCAGGAGGGTTACAAAGGCGCTGCCCCGTAGACGGTTCATGGCCGCAGGCTCGTGGCTGTTCATCATGGGTGAATCCGCACCACCAGCGCGTTATCGGGCAAGGGCTGGCCCTGGCTGTCCACCGCCGGCCAGCGGCGTCCTGAGTCCAGCTCGTACACGCCTACGGCGATGGCCGCCATGCGGCCCACATCCACATGGGGCAGGGCGCGCATATCCTCGACCACCTGGCCGGGCCACCAGGCATTGGGCGGGTAGAGGTTCTGGTAGGGCACGCCGTCTGCCTGCCCCAGGACCAGGCCCTGATCGTCGAGCAGGTGCACGAAGATACTGAGGCCGCCCGGCACCGACTCGTCTCGGCGCCAGGGTGCGGGCATAGCGCCTGCGTCCTGTTGCAAAGATCTGGGTCAGGCCCCAGGCAGCCCACGGCACAAAGGCCCAAGCCAGGTATTGGGCCTGGTTCCCCTGGATGAAGAGCTCCCACAGTTGGATGGGGACATAGGCGAAGGCCGTTGCCGCCACCGCGCCGGCTGCCCAGCCCAGTCGGCCGCGGGCCAGCTGATACGCGCCAGCCGTGCCCGTCAACAGGCCCAACAGCCAGGTTCCCTTGAAGGCGGTTTCCAGGTTCAGGCCGGCCCGGTAGAGGAGGCCGGTCAGGAAGTAGGGCAGAGGCGGCGCGTAGACGAAGAGGGGAGTGCCCAGGCCCAAGCCCAGATTCTCCGCCCAGCGGGGAAGCCACACCCCATCCTGCCAGGCATGGATCATTTCGGCCGCGCGGATGAAGTGGACCCGGCCGTCGGCTGTGTTGGGCAGGCCGCCAGGCCAGAGGACCCACGCGATGGGCAAGGCGATAAGCCAGGGCAGCCAGATATCGGGCCAAAAGAGGCGGGCACGTCCGGCTGCTGTGGGGCGTGTGGGGCTGAACCATGAAGGGCGCATCGGACACCACCTTTCCCAGGCCGGATGAGCGGCCGTCGTGGCTGTTTTACTGGACCATGAAGGTCACCAGGTCTACCGAGTCGCCGCGGGGCTCGTCCCCCATGCGTACGGACAGTCGTTGCAGGGTCGCCAGTTCGTACATGCCCAGGCGCAGGTGGTACGGACCGGAGGGGGCGTCGGCCGGGATCTGGATGACGTGGGGATCGATGATGATCTCACCGTCGTGCCATAGGCTGGTGGGGACAAAGCCCCCCAGGGGCTGGCTGTCGAACTGGGCCACTGTCTGACCGTCTGGGCCAATCAAGTGGATGAACACGGTGTAGTCCACCTGGTTGTAGTAGCGCTGCTTCCAGAAGAGGACCACCTTCAGGCTGGTTCCCGGCGCAGGCGTTTCCGGCCCTTCCACGTCGGCGCCCACCAGGCGGATGGTCTCGCCCAGATCGGCAGGTGGCCGCAGCATGAGGGTAGGGCTGTAGGGAAGCTGGCCCAGGGACAGGTAATCGATGGGCAGAAAGGTGGGGCGAGGCGTGTCCGTGCCCGCCACCGTGGGTGTCAACAGCTCCTGGCTGTCCGGCTCGTAGAAGGCCACCTCGATCCGGTAGTAGCCGGGAGGTGCCTCATCCGGCAGACGGAACTTGTGCCCGTCCACGTAGACCTCACCTGGCTGCCAGGTCGAAGTGGGCGAACCGTAGGGCCAGCCTTCGCTGCGGGCTACTTCGTTGCCGGCCTGGTCCACCAGGCGTACCACCACGCTCAGGTTCTCGGCCAGGGGGGCCAGGGTGTAGAAGCGCAGGCGGACCACAAAGTCCCGGCCAGGTTGAACCGGCCCCTCCAGAATTTCATGGTCCACCAGGCGGATGGCATGATCCCAGTCGGTGAAGTAGGTTGGCGGCGGCACGGTGTGCAGGTTGTAGATGCGCACATACTCGGCGCCGTGGAGGGTAATGATCCGTTCCGGTGGCAGGCTGGCGAAGTAGTCCAACAGGCGCCTGTCCGGCACCTGGCGCTGCCACTGGTGGGCATAGAGCACCGCGTAGTCGGCCAGGTAGAACTCTTCGATATCCACACTGCGGTACGGGAAAATGTAGGAGAAGGATCCACCCCGGTACCACGAGGCCACGGTGAGCCGTTCGGCCTGGGGCTTCTCCTTCAGGTAGCGGGCCGCCTGGTCCAGCCCTTCCCCCAGCCCGATCATCATCACTTCTGGCGCTTTGGCACTGCCGCCCAACAGTGGATTGTAGTAGGTGAAATAGTAGGGGAAGTGGGGCAGGGCCAGGGCCGCCTGGAGGGCCACAGCCAGCGCCGGCAGGCCTGCGGCGATCCATCGACGACGGATCCCGGGCAGTCGCTCCCCGAGCCAGGTGGCCAGCTCTACCCATCCCAGGGCTGCCAGCAGATCCAAGGGCAGATAGGCCGGGATCAGGTAGCGGGGGAATTTTTTGGAGCCCAGGGTCATGAAGGCGGTGAAGGCCAGCACGTAGAGGGCCAGGAAGAGGCCCACCTGCCGGCGGTCCGGCGAAGCCAGGGGGCCACGCCCAAGGGCCAGGATCAGGCCCACCATCACCACGGGCGTAGTCCGCCACAGGTAGGTCAGGGGGTAGAAGAGGGGGCCCGGATCGCCGTCGATCACCCGGCCGTTGAAATAGATGGCTTTACTATGCCCCTCGGCGGCCGACTCCCCAGCGGCGCTCAAGATATCCCGGATGGCGGCCAGGGGCTGAACCCACATGGCCGGCCACAGGAGCAAGAAGACGCCCACGCCCAGTCCACCCCAGATACCCAGGTCCAGGGCCAGCTTCCGGAGCACAGGGGAGCGAAATCGCTCCCGGGCACCCTGGATCAGGGCCAACAGGCCCACAAACGGGATCAGGAAAAATGCCGGCGACTTGGTCAGCCAGGCCAGGCCGGCCACCACACCGGAGAGGATCAGATTGCTCCGGGTCCCCCGCTGTTGATAGCGGAGAAAGGCCAACAAGGAGAGGAACATGAAGGTGCTGCTCAGCCCGTCCACGTGGAGCATGCGGGAGAGGCCCAGGAAGAAGGGCTCCAGGGCGATGAGCAAAAAGCCCACCGTCGCGGTCGCCAGGCCCATCAGGTCCACCGCCAGCCAGAAGGCCACCACCAGCGCGAGGGCAATGACAGTCACCACGGCCAGGCGGCCTGCTGCCAGCAGCGCCATGGGGTCCCGGCCGTGGGCGCGCAGAAAGTCCTCCACCCCTTCGCTCATGCTCTCGATCTGTTCGGGCGCCTCCGCCGCGTAGTCCGGGTAATGCCAGAGGTAGCCGGCCATCCCCAGCCACATGGTGGTGACGCCGGGGTGGTAGCGCTGGTAGGTGCCGGCCCAATCGCCCCGGTTCAGGGCCAGGTAGAAGTTGCCGGCCCGGGTCAGCCAGGATCGTTCGTCCACCGCGACGAAGTGGTCCAGTTGAAGGCTTCGGGGCAGCCAAAGGCAGAGGAAGAGCAGCAGAGAGGCAAAGGCTTTTTGACGGGTTGACATGGGTCCATTCACGACAACGCAGGCGTCTCTCGGGACGCCGCCCTGCCCCGGGAGGCACGCCAGGGCAATCCGGCATCAATACCACGGCAGAAATTTGGCGGCCTCACCTCTGCTGGAAGCCCTCGGCGAATTTCTGCCGGGATTGACCAGGCATCAGCGAACGCCGATGGGGATCTCGGCCACGGTGACCGCGTCGCCAGCTGGCTCGCCATCTCGGGTGACGGGCAGACGCGCCATGGTCGCCAGGTCGTACAGGCCGACCCGGAGGGTGTAGGTGCCGGCCGGCGCGTCGGCCGGGATGGGAACGGTGTAGTCATCCGCGATGATCTGCCGGGGCGGCCAGTAGGAGGTGGGGATGAAGCCGTCCAGGGGTTGCTTATCCTGTTGGCCGATCAGGGTGCCGTCCGGGCCGACTAGGTGGACGAATGCAGTGTAGTCGGTGTACATGAAGTCCAGGGCACGCCAGAAGAGGCGCAGACGGATCGCTTCGCCCGGCCCGTAGGTGGCCTGATTCTCTGCCCGCGCCTGGCCGTTCTCGTCCAGCAGATCCGCGCCGAAGAGCCGAATCTGTCCGCCCAGATCGGCCGGTGGCTCCAGGGGATGGCGAGGTGTCTCCGGCAGGTCGCCCACGATCAGGTAGTCCAACACATAGGGCTCCGGCAGCAGCTCACCTGTGTTGACCGAGGTGACCGGCAGGTGCTCCAGGGTGGCCGGATCGTAGAAGCTCACCTCGATGCGATAGAGCCCGGGCGGCGTGTCCGGCGGGATGTCCACCTTGTAGTCGTTGCTGCGCAGTATTTCCCAGAGGGGCCATTTGGCCATGGCCATTCCCTCGGGCCAACCGTCCACCCGCATCAACTCATGGCCATTGGCGTTGACCAGCCGCACCAGGATGTTCAGGTTTTTGTCCAGGGGCGCCACTTTGACAAAGTACATGGTCATGTCAAAGCGCATGCCCGGGTACATGGCGCCCGAGAAGGTGTCGTAGTAGACCAGGCGGATGGCGTTGCCCCATTCCACGGTGTAATCCGCGGCCGGTGCTTGACGCATGTCGTAAATGCGCACATATTCGATGCCGTTGAGGGAAATGGTCTTGATGGGCGTCAAGGTGTTGAAGTAGGCCATCATACGCCGGGAGGGCAACTCCCGCTGCCACTGGTGATGGTAGATGACGTCGTAGTCCGCCTCCCAGAAGGCCCGGTTGGAGTCGGTGACGCCCTTGTAGAAGTAACTGAAGGGCCCACGCGGATACCACGAAGAGACGGTGGTGGTGTTGGGATCCACCGTCTCGTTGAGGTAGCGGGCCGCTTCGTCCAGCCCCTCTCCCCAGCCGATGAGCATGACTTCCGGCGCTTTGGCCGGGCCGCCCATCAGGGGGTTGTAGTAGGTGATGTAGTAGGGGTAGGTGGGCAGGGAGAGGCCAGCCTGGCCCAGCACCACGCCGCCGGCCAGCAGGGCGGGTGCCCAGCGGGCCAGGTTCGGGCGGGGGAGGCGGGCCAGCCAGAGGGCCGCTGCGCCCCAGCCCAGGCCCGCCACGATGTCCAGAGGCATGTAGACGGGCAACAGGTAGCGGTCGAATTTCTTGGCGCCCAGGTCCATGAAGATGGTGAAAAACAGGGCAATGGCCAACATGCCCCAGCCGGTCTGGCGCGCACTCCGCTCCCGTCCCGGACCCCAGCCGGCCGCCAGGATCACCAGGCCCAACAGCAGGCCCAGCAGGACCGGGGGCGTGCTGCGCCACAGGTAGGTGACCGGGTAGAACAGGGAGCCCGGATCGCCGTTGATGATACGGCCGTCAAAGAAGATGGGGCTGGAGTGACCCTGGAGCGCGTAGTCACCGGAGATATCCAGCACCTCCCGCAGGGTATCCAGCGGCGCCACCCAGAGGGCGGGCCACATCAGGAAATAAAACATGGTGAAGAGGAGCCCCCACACGGCCAGGGGAGCCAGGAAGCGCACCAGCGTCCGACCCCACACCAGGTCCCGCCAGCGCCAGCCTGGCGTTCCCATGACCTGGATCACATGATCCACCAGGCCATAGAGGCCCAGGAGAGGAAAGAGAAAGATCCCCGGTGTCTTGGTCAGGATGGTCAGCGCTGCACCCAATCCGGCGATCAGCAGGTCCAGCGGCCGGCGTCCCCGGTGGAGGTAGTGGAGGTAGGCCAGCGCGGTGAAGAGCAAAAAGGTGCTCAGCAGGCTGTCCGGGTGCATGAGCCGGGAGAGGGCAGAATGGAAGGGCGAAAAGGCGATGAGGGCAAAGCCCAAGGTGGCCGGCAACAGGCCCAGCAACCGCCAGGCATACCAGAAGGCCAGGGCCAGCACCAAGGCATTGGCCAGCACGATGAAGGTGCGGCCGGCGGCCAGCATCTCCAGGGCTGTCACCCCATGTTGGTTCAAAAAGTTGGTAAACGCGTCGTCGGTCCAGGCGAATTGTCCCGGCGCCAGATGGGCGTAGGCGGGGAATTTCCAGAGGAAGCCGGCCGTCCCCGCCCACATGATGGTCACGCCGGGGTGGCCGTGCTGAAAGGTATGCTGGTAGTGGCCGTTGACCAGGGCTTCGTAGAAGTTGGCCGAGCGAACCAGCCACTTGCTCTCGTCCACCGTGACATATTGGTCCAGCCGAAAGCCCCGGGGCAGCCAGATGGCCAGGGCGATCAACAGGACGGCCAGCAGTTGCCGTTGGCCCAACGCTGCCCGGAGGCGGCTCCAGATCTGAGGCTGGGCCGGCCGGGCACCGGCCAGGGCCGTGGACTCTGCGGTAAGACTTTGCCAGAATCGAATCATTGCTGAAGTACCTTTGCTGACAAAACGGTCAGCTGAACCGAATCGCCACCCGTACCCGTTGGCCCCTGCACCGGCAGCCGCTGGCCTGTGGCGCCATCGTACATCCCCACGAAGACGGTGAACACACCGGCCTCGGGCAGCTGCAGCTGATAGGTATCGGCAACCACCACGCCCGGGTACCAGCGGTCGGTGGGGAAGAACCCCTGCAGGGGCGGGTGATCATCCTGGGCGACGATGTGGCCGTTGTTATCGACCACATGAACAAAGACCGTGTACGGCAGGCCAGGACGGGCGGCTGCCTGCCAGTATAGCTGCAAGGTCAGCGGCTCACCGGCCCTCACCTCCGTCCTGGTCGGATCGAAGGTAGCGCCGCGGCCGTCCAGCCACTGGGCCCCAATCAGGCGGATTTCTCCATCCAGCTTGGCCGGCGTGGCCAGCCGGGCCGACCGGGGTGGCGCCAAAGTGCCCACCTGGATGTAGTCCAGGACCACCAGGTCCCCCCGGGGGGCACCATCCTGCGCGGCGGTGGCGGGCAGCAGCGCCTGGTCGGCGGGGTCGTAGAAGCCCAGCTCCACCCGGTAGATGCCCGGCGCTGTCCCGGGTGGGATGGTCAGATCGTGGCCATCGGGCCACACGTCGCCCTCGCGCCAGGTCGAGGTTGGTGCACCCCACGGCCACCCTTCGCTACGGGCCACTTCCGCCCCATCCGCGCCCACCACCCGGACCAACACGTTCCAGTTGGCCGGAATAGGGGCACGGTTCACGAGGTAGAATATAGCACGGAAGGTATCCCCCGGTGAAATTGTTCCCGCCGGTAACTGATAGGTCACCAGCCGGATGGCATCTGCCCAGTCGGTGACGTAGTCGGGCAGGGGCATGTTGTGCAGGTCGTAGATGTAGGCGTAGTCCAGCCCGTGGATCCGCACCACGTGGACAGGTCTCTGCTGGCTGAAGGCAGCGATGAAGGCGCGCGATGGCAGCTGCCGCTGGAAGTCCTGGGCGTAGAGCACCGCGTAGTCCGCCTGATGCCAGAAGTAAATGGGCAGGGTGCGGCCCTGGAAGAAATAGGAGAAGGGGCCGTTGGTGTAGCCCGAGGCCACTACCAGTTCCTGGGCGTTGGGCAGACTGTTGAGGTAGCGGGCCGCCTGGTCCGCGCCCTCGCCCCAGCCGATCATCATCACCTCGGGGGCCCGCCGGCTGCCCCCCAGGAGCGGGTTGTAGTAGCTCAGGTAGTACGGCGCCGTGGGCAAGGCGAACCCGGCCTGGAGCCCCAGGACCACCACGCCGACGACGGCGACGACACGGCTCCGAGACCTCGGCCAGTACCGGCCCAGCCAGGTCGCCAGGGCATACCAGCCCCCGCCGGCCAGCAGGTCCAGGGGCAGGTAGCTGGGCAGGATGTAGCGATCAAATTTCTTGGCGCCCACATCCATGAAGAGCATGAAAAGCCCCGCATATAGGGCCAGGTAGACGGCTGTGGCACGCGCGGGGCGTTCGCCAAAGGGCATCCCCCGCCGGATGAACGCCACCACCGCCAGCAACAGGCCCACCAGCACCTGTGGCGTGCTCCGCCACAGGTAGGTGATGGGGTAGAAGAAGAACCCCGGGTCGCCGCCGTACACCTGCCCGGCGAAAAAGGTGGGTTTGAGGTGTCCCTCTGCCGCGTAGGTCTCCGCCGCTTCCAGGATCTGGCGTACACTCTCCACAGGGTGGACCCACATGGCGGGCCAGAGCAACATGAATAGCCCCGCCGCCACCCCACCCCAGAGGAGCAGGCGTCGGGTCCAAAGGCCGAGGACCCGGCTGGAAAGGGCCATGGGGCCGGGCCATACCAGGTGCAGGGCGGTGAACAGGCCAGCCAGGGGCGCCAGGAAGAGGGCCGGTGAGCGGGTCAGCCAGGCCAAGGATGTGGCCCCGGCAGAGAGAAGCAGGGAGCGCAGGTCGCCGTTCAGCAGGTGATGGATAAAGGCTACCACCGCCAGCAGCATGAAGCTGCTCACCAGTCCGTCCAGATGTAACAGCCGGGAGTGGGCCACGTGGAACGGGTCCAGCGCGATGAGACCAAAGCCCAGCAGCGCCGGCCCCAGCCCCAGCAGGCGGGCCGTCACTCTGAAGGCCACCAGGAGCACGGCCGTGATGAAGAGCACCGCCACGCTCCGGCCAGCGGCCAGTAACGCCACCGGGTCGTGGCCTTGCTCCCGCAGGAACGGCTCGATCTCCTCAGTGAGCCAGCCGAATTGGCCCGGCGCCTCCTGGGCATAGGCCGGGTAGCGCAGCACAAAGCCCAGGGCCCCTGCCCACGTCACGGTCACCCCCGGGTGATGGCGCTGAAAGGTGTTGGCCCAGTCCCGGTGGACCAGGGCCTGGTAAAAATTGCCGGACCGGGTCAGCCAGGCGTGTTCGTCCGCGGTGACGAAGCGATCGAGCGCCAGGCCCCGGGGCAGCCAGATGAGCAGCGCCAGAACCAGGGCCCAGAAGCCGGGATGCCGGACAAGGGCGGTGGGTCTCATGGGGCCGGGAGCACCTGAATCTCAGTCAAACCCAGCGCGTCGCCGATGGGCTGGCCTTTTCCATCGAAGATGGGCAGCCGTTCGCCGGTGTCACCGTCGTACATGCCGATGAGGAGGGTGTAGATGCCGGGACGCGCGTCCGCGTAGACGGGGATGAAATAGCGGTCCGTGATGGTGTCGCCGGGCCGCCAGAAGGTGGTGGGAAACTCGTTGCAGCCAGGTTCGCCGTCCCGCTGGCCCACCTTGTGGAAGTCGCCCATATCGATGACCTGGGTGAAGACGCTGTACTTGATTCCCACCGGCCGGGTGGCCTGCCAGTACAGGGTCAGGGACAGGGCACCGCCCGGGGTCGCCTGGGTGCTGCTCAGCCGGTAGCCCTGCAGGCGGATGGCGTCGCCGAAGCGGTAGTCCAGCGGGTGCTGGATGGCCGGCTCCGCCACCGGGCCGCTCAGCTCGAAGTGGGGTCCGCTCAGGTTTTCGTCGAAACGGGTCTCGAAGTCGTCCACCTGGAAGACCTGGGGCGTGATGGGCTCGTCGGCCATTTTGTAGATGGTCAGGCGCTCTTCGCCGTTGACCATCACCACGCCGTATTTCTGATAGCCCTGCTCCTCCACCTGCTGGCGGATGACGGTGAGGTAGCCCTTGTCCGCCGGTTCCACCGACTGGGTGAAGATGTAGTAGACATGGTCCCGGGGGCAGCGGCACTGGCCCCGGGTGTACCAGTCGGCCACCGGCTCCTTGCCGTTCAGGTCAAAGGGCGCATCCAACACGCCCTCGGCGTAGAGGCTCCCCACCACCTTCCAGCCGTTGCGCAGGGGAAACCCGAAGATGGACATACGGGTGGGCATGTCGTAGATGAACCAGTAGCCCCAGGGTCGGTTTTCCCGCCAGGTGCGCAGCACCTCCACGCCCGTGTGGACGAAGTACCAGTATTCGTAGTTGCCAAAGAGGACGATGGCCAGGGCCATGGTGGGGACGGCCACCCGCCGCGCGGCTGGGACCGTCAGCCGGTTGCGCAGCCAGGCCCAGGCCCGGGCCAGGACCATGCCGGCCACCAGCCCCCAGGGGATGACAAAGCCGTAGACGTGGGTGTTGGGCGTGAGGGTGAAGAAGAGCATCAACACCATGGGCACCCCGAACCAGAGCCAGACCAGCCGTTCCGGGGTGGGGAAGCGGGGCAGAAACCAGGCCGCAGCCAGGACGGCGGCAAAGAAGAGCCAGGTGTGATCCTGGCCGGCCACGGTCAGCCAGTTGGGCACCCAGAAGGTCAGGGTCACCCCGCCCACCAGCAGGGCCGTAGCCAGCCAGCCCCGCCAGTCCGGCCAGTTGCGCCGGTACAGGTGGGCCAGGCCCAGGGTGGCCAGCCCGGCCATCAGCACGAAGTAGTAGGTGGAGCTGTAGAGGGTGGACCGTTCGAAGAAGTCCACCAGGTTGTTGTACGGAAAGGAGGTGCCGATGCGGTTGACCGTGATATAGGCGTAGGTGATGCGAAAGCTGGGGTTCAGGACGAACGGCACGTAGAAGATGGCCAGCACGGTCCCGCCCACCAGGACCGGCACCCCCAGGGAGCGGGCCAGCCGTGACAGGGGCAGCCCCTGCCGCCAGAGGGTGTAGAGCAGGTAGAGGCCGGGCAGCGCCGCCAGGGCCGCCTCGTAGTGGGCCAGCAGCCCCGTGGCCAGGAAGAGCGCGGCCAGGGTGAGGTAGCGGCCCAGCCCGGCCGGGTGGCGCACCAACCGGTGGAGCACCAGGACGGTGAGCACTACCATGAAGAAGACCAGGCTCTGGTACTGGACGATGCGGGAAAAGCCGATCAGATAGCCGTCCAGCGCCAGCAGGATGGCCGCGGTCCACCCCCCCAC
>FWPU01009907.1_pt1 | contig 14628 bp, 8 predicted proteins | sample 2228361 | NCBI WGS metagenome assembly FWPU01 (sample SAMEA103939777, study PRJEB20133) | metagenome
CTCCGAGGACGTGTGGGCCATGAGTCGGTGAGCGTCGCGGGACACCGCCCACCGGAGCACAACGCGATGTGTGATTTCCCCCGCGAAAGTCATGCCGCTACCGCGACCGACCAGACCGCAACCGTTGTTGTTCCCATTGGAGCGGCAGGGCTTCCTGCTCCTGGGCGTCGGCTTCGGCCCGCAGCCGGGCGGCTTCCGCTTCCTCTTGGCGACGTTTGCGTTCGACGACGTGCCGCAGGGCGTGGCTGACGGCCGACTCGGTCCGCGCCCGCTCGTGGGCCAGGACTTCGACGAACCGTTCCCGCCAGATTCCTTCGGGCAAAAAGTGGTCGGCCTTCCCGGCCATTCGGACGAGCGCCTTCCAACGCCCGGCCGCCTCACGGACCACGCGGACCGTCGGTCTCTTGCCCGCGGAAGATCCGCGACGCTTGGGAAGGATTTCCGTTACCAACTCGGTTTGGGCCTGCTGGGTGGTCAGCCAAGGACGAAGGTGTGCGACGTCGCACACGACCCGGGAAATGGCCGCCAGGTGGCCTTCATCCAACAAGTTGTCCTGCACCGCCTGCTTCGCGGCTTCAGGCAATGAGGTATGCCATTGAATTCTCGGGCTCACGGTGGTCCGACCCCACCCTTTCGCGTCGGCGATCCGCTGTTGGGTCCAGCCTTCCCGCGTGGCGAGCCGGTGGCATTCGGCCCACACGTCCAGCAGGCTCACGGGCGTGTGGTACTCGTCGTTCTCGTTGTCCTCGTCCGCCTTGGGGCTGATCTGCTCCTCGGTCAGGTCGCGGTGGACAAAGACCGGGACAATGCGTAGGCCGGCGGTTCGGGCCGCCTCCAGGCGCGTGCCGCTGGCGAAGATATCGTACTGGCCATCGACTGCCACGCCCCACAGGCTCCGCGTGCGCTCGAACCCGTTGCGGCGAATCGGTTCCGCCAGACGCCGCACCTGTTCCGGGTCGCGTCGCTTCCGTGTGTTGAACGGGCTGTGGACACACCGCTCGATGTCGGTGTCCGCCAGCCGTATGGGACCCCTCTGTCGTTTCGCCACATGCAGTAGCCATGTCGGATTCCATATGGCGTTGCCTCCGTTTACAACGGAACCTCGTCCAGGTCGTATTCCGATGGGCCAATCGGCACGGGCTCCGGCATCGGGCCCAGCGTGTAGCCCACGATGCGGTCGGATTTTTTGTGCTACCGCAGCCACGCCGGGCGGTACGCCGACTTCCACCGCCTGCGGCACCTGTTCATCACGAACTTGGAGCGGGCCGGCCTCTCGCCCAAAATGGCCCAGACGCTCGCCCGGCATTCGGACATCCGGCTGACGCTGGGCGTGTACACCCACGTCGAGCTGGCCGACCAGACAGCGGCCATCCAGGCCCTGCCGGCCCCGCCGGCCGGCGACCAACATTCGGATGCCGTCTCTCAAGCAAAGTCGGTGCGCGAGCGGCTCGGCGGGCTTTCGAGGTACTACGAGCGCAGGGCCGCGTGACCGGCCTTTACGAGGCAAGGCGTGCGCCAGCAGGATAGGTCGAATGTCAGTTCGCGGGCCAGTTCTGTTGGCAGCGGAACCCGAGAGGCCAAGGCCTCGGAGGTGGCCTCGTCAAACTCGTACTTCTGGCCCATGACGATTTGAAACCAGCGGTCGCGGTCACGTAGCACTCGGAACATCTTCTCGTCGGCACTGCCCGCCAAGAATGGCTCATACACCACGATGGGCCGGCGGCATATTTCTGCCTTGCAGCGGACGCGGTCCAGACGGCCCGTTCGCTGCTCCAGCGTACTGGGGTTCCAGCACAGATCGTGGTGAATGACATGCCGGCAGAAGCGGTGCAGGTCAACGCCTTCGCCCATGACCGAACTGCTTATCAGGATTTCCGGAAACAGGGGGCTATTGAAGGCTAGCATCAGGCGGTCTCGGATTTCCGTCTTCGTCTTGCCGTAGACCATCCGGACCAGCGGCATCACGCGGTAGCTGCCGTCGTCGGTCTCCTCGTCGACCTTGTCCTCGTCGGCACGATCGGGCCGCCTTGGCTTGGAGTAGATGCTGACGGCCTTGAGGTACTCCTCAAGGGGGTTGGCCGGTTCCCGACGCCCCTGCACGCTCGGCGACCAGCGCCGCCACGGCTGCAAACGTCAGCAACCGGGGCCGCCACATGCGGGCCGTAAACCCGGGTACGCGCACCTTGGCGATCCGCTCCGCAGGCCCCAGAGTCCCTAAAGGGTCAATGCTGCCCGGCAGGTCCTCGGCAGGGTCCAGCAGAGTGGCTTGGGGCAGGTATCTTGCCGAGAGGACCGTGGCCAACACCCCCAGAGTTGCGTTGCTTTGCACTTCCTTCTCGATATTATTTTGCCCGGATAACCGCGTCAACGGTCTCTGTCGCCCCTACCGCAACGTCAATTCATCGGCGACCTCGGCCAGAACCTGCGTGACCTCGGCAGCTACTTCTTTCGGGGGCACGTTCTGGCCATCGCCAAGCTCTACCCGAAGATGGAACTTGATGGGAACCTTGTACCTGGCCTTGATTTTCAGCAATTTGTCCATCTTGTCGCCGAGGTCCTGAATCTGTGCCGGTTCCAGGTACGCGCTGGCTGCGAGGACCTTCGGAGGCGCACCGGCGCCAGTGCCAGCCGTGCCCGGTGCGCCGCCGCCACTCGGGCAGAGCTTGAGCCGGACGGACTGAGCCGCATGGAATTCGCAGGGCCACCTCGCCGAGCCGTCGGCAAGTTCTACGAAGCGGGCCTGAAGCGATCCGCTGATCGCGTCCCGCACCGTCTTCCAGGGAAGCACCTTCCCCGCCTTCTGCGAAAGCGCCGTGGCAATCGCCAGCGCGGTTGCCTCGTCGTTCTGCCAGGCGGCCGGCAGGTTCTCTGGCAAGATTTCCGCCGCAGCGATCATGGGGGGCGGGACGGAAAGATTGGCCGCAGGAGTCAACACGCCCGCGGGGATCGGCTCGCCGAGGATGCTCGCCGGGCCGGAGCGAAGCCAGACTGATCCGTTCTCAACGGCGGCCGCGATTGCGTTCTCGACCACCTGCTGACTGGCCCTCGGTATTTGGACCGGTTCCGTGTAGCCCCCGCGGTCAACTTGAACGATCTTTCCGCCGCTGAAGTAGTCGATCGCCGACTGGGCCGCGATCTCGTCGCCGGGCCACAGCTCGGGCAATTGGTGCGGCGCAAGCAACTCCGGGGCGATCTCTGCGAGTTCAGCCGCCTCGGGAAGGACCAGCTCCAGCGCCGGGTCCTTCAGCGCCGTCTCGTCCGGCCGTGAGCGCCACCAGGTACGGAACGATCCATCGGGCCGGGTCAGACGCAGGACGAACGTGCCCTGCTCACAGCCACCCACGAGGGTATCTACGATAGCATCTGCCTTGAGCATTTTCGGCAGGTGCGGCAGTTGGGCGAATGCACCGGCAAGGTCCTTGACTCGCCGGCTCGTTTCCCCTTGCCTCCATAGGTCATAGGGCCCGCCGGGCAGGAGCGCTTCGGCCGTGATTGCCGTGTCCTGGATTCGTGCACGCTTGTCCGCCTTGATCGTGGTGAAGTGCGGGTCGTCGGTCACCGTGATTTTGAACGCCTGAACGTCGTTCTTCTCGGAAACGGTGGCGACAATGCAATACGCCTGCCGGATCGCCTCCGGGACGCGCCCCTTGGCCTTTTCGATATTCACGACTAGCGTTTGCATGCGGGCTGCGTCGATACTGCCGCCTTCCTCTTGCTTCTTGAGTTCCTCCCGCACGGCCTCCCAAGCCAGATAGTCACGGATGCGGGCCTCGGCGATTTCCAGGCCGTCCTTGGACGGACAGAGCAAGAGCACGGCATTGCGATAGACCCGCGGGTTGTCCGGGCCCGTGTTCTCGTCGAGGAACCGCCGGGCCTCGGCACTCGGTTTGCCCGAGTCCGAGGCAGCGCTCGGCCCAAGCACGGCGTAGCGAAAGGCGCCATCATCCTTCACGTCGCTGGGCTTCACCGGCAGCGTGTGGACCTGCACGCCGGCCGCCGACGCACCGGCCGTGAGCTTTTTCACGCGGCCGATTTCGTCAATCAGCCGCGCCCGAACCACGTCGTCCGAAATGCTCTTCATGGCCACGGCGTGCATCTGGTTCAGGTTCGGCCGGTTCCCCAGCCGCCACGTGCCGGGCAACTGGTCCCCCTCGGGCGCGTAGAGGTCGTCCAACCAGTGGCTCACCTGGCACCACCGCAATAGCGCCTTCTCCAATTCGATCTTGTCCGGCCGGGTTGATCCGACCAGCACGGTCAGGTCTCGGGTGTGGGCCGTCTGGCCCACCGGTTGGGAGTGCAAGAACGTGGCCACGACCGCTTGCTCCACCTCGCGGAACTTCAGGCCCACCGAATCTCTCTGGATTTCCCGGGCGCGGTTCAGTTCGCCCACCAGGATCGGCGTCCACGCGGTCTTGCGGCCTTCGTGTTCTTCCGTATCGGCCACCGTCACCAGTTCGCGCATCGCCTCGGAGAGGTCCTCCTGATCCGGGGCATTCAACAGGACCGCCGGGCCCACCAGCGGGCTTGCGTCCCATTTGGCCGCTTCGCGCAGCGCCAGGGCCAACGTGCGCAGGACGCCCCGCGTCCGCTGGAAGCCATGCATCTGGGTCCATTTGGCGTAAAGCACTTCGGTAAGTTCAGGATGAAACGGATAGCTTTTCAGGAACCGTTCTTCGGCCGCCGCGCCCGCCTTGGCGGTCTGTTCATCGACGGCCTGGATACCCTGGAGCGCGGCGATCACATGCGGACGAAACGCCCCGGGATCACGAATCGAATCCGGCGTGAAGAACCGCCGCCTGAGGACCTCGGCCACGTCTTCTTTGACCACAGGCTCGACGCCCTCTTCCTTCTCGCGCCGGAAGATGTCATAGAAGTCGCCCAAGAGTTGCCGCCCCAGCTCGTCGCCACTCTTTTTCGGGTCGGTTGCCAGGAGTGACGCCACGACGCAGCAGCGCGGAACCTTGGTGGCCGCCTGGGTGAGGTACTGGAAGAAATTCACCAGCCGGTCCCGCCAATCGCGGTCCTGGATCACCTTCTCCTTGGCGTACATCAGCACCTCATCCATCAGCACCAGGATGCCCAACCCGTCCTTGAGCGGCAGTTCCAATAGCTCGGTGAGCGTGTTCTCGGCCGGGGCGGTCGCGCGTTCCTCGGCCTTGCCGTCGGCGTGAAGCACCCGCAGCCCGTCATCGCCAGCAAGCTGGTATGCCAGGACGCTCCAGGGGTGCTTGAGCCGGCGGGTCTTGCCCTCGGGCGAGCGGACCTCCATCCCCTTTTCGACATCCAGCTTGTCGAAGCACAGGCCCGCCACGCGGGCTTTGACAGGCTCCTGGCCGATCGCCTGCGTGAACTCGTGGACTGCCGGCAGGTCGGGCAAGCGATCCGGGGCCAGGTGCAGGTGATACAGCGTGATCAGCGTGTGCGTCTTGCCGCCGCCGTAGGTCAGCTCGAGCTGCCGGACCGCCTTGTCGTTCTTGCCGGCCAGGCGCAGTCCCACGTCGCGCACGAGGTTCCGCAAGTTGTGCGTGGGAAAAGTCAGGCCGAAAAAGCTCTCCGGCTTCTCATAGACCGGCTGCTTGCCGCGCTGCATCATGACCTCGTAAAGGTCCGCAGCGAACATCGTCAGCGACAGCTCGCCGGATTTCAAATCGTCACGAAGCTTGACCACTTCGTGCCACGGTTTCCAGGGAAGTTTAGGCATTGGATTGTTCCTCCTGCCCTGTGGAGGCGCCAGGCAACGGTCGCATGCGAATCCGGTCGTCCGTGACCACGGAAAAATGTCCCTCCCAGTCGGTTCGGCTTTGAAGCACGCTGAGCACCCGCCGGTTATCGGTGTCCGGATCGCTGCCAGCCAGACGGAACAAAACCACACCACATGACGCCGGCAATCCAAATCGAAATGCCAATTCACCGAAATCCTTGTCGTGGGTCACGATAAGGCGGCTTTCGGCCTGAGCGCGCGCCAGGATGACAGGGTCGGCTTGTGAACGCATCGACTCCTTCACAGACAACACGTCGTGGCCGACGGCCCGCAACTCGGCGATCACCGTGGCCGACACGTTTTCGTTGGCAAGAATTCGCATCAGCCACTCCCTACGTCGGCACCGGGTAAACGCGCTCGGACTTCAGAATCTCGCCCGCATACGCCAGACATGCTTGAACGTCTTCGGCCCTCAAATGATCGTACTCGCGCAGAATCTGTTCGACGGTCCAACCCCGGCCGAGCAGGTCGATGACGAACTCGACCGAAATTCGCGTTCCCTTGATCACTGGCTTGCCGGCCAGGATGTCGGGATCGATGACGATACGTTCGTGCCAGTTCATGGACTAGCTCCTTTCTTGGGAGTTCGCTATTTGTCGTCGTCGAAGGTGAACAACGGTTGCGGCTTCTTCCTCTTGGCCCCCTTGGCCCCGATGTGATTGCTCAGGCTTTCCAAGAGCGAGCGTTCCTCGCTGCCGGGCTTGGCCAGCTCGATGAACGATTGTAACACGCGGCGGAACAACTCGTGACGCCTGAGCCCGTGTTCGTCAAGGTATTCATCCACCTTGTGGACGTCGCCGCCTTTCCACAGGTGCATCAACCGATGGATGCGGTCGACGAGCGGTACCGGCCGGCCTCCGGGGGCCTCGTAGCCCATCGACCGCCCGCGCCTTTGGTTCCAGGGCTTGAGCTGGACACTGCTGCCCGATTGCCTAGCATCGGCGTCTCCGCCGCTGACTTCCGATTCATCCATTTCAGCATCTGGCCCATCTTCTTCCTCAAGCGACGAGACGTCGCTTCCACTCTTGACCAGCATGTCCCAATCGCGCACGAGCGCCTGGTCCGACAGCCCACACGCTGTGGCGTAGAGAATGCACGCTCCGACAGGGGCTTCTTCGAGGCCGAAGTCGTGCCGATGGAGCAGGTAATATGCCGTCGGCTCGTCGAGGCGATCCACCGTAGCAGCGGCGTCCTCGCCGCTGTCCGCCGCTCCAGGCGACGAGACGTCGCCTCTACGCAGCACGCGGCCAACCACGAAATCGACCACCATGCGCCGAACATGCGACAGAAACTCGGACACGGTCAGGATCTGGCCTGGATCGTCGGCCTTCTTGACCACCGGATGCTTGCTGTACGCTTCCAACGCCGGCCCAGTTGCCGCCCAAACAAAGTCCGGCCCGCGAATGCCGGCATCCCAAAAGTCCCGCAGCCGCTGCGTAATCCTCGCCCGCATCTCGTCGAGCACTTGATTATCCCACCCGGGCCGGGCGCTCTCCGGCCGCTTTTTGCAGACAAGCCAAACCGACGAAGCCAACGCCGCCCCGGTCAGAGCGCGGGTTCGGTTGCCCATCTCCGTCTGGATCGGCCAGCTTCCGTTCACCACGAAGCCCGCACGGATCATTGCCGACACCAGCGCTTCCCAGGCCTCCGGCTGCTTGTTGGCAAATACGACCACCATGCGTCCCTGCGGCCGAAGCGATTGGTGACACGCCCGAAAGGCTCGAAAGATGCCTTGTTCATAGACGGCCCGCGATCGTGCCGCATCGCCGCCGTGCCGGCTGGCGTCGTCGATCAGCTCGCCATCGTTCGACTCGGCATCCCATTTGGGCGCCAGCGGTTCACGAAACGCATGGTCGAACTCCGGCGATAGCCCATACAATGTCCGCCGCAGCCAGACGTAGAAAAAGTCCATCAGGTCGGAATACGGAATCGCATCGTAATACGGCGGATCGGTAACGATGGCATCTAGTCCGTCGAATAATTTGGTCTTTGCTGATGCTCTTACGGGCAACGGCGCAGGAGCCTTAAGATTCCACTGAGCGTAATTATCTAGAGCTACGCATATGCGCTCAAAACAAAGCTCATAGCTTCCCGCAGCCCGTCCAATCGCGTTGCCTTCGGCGAAATCCCAAGTAATCGGTAGTGCAAATCGTACAAAGAAGTGATTGATTGTCGTTGCATCTAGCTTCCATTGCACTCCGCAATTGCAGAAGTCAAGAAATCTACCAACCGCACACGCGAGATAAGCTACCACTGCCTCTTGCCAGTTAGTTGGGTAAGCCTGCGACCTAATCACCTGCTTAGTAGCGCGCATGTTCTTAACTAACGTGCCCAGGGCTAGCAATTGCCGCGGGGTGAACAAGTCCCGCCATCGCATCAGACCGTACCCCTGGACCGAGAATGCCCGCCCCGCTCCCGTGCCGCCGCCTGCGGGAGTCGGTTCCTCTGGCAGTCCGAAGGGGATTTCGGCGAACACGCGGTCGATGTGTTGTTGTGCTTCGGCGGCCATGGCCAGTTCGTGTTCGGTGGGCAGCCGGTATTCTTTGCCCTGTGGGCCGTCGACCACCACGGCGGTAGCCACGGTGCCGAGCCGACCGGCGCGGCCTTCCAGGCGGATATCTTCCATGGTCATGATCGTGCCGCAGCACGGGCACGTCGCCCCCGCGCGGCTCATGGTCCCGGAACCAATCCGCTTGTCATGTTCGCGCCGCTGCGCCGCATTGCCGCCCTTGAGAGGAACGCCGGCCTGGATGCCGAAGCGAATCGTAGACGCGGCGTCCCGCCGCGTAGTTTGCATGTCTGGATTGGACGCAAGCGGCGAGGACGCCGCTTCTATGATACCCTTCGGATTGTCGCGAATGTACTGGCGGAATCGTTCGAGATGTTCCGGCGAACGCACAATGTGATCGAAATACTCTTTTTGCCAAACCGTACCCGACCGACCGAGGAGCTTGTTGATCTGATGGGCGGTGAACGACTTCCAGGAATGGACGATACCAGAGAGCGAGTGTTCGCCCAGTGGCGTAACCAGCACGTGCACGTGATTGGGCATCACCACAAAATGAGGATCGAGATGGTAGCGGATGCCATCGAAGTGCTTCAAAGCGTTTGTGACGATGGATTGGATTTCGGGGTGTGCCAGGATGCATTCGCCGTAGCCGGCATCGAGCCACCGTTCAAAGCGCGCCGGAAACAAGCGGTCATATTCCTGGCGCGTTGCATGGTCGTGAGGTTCGGGATGGGTTCTCAGCCACGCTTCCCGCTCGGCGAGCCACTGCTGGAGTTTTTCTTGCGGCAGGGAATCGGCCAGGCGGAAGGTGACGAAGTAGGTTACGCCCTCTTGACGCCAGTGGGGGAGATTGCCGGAGATATTCCCGATCGGTTGCGTCGGATCGAAATAACCGAATACGTCTTCGAGGGTAGACGCGGCGTCCCGCCGCGTAGTTTGCATGTCTGGATTGGACGCAAGCGGCGAGGACGCCGCTTCTACTTTCATCGTCAGCAAGACGCGCTTGCGATCCTTCTTGCAGAGCCAGCGGGTCTTGAGCAGTGGGATCGTGGCACGACAATTCTTGCAGGTCACCGTGCGGGCCCAGAGGTACGCCACCGTCGGCTTGGCGATCCAGCGCGGGTTGCGCTGGTCGGCCAAGTAGTCCTTCGAAAACTCGGCGTTGAGCGAGTCGATGTCGGGCGTGCCGTCGTCCTTCAGTGGAACGAGCCGCATCGGCTGCGGCTGGTATGGTTTACCCGGTTCTAATGGCTCGAAGTCGGCATAGACCGGGTAGAAGCGAGCCAGCTCGCGGCGGGCTCGGTCCAGCACCCACTGGCCCCATGCCCGGACGTGCCAGGCCAGGTCGGCCTGAATCAGATCAACCACAGAGGACACAGAGTCCACAGAGGATCTTTTTTGTGACAGCTTCTCCGTGTCCTCGGTGTCCTCCGTGGCAAGGACATCAAAGAACGTGCCCGACTGGTCCTTCGCCAGATCGAGCTTCTTGAGCGCGGCCGTGATTTCCTTCTTGCTCATCCCCTGCGACTTGAAGAACGCCTCCATGAACTCGCGGTTCTTGAGAATGAACTCCGGCAGCGGCAGCGTCTTGCCGGCGAGCTTCTGCGGGTATTCCAGCGTGCATTTGAGGATGAACCAAGCGACTGGATTGATGTCGATGGCCGTCGCCTCGCAGCCCAGCCGCATCGCTTCGAGTGGAATGGCCCCACCGCCGGCGAACGGGTCGAGCACCTTGGGCGCCCGGCCGCCATACGCCTTGCGGATCTCCTGACGAAACCACTCGAGGGTCTCCGAGTTCTCGGTCTCGCGGCCCCAGTGCAGGATGCCCCCTTCGGTCTCCTCCTTCTCGCGCTCGACCACCTGGCCGCCGGGCATCTTCTTCCGCTCGATCCGCTTGACGACCTTGCCGCCGATCTTCTCACATAGCTCCTTGCGCCGGCGCTGGATTTCCTTCTGCCACTCGGCGTCGCTCATCCCCTCGGGCTTGGGCTGGGCGCTCGGATCGGGCAGGAGCGTCGCGATCAGCGCCGCCCGGCACGCCGCCAACGGCCGCCGCGCCGGCCAGATGTGGAGGGTCGAAATGTGCCCATGGCGCACGTTCTTCTCGTGGACGCTATCCAGCGACGCCTGCTTGAGCGGGAAGGCGAACTCGATCAATCGGGGAAAGTCGGTCATGGGGCTATCGCAACCACAAGAATGCGGACAAAGAAATGGGGATGATCCGCGGGTCAGGGACGCACACGCCATCCTCCAGCGTCACCAGCAAGCCGAACGGGGCATTGTACACGGTTTTCTCCAAAAATGCGCGCAGCCCGCGCGTATCCTCGTGCGGATCGATGCGCCGGCGGTACTTCACCTCAATAGGAATTCGCCGCGTGCCTACGGTAAGGACGAAATCGACTTCTGGTTCAATGCCACGCGCTGGAAAATGAGCCACCTCCAGTTGTGGGATCGAGCCGAGGAAATAGCCAAGAGTGCTTTCGGCCATGTGTCCCGCAAGGTCGGTAAGATGGGATTCGGCGGAAAGGCTAGCAGGATCGAGCGGAATGACCTCTTGCAGCCAGCTTGCTCGCAAAGCGTGATCGCACAAGCACACCTTGGGCGGGGCTTTGCGCCGCTTCAAGCGCAACTCCAGGGGATGGATTAGGCGAATCAGGAGGGTCCCGTCCAGGAACCGGAGATAGCTCAGGATCCGGTTCCAACCGATGTTGCCGCCCAGTGTCTGCCGGATTTCCGGGACCAGGACGTTTTGGCCCGGACACTGGCCGGCATACCGGCAGCAGAGGCGAAAAACTTCTTCCAATAGCTTCTCGTCCCGCTTTTGTCCCCGCGATCCGAAACGAAGATCGTGTTGGATGGCTCGTTTGATAACGGTCTCGTTCAAATGGCTGGCCAGTTCCGGCCAGTCAACGTCCGCGCTTTGATGGGCGACCGGGTAGGCGCCGCGCTGGGAAAAGGCGGCGAAGGCCTTTTGGCGATATTCCTTTTCACGGATCGCCTGGGCAATACCCTCATGCCAGAACTCAGCCTCGGCGACCGCCTCAAGGGGCTTGTCCGCCCAGTACGCCTGCGAGGAAAAGGCGAACCGCAGGCCCCCAATTTCCCGCAGCAAGAGGGGTCCCAGATCCAGCGTGGTCACGCGTCCGGCAAGGCTATCCTGCCCCGCTTCGACCCGCAACGAGGAACTGCCGGTGACGAGGACTCGAACCGTGTGGTTGTCAACCAGATTCTTGATCTGTGGCGCCCAGGCGTCCAGGTTTTGCACTTCATCGAAGAAAAGGAACGCTGGTTCGTCAGCACGTCCAGCCTCGTTGAAGGAGCGTTTCAAGACTTGTTGCTCGAACCAGCGGGCAATCGCTAGCACAGGCTCTTGAATGCCGTGCATGGAGGGCAACTCGTCGAAGGGGGAGTACAGAATGCGCTTCGGCGCGACACGGTCGTTCAAGAGCGACTCGATAATTTGTCGGAGCAACACCGTCTTTCCCACACGCCGCGGGCCTCGAAGCACTGCGGCAGGCGTGATTCCCCGACGCACCAGATTCCGGAGGCGATGGAAGGGCCACCGGTAGAATCGGGGCAGTGGGGGCCCGGGCTTCCCCTCCCACCAGGGATTCAGGCTCCGGAGGTTTTCCGATAGCTCCAGCGGCAGCGCCCCGAAGAGCGGATTCGCATGGAGTGGATGGACCTTTCGCGGCACGGGCATACCCTCCCATCAGTCCTGTCGTGCCGCGGAAAGCGCCGCCGCCGCGCTGATCACCACGCTCCCCTTGGCCTTGGCCAAGAGGGCACCGAATGGGTCCTGAATCCGCACCAAACGTGGGTTGGGCGTGGCGCAGTCGTAAACGACGTAAAGCCAATACTGGTCGCGGAGGTTGCAGGCCTTGGCCCATTCGTTGGCCGAGATTTCGATTTCCCCGGTCCCCGCCCGACCCTTGACTTCGATGCATCGTTTTTCGTGGGGCCGGATCGACCACAGATCGAAGCCCGGATTGTCCGGCAGGCCGGCGGCACGGGCCAGCTCGGGCGTGTGAACGTCTTTGACGATGGCCCCCTCGGACTCCTCGAAGGCCCAGGCCAGCGCCATCGCCACCTCGTCGGTCTTGGCCTCGTACTGCTCCCGATCGACCGGATCGCTCGATGGAACCACCAACGCAGTTGCGATGAACTCGACGGCCCGCGGGCGGATCAGTTCCGGCTCGCGGCGCAACACAGCAAGGGCCTGGCGCCGGCGGTGGGCCAATTGCCGTTGCTGTTCTTTGACGCGGGCCAACTCCTTCTGGGCAATAGCGCTTCCGGCGCGAGCCTTTTCGGCTTGTTTTGCCCGGGCCGCAGCCAGTTCGGCTTCCTGGTAGTCGAAACCCCGCTCGACAAAGCTCTCCCGCTCGGCCAACATCGACAGCAGCGCCTGGCGACGCTGGACTGCCAATTCGCGCGCGATGCGCTCGACGAAAAACGCGCGGGCCGCTTCCCGCATCTCCTGGGCACGGAGGGCCAAGCGCTGGGCGGTGGCCGGCAGACCACGACCGCCCTTGAGCAACAACAGATGCTCGACCGGACAGACGATGATCTGCGCGCCCTCGAACTGCTTCACGCCAACCAGACGGCTATCGAGAATCTCCTCCTGAGCCAGGTCGGCGATCTCCAGGTCCGCCTCGCGGACAATGGACACAAGCGCCAGGTGGAACAGGTAGGGGTCTTCCGTAGCAGGATCGACGAACACCGCTCCGCGGCAGGCCTGGGCGCCGAGACGGTCGGTGACCATGGCGCGGAAGGCCTCGAACACAGGTTCGCCAGGATGAATCCAAACGCTGGCCTCGTGATCCTTGGGCCGCACAAAGGAGAGGCAAGCCCGCTGCTTCGCGGGGTACGTCTCCAAGACCTGGAGCAACGAATCGACCCCGTTGCCGCCCGCAGATCGCAGCGAAAAACAGCCGCCCGGATCGCCCACGATCTCGATGCCGACCAGTGGTGCCGCGTTCTCGAAGTATTGGCGGACGTAGCCGGGCAGGAGACGCTGGTACATCTCCCGGTCCATGTCGTCGCGGAGGCGGGGAAGCACCTTCGCCACGTCGCCCCCGGTCCCGTACAGAGCGCGCTCGCGGGCAAGTAGGGCCTCAACCTGCTCTTTGGTCAGTCGGCCTTCAAGGTCGCGGGTCGCCTCGTCGGTGCGATCCTCCGCGGCGGCCATCTCCATGTACTGCTTGATGGACACGCCCTCAAACAGCCGGCCAATCACGTCGAAGACCTTGTCGGACCCAAGCTCCTTTCGGATGTCCTCGAGCTTCTTGAGCAGCGTTTCGAGCACGCGACCTTCCCGTGTGTTCGGCGCAACGAGGTTCAAGATGATCACCGGGTCATGCTTCTGGCCGTAGCGGTGGATGCGCCCCATGCGCTGCTCCAATCGCGCGGGGTTCCACGGGATGTCGTAGTTGATCATGATCCAGCAGAACTGAAGGTTAATGCCCTCCCCCGCGGCATCAGTGCAGACCAGAAACCGGGCGCCCCCTTGGTCCACGGGCTTGCGAAACCGCTCGACCTCCGCCTCGCGATCGGTGTAGTCCATGCCGCCGTGGATTTGCGCCACCTGCCCGGTGTAGCCGATTCCTTCCAGGCGGCGAACCAGGAACTCAAGTGTATCGCGATGCTCCGTGAAGATGATCAGCTTCTCTTCGCCGAACTTGGGATCGACAAGGACTTCGCGCAGCCGCTCGAACTTGGACTCGGTGCCGGCGTCGTAAACACGCTTGGCCAGATCACGAAGCTGTCGAACCTGTCTCAGCTCCTCTTGGAGATCGAGGAGGGAGGCCGCGACGACGCCCTGCAGCAGCTTGTCCTCGGCAGCCTCGTTCCCCTCGCGCCCGTCCTCGGCGGATTCCTCGTCGGCCGTCTCGCTGTCGAAGACGTCGTCTTCCTCCCGCATACGGCGCTGCATGGTGATGAGCTGCTCGATGGTCAGCCGGCCGTCCTGGATTTGGGCGATCAGCTCGGCGAGCTTCTCGATGCGCCGTTCAAAGGACCGCAAAAGCGCATAGGTCGAGCTGGCCAGGCGCCGTTGAAAGACGCTCATCGCCAACCGGGCAGCAGACCGGTTCAGCATCTTGGCCTTGTTGTAAACGTGGCGCAGGTATTCCGTCGTCTCGTCGTAGAGGGTTTGCTCGCTGACCGGGCCCTGGCTTAGTTGGTACCCGAGCGTGTCTGATTGCCGCTTAGGGTACAGCGGCCGCCCGTCGAGGTACACCATCTCCTCCTTGGTGCGCCGGAGAAAATGCAACTTGCGGCGCTCCCGCGGGTAATCCTGAAACGCTTCGTAGGTGGACAACACCTCCGGCTCCAGGAGCTTCCAGAGGGCATAGAACGG
>FWPU01009909.1_pt1 | contig 14617 bp, 15 predicted proteins | sample 2228361 | NCBI WGS metagenome assembly FWPU01 (sample SAMEA103939777, study PRJEB20133) | metagenome
GATCTCGGCAGCGGCCAGGTCGTCACCCACACCTACACCGCTACGGGCACCTACACCGTTACTCTGACGGTGCGGAACGCTTGCAGCACGGCGACGGTGGAGCATACCCTGACCGTGGAAGCGGTTCCGCCGCCTGTGTACAAGGTCTACCTGCCGCTCGTTGTCAAGGGGTACGCTGCGCCCTAGGGGCAGGGCTTGCAGGATAGGGGCTGACCCGGCAGCGGGGTTGGTCTCTTCCATGGGGGGCCGACGGGCCAGATGGCCCGGCCGGCCCTCACATTTGTACGGCCGGCCTCCTGCAGGTCGGATCGTCAATCCGACCACAAAGCCCCCAGAAGAAGCGCCCGGGCCCAGTCTGGGATGGAGATCGGGCGGAGGTCGCTCCGCACAAAGGTCTGGACCGTTCGGCCGACGGCGATGGCCTGTCCGTCTCTACCGCTGAGGCGATAGCCCAAGGCGAAGGAGCGCCGGCGCACCTCTTCCACCCACACGACGATCTCGATTTCCCGGTCGAAGCCTACCGGAGAGAGGTAGCGGCAGCCGGCCCACGTAATGACAAAGGGGCTGCCGTCCACCTCCATGCGGGCGTAGTCGAGGCCGAGGCGGTGCAGGAAGGCAATGCGGCCGACCTCGAACCAATCGAAATAGCGGGCAAAGTGAACCCCGCGGGTGGGATCGCTTTCGGCATAGCGGACGCGCAGGGGAAACCGTTCCTGGCGGCCGTGGGGAAGCAGGCCTTCCCATCCGGCCAGTCGTTCCGGAGGGGGCTGGGCTGGAACGGGATACAGACTTCCTGCCCCTTCCAGAAGCGTGACGCCCCGAGCGCGGCTTTCCCCCTGGACAACGATTTCATGGGCTACCCAGAGATGGTCCTTTTCCGCACCGAGGGCACGGCTGCGCACAGTCACCGCTTCCCCGTAACGGATAGGGGACAGGTATCGGCAGACGGCTTCCAGAACAAAAGGGCGTTCCTCCTCCAGGGGACGCCCCAAAGCGGCGAAGAGGGCTTCGTAACCCAGTTCAAACCAGGCCAAATGGTTGGCGTAGTAGACGATGTGCTGAGCATCGGTCTCGATGTAGCGAACCGGAAAAGAGGTTTCGGCCTGCATCTTGGGCCTACGGACATCCGAACGGGTAACCAGTCAGGGTGCCCAAGAAGGACGGGAGGTCGCATCCACCTGAGCGCCATATGTCAAGCGTTCCTCGCCGGCCGGTCGGGGGAAGCCTCCCGAGTCTACCTCCAAAGTGAGCAGCCACAGGTCAAAGGAGCCGTCCTGCGCGGCGATGAAAGCAATTTGCTTCCCATCGGGCGACCAGGTTGGGCTTCGCGCCGCTCTCTGGGATGAAAGGGGGCAGGGAGACCACTCCTCCCGGTAAAGCGGATTGGCCGGGGAGGGCATTACCCAGATCCGGGTTTCATCACCCTGTCGGGCGGCGTAGGCAATCCACTGCCCATCCGGCGACCAGGCCGGGTCGTAGCGCTCGATGCCTTCCACTTCTTCCCCCAGGCGCAGCACGTTGCCGGTATCGAGGTCCAGGTAGCGCAACTGCGCCCCGTGCTTATAGGAGAAAAAGGTAAAGGCCATATACCGTCCATCCGGCGACCAAACCGGGTTTTCAATAAATCCGCCCAGAGCAAGGTAGGGCTGTTCCTCACTTCCATCCGGACGGATGCGCCAGACCGAGAGGATGCTGGAAAGTTGGCGGGGTTCATTGTGGGAAATATAGCCGATCCAGTCGCCCTTAGGAATCCACTGGGGTTGAAAGGCCCAGTAGGAAGTGTGAGCGGCCTCGTAGCTTTGTTCGGGGTAAGTGGAGCGGTTGGCCGTGACCGGGTGAGGGTTTGTGCCGTCGGACTCCATCACCCAGATGTCAGAGTGGCCCTCGCCCCGGACGACGAAGGCGATCTGTTTTCCATCGGGCGACCAGGCCGGCTGAGAGGACGGCGTCAGCCCGGACAAGCGGCGTGCGGTGGTGCCGGTATACAGCCAGATATACCCCTGGCAGGCATAGAGCAGCCGGCCGGAAACCGACGGCCTGTGGGGTTGTTCTGTAACCTTGGGCAGTGTGGTCACAGGAGAACGAGAACGAGGCGTAATCGGCCCTTCCCCCGACCGGCAGCCGGCGGTGAGGTGAAGCACCAGCAATGCCAGGACGATTCCCAACCTTATGCCTTTCATCATCCGCTCCTAGGCCGCCTGTCCGAAGAGGCCGGGCGGGATGTTTCGGGGAAGCAGCACCCGGAGGGACCGGGGAACGGCCCGAAAGGTCATCGGCGTCTGACCGATCGTCTCCCCGTCTACCTGAACGTAGAGAGGCGTCCGGGAAGAAATGACCACCTCCCGCGCCCGGCGATGTTCTACCCCGCCGATCCAATTCTGGCGCTGAAGAAGGGTCAGCAGGGCGAAGAGGGAAATCTGGGGCAGCCCCCCTTTGCCCCGCAGGATGCAAACGTCCAGGAGGCCGTCGTCCACCGTGGCCTGTGGCGTGACCTGGGCAAAGCCCCCGTAGAGCCGGGTGTTGCCGATGATCGCCACCACCGTTTCCCCTCTAACCCGCTGGTCGTCCAGGGTGATCGACGCCTCTTCTCCGGCGTAGTGGATGGCCGAAGCGATTCCCCGGAGGATGTAACTCCAGGGCCAGAAAAGTTGCCGGGTGTCTCCGGTCATGGTCTGCACCACAGCGGCGTCGTAGCCGACGCCGGCCATAAGGAGGAAGTAGCGCGAGCCAGCCAATCCCAGGTCCATCGAGCGAATCTGTCCCTGGAGGAGGGCCTGGGCCGCCTCCAGAGGCTCGGAAGGCAGTCCCTGCTCACGGGCCCAGACGTTGCCCGTGCCCATCGGCAGGACGGCCAGGGCGGTGGTCGTACCGGCCAGGCCGTTGACCACCTCGTTGACGGTGCCGTCGCCGCCGACGGCGACGACGACATCCAGCCCGGCCGCGGCCGCCTCGCGGGCCAGTTCCATCGCTTCCCCGGGCTTGCGGGTCTCCCGCAGGCTCAGTTCCCAGCCCTGGCGCACCAGGTAACCGAGGACTTCTTGCAGGTCGGCCAGGCGGTAGGCTTGGCCGGCGGCCGGGTTCAGGATCAACCGGACTCGGGGGTGGGTAGGCAAGGGGGCCGGGATGCCTTCCAGGTAGCGGGCAATGTCCTCCACTACGGCCGAGATGTCGCCGCCGGTATCCACCACCCGATGCGGCCGGCGGATCGTCTCCATCTTCCCGGCATAGTCCAGGTAGACCGACCAGTCGGCCTCTGAGCCATAGTCCGGCAGGAAGCCCTCTTCCCGCTCCTGCAGCCGCCGACGCACCACTTCGGGCGCGGCCGTGGTCTGCAACACCATCAGGGCGGCCCCTTTCTCCTCGGCCAGGGTATAGTAGCGCCGGCGGTGGCGGCGAAGAAGGTTGGTGGCATCGAAGATGACGCTGTGGCCCTCTTCCAGAAGGCCGGCCACCACCTCCAGGCAGGTGCTGTGGACCCGGTGGTGCTCCTCGGGCGTGTAGGTGGGATGAGGGAAAAGAAGCCGCCGTACCTGGTCGCTGGCGACGACGACCAGGGGCAGACGGTCGGCCAGGCGCTGGGCCAGGTACGATTTGCCCGTCCCAGGAAGGCCGCATAGGAGGATCAGGGCCGGCCGGAGCAGCCGACCCGAAGGGAGGTGGAGCACCGCCCGAACCCGAGATGCAACCTGTCCCTGGGCCATCTGCGTTTCACCGAATCGTCCGAACACCCCGCTCGGGGCTACTCTGCTTCACGGCAAACCCCTGTTGACCGAGGAACGCTTATCTCTCCTCTGCTTCCTCCGCGCTCTCTGCGGTGTATCTGAGACGCGGTAAACCAATGCTCCGGCGAAAGCGACCGTACCGGTCGCACCTGAACATTATACCCTACATCGGGGGGACGGGCAAATTGGGGTCGGACCGGAGAAAACCCTTTATGTTACTGTGAGTGGGTGCGCCGAGGTTGGCCATTTTCCCACCGGATAGCTCCAGGGCGGATCGCCGATGCCCCTTCCCCCCACCGGACGGAATTCGCCGGCGTCCGGTTGGAGCAACCGCACCCTACCGCACCAGGCCTCCACAGTAGTGCATCCGGAAGAGTTCTTCCTGCCGGTAGAAAACCAGGGTCTCCCCCTGAAAGTGGGCCAGGTCCCCTTCATTGCGGTCCTCGTAACGCAGGTTGCGCTCCTGAAAACGATGCGGCCCCAACAGACGACGCTCCCGGTAGCGCTCCAACTGGGCCCGTTGCAGGAAGGCAGCCAATTCTTCGCCGGGCATGGGCAGGTCCCGGATGAGGATCAGGTAATTCATTCCCCAGACAACCGTTCCGGCCCGCCGGACAACCTCCTGACCGATGAGGCGGCTTTGGCCAAAGTAACTATCCCGGTAGGAGAGCGCTTCTTCACGGTAGACGATTTCCACGGCTCCGGGACGTTCGGGCGGCAAGCGCCGGCTACGCCCCAGGCAGGTATGCTCACGGGCCAGGATGATAAAGCGTTCCAGTTCGCCCAGGTCCATGGCCGTCCTCCCGTTCATCGCTCGGCAAGGATGTTTTCATTCTAGCAAAAGGGCTGTCCTCCGTCAACCGGGGATTTTATAAAATTTCGATATTAAAAACTTGACAAAATCACTAAAATGGGGTATAATCATTTCAGAACCTTCCGGTGTAGAGTGAAGCACGGGGCTGAGGCCATGGGCCGAGGAGAGGATGATGTCGGCGGCCAGCACGCGAGAACAGATTTTCCTTCTTCTGCGGACCGACGGTCCGATGACAGCCGCCCGTCTAGGGGAACGGTTGGGCATCGGCATCACCGCCGTGCGCCAGCATCTGGAGCGGCTGCGGGCAGAGGGGTGGGTTGAGGTGGTCGGCCTGAAGCGGGGGAGGGGCCGGCCCTGTCATCTCTTTTCCCTGACTGCGGACGCCGATCGTCTCCTTCCCCAGGGCTATGAGGCCCTGGCCTTGGACCTTCTGGAGGCCACCCTGTGTTTGTCTCAAGGAAACACGCTGCTCCGGCAGATCCTTTCTACCCGGCGGAAACTGTGGCTCGAACGCTACGGCCCCCGCCTGGCCGGCCGGCCCATAGCGGAACGGTTGGCTCAGGTTACCGAGATCTTTAACGAAAAAGGGGGACTGGCTCACTATGCAGCCCAAGCCGACGGCTCCTATCTCCTGACCAAGCACCACTGCAACATCTCGACGGTGGCGCTGCGTTACCCGATCTTTTGTCAGGAGGAACAGGCCTGGCTCCAGGAGGCCCTGGAAACCCCGGTGGAGATATTGCGACTTCGCGCCCGTGGAGATCCGTTCTGTCAGTTTCGTATTGTCCCTCGCCCGGCAGTCGCCGCATCTGTCGGGCCAAGGGGAGGAGGAAGATAATGCAGCGGGGACCGTTCCCTCATCTGGCCGCCGTCCGGCCGGATTCCTGGTGGAAGTTGAAGCAAGCGGCCCGCCGGAGGACCTTCCGCAAAGGAGAGGTACTCTTCCAAGCCGGCAGGCCGGCCGATGAACTGTACCTGCTAGACCGAGGTCGGGTCCGGCTTTTCAGTCGCTCCCCCCAAGGCCGGGGTCTAACGCTGAGCGTCGTAGAGCCGGGGGACATCTTCGGCGAGCAGGCCATCTTCCCCCGGAGGGTCTGGACCAGCCATGCCCAGGCCCTGACCGATGGGGGGCTCTACGCCCTGCCCCGCCGGAAGTTGGAGGAACTCCTGCGGGATGACCCCACCCTGGTCTTACAGGTTCTGGAGAACCTGGGAAAGCGATTGCGTTCCGTGGAGCGTCGGCTGGGCGATCTGGTCTTCAAGTCGGCTCCGGAGCGGCTGGCGGCATTGCTCCTAGATATGGTCAACCCAAGCGCCAGGCAGAGTTCCGGACCGACCCGGCTGCCCTTCCGCTACACCCACCAGCAGTTTGCCGAAATGATCAACACCCATCGGGAAACGGTAACCAAGATTTTCAGCCGCTTCCGCGGCGACCGTCTGCTGGACTTTGACCGGGATCAGATCGTCCTGCTGGATATGGAACGCCTGCGGGAGATGAGCCTACGCTGATAGGCCCTTCGGCGAAGGGGCCGACGGCCACCGAGGAGTGAAGCGATGGCGAAGAGTTTGCAGGAAGCCCTTCTGGAGGTTGAGGAAGACCTAAAGCGCATCGGCCTGCAGGTCCGCACGGGCAAGAAGCGTCGGAGAGTCCGTCGCAAGCGACTGCATCCTTCTTCTCAGGAATCCGCGGCCCGGCCGTCCCGCTAGAGGTCCTCGAGGGTCTGGTTCGCCCTTCCCGGCACGGTACAGTCAAGCGATTCCCGGGGATGGACTCCAAAGTATTCTTCTACCCGTACCCGTTTCAGTGCCCCGGTCGGGCAGGCGGCCAGGCAGGCCAGTTCGGGGTAATTCCGGCAGAGGTCGCACTTCTCGGCCCGCGGGATTCCCTCCTCCTGCGCCGGCCGGCCTAAAAGCCCGGCGAGCAGCCGCTCCCAGAGTCCTCCGGCCGGTTCCGGGGCGATCTGCACCATCTCGATGGTTTCGTAGGGACAGGCCGGAACGCATCGGCCGCAGCCGTTGCAACGTTCGTTCACAAAGAGGCGGCCGGCCGTGTCCCACTCCAGGGCTTCCACCGGGCAGGCCGGGACACATGCCGGATATAGACAGTGCCGGCAGGCCGCGGGAAGGGTCACATATCCGACAACCAGGCCGTCCAGGTGCAGCCGGGAGTGTCCGAAGCGCCCTCGGCAGGCTTCTTCGCAACGGCGACAACCCTGCGGACAGCGCATCCTTTCCCGTATCAGGAGGCGTTCGGCTACGGCCGCCTCTCCACGGACCACCTGATTGAGCACCTGTGCCCGCCGCGGATCGCTTTGGATTTCCAGGGTACGTTGCAGCCGTTTCCGGACCAACCCTTCAATCGCCTGACGCAACGCCGGTTGTTCTTCTAGAAGGCTGCGGAAAGCGGCCTCGGGAAGTTCCAGCACCTCCAGGCGGGTGAGCGCCCAGACGGTAGCCGAACGAGGCTGCTGGAGCACCAGCGCTATCTCGCCGAAAAAGTCACCGGCGGCCAGGACACTCAGGGCCTGCTCCTGTCCTGTGCCATAGTTCCGGGCGACGACCGCCTGTCCCCAGGCGATCAGGAAGAGGGAGCGGTCGGGCTGGCCCTCGCGGATGACCACCTCGTGGCGGGCGTAGGAACGAGGAGTCAAGCGGGCTGCGATGGTCTGACGTTCCTGGCGGGAGAGAGGGCTGAAGAGCGGCACCCGGCTGAGGGCGGTGACGATCTGGCGTTCTCTGTGAGCCTGGTAGAGGGCAGTATACAGACTCGGTGCCTGGCCCAGATGGCGGGACATGGCCTCGCGGGAGACCTGAAGGGTGAGACAGGGGGTGAGGGCCTGGACGGTAGCCGAGCGTGGCTGGCCGGTAAACAGACTGCCCTCGCCGAAAAAGTCGCCCCGTTCTAGGACGGCCAGGAGGACGGGCCGGCCGGCCCGATCGACAGTGGTCACACGCACCTGACCCTGAAGGAGAAAATAGAGGTGTTGGCCCTCTTCCCCTTCAACCAGGATACTTTGATCGGGGGAAAAGGCCCGCAGCATCATCAGGGGCACCAGGGGGGAAATTTCCTCCTCCGGAATGTCGGAGAAGCAGGGAAGTTGCCGTAGTTCGGCCATGGCCTCAGACGAGGTAGCCATCGTTTTTCCTCAGGACCATCGTGGGAAAGGCAATCCGATCACCCTAATATTATACTCTTTACAGCATATTTGGCAAATCGGCTGAAAACACGATTGTTCCGATGTCCCGATCAGTACTCCGTTCCCAGGAGGTGCCGGTTGCCGAGACGGATGTTGCGCAATCCGGCCGATCGGGCGGCCCCCAGGCACGATTCGGCATGTCGGAGGGAGGTGGTCGGCAGGTCGCCCAGGAAGAAAGCCGGCCCAAAGGCCAGCAGGGCATAGGGGATGTCCGGACTGAAGGAAGCGATGTACCGGGCCAGCGCTCCCACCTCCTCCGCGTCCACGTATCCGGGGACGAGGAGCGTCGCCGCCACGACCAACGGCGGTTCCGGCCGTTCGGCAAAACGCCGTGCGGCCTGGGCAAAGTTCTCCAACGTGCGCCGGTTGGTCGCTCCGGTCAGGGCCAGGTGGAGCGGCTCGCTCCAGGCCTTCAGGTCGAACTTGACGATGCCCCCACTTTCCAGGGAAAATTGTACCGCCCGGTCCAGGAGTTTGGGGGACATCGTTCCGTTGGTTTCCCAGCAGATGCGCAGGCCGCGTCCGGCCAGGATGTGGGCGGCAGCCAGGGCGTGCGGCATCTGCGGAGAAGGGTCGCCCCCGAAGTAACAGATACACTCGGTGCGGGCGTGGGCCGCTGCCGCCAGTTCCTCCGCGCTGAGGAGGTCATCCGGAGGGTGCAGGTGGCGGTAATGCCAGTTCTGGCAGCCCAGGCAATCGAAGGAGCAGGCCCCGTAGAAGACGGCCAGGTTGACCCGGCCGCGCAGGTGTCGAGCCGGGCAGACCCACTCGGCGACGCAGTTTGTAGGCAGGGGGTCATCGTACCAGTGGAGCAGCCCCCGCTGCGGAGTTCCGGCGTGGTGCAGGAGCCGGCCACCCCTGTTTTCCCGCAATCCGCAGTAGCCCTGCTCTCCCTCGGCCATCCGGCAACGGTGCAGGCAGAGGCCGCAGGAAATACCCCCAGGGGTATCCGGGGCTTGTTCTGGCAGGCCGAACTCCCGCCGGGCACGGGCATGGGCGGCCATGGCCAGCGGCAGGGCTTCCTCCGGACGCTTGCGCAGGCAGTCTCCGCACACCCCCAGGAAGGCGGCCACCGGAGGCCGGGTACGGCCGCAGATCTGACATGCCCCACCTTCGAGCCAGCGAAATATCCTGCTCATCGTCCGCCTACCGTCCCGGCACAGGGTCAGGCCGATCCGGTTTCCCCAGGGCGACCATCAGCCCCTTTTGCGCCAGGAGCAGGGCAAAGGTGCTGCGCAGCGGCGGCACCCGGGCGATCTCCTCCGCCGCCGCAGCGGCAATGGCTGCCAACACGCCCTCTTGCGCCCGGATCAGCCAGCCGGCCATGTCGCGCAACCGACGGGTATATCGGAGGCAGACCTCCGGAGAAAATTCGCTCTGCACCAGGGCGATGATAGCCAGGGCCATTTGCTGCTCCTCCGGGCGGTCCGTCTTGAGGAGATTTTGCACGACGGCCTCCACCCTTTCGCTTTCCAGGAACCAGGAGGCCAGGTACGGATGGGACAGAAAGAGGGAAGCGGCTTCGTAGGAGAGGATGCCCGGGATATGGGGGGGGAGCAGCGGCTCCTCCTCTTCCCCATAGCCCCAGATACGCCCGCAGAAGAAGCGGTACTCCAGGGGATAGGGCAGGCCGCAGGCCTCGTTCCAGACCAGGGCCTCACGCAGGAGGTGCTGGGCATAGGCCCAGGAGGCCTCCAGGAGGTAAAGGCCGGTCCAGGGATAGGGAGCAGGATACACCTTCCCCGGAGGGCCGGCCGCTGGCAGTTCACCCGGCCGATAGGCCATCTCGTAGGCCCCCTCGATGCCCCGTTCATCGCTCAGGAACAAGTGCAAGGCCCGCGACTTTTCGTCCAGGACGAGGATCAGGCGATTTCCCCCTCCGTCCGGTGGACTGACCAGGATGCGCTCCCCCGGCGATGGGGGGGGAAGGGGACAGTTAGGGACGCCGGTCAGAAGGAGTTTGCGTTGCATCCGTTCGACCCATGTCTGGCGAGCGAGGGGGACATTGGGCCGGATGATCTGCAGGGCCTGCAGGGCCTCCGGCCGGCGGATCTTCCCCAGGGCCTCCAGCGCCGGCCGGGCGATGCTTTCCCGTTCATCCAGAGCAAAGAAGCGCAGGGCTTCGATGGCCGGCGGGCTGGCCGCTTCCCGAAAGCGGCGGATGGCGTAGAGAATCTCGGAAGGAGGCTGGGCATGGAGGATCGAAAGATAGTCCATCCGAACCAGGCGGGCTTCCTCCGGGGTATCCTCCAGGAGGGCATTGACGGCCACCTCGGCAGGGTTGCCCAAGGCGCTGAAGAGGGCTTCGCTCACCGGTTCGCCCAGGAACTGGTCCAACAAGACCAGGGCCACGATGCGCCGACGGGGCGAACTTTCTGGGGACAGAATAGCCCGGCGCAGTGCTTCCACTACCTGTCCGCGTTCAGAAATCTGGGCCAGGGTGCGCCCCAGGGCACGCACCATCCAGGGGTTCGGCGTATCGAGATAGCGCAGAGCAATGGGCAGCACGGCCAGGCCATATCCCTCGAGAATACCCAGCAAGGAGCGGCTCTCTTCCTCCGTGCGTGCCCGTGCCAGCCCTTCCAGGGCGCTCTGGATTTCCTGACGGCGCTGAAGGGTGGTCAGAACCCGACCCATCGAAACTATCCGCCGGCCACCGCCGGGAAGATGTCTACCCGGTCCCCATCCTGCAGGACGGCCTCGCGGGATATGGCCCGCCGGTTGACAAAGACGGTCTGCACCTCGGCCGACGGGATGCCCAAGCCGGCCAGGAGGTCCAGGACGGTGCTGCCGGCCGGAAGGAGCACCTTTTCGCCTTCGCTGGAGGAGTCGGCCGACCGGTAGCGCCGCAGGCTGGCATAGAGGCGAACTTCTACCTCGATCATCGCGGTTACCTCCGAGAGAATTATATATGGGGAAAGGCGTGAGGGCAAATCGTTGGAATCGTCCGTTGATCGTGGGGATCGTTCGTCCGCGTCGAAATCCCCGGGTGGGGCGCCGCCACACCTCGAGCGAGTTCGTTCACGTTTTGCCCACGAGACTCGCCGTTCTATTGCTTCTCCGGCTGCGTGTGCTATAATCGCAGGGTGGACTTGGTCCGTGGGCCTGCCGGTGGGGAAAAGCCGGGCAAAATGGACTCTCGGCGTACCACGGAATTCCGTCAGGGGCAACATCGGGCAATTTTCCCGGTGTCCTGCTGGAGGAAAAGGTGGTCCGAGATGGAGTGGGTTGAAATTGACGGCTCTTACGGCGAGGGCGGTGGGCAGGTCCTGCGCACCTCGCTCACCCTCTCGGCCCTGACCGGCCGGCCGGTGCGCATCGTGAGAATCCGGGCCGGCCGGCGCAAGCCCGGTCTGGAGGCCCAGCACCTCACCGGTGTGCTGGCCTGTGCCCGCCTCTGTGATGCCGACCTGGAGGGGGCCCACCTGGGTTCTACCACCCTCCTTTTCTCCCCGCGCCGGCCACCCCAAGCCGGGGAATACCGCTTCGACGTGGCCGAACAGCGCAAGGGCGGCAGCGCCGGCTCGGTCACGCTGGTGCTCCATACCCTCCTCCTCCCGTTGGCTTGGGCCGAAGGGGAATCGAAACTGAGCGTCCGCGGCGGCACCCATGTGGCCTGGAGCCCGCCTTATCACCACCTGGAGCGGGTCTATTTTCCCATGCTGGAGAAGATGGGCTTGCCGCTCCGCGGAAAAATTGCCCGCTGGGGCTGGTATCCCCAGGGCGGAGGCGAGGTCACCGTATGGGTACGCGGCGCTTCTCGGCAGGCACTTGCGCCCCTGCGACTGGAGGAGCGGGGGGCGCTTCGCCGATTGTGGATCCTCTCGGCTTACTCGGAACTGCCGGCCCATGTAGGTGAGCGGCAGGGCCGACAGGCCGAAAGCCTTCTCCGCCAGGCCGGCCTCCATCCCCACCTGGAGGTGCTCCGTGCTCCTTCGTCCGGTATCGGCAGCGCCGTCATCCTCATCGCCGAGTGTGAAAACGTCCATGCCGGCTTCGGTGCCCTAGGTGAACGGGGCAAGCCAGCCGAACAGGTTGCCCAGGAGGCCTGCGCCGATTTCCTGTCCTGGCATCAAAGTGGGGCGGCGGTGGAGATGCACCTGGCCGACCAACTCATCCTTCCGCTGGCCCTGGCCTCGGGACCTTCCTCTTTCACGACCTGCCGCCTCACCCGGCACCTCCTGACGAACGCCTGGGTGGTGCAGCACTTTCTGCCGGTACGGATCACCATCGAGGGGGAAGAAGACCGGCCGGGTCGGGTGAAGATCGAGGCGAGTTGGAAACCCGGCCCTACGGAACGGGGGTAAAACCTGGTCCTACGGCCAGGTCTGGAATCCGGCCCTACGGGGCGGAGCGGAAACCCGCCCCTACCCCAGCACCAAATGGGCTACCCTGCGCCCCAGGCGCACGCTGTAGTTGGTACCCCTGTCCTCCGGGAAAATCTGGGTGGTATTGGCCAGGAACAGGTTGGGCACCGAAGTGCGGTGGGGAGGGATATGTTGGGAATAGCCCGGCGTGATGATCGGCTGGGCCGCCTTTTCCTCAAAGCGCCAGCACTCTTCCACCCAGTCGCGGGTGAATTCGGGGTTGATACGCCGAATGCCGGGCAGGTAGGTCTGCAGGAGTTCCTCCGTGGATCGGGAAAAATAGGGGTGCTCCGGGTGCAGGTAGTTGGTCAAGTAGAGGAGATGTCGGCCGCCGTAGACCTCGGGAGGGATGTAGTTCGTGTGCTCGATGGCCCCAACAAAGGGGATCTCGCGGTCGCTCACATTCAGCCAGTAGATCGAACTCAGCGGGCGTCGCGTCTGGAGCACCAGACAGAGCGCGGCCTGGTAACGTTGCTGCCGCAGGAGGTTGCCGTATTCTCGGGAGAGAAAGGGGGCAATGGTGCGGAAGGTGGTGCTGGGGACGGTGGCGATGACCACATCGTAAGGGCCGACACGACGTTCGCCCCCTAGGAAGACCCCCCAGACCCGCCAACCCTCCACCATCAGGAGTTTCACCGGCGTCTCCAGGTAAATCCTGCCCCCACGAGCCTGGATCTCGCGGGCCAGGGCCTCAATGAGTACCTGGAAACTGCCCTGAGGGTAACCCAGGCGTTCCGCCCCCAGCCCCTTACGCGAGCCGCCACGCAGATGAACCTTGCCCCAGAACCAGGTCATCGAGACCTGGTCATAGGCTTCGCCGAACTTGCCCAGGAGGAGCGAACGCCAGAGCACCTCGTAGGCTTGCCGGCCGGCCCAACGCGGAATCCATTCGTCCGCCGTAACCTCCTCGAAGTGCCGCCAGTTACGATAGTGCTGAAGAAAAAAGATTACCAGCCCCAGACGCAGCCGGTTGAAGGGGTGTAGCGGCCGAAAGCGTAAAAGGTCCAGCGGCGTGGTGAAGGGGTAGATCCGTCCCCGGTAGAGAAAACCCACGCGAGAGGGGATCCAGAAGATGTGCTTCCCGAGCCCCAGTTCCTCGGCCAGGGAGAGGATGTCGCGGTCGCTCAGGAAGAGGTGGTGGTAAAAAGCCTCCAGCCGGGTTCCGCCAACAGGAAAAGTGCGAGCCTGTCCGCCCAGTTGGGGAGAAGCCTCATAAAGGTCTACCTCCTGGCCGGCCTTGAGGAGTTCGTAGGCGGCGGTCAGCCCGGCAAAGCCCCCGCCGATGACGGCCACTTTCACTGAAGGCTCCCCTTTCCTTCGGAAAGGCCGGGAGGGTCTACCGCGCCGGCCCGCTCCAGGGCATATTCCTGCTCCACCCGTCCCCAGGAAAGGCCCCTGCGGGCCATATAGTAGGCGCCCAGGGCGGTGATGGGGAACCAGAGGGCGACGTGGAGGGCGAAGGTGTAGGCGGTGGCCAGGGGGCCAGGAACGCCGGAAGTTTCCAGTACCCGGATACCCGGCCAATCAAAGGTGCCCACATAGCCGGGGCCGGCCGGCAACGTGGTGAAGAGGTTGACCACCCCGTTCATCAGCATCAGGATGTAGAAAGGCACAACAAAAGGGAAGGCATGCATCACGAACCAGTACTTGACCGTCTCGGCCAGCCAGACGACCGCCGAGGTCACAAAGACCATCCCCATATCCCGGGGACTGCGCAGGCAGCGCAGTCCCTCAACGAAGCGGTCGGCGATGCCCTGCACCGGCCGACGGATTCTCCGGGGCAGGACGCGATCGAAGAGCCAGATGTAGAGGGCCTGCGTCCGGCGCGGGGATACGGCGATCAGGGAAAAGAGGCCCAGGGCACCCAAGAAAGCGAGGGTGAAGATGACCACCCAGCGCTGCCACTCCGGGGTGATAGCCGGACTCAGGGGCAGGCCGATGAAGACAAAGAGCAACATAATAATTCCGTCAAAGATGCGCTCGGCCAGGATGGTAGCCAGGGACGCGCTGATGCTTATCCTCTCCTCGCGTCGCAGGACGTAGGCACGCAGGAGTTCCCCGGCCCGGAAAGGATAGAGGTTATTGCCCATATAACCGATGCAGACGATGGGGAAGAGTCGTTTCAGGGGAACCCGGCCGAGCGGTCGGAGCATATAGTGCCAACGCCAGGTGCGGGCCCACACGCCGAAGAAATAGACGACCACGCCGGGGATAACCCAGAGGTACTGGGCCCCCTGCAACTGTTCCCAGACCTGGTCCAACTGGTTCCACATCTCGGCCAGGATGCGGTAGAGGAAAAAGGCACTGATGGCCAGACCCAAATAGACCTGCCACCGCCTCCCGAGATGGGATTTCAACCAGCCGACCCACCCGTTGCTCGCCTCCAGCCGTTCCGGTTGTTCAGCCATTTCGCCCATCCGAGGGGCGCATCGCGATGCGCCCTTCCGATGATAGCACGAAAGTCTGGTCTTAGCAAGGGGTGGCACGCCGTGCCCCTATGGAAGCCCCTGGAGAAAG
>FWPU01009910.1_pt1 | contig 14614 bp, 13 predicted proteins | sample 2228361 | NCBI WGS metagenome assembly FWPU01 (sample SAMEA103939777, study PRJEB20133) | metagenome
GGCGGGCAGATTGACGTATGGAATTGACTTGCCTCAACTGCCTGGGCACCTTCGAGGTGGATGCCAAAAGAGTTCCCGCCGCGAGTGATCGCGTCCAGTGTCCCATCTGCGGGACCGATCAGAAGTTCGTCACCCAGGATGAGGCGCGGCTGAAGCGACCCGAGACTCCGCTCCCCCCCCCGCGGTCGTCCAGGTCGACCACAGCCTTCCGCAAGCCGATGCAGGCGTTCGCCGGCGGGGCTTCGCGGCCCTCGACCTCTTCCACGGTCCGGCCGGTCCCGGCGGACGGCGTGGCGCCGCCCGCTGCGGCCCCGTTCGATCCCGGGGCGCGCACCCCGCCCGAGGCATTCCTGCCCCCGATCGCACCGGGTCCGCAGGCGGACGAAGCGGGGTCCTGGGTCGTTCGATCACCGACGGGCCTGGTCCTCGAGTTTCCCGCGTCGGATCTCCTGGTCAACTGGTCCGCGGTCGTGGACAACCCGGCCCCGTACCAGGTGTCGAGGGGGGGACAGGAGTGGACTTCCCTCGCCGACTTTCTCCGGCTCGTGCGGCAGGGGAACCGCAGCACGTCCGCGTTCCGGGTGGCCACCCGTGGCGCGGACTCGTCCGCCCCGACCCGGGATCCCATCCCGTCGCCCCTTGCCACCCCCACCCCTGGCGGGAGCCCGACGGTCCCGGCGGCGCGGCCCGTGACCGCCTCCACCCACCCGACGTCCCAGTTCCAGATTAAATTGAAGCAGCCGGAGGTCGCGCGTTGGCGGCGGTGGGTCTTTTTGGGTCTCGGCCTGGTCTTGATCGCGGCCGGGACCGTGGCGGCCGCGTATTTCCTGGACCTGTTCTAGGAGGGAGGCGTCCAGCGAGCCGCCGTGCAATGGACGGAGAAACGCAATGGGGCCCCGACAGAGCCTGACCCTGTATGTCCGAACGTCAGACAAGGTCCTCCTGCGGTTCTCCGACCTCGACACGGCCAGGGCGTGGCTCGAAGCGCGACGGCTGTCCCTCGACGCCGAGTACCTCGCGACCGACCAGACGTGGCAGCCCCTGGACCGGCTGTTCCGGATCGACCTGCCCCCGCCGCGCCCTGCACCGGACGGCGGCGATGCACCGGCCCGGGAGGCCCCGGCGAAGGCCCCGATCCCCTCGCCGCTGCCCGAGGTCCCCAGCCCTGATCAGGCCCCGACCGTTCCGTTCTTTCCGAGTCGCCCGGGGCTCGGCCACGCGGATGTCGAGGCCCCCACCGCCGGGGAGGGGCCGACGCGGGTCTCGGCTCCCCTTCCCGTCGGGGCAGTCCGTCCGGCGCCACGGGCGGGACCCGCGCGCATCCGGGACCTCGAGCGCGAGTTGGCCTGGGAATCCGACCTTTGGGGCTCGGAGCCCGACGCGGGGAAACTCCAGGGCCGCCGGCGCCTTCGGCGGGTCGCGAGGGTCCTTGCATTCGCGTGTCTGGTCGTGGTCGCGGGCGCAGCCGCATGGTTCCTGTTTGATCAGTCGCCCCGCGAGGGCCCGGACACGCCCGTGGTCGCGCGGACGGAACCCGCCCTGGCCGCCCCGGTTGCGGTCCCCGCGCCGCAGCCGCCGGTCAAGCCGCGGTCGGGCGCGCCGGGAACCGACCTCGACGCCGCCTCTTCCGCGAGCAACACGGACGATGAATCACCCGCGGACACGGGTCCCTCGGTAGCGTCCGCGCCGCCGGCCCCGCCCGCCGTTGCCGAACCATTGCCACCTCCCGCGGCTGCGAAACCACCGGCGTTCCTTGCGAAGCGGCTAGAGCCCCGTCCGGTTGCGGCGCCCACCCCGCCGGCCCCCTCCCCCGCAGTTAGTCGCAATGCAGATGATTTGAACTACGACCAGCACATGGCCGAGGGGATGCGCCTGATCGGCCGGGACCCGAAGAAGGCCCTCGCACACTTCCAGGCCGCGGCCCGACAGCGCCCGGCGTCGGTGGAGCCGAAGGTCAAGATGGCCGAGTGCGAGTTTCGCCTCGGCCGGTATCGCGAGGCGGCCGCGCTCTTCCAGCAGGCCATGGACGCGAGCCCGAACTACGGCCCGGCCATCGCCGGGCTCGCCCGGGCGCACGCCCGCCTCGGGAACACCAAGGATGCCCGTTTCCTATATATGAGATATCTTGACGTGAATCCAAATGGGTCCCAGGCCGCCGAGGCGCGCGCGTACCTGGGGAGATGAACCGGACTCACCGGGGCGGCTGGACCCCGCTGCTCGTCCGCTGGAGCCCAGCCTCGACCTCCCGGCCCATCGCCTTTGCGGTGTCTGGGTCCATCGTGGACGAGACCTCCTTGAGCGCGTTCCCCGTCGCCTCGTAGAACCCCCGGGCCTCCTCCTTGCGACCCAGGGCCTCGAGGGCCCGCGCGGCCTCCAGCAAGACAGCCGGCTCACGCGACCCGGCGTTCAGGGCCGCCCCGATCAACTGCATCGCCTCCGCCGCCCGCCCCTGCCGGGTCAGGACCGAGGCGAGCGCGACCTGGACCGACGCGTCCTGGCGCAGGGAGAGGGCGGACCGGAACGCCTGCTCCGCCCGGTCCAGGGCCCCGGCCCCGGCCAGGAGGTTGCCGAGCGCCACGTACGAATTGAAGGCCTGGGGATTGAGGGCGATGCTCCTCTGGAACTCGACGGCCGCCTCCTGGGCCTTGTTCTGCCGCGCCAACGCAAGCCCCAGCCCGTGGTGGGCCCGGGCGTCCTCGCGGGCCTGGATCGCCTTCGTGTACGACTCGACGGCCGCGTCGGTCTCGCCCGCGGCCAGGTGGATGTCCCCGAGCCCGATCAGCGAGTCCACGTGGTCAGGGACCTTCTTGAGGACCGCGTCGAACTCGGCCTGGGCCGTGCGCGAATCTCCCGTCCTGTACGCGATGAGCGCGAGACCCAAGTGCGCCCCGGGGTGGCCCGGGGAGGCCGCGAGCGCTTCCTGATACGCCTTCTTAGCCGCGTCCACCCCCTGGTTCAGGGCCGCGATGTGGCCGGTCACCACCTGGCAGGTGGCCCGGGTCGCCGGGTCCTCCGTGAGGAGCCACTCGCATTCGTACTCGAGGTCCGCCACGGCCCGGGCCTCGAGCAGGTCGGGCCGGATCGCCACGAGTTCCGCACGGGCCCGCGCTACCTTGCGTTCGATGCCGGACGTCGCGCGGACCGCCCTGGCTCGCGCGTATGCGGTCAGGGCGGCCTGGAAGTCCCCGTTCGCGAGGGCCGCGTCCCCGCTCCGTTCGTGGAGGGAGAAGAGGTCGTCCGTCGCGTTCCGGTCCCGGACGGAGTTCCAGAACGACCAGCCGAGGGGCACCAGGACCCCGGCCGTGACGGCCAGGAAGACCACGGCCCCACCGATCCGGCCGCAAAAGCCCGCGACCCGGCATCCCGATCCCGAGACGGCCTCGTTCGCCCGTTCACTCATGAGGTCCTCCTCATTTCCAGCCCGTGCGATAACGCGGAGATAATGGCACGCCGTTCACTCCGACGGCAAGCGGCGAACACGGGTCGAGCGACGCATGGCCAGGCGCACCAGACCCCGCGCGTACCGGTCCAGAGCCACGATGACCTTGCCGTGCCCGGTGATGATCGCCTCGGGGACCCGGCGCTCGATGGCCTGCACGATCTGCCGCGCGGCACGGTCGGTGGGGACCACGAGCCACGAGGGGACCGGGTCCTTTGCCCCCTCGTGGACCCGGCCCTGGTTGTCGGTCCTGCGGATGTCGCTGTCCACGAACCCGGGGCTCAGCAGGACCACCGAGACCCCGTCGCGCCGCAACTCGCCGCCCAGGGCTTCGGCGAGGGCCCGCACCGCGAACTTGCTCATGCAGTATGGGGCCATGCCTGGCGGGGAGACGTGCCCGCTCACGCTCCCCATCAGGGCCAGGGTCCCTCGCGTCTTCTTGAGTTCTGGCAGCGTTGCATGGACGGTCCGCAGGACCCCGAAGACGTTGGTCTCGAACTGGCGGCGGAAGTCCGCGAGGGTCAGGGAGTCCACGCGGCCCACGACCCCGAAGCCCGCGTTGGCGACCGCCACATCCAGTCGCCCGAAGCGCCCGATGGTTGCGGCGACAGCAGCCTCCACGTCGCCATCCCGGGTCACGTCGCAGGACACCGCGAGGGCTCGCGCGTCCCCGATCTCGCACGCGAGGGCCTCGAGGCGCGCAATCCTGCGGGCGCAGAGGGCCACAAACGCTCCCCGCCGCGCAAACTCCCGCGCGAGCGCGGCCCCGATCCCGGAGGACGCCCCCGTGATCAGCACGACCCTGTCCTGGAAGTCGCCCATGGTCACTGTCTCCTGCCGCCAGGTCTCGCAATCAACAGTGAACACGTGTTCCCTGGTGCCCGTGTCCGTATCTGCTCCGGAATTGCACCGGTTTCGCTCACGCCCACGTCGATTGTCCAGGAGTCCGCTGACGCACCGCTAGAACCATTGCACGGGCCAGCCCCGCGCGCGGGCGAGGCGCACCATCTCGGACCGGGGCTCCGAGCGGCGACCCACGACCACGGCGCACCCCGAGGCATCGAGCATCTCGAGGTCCCCCACGCTGTCCCCGACCGCGAGGTCGGGCATCCTGTTCAGGTGCAGCCGGATCGCCTCGACCTTGCCCGCGCGGCACGTCACAGGCTGCACGACCTCCCCGGTCAGGACCCCGTCCCGCACGCGCGTCTCGATCCCGAGGACCCGCAGTGCCGGAAGTCCCATCCGCTCGACTGCGGCCTCGACGAGCCAGCGGTTCGTGGCCGTGACGACGACCACCTCGACCCCGGCCCCATGGAGACCTTGCAGGAGCCCCACCATCTGGGGCCGGTAGTTGGGCCACGCCGCCGCGAACTGGCGCGACCAGCGCATGACGTCGTCCTCGCGCAGGCCCTCCATCGTGGCGACGGCCCAGGCGTACCCGGCGCAACGGTCCTCGCGCACGCGGGCCTCGTACTCGGCCCACACGTCCGTCCAGGGCGCCCGCGTGCCGGGCAAAAGCCCGCCGGCCGCCAGCCAGCGGAGCATCCCCTCTCCGATGTCCTCGGCCCAGATCGTCCCGTCCGCATCGAAGCAGGCGAGGGGCGGCTGGCCGGCCCTAGCACGTTGAACCACATCGCGGATTGCTCTGCGGCAGGCGGGATTGAAGGACCTGAGCGCCTCAGTCATCGTGGCGGGGGCACAACTCATCGGCCGACACCACCCGCGCGGCGTTCCGCGTCCCGGAGCCGTCGGAGGGTCTCGCGCGAGCGGATTAGGGGCCGGACGTCTGGCGCGACCCGGTGGCCCCTCTTCTCCGCCTCCACCGCCGCGCCGCGCGCAACGAGGGCAGGGATCGTCGACCTCGCGGCCGCCCTCTCGGACGCCGCGATGAAGCGGCCCGGCAAGACCCCGACCACGAGCGCGAGCAGGGCCGCGACTCCCGCGGTCACGAATCCCGGGGTGCTGCGGACCGCGCCGGCCGGTTCCCCCCCCGGGTCGCGGAAGTACAGATAGACCGCGATGCGAAGATAATAGTACAAGGCGATCAGGCTGTTGAGCACGGCCACGACCACCCAGGGGACGTTCGTCGTCGGGTCCACTCGCAGGACCTCGCGGAACAGGTAGAACTTGCCCATGAACCCCGCAAACGGCGGGATGCCCGCGAGCGACAACAGCGCGACCAGGAGGAGGGCGGCGAGCACGGGATGGCGCCGTCCCAGGCCGGCCACGCGGTCCAGGGACAGGTCCTCGACCCCGGCCCTGGCGAGAAGTGACAGCACGCCAAAGGCCCCCACGGTCGCGATCACGTAGGTCAGCAGGTAGAACGGGACTCCGCCGTTCAGGGTGCCCGGCGACCCGATCACCGCGTAGAGCCCGAGCAGCAGGTACCCCGCGTGCGCGATGGACGAGTACGCGAGGATGCGCTTGACGTTGTCCTGCACGATGCCGAGGACGTTCCCCACGACCATGGTCACGACGGATAGGACCAGGAACGCGCCCGGCGCCGTGACCGGCAGGGACGCGAAGGCCGGGGCCTGGAACGCGGTCAGGACCACGCGCCCCAGGACCGCGAACCCCGCGGCCTTGACCGCGCCCGCCATGAAGACCGTGACCGGGGTCGGGGCGCCCTCGTACACGTCCGGGGTCCACAGGTGGAAGGGCACGGCCGCGACCTTGAACCCGAAGGCGACCACGAGCAGCAGGAGCGCGACCTGGGCGTAGGTCTGAGCCCCGCCCGCGCCGCCGCGCGCGAGGGCCTCGGCGACCCCGGCGAGGTTCAGCGACCCGGTGGCCCCGTACAGGAAGGCGATGCCCAGCAGCAGGAAGGCCGACGCGAACCCGCCGAGCACGAAGTACTTCATGCCGGACTCGGTCGCGAACGGGGACCCTTTCCGGCAGGCGCATAGGACATAGACCGCGAGGCTCATGACCTCGAGCCCCAGGAACAGGGTCACGAGGTCCGTGGCGGCCACCATGGCCAGGGCCCCGGCCACGGAGAAGGCGAGGAGGACGTAGAACTCGCCGTGCTCCGCCTCCTGCTCCGGGAGGTGGTGGATCGCGAAGAGGGACGTGGCGGCGCCCGCGAACACGATCAGGGCCGCGAAGAAGGCCGCGTAGGCGTCGAGGCGCAGGACCCCGCTCAGGAACGGGGCGTCCAGGGACGGCCCGCCCGTCCACAGGAGGGCCGCGGTGAGCCCCGTGGCCGCCAGACCCGCGGCGACCAGGTATCCGAGGAAGCCACGCGGGCCGCGACGCGGCGCCAGGAGGTCCAACACCAACGCCAGGACTCCGGTCAGGGCGGGGATCCACAGAGGCGAGAGGGTGAGGAGGTCCTTCATGGCCGCGCCTCCCCCTCGGCCACGAGGTCCCGAGCGATGTCAGGGGTCGGCCGGAGCGCGTGGAAGGCGCGATGCTCCACGATGCGGGCCTTGTATGCCCGCAGGGTCGCGTTCACGCTCGCCTCGGTCTTCTTCAGGAAGAAGTTGGGGAACACCCCGATCCAGAACACGCAGACCACGAGGCTCGCCAGCACCGCGAACTCGCGGGCGCCCACGTCGCGCAGGCGCTCGTTCTCGGGGTGGGTGATCGGCCCGAACAGGACCTTGCGCACCATGGTCAGCAGGTAGATCGCCCCGAGCAGGACCCCGGACGCCGCGAGGACCCCGAAGACGACGCCGGCCGTCTTGAAGTTCGCGGCGCCGAAATCCCCCGGAGCGGACAGGGCCTCGCGGAAGGTCCCGGCCAGGATCAGGAACTCCCCCACGAACCCGTTGGTCCCGGGCAGCCCAATGGACGACAGGGTGATGATCACGAGGATCGCGGCGAAGACCTTCATGGGCCGCGCGATGCCGCCGTACGCGTCGATTAGGCGCGTGTGCCGGCGCTCGTACAGGACGCCCACCAGGAGGAACAGCGCCCCGGTCGAGACGCCGTGGTTGACCATCTGGAGGATGCTGCCCTGCACGGCCTCGGTGGTGAGAGCGAACATCCCGAGCATCACGAAGCCCAGGTGCGCGACGGACGAGTAGGCGACCAGTTTCTTCACGTCGTCCTGCGCGTAGGCCATCAGCGACCCATAGACGATCCCGACGACCGCGAGGACCATGACCGGGACCACGAAGGCCCCCGCGGCCTCGGGGAACAGGGGGATCGCGAATCGCAGGAAGCCGTATGTCCCCATCTTCAGCAGGACCCCCGCCAGGATAACCGACCCGGGCGTCGGGGCCTCGACGTGCGCGTCCGGGAGCCACGTGTGGAACGGGAAGACCGGGACCTTGATCGCGAAGGCCAGGCCGAACGCGGCGAACAGCCACATCTGCTCGCGGACCGGGACGTCCAGCCGCAGGAAGTCGAGGTACGAAAACGTGTCCCCGCCGGCCTTCACGTGCAGGAAGAGGATGCCGACCAGCATCAGGACCGAGCCCACGAACGTGAACAGGAAGAACTTGACCGCGGCGTAGATGCGGCGCGGCCCTCCCCACACCCCGATGATCAGGTACATCGGGATCAGCATGAACTCCCAGAAGACGTAGAACAAGACCATGTCCAGGGCTACGAGGGTCCCGACCATGCTCGTCTCGAGCAGGAGCATGGCGATGTAGAACTCCTTGACGCGCTTCTTGATGCTCGAAAATGCCCCGAGGATCGTCAGGGGGGTCAGGAACGTAGTCAGCATCACGAGGAGGAGGCTGATCCCGTCCACGCCCAGGGTGTAGCGGATGCCGAAGGGGAGCCAGGCGCGGTCCTCGACCAGTTGAAAGCCGGCCAGGGACGCATCGAAGTTGACCCAGATCGACAGCGAAACCAGGAAGGCCACGACCGAGAACACGAACGACAGCCAGCGGTGCGCGGCGTGGTGCTCGCGGGGGACCAGGGCCAGGACCGCGGCGCCCAGGAGCGGGATCGCCAGGGTCCACGTCAGGAAGGGCGTGACCGCGAAAGTGTCAAACGTCATGGCCGGACCACCCCTCTCCCATCAGAACATCCACCAGACAAGGACGGCGAGGCCCACGAACACGGCCACGGCGTAAGCCTGGACGTCGCCGTTCACCATCATCCGGGCCAGGAGGCCCACGCCCCGAACGGACCGCGCGGACCCGTTCACGAGCACCCCGTCCACGAGCCCGGCGTCCACCCACCGGAAGGACCAGCGGGACAGGCGTTGCAGGGGCCGGACGAACAGGAACGCGTAGATTTCGTCAACATAATATTTGTTGAAAATAGCCCGGTAGAGGCGGGGAAGGGTGCGGGCGATCCGGTCGGGCTCGTCGCGCCAGGCCCCGCGGTACATCAGCCAGGCGAGCCCGATCCCGGTCAGGGCGACCACGGACGACAGGCCCATCAGGGTGAACTCCAGGGCGCGGTTCCCGGTCGAGACGATGCGCTCGCCCGACCAGGCGAAGACCGGCTCCAGGTAGTGGTGGAAGAGGTTGAGTTTCTCGTCCGGGAGCCCCACCCACCCGGCGGTGATCGCGCCCGCGGCCAGCAAAATCAGGGGGATCGTCATGGTCGCGGGGGACTCGTGGGGATGGGCGTCGTGCGAGCGCATCTCGCCGGAGAAGGTCAGGAAGTACAGGCGGAACATGTACGTGGCGGTCATTAGGGCCGCGGCCAGGGCGAGCGCGAAGTAGAGTTTCCCGAGCCACGGAGCCACGGCGCGGCTGCCGTGCTGCAACACGAAGGCCCCGTATAGGATCTCGTCCTTCGAGAAGAACCCGGACAGGAGGGGGACCCCGGCGATGGCGAGGCACGAGATGAGGAAGGTCGCGCGCGTGATGGGCATGTGCCGGGCGAGCCCGCCCATCTTCTGGATGTCCTGCTCCCCGTGCATGGCGTGGATGACGCTCCCGGCCCCGAGGAAGAGGCAGGCCTTGAAGAAGGCGTGGGTCATCAGGTGAAAGATCCCGGCCCCGAAGGCGCCCATGCCCACGCCCAGGAACATGTAGCCCAACTGGCTGACCGTGGAGTAGGCCAGGACCTTCTTGATGTCGTTCTGGGCCAGGCCGATGGACGCCGCGAACAGGGCGGTCAGGGCCCCGACCCCGGCCACGACGGCCATCGTGACCGGCGCGAGCACGAACAGGAAGTTCAGGCGAGCGATCATGTACACACCGGCCGTGACCATGGTGGCCGCGTGGATCAGGGCGGACACGGGGGTCGGGCCGGCCATCGCGTCCGGGAGCCACACGTAGAGGGGGATCTGCGCGGACTTGCCGGTAGCCCCCACGAAGAGGCACAGGGTCACGAGGGTGACCGCGGCTGTCATCGAGGCAATGCGCGAGTCGGGCGCGGTCACGGCGTCCTTGAGGGCGGGGATGTCCAGGGTCCCGCCCATCCAGAACAGGAGCACGAACAGGCCCAGCAGGAAGCCGAAGTCCCCGATCCGGTTGACGATGAAGGCCTTCTTGCCCGCGATCGCCTTGTCCATGTCGGAAAACCAGAACCCGATCAGGAGGTAGGAGCACAGGCCCACGCCCTCCCAGCCCACGAACAGGAGCAGGAGGCTCTGGCCGAGGACCAGCAGGAGCATCGAGAACATGAAGAGGTTCAGGTGGCTGAAGTAGCGCGCGTACGAGGGGTCACCGTGCATGTACCCCACGGAATACAGGTGGATCAACGTCCCGATCCCGGTCACGACCAGGGTCATGACCATCGAGAGCGGGTCGAGGTAGAGCGAGAAGTCAATGGAGATCGGGCCCGTCGAGATCCACGAGAAGAGCGTGGTCGAGATGGCCGTGAACTCGGGCTCCTGGCCGCGCAGGCCCATCAGGGCGACGAACGAGTAGAGCGCCGCCACGAAGGACAGGAACGGGGCCCCGACCCCGACGATGCTCACGAAGCGGCGCGACAGCCAGCGCGAGAACAGCCCGTTGACCACCGCGCCCGCGAGGGGCGCGAACACGATCACATGCAGGAGCGTGGCGACCTGACCCTTGACCATGCCCTACCCCTTCAGCCGCGTGGCCCGGTCCACGTCCACGGTCCTCCCGTGGCGGAACAGGGCCATCGCGAGCGCGAGTCCGACCGACACCTCGGCCGCGGCCACGGCCATCACGATGAAGACCGCCGCGTGGGCCAGGGAGTCCCCGTGCCAGCGGGCGAACCCGAGGAACGCGACGTTCGCGCCGTTGAGCATCAGTTCGATGGACATCAGGACCACGAGGAGGTTGCGCCGGGTCATGACCCCGACCGCGCCGATGGTGAACAGGGCCACGGCCAGGACGAGGACGTGGGAGAGAGGGATGCTCGTCATGCCCCACCCCCTTCCCGCCGCGCGATGAGGACCGCGCCCAGGATGGCCACCAGGAGCAGGATGGACGTGAGTTCGAACGGGAACAGGTAGGTGGTCACCAGTTCCCGGCCCACGTCGCGGATCCCGCCGTAGGTCTCGAGGCCCGGGGCGGCGAGGTCCGCGGCCTGCGCGCCGGCCGAGGCCGCGATGACGGCGCCGGCGGTCTTGAGGGCGAACACCGCGGCCGCCGCGACCGCCACCACCTTCCAGGGCGTGACGCGCGCCCCGATGAACTCCTCGCGCCGCAGGTTCAGCAACAAGACCACGAACGTGAACAGGACCATGACCGCGCCCACATAGACCAGCACCTGGAGGACCGCGACCAGGTGCGCGGACAGGAGCACGAACACGCCCGCCACGAACGCGAGAGTCGCGAGCAGGGCCAGGGCCGCGTGCAGGGGGTTGCGTCCGAAGGGCGGGAGGACCACGCACAGGGCCCCGGCCACGGCCGCCCCTCCCAGGACGTAGAAGGCGAGGAGTTCTCCGCTCATCGTCGTAGCCCCTCCCTGGGAACCCACTTCATGTCAGGAGCGCGTCGTACTTGCGTCACTGCCCCCCTGGGGGACGCGACCGCGAAGCGTTGGCGAAGCCAACACCGCTCGCGCTGGCCACTTCCTAGCGTCCGGTCTCGCCCTGCGCATGGCCACGCTATCCACGCACGTGTGGACATCGTCCTTCCCGGATGTGCCGCTCGAAGTCCTCGCGGAACTTCGTGACAAAGGACTGGACCGGCATGGCCGCCGCGTCGCCCAGGGCACAGATCGTGTTCCCCAGGATCTGCCCGGCCGCGGACAGGAGCAGGTCGCAGTCCCCGGGCCGCCCGGTCCCGTGCTCGATGGACTCCACGACCCGCTCGAGCCAACCGGTCCCCTCGCGGCACGGCGTGCACTGGCCGCACGACTCGTGCGCGTAGAACCGGGTGATCCGCACGAGGACCGACACCGGGCACGTCCCCTCCGTGAAGACCATGATCGCCGCGGACCCCAACATGCTCCCCTTCGCGCGCATGCTGTTGAAGTCCATGGCCACGTCCACCTCGTCCGCGGTCAGGACGGGCGTCGAGGACCCTCCCGGGATCACGCCCAGGATGGGGCGGTCGTCCAGCGTCCCGCCTGCAAACTCGAAGATGATCGTCTTGAGGTTCGTCCCCATCGGGGCCTCGTAAAGGCCGGGGCGCTTGACATGCCCACTGACGCAGTACAGTTTGGGGCCGCCGTCGCCCGGGACGCCCATCCTCACGAAGGCGTCCGCCCCGTGCTGGATGACCAGGGGCACGCACGCGATGGTCTCGACGTTGTTGATGATGGTGGGGCACCCGAACAGGCCGACCTGGGCCGGGAACGGGGGGCGGTTGCGCGGCCGGCCCGGCCTGCCCTCGATGCTCTCGAGCAGGGCGGATTCCTCGCCGCAGATGTAGGCCCCGGCACCTGGGTGGACGTACACGTCCAGCGAGTAGTCGGTCCCGAGCACGTGGCGACCGAGAAAACCACGCTCGTACAACTGCCGGATCACGTCCTCGACGATGGCGATCTGCCGGACGAACTCGCCGCGAATATAAATGTACGAAACATTCGCCCGGATCGCGTCCTCGACGATGGCGATCTGCCGGACGAACTCGCCGCGAATATAAATGTACGAAACATTCGCCCGGATCGCGTGGGACGCGATGATCACGCCCTCCAGCAACGGGAAGGGGTCGCGCTCCAGGAAGTAGCGGTCCTTGAAGGTCCCGGGCTCGCCCTCGTCCGCGTTGACCACGAGGTACTTTGGCTTGGGGCTGTCCTTGGGGATGAAGCCCCACTTGACCCCAGCCGGGAACCCGGCGCCTCCCCGCCCGCGCAGCGAGGCCCGCTTGACCTCCTCCGTGACCGCGTCCGGGTCCATGGCCAGGGCCTTGCGAACGGACTCGAACCCGCCGCGCGCCAGGTGGTCGTCCAGGCGGAGGATCGCCTCGCCCGGCTTGCATCGCAGAAGGAACGGACCCGTCGGGGAGTCGCTCACGGCACGCCTCCGGTCCCTGGGCTCGCGCCGCCCGACTGGAGCGCCTGCCCACGCAGGGAATCCAGCAGGCGGTCCACCTTGGCGAGGGTCATGTCCTCGTGGTAGTCGTCGTTCACCTGGATGGCCGGCGCCGTCCCGCACGACGCGAGGCACTGGACGCCCTCCAGGCTGAACAGTCCGTCCGGCGTGACCTCGCCGAAGCCGATGCCCAGGACCCGCTTCAGGTGGTCCGCGAGGTGGTCGGCCCCACGCAAATAGCAGGACACATTCACGCAGACCTGGATGTGGAAGCGGCCCACCGGGTGCTTGCGTAGGAGGGTGTAGAACGTGGCGGTGTTCAGGACGTACGACTCCGGGAGTTCCAGGCGCGAAGCCACGTACTCCATGGCCTCGCGCGACAGGTACCCGAACTCGCGGCACGCGAGGACCAGGGTCGGGATCAGCGCGGCCCTCCGGTCAGGATACCGGGGGAGGAGCGCCTGGAACCGGGCCTCGTTGTCGGGAGAAAAGCGGAGCGCCATCGCGGTCTCTCAGCGGCTCGCCCGGGCGACCCCCGCCCGGAAGTCGCCCTTACCTAGCGGAGCACCGGGTTCATGTCAAGGACGAAACCGAGCCCCCAATCCACGATCTCCGGCTTCTCCGTTCTCGTGCACGTGCACGTGGACGTGGACGGAATGGAAGTGCGCGTCCAGGTCCCTTCCCCCGTCCCCGGGGGGACGCGAGCGCCTGCTCGCGTATCATCTCGCCGCGAGCGCCGCTCGCGGCCCACGACGACAAATTCCGTATACACTCCCCCTCGTGCGTGACCCGGGGAATGACCACGGCAAGGACGGCCGCGAGGATCTTCTTCGCGAAGTCGCGTCCATCGCCCGCGACGACGTGAGCGGGGCCACGGACCTGACCCTGCGGGCCGCGGACCTCCTGCTGCGGGCCCTGGCCGCGGGCAGCGCAGACCCCGTCGTCGAGGGCCTGCTTGCGGCCAAACCCATGATGGCCCCGCTGTTGAACCTCGCCTGCCTGGCTCGGGGTAGACCCGCCACGGCCGCAGCCCGCGTCCAGACGTTCCGCGACGGCCTGGCCAGAGCCCCGTCGGGTGCCGCCCGCGAGGCGGTCCGTTTCCTGGAAGGATCAGGGACCGGCCCCTGGACCGTCCTGACCCTGAGCGCCTCGCGCGTCGTGGAGGAGACCCTGTGGGCCTTGGCGGAGCGCGGGGCCGTCACCTCGGTGGTCGTGGCCGAATCCCGGCCGCGCCTGGAGGGAAAGGCCCTCGCCGCGCGCCTTCAGGGGCGGGTCCCGGGCGTCGCGGTCACGCACGATGCGGCCCTGCCCGGCCTGTGCACGCCCGCGTCGCTTGTCCTGCTGGGGGCGGACGCGGTCCTCCCCGACGCCGTCGTGAACAAGTCGGGGTCCATGGCCCTCTGCCTGGCCGCGCGCGAGGCGCGAGCGCGGCACCTGGTCGTGACTACGAGCCACAAGGTCCTGCAGCCCGAGGCGGTCCCCTTCTTCCGGCTGCCGGCGGACGCCACGACCCACGACGGCCCCGCCAACGGCCCCCCCTTCCTGGACCTCCAGTTCGAGCGCGTGCCCCTTTCCCTGATCGAGGCCATGGTGACCGAGGAAGGGCCACGACTTTCGCACCGACCGGCGCAGTAGAGCGTAGCGCTCTCGTGGGCGTGGGCGTAGGCGTGGGCGAGACGTAACGCGGAACTGACCAGTGAACTGCCGAAGCGATGCGCGATGTCGGTAGCTGCAGCATTGATGCGGTCCTCAAAGGGGTTTGGAACTGGACTTGCCCCATGAAAGTGTTCATTCTCGGCATCTTCAAAGAGACCGGACACCATTCGAGGGGGGCGTCGCACGCCCCCCTCTTGGCACTCGAAATC
>FWPU01009914.1_pt1 | contig 14610 bp, 8 predicted proteins | sample 2228361 | NCBI WGS metagenome assembly FWPU01 (sample SAMEA103939777, study PRJEB20133) | metagenome
ACCAATTCTTTGCGCAGGTGGAAGTAGAAAACTTCAAGAGAGTGCTGGACGTAAATCTCACCGGCATATTTCTTTTTTGCAAGGGAAGTAAATCCTTGGAATTCTTTTAGCTTTACCTATTTCATCCTCTTTGTATTTCAAATTTCCAGATAAAAGATAAGTTCCCTCTAAAATTGCTTCTCTTTTTAAATTTAAGGAGCAAAGAAAAAATATTTTTTCTTCTTCAATTAAAATTTTGGAAAGGGTTATATTTAAAAAAAGAAGAAATATAAAAAACATATTTATTCATCAAATTTTGAGAGGTATTCCCTTTGTTTTTCCATTGATAAATATATATTTTCTTTAAAAAAATTAAATTTTTCTTCACTTAAATTTAATTCTTTTAAGGGGAAATAATAATTTTTGGAATAAATGCTTAATTCTCTTAAATTTATTAACCAGCTTTTACTTTTAGTAAAAATTTTATTTGATTCATATTCAACTGTAGGGAAATCATCCCTATGGGGTTTTACATCTTTTAAAAAGGTACTTAAAATTTTTTCATCCATTATAAAAGATGCAAGAATTTTTTCCTTTAAATCTAAATTTATTTCTTTTAATTCCTTTTTTATTTTTTCTTCTCCCATTTTTTGAATAAAATTATAAAAATTAAAGGGCTCCTTTGAACCCACTACAATTGTAAAGGAATTCATTGGTTCAGGAAACCACCATAGGGAAACATAGGGAAAGGTTTCACAAAATGCCTTTAAAATTTCTTTATAATTTTTTAAAGTTAAAGAGTATAGGGGTAGCCACATAGAAGCAATTCCATCCCTATTTAATTTATTGTATAAGATTTGGAAATAGTCCTTTGTATAAAGAAAACCATTTCCCAAATATTTTGGATGGATTGAATCTGACAAAATTATGTCAAATTTTTTGTCAATTCCCAAAATAAAGTTTCTTCCATCTGTAATTTTTATCTTAACCCTACTATCATTAAAGACCCCATCATTTATTTCCTTAAAATACTTTTCAGAAATATTTTTTATTTTTGGTGAAATTTCTGCAACATATATTTCCTTTACAGGATGGTAAGAGACAGCATAAAGAGTTCCCCCACTTCCAAGCCCAATGTGTAAGACCCTTTCATAACTTTTTGCCAAAAGTAATGGGATGTGGCCTTGCAATTTTTGGATTAAAAAGAGATCAGGGGAAGTGCCTGCAACATTTACTCCATTTATTTCTAAGGAAAGCCCCTCTTTTCTTTCAACAACAATAATTGCACCTGTTATGTCTTCTTCAAAACTCTTTATTTTTATATCCTCCCCTTTATATATTCCTGCCATCAGAAATATTTTACTTTCAGGGGTGGAAAAAAAGAAAAAAGTTATGGTTAAAATTAAAAAAAAAGGAAGGAGTTTTAGATATTTTTTAAACAAAAGGAGGGATAAAACTAAATTGATGAAAATTAGAAAGAATAAGGTTTTTGTAGTTCCCATAAAAGGAATTGAGATGAGTCCAGAAAAGATTGTGCCTACAATACAACCAAGGGTATTTATGCTATATATCTTTCCTGAAATTTCACCTGGACTTCCTCCTTTTTCTCCAAGAATTCTTACTGTTAAAGGAAAGGAGATTCCCATAAGAATTGTGGGAATAAAAAGCAAAAGAAAGGTTCCTAAAAAAAGGGAACTAAAAACCTGCATTTGGACTGTTTTCCATTGGAAAGATGCAAAAAAAGTTAAAATTTCAGTAAAATTTAAAAGCAAAAGGATTTGAAATAAGACATAAATACTCAAAAGGAGTTCTATAATTCCAAGAAAATTCACTAAATCTTTTATTTTTTTTAAAAATAAACTAAAAATAATGGAACCAAGCCCAATTCCTAAGAGGATATTACATAAAATTAAGCCGTAGGCATAAACATTTGAGCCCGTATGCAAACTTAAAACCCTGTTCCATATAACTTCATAACCAAAAGAAGTAAATCCCATAAAAAATATAATTAGCAAAAAGTTTTTTGGAATTTTTTCTTCTCTTTTTTCTATGTATCTTTCTTCTGTTGATTTTTTAAAGAAAATAAAAATAGAAATTAAAAAGATTAAGATATTTAAAAAAATTCCTATGAAATTTGTATTTTTAAATCCAAAATTTGGAATTGAATAAAAAGTAGAAAAAAAAACTCCTAAGAAGGCACCTAAAGTGTTAAAACCATATAAAAATCCCGTCTTTTTTCCAAAACTCTCTTTTAAGTTTTCAGTTCCATAAACAAGGAGGGGAAGGGTCCCACCCATCAAAAAAGTGGGGAAAAATAAGGTAAGGAAAGATAATATAAATCTAATGCTATTTAATATAAAAGGTAAATCCATAAGGGGAGGATAGATAAAGATAAAAATCTTATCAAGGAATAAAAAGAGAATATCTAAATTTAAGGCATAAAGACCAATTATCCCTTCCAAAATTCCGTAAAGCAATAGGGGTTTTTTAATTTTTAAAGAATATTTTCCAAAAAACCAGCTCCCAAAGGAAAGTCCAGACATAAATGCCACAAGAATTGCAACAACTGAAGGAGTTGTTACCCCAAAAATTAATTGTAATTTTTTAAGCCAAAGGATTTGATAAATTAAGCTTGTAAAACCAGAGAGAAAAAATAGAAGAATTATATAAAAAAACATCTTATTTTATTTGTAAAACTTCTGTTTTAGATTCCCCACCTGGTAAAACATAAGAGACCCTAAAAATTCCCTTTAATTCTCCTGCTACCCTTATGGGCCCTGTTTCAAGGACTTCATAAGGGGCAATAAATTTTTCATAAAACCTTATTTTATCTGCTTGGGGAATTAAAACTAAATCTTCCTTAGAAAGAAATCTAAACCTTGAAAAATTTCCTCCTGAAGCTTCCTTGAAGTAATTTTCTTTAAATTCCCATTCCAAATAATTTTTTTCTTCTGAAAAATCACTATAAAGGGCTGAAGTATTTGAAAGTTTTAAAACATAGCCACCCCTTTCATAAATTATATCCAAGTTAAAAATCGGTTGCATAATTTGGGCTTTTAAATAGGAAATCCAAGTATTAAAATTAAAAACCCCACCCACTTCTTCTACGCTGTAATAATAATAATATCTTCCAAGATAGTTGGGGTTTAAAAATTTTGATTGTTTTCCTAGGTCCTTTTTTACCAAATTATAACCAAAAAGAATAATTGTTAAATTGTTACCCATCTCCATTGAAAATTTTTCAAAATCTATATCTCTTTTAATTTCAAAGAAATATTGAGGACTTTGGGTTTCAGGGCTTAAATTCACTCCTAAAAACTCAAAATTTGGACTCTCAGTGATAGGATTGAAAGGAACTCCTTCTATATAGTTTTCAATTCCTTTGGAAGATGTGATCCAAGCTCCATTTAAAAGGGATAAGCCAAAATAAAAGGGGATAGGAAAATCTATAATATCCCTTTCTTTTGTGTTTGTGCGATAAGTTGCAAAGAGCTCTTGGTTTAAAGAAAAGGGGTAGGGGAAACCCCTTGCAAAGATTACAGCGTAATCAAAACATTTCAATCCTTCTCTCTTTATTTCCTTTTGCCAAAATAAAGGCAATCCAATCCCTATTGAAAGATTTAGGGGCTTAAATTTTTCTGTAAATTTTTGAAAATAACTTAAATCCCTTGGAAATTCTTTCCCTTCAAAGACAAAGAGAACTGAAGTTACTTTATTTTGTTGGGAAAATGTTTTTACTATTTGTGTCTCAATCTTTTTAAAGGTATTGGAGATAAAGTTTGGATCTTTAAAAAGGATTATTTTTTCAGAAGGGATCAAAACCTTAAAATGAATGCTTTGGGGTATTTTGCCCAAGAATTTGATTTCTTTTAAGTCATCAATGGAACCAAGGTTTATAGATAAGTTTAAAACATTTGCTTGCAATAAATTTTCAATTTCTGGAATAGAAAGATTGATTTCAGTGGAGGGAATTTCTACTATGTCAAAGGAGGGGATTTTTCTTTCAATTTTTTTTGAACAACCCAAAAAAATTATTAAAAATATACAAACTAAAATTTTTTTCACAGGGATATTATAAGAACATAATTAATTTATGTCAAGGTTTCTTTGGAACATATATAAGTTAAATTCGTATTAATTTTAATGAAAAAATTTGTTTTCCTTTTCTTATTTATAAATTTATACCTTTATTCTGCCTCTTTTAAACTCCCCTTTTCTAAGATCCCAAAGAAAATAGATGGGCATTTGTTAGAAGAAGAGTGGGGTGATTCCTTAAAAATAGATAAATTTTATGAAATTATGCCAGGTGAAAATATAGAACCACCTGTAAAAACAGTGGCTTTCCTTTCCTATGATGGAGAAAATTTTTATGTTGGTTTCAAGTGTTTTGATCCTGAACCAGAAAAAATTAGGGCAAGGTATGCAGATAGGGATAGCACCTTTGCAGATGATATGGTAGGGATTTTCTTAGATACTTTTAATGATAAAAGAAATGCCTTAGAGTTTTTTGTAAATCCTTTGGGTTCTCAAAGTGATCTTACAAGAAAGGAACCAGGGGAGGAGGATTCATCTTGGGATGGGATTTGGTATTCTAAGGGTAGAATTACAAAAGAGGGTTATGAAGTAGAAGTTGCCATACCTTTTAAAACCTTAAGGTATCCAAAAAAAGAAGAGATTGCTTTTGGCTTTTTAATTTTCAGAATATATCCAAGGAACTTTAGACATCAAATTGCCTCTGCCCCCTTTGATAGGGGAAGAAATTGTACCCTCTGCCAAATTGATTTATTAGAAAATATAAAGATTCAAACTAAGCAAAGAAAAATGGAACTCCTCCCAACTTTTGTTTATTCTCCATATTATGAAAGGGAGGACTTTGATTTACCCTTAAAAAGGGGGAATACAAAGGAGGATTTAGGGCTTTCCCTCTCTTATAGTTTTACTCCAAATTTAATTTTAAATTCCACCATAAATCCTGATTTTTCTCAAGTAGAAGCAGATGTAGCTCAAATAGATGTAAACACCAGGTTTTCCCTTTATTATCCTGAAAAAAGACCTTTTTTCTTAGAAGGGAATCAATATTTTAATTTACCTTTAAGATTGGTTTATTCAAGGACAATAGCAGATCCCAATTGGGGTATAAAACTTACAGGAAAAGAAGGGAAGAGTTCCTTTGGTTTATTTGCTGTAGAAGATAAAATAACAAATTTTTTATTTCCTTCAAACCAATATTCCGAAATAGCAACCTTAGAGGAGCCATCAAAAAATTATGGAATAAGGTATAAATTGGATCTTTTAAAGGATAGCAATTTTGGGTTTATTTATTTAAAAAGGAAGGGCTTTAAATATTACTATGATTTATATGGCATAGATGGGAAGATAAGGGCTGGGGAAAATGAATTTATAAATATCCTTTATGCAGAAAGCAAAACAAAGGATCCCTATGTACCTGAAATTTCTCAAAATTTTGATGGAAAAGAAAAGGAAGGGCATTGCCTATTTTTAAACTTTAACCATTCTTCCAGGAATTGGAATTTTGATTTTTCTTACTTAGAAAGCTCTCCTAACTTAAGGGCTGATTTGGGTTTTATTCCCAGAGTTGATGTAAAGAACTTTCAAGGATATTTATCTTATACAATATGGGGAAATAAAAGTAAATTTTATAGCCAATTATCACCTACAGTTTATTTTCAATATGTAAAGGACTTTGATGGAAAAACTACCGATTGGGAAGGGGTCTTAGAAATCCAATTTGAGTTATTAAAACAAATAATGGGAGAAGGGGGTTATCAAAGGTCAATGGAATATTATAATGGAGTGGAATACAAAAAAAACAATATTTATTTTAGAGCAAACAGTAGATTTTCAAAGAATATGACTGCTTATTTCCATTTTAATTATGGAGATGGAGTTGATTATGAAAATAATAGGAAGGGTAAGTTATTAATTTTAGATGGGCAGACAGATTATAGAATAGGAAGGGAAATATTTTTGGACTTTTCAGGGGAACATCAAAGATTAAATTTAAGTTTTGGCAATTTATATAAGGCAACTTATTTATATTTAAAGGTCTTGTACCATTTTAACAACTCAATTTTTTTAAGAACCATAATCCAAGATGGAAAAATAAAAAGGAATGTAGAACTTTACCTAAATGAATTGCCAGAAAAAGAAAATTTTACCTCTTTGCAGTTCCTATTTACATATAAAATAAACCCCTTTACCCTCTTTTATTTGGGTTTTTCTACAAGGGGTATTGAAGAGCCCCCCTATGAATTCCAAACTCAAAATAAGACATACTTCTTAAAACTTTCTTATTCTTTATGGATTTGAGTTGTTTTTTTATTTAATTATCCTTTAAAAAAATGATAAAATAGTTTTATGAAAAAATTATTTTTTATTTTATCTTTTGCCTTCAAGGTTTTTAGTCAAAATTTTGAAGAAATGGAGATTTTAGGATCAATAGAAAAGATGAGGTGGACATTGGAATGGAATAGGGATTTGGTTGAAAATGCCTTAAAAAGGGGGAATGAAAAAATAAGATCTTCAATTGTTTATTATTTGTCTGAAATTCAAAAAAAAGAAGCTGAACCTTATCTTTTACAACTTATAAATAGTAATATTCCCTGGGAAAGATTTGAAGGATTAAAGGGGCTTTTGTGTCTTGGTTTTAAAGATAAAGATAAAATAAAAGGGCTCTTGGAGGACCAAGAGGATTATGTAAGATTAGCAGCAAAGGTTATAATAAATGATAATTTTGAGCCAATCTTCTTTCTTTTAAATCATAAAAATATAAATTATAATATCTTTGGAATTGAAATTTTGGCTTGTAAGAAGGAAGAGGGGGTAAAATATTTAATAGAATATTTAAAAGATTCAAGGGATGAGATAAGAGCAAAAGCAGCTGAAGGTTTAAGGTTTCAAAGGGATCTAACCTTTCAAAAAGAGATATTGGAAGCACTAAAAAAAGAGACATATTTTTATGTGCAAAATACTATGGCAAGAACCCTTGTGTATAATTATAACTATTCTATAATAGAAGAGGCTCTATTTTATCCAAGGATTTCAAAAATTGTTTATAGTACATTAAAATATTTTGGCAGGGAAAAGGAGTTTTTTACAAATTTGTGGAAAAGTGTAAATACGATTTCTGAAGATAAAATAGATAACTTAAATGAAATAATTTCTTTAATTCAATCAAAGGAACAAATAGATATGGCAATTGAGGTGCTAAAGGATAAGGAGACCTCAAATAAGGTTAAAGCTGAGATTTTGGAATTTTTGGCATCAAATTCAATAAATGAAGGACTTTTATCTTTTAAAAAGTATTTAAAAGATAAGGATCCCATAATTAAGGGAAATTCAATTTGGGGGCTTGGTTCATTAAAAAACAAAGACCATATTAAGGAAATTGAAGGGGAATTAAAAAACCCAAATAGTTATGTTAGATGGTGTGCCTTGTGGGCTTTGGAAGAGATTCTTGGAAGAGATTCCCTAAAATATGCTGAAAAATTAGTAAATGATGAAAGCAAAGAGGTCCAACAAACTGCAAAGGATATTTTAATAAAGTATAAAGAAAAATAAAAATTTCTTAAAAAATTCAAAAAATTAAATATTTATTAAACCTGTGTTAAAATTATTCGATGAAAAAACTTCCCATTTCTTTTTTATTTATTTTGGTTTTCCTATCGGGTGGGGTTGCAATCCTTTATGAGACAATCTGGTTTCACAATTTAACACTTGTGATGGGAAGCACAGCCCTTGCCTTGACTTTGATACTCTCATCTTTTATGTTTGGGCTTGGATTTGGCTCACTCATTTTTGGAAGAATTGCTGATAAAAGAAATCCACTAAAAATTTATCAAATATTAGAATTTGGAATTGGTCTTTTTGCCTTGCTGTCACTATTTTTATTTTCACCTTTAAATATAATTTATCAAACAATTTATGATCTTTTAAACCAAAGACCTTTTCTTTTAAGCACTTTTAGATTTATTTTTTCAATGGTATTTCTTTTACCTCCCACTCTTTTTATGGGTGGAACACTCCCAGTTGCTGTAAAATACCTGACAAGGGAATATGAGAGGAAAGGAAAAACCATTTCTTCCTTTTACTGGGTAAATACCTTTGGAGCATCAATTATGGCACTTGCAGGTCCCCTTTATTTAATGTTTTATTTTGATATGGATCAACTGCTTATTTTTGGAGCTCTGACAAATTTTATCATTGCAACTTTTATCTTTTTTCTACCCCCTTTTGAAGAAAGAAAAGAAGAAGAAAAAGAAGAAGAAATTTTAAGAAAAAAGAAAATGAGTATTTTGCCTTTCCTTGCCTTCTTTTTATCTGGAACTGGATCCCTTGCAATTGAAACATTATGGAACAGGCATTTAATTTTAATATTTGGTGGCTCTGTTTATACATTTGGTTTGATTTTATCAATTTACCTTTTTGGAATTGTCTCTGGCTCAATTTTCATTTCTCTGTTAAAATTAAAAGAAAAAATTGCTTGCAGATTGTTTTATATAGGTCTTATTATTTGTGCCTTTTTTATATCAACTTCATTATTTTTATTACCACAAATCTCCTTTTGGCAATTAAAAATTTTAAGTAAATACAATTTAACTTTTTTAAATTATAATCTTGTCAATTTTTTTATAACCTTTATTTTCATTTTTCCTGTAACTTTTTGCTTTGGAATTGCTTTCCCTTCTGCTTTAATAGGCCTCTCTGAAAATCTAAAAACCCTTGGAAAAAAAGTTGGGATCTTGATGGGAATAAACTCTGTGGGAACTGCATTAGGACCAATTCTTTTGACATTTCTTATCCTGCCCTTTTTAAATTTTCAAAAAAGTTATGTATTTATAGTCCTTCTTTTGCTAATTTCTGCTCTATTTATGGCAATTTATTTGAAGGAAAAATTTTATATTTATTTAATATTTCTTTTACCAATAGCTTTATCATTTTCAGTTCCCCAATGGAAAACCTTAAATTTTTTACTTGGGACTCCAAAATCCCCACAATTTGCAATCCATTCTTATAAAAAAATGGGGGGAAAGATAAATTTAAAGGAATTAAATGTTTTGTGGGAAAAAAATGATATAGAAGCCCATATTGCAATACTTCAAAATCCAGGCAATATAAAGTCCTTAATAATCAATGGCAAAGCAGATGCATCAGATGGAGCTGATATGTTCACTCAATCCTTATCAGGTCATTTGCCATTTCTTTTTGATAGAAAAATTGAAGATGTCCTTTTAATTGGGCTTGGTTCAGGTGTCTCCACACATTGTGTTTTAACCCATCCAATTAAATCAATTAAATCAATTGAAATTTCGCCTGCTGTAATAGAAGGGGCAAAAAATTATTTTTCAAATGTAAATTATCTATGCTTTAATGATGAAAGGTCAAAAATCATTGCACAAGATGGGAGGGCTTACCTTTCCCATTCAAGGGAAAAATATGATTTGATAATATCGGAGCCCTCAAACCCTTGGCTGAAAGGAGTTGCTTCGCTTTTTACAAAGGAATTTTTTGAAATTTCTAAGGAAAGATTAAAGGAAGGTGGAATTTTATGTCAATGGTTAAACCTTTATAATTTATCTTTACAAAACATTTTAAATGTTTTAAATACTTTAAAATCTGTATTTCCAAATATTATTTGTTTTTATAATTCTGAAAGCAATGATTTGCTATTTTTTGCCTCTGAAAAGGAATTCATCCTTGAAAAGACATCCCTTGAAAATTTGCCGGAAGGTTCAAGGGAACAGTTGAGCCAGATTGGAATTTCAAACATTATGCAAATTTATAAAAGATTTTTGTGGAATGAAAAGGAGTTAAATTATAAACCAACAATGCCATTAAACAAAGATAAATTTCCCTGGCTTGAACTCCTTGCACCAAAGGATGTTTTCTTACATAAAATAGAAGAAAATATAATTGAAGCAATGAAAATAAATGATTCCTCCAAAATAAAAATAAAAAAAGAAGAATATGGGGGAAATCCCCTTTTGTCAAAAAACATTGGCATTTTGGATGAATTCTCCTCAGTCGATTTTGAGACATTTTTAATTTCAAAGACCTTTTATCCTTATGGAGAAGAAATTTTTATAAAGAGAAAAGTTGGCTTTTTATCTGAAAATAATGAAGGAATGGTTTTTTCATTTTTGAAAGAGAGGGAAAGAATTGATTATTTTGTAAGGCAATTTTATGAGGGAATTTCTTACAATTTAAAAAATCAAAAAATAAATAAAAAAGAGTTTTTTTATGTGGAATGTGATAACCCTTTTTATATATTTGACGAAGAAAAGGAAATTCATATAATCTTTTTGAAAGGCAGAAATTTATGAAAAAAATTTTTCTTTTGCTTTTTTTAGCAGTTCTTTCTTGTGGGGTTCAAAAAAAGACACCAATTATTTTAATATCCATTGACAATTTAAGCCCTGATTATATAAAAAATATGCCAAACCTTTTAAATTTTTCAAAGGAAGGAATATCCCTTGAAAATTGTTTTACTCCATATCCATTATGTCTTCCTGCCCATCTGACCATTTTGACATCAGAGAAACCCATAGAAACCAAATGTTTTTTAAATGAGTTTTATTATTTGAAAAAAGAGACAAAAACGCTTCCGCAAATTTTAAAGGAAAAGGGCTATAAGACATATGGTTTTGTCTCTGGAAAACCATTGAAAAAAACAAGTGGCATAAATAAAGGCTTTGATTTATACAATGATCTTTTCTTACAAACAAAAAGGGGAAACTTGCTTTTATCTAAAAGTTTAGAAAAAGAGGTCTATTTAAATTATAGAAAAGCAGAAGATACATTTGGGCTTGCTTTAAAATCTGTTCTCAATGAAAAAAAACCTTTCTTTTTATTTTTGCATATATTTGATGGTTTTCCACCATTTCTTCCACCCGAAAATTTTTCAAAAAAACACCCAGAAGACCCATATCTTGCTTCAATTGAATACATTGATTTTGAAATTGGGAAATTTTTTAATGAATTAAAAAACAAAAATATTTATGATAAATCTTTGATAATAATTACATCTGACCATGGAAAAATAGAAAAGGAAGAGGAAAGGGGTTTTGAATTAAAAATAAAAGACATAAAAGTTCCCTTGATAATAAAATATCCAGAAAGATATAAAAATAAAATAGTGGATACCAAAAAATATTTTTCCATATCTTCAATTCCTGATTTTATTCTCTCATATCTGAATAATAAAGAAATTAAATTAAATGAGCAAATTTTTTCTTTTTCACTCATTCCATATCATCTCTTGGGGGAAAAACCAAAGTTTTCATTAGTTGAAAATGGTTTTAAATATGATTTTGAAGAAAAGATTAAAATTTATAAAATCAATGGCTTGGAAGAAAAGGAATTAAATGAAAGTTTTGATGAAGGTAAATTTTTAAAAAAATTTCAAAATTATTTTGGGGAGCTTTTAAGCAAATACAATATCAAAAATGAGGAGTTTTATCCTTCAATTATGAAGACGAATGAGCTTTTAAAAGAAAATAAGATAAAAGAAGCCCTTGAAATCTTAAATAAATTTTATAAGACACATCAGGAAAATGAGACATTTTTAAAAACCCTTCTTCTTGCAAAGAAAAGAGAAAGGGATTTAAAGGGAATAGAAAATGTAATAGGAATATTTGAAAAATATTTTGGCTCCTCACCTCTTGTAGAGCTTGAAAAATATATATTGATATTAAATTATGGGGAAAGGGATAAAGCAATAAATTTTCTTTATGAATTGATGAGAAAATATCAGCCATTTTCATTTTACATAAATGAGGCATTATCAATTGAAAAATTTTCAAGCCAAAGGGAATTTGAAAATTTCTTGGAGAAAATCCCTAAGGATGGGGACTATTATTTTAAATTAATTTTTGAAGGGATGAGGAAATTATTTGAAAAAAGAGAAGGAGATGCCTTTGTATATTTTGAAGAAGCAATTAAAAATGGAGCAGAAATTCCACTTCCATTTTTTCAAGCAGGCATAATTTTAAAAAGAGAAGGGAAGATAAAGGAAGCAATTCCTTACCTTTATGCTTCCCATATATTATTTTTAGAAAATCCAAGGTTTTTATATGAATTAGGTGATAGCTTTGCCATACTTGGCGATTTTCAAAGGGCATATATTTTCTTTAAGAAGGCATATGAATTTGATAAAAATAATTTTTCTGTAAATATAAGTTATCTAAAAATTTGCTATCTTTTAAACAAAAAAGAAGAATTTCTTTCAACCAAAGAATATGTCTTAAAGAATTTTAAAAGTGAATTAGCTGATTTAATAGAAAAAGACAAAATGTTAAAGGAAATTATTTCAAGGTCTCTATAAAATTCTTCAACTCATTAAGTTTTGCTTTGTCCTTTTTAAAATTATAATATTCCCACAAAAAAAGGGAACATTCACCTAAATTTTTCTTTTCTTTTAGACATTCCCAGGCAGCCGCCTCTGCTTCCTTTTCACCTTTTAAATCAATTAAAATATAAAAGTGCAACCTCCCTGTCTTTTCAATTGATGATAGTTCATATGCTTTTTTTAAAAATTTTTCTCCTTTTCCTTTTTCATCTTTTGAACTATAAATTTTATAGCCAAAGTATAGAATTTCTGGGTCCTTTTGATAAAAGGGAAAGCCCTTATACCATAATTTATATGCCTCCTCAATATTATTTTCATTAAGGTAAATTTGGATTAAAGAAATATAGGATTCCTTAAAATATGGATAAAACTCCATACTTTTTTTATAATAGTATTTTGCCTTTTCCAAATCATTTCTTTTTTTAAGAAAATATTCAGCCATAAGAAAGTTGCCAATTGGATGCCTTGGCTCTTCTTTTAAGCAAATTTCAAGTTTTTTATACGCCTCTTCCCATCTTCCTTCTTTATAACTTTTATTAAATTCCTCAACATAAGCATTTATTTTTTTTACCCTCTCGCCTTCTTTGAAAGCAAAAGAGATTAAAATAATTAGAGGAAGGATAATGTAAATAAATTTTAAGATAATTTTTTTTAAAAAATTTGCACCTTTTAAATAAAAAAAGGATAAAATTAAAATAAGTGAAGGAATGGATATCTTGCTTATAAAAGATAGAATTATTGAAAGAAAAAGCAAAAAATACTTTATATATTTTTTATTTATATTTAAAAGAAAGAAAAATATCAAAGGGATGAGGGATAAAAAATATTCAAATTTTAATTCGAAATAAAGGTTGTAAAAGAAAAGGGTTATTATAATTAAATTTAATGAAATTATTGGAAGAATGCTTAAGTTTTCCTCATCCCTTTTTAATTTAAAAAAAGAGCCAAGAATTATAATAAAAATAGGGACAAAGATATGAAAAATTATATTTAAGGTAATTGGAAAGGAATTTGAAATAAATTCAAGTTTTAAATGAAAAAACATATGGAGGGGGAAGATTAAGAGGGAAAAAATTTTAAGCCAAATATTGGATTTTATTATGAAAAACAAAACAAAGGGAAATAAAAATTCAAATGCCACAAAGGACCAGTCAAAAATTCCCATTGAAGGGACTTTTCCAAAGATTGAATTTCCAAGAATTAAGTACCATCTCCACCAACCTCCCTCAATTGCAGTTGTTTCCACTCCAAAAGAAACAGAGCCCATAAAAAGGGAAGAAAAAACTATTTGAAAAAAAATATTTGAATCCTTTAATAAAAAATGGGAGATTCTAAGACCTAAGTAAGAGACAATGAGCCAGCCAGATATTTCAACAGGTGTTGTTCCAAATATTTTTACAACAGGCATATTTATTTCATAAGGAAGGACAGGTTCAATATTATGCCTTATATGCATAAGGAAAGATATTACATTTGCCCTCAAAATTGAATAGATTATCCCAGTTATAAAAAATGCAATTGTTTTTTTTCTGCCATAAGTTTTTAAGCAGTCCTTTATAATAAAAAAGAGGACAAAAAGAACAGAAACCATAAAGGGAATTTTTTCAAGGATTAATTTTTTTTCCATAAGTCCATTTTATCACACAATAAAAATCACAGGGGTAAGCGAAGGGACTTATCCAAAAAATTGTGTAAAGTAAACAATTTAATAACAAAACCTCCTTTTCTTCTTTTAAAGGGGCAAAAGAGAACAATTGGTAGATATTTATTTCTGAATTTTCCAAGAAGGAATGTTTTTTTTGACAATACATAGTTTAGGTTAGCCCTTTGGATGGAGAATAAATCCAAGAGCCAATCCATTGAAGGAAAGTTTCCTTTAAATTCTTCTTCCCAAAGAGCAGTTCCTTTAATTGAACTTGTAGGGTCTTGTTTGCCATAACTCCCTAATTGATTAAAGGCGAAATGGATTTGCCTCTCGAAATTATTTTTTGGGATTTTTTCAAGGAATACAAATTTAATTTTAATTTTCCTCAAAAGTTCTTTTATAGTTTAGTATTTAAGATATATTTGAAGGACTGCCCTTGGTTCTTTAATGCTTTTTATATCATATTTTTTAGGCCCTTTTTATCTTTCTTACACTCAAATTCGGAGACAGTTTTAAATCAAAAGCTTTAAGATTTTAAAGTTGGAAAGCCCCCCCTTGACATAAGGGGTTTATTTTGGTAAATTAAAATTATAAGTGCATTCAATAATGTCTATGGGAT
>FWPU01009324.1_pt1 | contig 14607 bp, 9 predicted proteins | sample 2228361 | NCBI WGS metagenome assembly FWPU01 (sample SAMEA103939777, study PRJEB20133) | metagenome
AAGACGTCCACACTGACGGCGATCAAGAGCGCCAATCCCGCCGCGACCAGCACCAGACCGCGGGGGTTGGGCGGCACCTCCGTCGCCGCCAAGCGGCTCGCCAAGGCCCTTCCGAACGTTCGCCAACCCTGATGGTCTTGATGGGGGCCGATCGCCGACAAGGTGACGTTACGCCAACCGGGCGACACGACCAAGAAGAGTTGAATTCCCAAGCCGGGCAGTACCAGACAATCGCCGGCCCAACGTGCCGCCTGGTCCAATTCGAGCGCCGTCTCGGCGACGATGGCGCGGACTTGATGGGGCGCCGTGTTGAAGATCACGATCCGCGGCGGGGCCGTCAGAATCACCAGCCCGACCGCCAGCGAAAGCAGGATTACCAGAATCAACCACACCGCGCCGCCGTAATGGATGTAGGCTGCGACGGGAAGAAACAGCTCCATCGGCCCCACGATCAGCAAACCCACCAGCGACAGCCCGAGCAAAAGCCGATCCTGCGTTCCCGTCAGCAGAACGGGACGCCGCCAAAGGTTCAAGCCGCCTACGATCATCAAATAGATCGCGACGGGGGCAAAGGCCAAGAACCAACGCAAGACATCCATACCGGCGGCAACGGGGATGTTGAATTTCGCTGCTTGGGTGAAATCGCGAAGAGGCATGCGCCGCAGCCGGGCACGCCGACAACCGGTATTCTAGCCTGTTTTCGCGCGTCCTGTCGAGGCGAGGTCGATCGCTCCGTGAGCCTGACGAGTCTGAGACGAGCCTGAGCCGTCAATTCGAGCCGGAACCGGCGCCGGCGTGACCTTCGGCCGCGCGGGCCAGCTTCTTCAACATCCCCCCGAAGATCAGGCAGTGCAAAGGATACATTGCATACCAATAAGCCAAACCGAGCAACCCCAAGGGTTCAAAGACGGCCGTTTGGCGAATCACGGCCCCGTGTTCGGTGGGCGTCACTTCGAACTCCAGCCACGCTCGGCCCGGCAGCTTCATCTCCGCCTGAAGTCGCAACAGGCGGTTCGGCTCGAAGTCTTCCACGCGCCAGAAATCCACGGCTTCTCCGACGCGGAGGTGTTGGGGATCGCGGCGTCCTCTCCGCAAGCCTACGCCGCCCACGAGCAGATCCAGCCATCCCCGCAAGCGCCACAGGCCGTCGGCGTAGTACCATCCGGTGCGACCGCCGATCCGCTCGATGGGGGCAAAGGCCGCGGCGGGCGGGACGTGGACGGAGACACTCCGGGAATCGACGATTCGGGAACCGAAACGCACGCCCCCCCAACGCGGTCGGATCCCGCTTGCGGAGACGGCGTCCGACCAACGCGTCGCCGCGAATTCCCGATCTTCGTTGTGCATGGCCCGTTCGATCGCCTCGCGAAGTCCTCGCGGCCGGATCGGAAAAACCTCCAGCGCGGATGGGTCTTCCACGATGGTGGGATTACGCAATCCCTCGATGAGCTTGCGGCCCACGCGAGCGTAGACCGGCGTCACCAGCCCCAGCCACAAGCTGGAGAGATAGGGCGTGAGCACGGGAACGGGGATCATGATTCGCTTCAAACCGCGCTGCCGGGCGTATTCCCGCATGATCTCGCCGTAGCCCACGCGGTCCGGACCGCCGATTTCGAAAATGCGGCTCTCACCGGGGGGCAGATCCAGCGCGGCGACCAAGTAATCAAGGACGTCTTCGACGGCGATCGGTTGGGCGGGAACGTTCACCCATTTCGGGCAGACCATCAGGGGCACCCGCTCCACCAAGGCCCGAATCAACTCGAACGAAACGCTGCCGGAACCGATGATGATGGAAGCGCGAAACTCGATCACCTGGGCGCCGGATTCTCGGAGCAACATGCCGGTTTCGTGCCGGCTCCGCAAATGCTTGGAGAGCGGATGGCGGGGGTTGCCCAACCCGCCGAGGAAGATGATCCTGCGGACGCCCGCCTGCTTGGCCGCGGCGGCGAAGTTGGCGGCCGCTCGGAGTTCGTCCCGTTCGAAATCCCCCGCCTGCCCCATGGAATGAATCAGGTAGTACGCGGTATGGACGTCCTGGAAGGCGGCCGTCAGGGATGCGGCATCCAAAACATCGCCGCAGACGATCTCCGTCGATGGGGCGACACGCGCCCGGAGGTTATCCGGCCGTCGGGCCAGGCATCGCAATCGCAGCGTGCGTTCCTCCAGGATCGGCAGGAGCCGTCCCCCGATGTAGCCGGTGGCGCCGGTCAGCAAGATGATCCCCTGCTGCGGCGTTCGCGACGAATGCTGAAAAGACGCAACATCCAAGGACTCCATGGCGGCGGAATCTCACATTCAGGCGTGGGCGGCAGACTCGCCGATCCGGAGGCGATACGGTTTCGCCTCGGTGCCGTGTCTCGCGGCGGAGACGTCGGAAAGGCTCGGACCAAGTCTCCCGATCAAGGTCCGCCGAGGGCTACCAAGGCCACGCCGTTCTCGTCGGCATGTTCCAGTACGTCGCGGCGGTGCAGGAAGATCGTTTTTTGGGCCTCGACGGCAAGGACGGCGCCGCGCGCGGCCGCTACGTTGCGAACGGTATTCATGCCGATGGTGGGCACGTCGAATCGCATGTCTTGCTGCGGCTTGGCCGCCTTGACCACGGTGAAGCCGCCGGCACCGCACAGTTCTCCCGCCCGAAGGATGCAGGCGTCGGTCCCCTCGATCGCTTCCACGGCCAGGACGGCCAAGTCCTTGACGACGACGGTTTGGCCGATGTCGAGCCGGCCCATCTCCTTGGCGATCCGCCAGCCGAAGGCGATATCCTGCCACTGCGCGGCGGTGGGTTGCCGCCGGGTAAGCACGCCGGGTTCCACCAAGACCTCGGGGACGAAGTCGGTGGCGGGATACATGCGAATGCCGCGGCGGGCGAAGGCCTCGCAAACCGTTCCCAGCAGCGAATCGTCGCGATTGTCCTTGACCCTCAAGAGAAAGTGCGGGGCGAAGGTGCGCAGCCCGTAACCGTCGGGAAGATGCCGCAACCAGGCCCAACGTTGGAAGAGGATGACTTTGTGAATCTTGCCGGCCATGGTGGCGTGGGCCACGCCGTGGCGGCGGAAGAATCGCACGGCTCGGCCGAGTTGCCCCAGTCCGATCCAACCGAATGCGCGGCAGTAGTCGCGGATCACGGGGTCGGCGTGCCCGCGGACGCCCAGACCGAACACGGCCAGGCCGCGTTCGTGCAGGGTGCGGGCCAGGATGATCGGGTAGTCGCCCCATCCCGCGATCAGGCCGATCCGGCTGGGGATCGTCGCCGCCGGCGGGAACTCGTCGCGCGGCGAGGCGGGCCGTGGAGGGAAGCGTCGGTCTGAAACGGCGACTCCGAACATGACTCAAGCACACTCGCAATGGATGGGCCGACGGCCGGAGAATCCCCTTTCGGAAGGCGGCCGCCGCAACCGACTGCGCAGCGCGGGACCGGGCGGCGGTCGGGGCGATCCCCCTCAAGCCACCTCGCGCCGCCGGTCCGGTTCGCCGGGCGCGAGCCGCCGGACGATCTCTTGCAACTCCTTGAGCTGGCGCCGCATTTCGGGGAGCTTGGCGAAGGCCGCCTGCTTGAGCATCTGCTCGCGCTCCGGCGTGGCGGGGATGCCGACGTAACGCGAATGCGGCGGGATGTCGTGGATGACGCCGGCCATGGCCCCCAAGACCGCCCCGTCGCCGATGTGGACGTGATCCCGGACGCCGACCTGGCCGGCCATCACCACATAATCGCCGGTCGTCGTGCTGCCCGCGATGCCGACCTGCGCGCACAACATGTTGTGGCGTCCGATGCGGCAATTGTGCGCGATCATCACCTGGTTATCGATCTTCGTCCCCTCGCCGATGACGGTCGATCCGTACGTGCCGCGGTCGATGGTGGTGTTGGCGCCGATTTCCACATCGTCCTCGAGGATGACGTTTCCCAACTGAGCCGAAAGGACGTGCCGCCCGTCGCGACAGACGTAACCGAATCCGTAGGCGCCCAGGACGACCCCCGCATGGATACGGCAATTGTCGCCGACGATGGTATTCTCGTACAGCACGGCGTTCGGGAAGATTTGCACGTTGCGTCCGATGCGGCAGTGATCCAGGATACGGACCCCGGAATGGATGGTGCTTCCCGACCCGATCCGCACGCCGTCGCCGATCACGGCGTAGGGATGGACCTCGACGTCGTCGCCGAGTTCGGCCGTGGCGCTGATGACGGCCGTGGGATGGATTCCCTTGCGTTCCACGGCTCGCGGCGGACGAAAAAAGCCCACGATGGCGGAAAATGCCCGGTGCACGTCGTCGGCGCGGATGGCCGGCAGCGGACACGCCGGGACGGTCTTGGGGATGACGACCGCGGCGGCCTGCGTGTCGCGCAACAGGTAGATGCGGTCCGGCCGGTCGATGAGGGTGATTTGGCCGGCCTTCGCCTCGTGGATGGGAGCCGCCCCTTCAACCGGCAGGTCCGCCGGCCCCTCATACTCGCCCCCCACGAGTAGGCTCAACTGCTCAAGAGTAGCGGGATGCATCGGAAATCCTTTCCGACAGGACAGTGGCGCCTGGGTCGCGAGGCCTCCAAATCCGCGCACCTCACCCGTCCAGGTTCGCCCATCCTAGCGAAATCCCGTCAAACGGACAAGGGCAAGCCGGACGACCCTTGCGCCGAGCATTGCCGGCCGAGGAGGCTTGCCACCGGCGCGACGCGGCAAACCGACCTCTCCCGGCCGCAGCCGGGCGGGGCCGTCGGCGCGTGACCGACACGCGCAGCACTTACACACTGGGGAGCTGCCAGGGATCGCGGCGGGGGCTTTGGCGGATGCCGTCCAACCAATCGTTCGCACCGGCCGGCTCCACGAACTGCCAATTTCGGGGATCCCAAACGAGCGTTTCGCCGGTCCAGTAAGCCAGATTCCCCAGATGACAGACCGTCACCGATCCGGCCCCGACCTCCACGGGACAGATCGGCTGCTTGCGTTCCCGGATCCCGGTGATCCAGTCTTGGTGGTGATTAGACGACTGGTACAGGCGGACCTTCTCGTCGTCGCCGAGCGGCTCTTGGACGACTTCGTCGGGCCAACTTTGCAGCTTCCCGCGATCGACGTACACCACGCCGTCGCTGCCCACAAAGTTGACGCCCCCGCGTCCGTCGTACCCGTCGTGAATGAGTTCCACGCCGTTTTCGTAGACATAGCGGACGCCGCGTCCGGAAGCGGGGTTCTCCGGCGGGACGATCCGCACCGGCCCGGAGCCGTCCATGCCTAAACCCCATTGAGCGATGTCGAAATGATGGGCCCCCCAATCGGTCATGCCGCCGCCGGAATATTCCCGATAGCTCCGCCAGGCCGGAAAGTGGTTGTGCACGCCGCGGGGGCTGAGGACCGAGTTATAAGGCCGCTCGGGCGCCTGCCCCAGCCACAGCCCCCAATCCAAGCCCGGCTCCATCGGTTCCTCGGGCAAGTCGCACCATTTGCTGGGACCGCCGACCGAGGCATAGACCCGCTCCACTTTGCCGATCCGCCCGTTCCGCACCGCCTCGCACGCGACGCGGAATTCCCGGCTGGAGCGCTGCTGGCTGCCGGTTTGGAAGATCACCCCGTACTTGTTCACCGCTTCGATGCACAGCTTGGCCTCGGCGATCGTAAGGGTCAGCGGCTTTTCGCAGTAGATGTCCTTCTTGGCCTTGCAGGCATCCACGATAGGGTGCGTGTGCCAGTGGTCGGGCGTGGCGATCACCACGGCGTGGATGTCGTCCCGAGCGATAACGTCCCGGTAATCGTTGTAGGCCGCGCAATCCCCATTTTGATACTTCTCATCCACGCGGCGTTTGGCATCCTCGCGGCGCGTGGTGTCCACGTCGCACACGGCGAGAATCCGAACTTGATCCATTCCCAGGTAGCGGTTGAGGTGGTACTGGTTCTGCTTGCCCATCCCGATGAACCCCAGCGTGATCCGTTCCGAGGGAGCGACCGCGCCGGCAAATCCCAAGACGGCACGCGGCAAGAGCAACGGGACGCCCGCGGCGGCGGCCAGCTTCAGGCAATCACGACGGGCGAACTTGACAGATCGGGCGGACGGGGCGAACTTTCGGGACATCGGAGGCGCCTCCCTCGGATTGCGGTGTTCTCGGTGAGGAATCCCCGACGCACGCACTGCTCTAGTGCTTCGGGATTGCTCCCCACCCAACGGGAACGACTAGCGGCACAGTGTAAACGCCGCAGCCGCGCAACGCAAACGGTTTTCGTAAACTGGGAGCCGCTTTATTTCCCGTGATCCCTGCGGGAACGGCTCGGAGACGTGCGATTTCCCCTCGGAAGAGCTGGGTCAGCGCACGAACCAAACGTTTGAATTTTCATGCCGAAAAGGCAATACTTGAGGGATAGCAAGGGCGCTTCGCATGCCGGCCGCATCAAACGGGCCACGTTTTCGCGGTTGGAAAAGAGGGGCGAGAGGGGGGCCGGGTTCGTTCCCAGTCCCCACGGTTACCAGAAAACGCGGGATGTGAAGTTGGGCAGCATTTTTGGCCGGCGAAAGGTTAATAGCGAATGGGTCGTTTGTTAGGACTGGTTGCACAGAAACCGATTAACGTTCACTTGCGGGCGGAGCCGGCAGCGAACGGCGCGGGTTTGCCGAATTGCGCCGGGGCCTCGGGCTGGGGCCTGGGTTGGTACGACGGCTCACGCCCCGCCGTGTTCAAATATCCGTCGCCGGAGCAAAATGGGAAGGATCTGGATCCTCTGGAACACACCTGTCAGTCGCGCGTGTTGATCGCCCACGTGCGCGAGGAAAAGGCTGCTCCCGGCCCGGAGGACTCGCATCCTTTCCACTACCGCAATTGGATGTTCGCGCATTCCGGCAAGGTGAACCGGGAGACGTTGGCGGGCCTGTTGGAACATGCCCATCACAAATCGTTGCGGGGCGGCACGGATTCGGAAGTCCTGTTCCACTGGATTCTTCAAAACATCAAGAAGACCCGCGACATCGTCGATAGCATACGCGACGCCCTCCGCTCCGTCTCGTCGGAATCCATGCGCTTCGTGCTTTCCAACGGGCGATGGGTGTTTGCCTACCGAACGGAGCAGCCGCTGTACGCCGCCGACTGGAATCCGGAAAACGTCGGCCGTCCTTGGGTTGCCTGGGGTTCCCCCATCCGCTTGGAAAGCAGGGATCTGGCGGAGGTTCGCGCGGTGTTCGTCGCCTCCGAAACCTGCGGCGGCATGAATTGGGAGCCGATTCCGCCGGGTCGCCTCTTCGCCGTATCCCCCCGCCTCGACCGTTACGAAATCGACTTGGAAAAAGAGGCGGATTTCGTTCACTAAGCCGGCGACGCCTCTGGATTGGAGCAGTCCCGAAGGAGCGTGCTCCGCCGCGCTTGCCGTTGGCAGGCGAGAGAGCGGGATTCTCCCGGACCCAATGCCTCTGGTTCCGGGGGAGTAAGTTCCTCCCATAATTGCTTGACCGCCGTTGGCGCCGGTTTATAATCATTTGCGACTGGCGATTGTGTCATTCGATTCGAGTCGGCACCCCATCATCCTTGACCTACCGGCGTCGTTTACGTTTGGCGGATGTCCTTTCTCCGAGCGATCGACGGGCGATCGGCCGGCAGTCGATGCCTCAACCGCCGCGGAGCTTCCCCATGGCCCGACTGTTGCCTCATGTCATCGCCGTAAGGCGTCCCTCGCTCTCTCGCGTCCTGCAACGCAGCTTTTTCCCGGCCCTAGGATGGATGGTCCTTGGGCCGCTCTCGTTATGGGCGGGAGACGCCGCAGTCCCGGACTTCGATCGGCAAGTTCGTCCGATCCTCTCCGACAACTGCTATCTGTGTCACGGCCCGGATCCCGGTACACGCAAAGCCGACCTCCGTCTGGATGAGATCGCCGAGACGATCGATGCCGGTTACATCGTCCCGGGCAGTCGGGAAGAGAGCGAGGTGTTCCGCAGGATTACGGCAGAGGACGCGGCCGAGCGGATGCCGCCGCCTTCCACCGGTAAGACTTTGACCCCCGCGCAGATCGAGTTGATCGGCCGCTGGATCGATTCGGGCGCCGAGTCGGCCCCGCATTGGGCGTTCCTTTCGCCCGCCCGGCCCGATTTGCCCGAGGTCGGCCGTGCGGATTGGTGCCGCAATCCCGTGGATCGATTCATCCTGTCCCGCCTGGAAGCCGAAGGGCTGGAGCCTTCTCCGGAGGCCGAAAAAACTGCCTTGATCCGCCGGTTGACTTACGATCTGACCGGACTGCCGCCCACGCCGGAGGAGGTGGAGGCCTTTCTCGCCGACGACGCGCCGGATGCGTATGAAAAGGTGGTCGATCGCCTGCTGGCGTCGCCCCGCTACGGCGAACACATGGCCCGTTATTGGTTGGATGTGGCCCGCTACGGCGACACCCACGGCCTGCACCTGGACAACTATCGCTCGATCTGGCCGTATCGCGACTGGGTCATCCAGGCTTTCAATCGGAATCTGCCGTTCGACCGGTTCGTCGTCGATCAAGTGGCGGGGGATCTTGTGCCGGACGCCACCTTGGACCAAAAGGTCGCCTCCGGATTCAATCGGTGCAACGTCACCACCAGCGAGGGCGGGGCCATCGACGCCGAGTTCCTCGTGCGATACGCCGTGGATCGCACCTCCACCGTGGGGACGGCCTTCCTGGGCCTGACCGTGGGTTGCGCGGTCTGCCACGACCACAAGTTCGACCCCATCTCGCAAAAGGAATTCTTCGGGCTGTACGCCTACTTCTACAGCATGGCCGACCCGGCCATGGACGGAAACGCCAAGTTGACTCCGCCGATCGTCAAGTTGCCTACGCCCGAGCAGGCCGCCACCCAGGCCGCGCTGGAGGCGGAACTGCAAGACGTCCGCGGGAAAATCGCGGATGCCCTGGCGAAGATCGAATACGAGGACCCCGAGGCGGAATTGAACGCCGTGGCGGATTTGACGCCACAGGAGATTGTTTGGGTCGAGGACGAGCTGCCGGCGGGAGCGGAGCCGAAGTTCGACGGACATCCGTGGGAGTTCACCGCCGGGGAGGAGCATCCCGTATTCAGCGGGACCAAGTCCTTCCGGCGCAAGGCGGCCGGCCTGGCCCAGCACTTTTTCACCGGAGCCAAGCAACCTCTGATGATCGGCGAAGGCGACGTGCTGTTCGCGTACGTGTTTCTCGATCCGGCCGATCCGCCGCGGGAAATCATGGTGCAGTTCAACGACGGCTCTTGGGAACACCGGGCATATTGGGGCGAGAACGTGATCGAGTGGGGCGCGGACGGCACGCCCTCGCGCCGTTCCCAGGGCGAGTTGCCGCCGCCGGGTCAGTGGGTCCGGCTGGAAGTGCCCGCCGCCGACGTCGGCTTGAAACCCGGCAGTCAGATCAACGGTTGGGCCTTCACGCAACACGGGGGTACCGTGTATTGGGATCGGGCCGGCATCGTGACCAAAACGCCGCAAGCGGGGCAACCCTATCGCTCTTTGCGGCGGTGGGAACTGGTACTGCAAGAGACCAAGGTGGGACGCGACGCCGTGCCCAAGCCGATCCTGGGAACGCTCGACCGCAAACCGGAGGATCGAGACGAGGCGGCACGCAAGCGTTTGCAAGAGTACTTCGTAGAGCACGTCTTCGCCGATTCCCGGGAAACGTTCGATCCGCTCCACGCCGCGGCCAAGGAGTTGGAGGAAAAGCTGAAGAAGTTGGAAGACGAGATCGTGGGGACGCTGGTCTCGGCGGATCTGCCGCAACCCCGCGAGGCATTCTTGCTGGAGCGCGGCGATTACGATAAGCCGAAGGATAAGGTCGAGCCGGGGACACCCGCCGTTTTGCCCCCCATGCCCGCCGACTTTCCCCGCAACCGTTTGGGGCTGGCCCAATGGCTGGTCCTACCAAACCACCCTTTGACCGCGCGGGTTACGGTGAATCGGTTTTGGCAGCAGGTATTCGGAACGGGATTGGTGAAGACCGCCGAGGACTTCGGCACGCAGGGCGAGCGGCCCTCGCATCCCGAATTGCTGGACTGGCTGGCGGTGGATTTCGTGGAAAACGGGTGGGATGTGAAACGCTTGATGCGGATGCTGGTCACGTCTTCGACCTATCGGCAAACGGCCCGCGTCACACCCGAACTTCTCGCCAAGGATCCCGAGAATCGATTGCTGGCGCGGGGTCCGCGCTATCGCTTGGACGCCGAAGCGATTCGCGATACGGCCCTGTTCACTTCCGGCTTGTTGGTGGAGAAGATCGGCGGTCCCAGCGTGAAGCCGTATCAACCGGCGGGCCTGTGGGAGGCGGTCGGCTACACCACCAGCAATACCGCCAAGTTCGTGCAGGACCACGGCGAGGACCTCTACCGGCGGAGCTTGTACACCTTCTGGAAGCGAACCTCGCCGCCGCCGGGCCTGGTGGTTTTCGATGCCCCCAACCGGGAATCCTGCGTCGTACGACGCCCGCGGACCAACACGCCGCTGCAAGCCTTGGCGTTGATGAATGATGTGGGCTACGTGGAGGCCGCCCGAAAAATGGCCGAACGCCTGCTCCGCGAGCTGGACGCCCCGGTCGACACGCGGATCGCGCTGGGATTTCGCTGGGTGACCTCCCGCCCGCCTCGGCCCGAAGAAGCAGCCGTTTTGTCGGACCTGCTGCAATGGCAGCAAAGGTACTTCGAGGAGCATCCCGACGCAGCCGAGGAGTTGCTGCGCGTGGGCGAGGCCCCTCGCGACGAATCGCTGCCGCGCACGGAGCTGGCGGCTTGGACCATGGTGTGCAACGCGCTGTTGAATTTGGACGAAACGATCACGAAATAGTCGGGATGCTTTCGGCAGCCAATGAGGCGCCGGGCGTGCCGGCTGCGGCAATCGCCGCCGCGTGCGAGCCGCGGTCCGCCCCGCTCGCCGGAACGGAGCAAGACTGATGGACCCGCGAGAAGAACGAGCATTACTGGAAACGCGAAGGCAGTTTTTCGGCCGGATGGCCCGCGGTTTGGGGCCGATCGCCTTGGCCTCTCTGCTCAACCCCGGCCTAGGGCGGGCCGCCGTCCCCGAGCATCAGCCCGGTGCCGCCGGCGTTCTGGGGCAACTGCACCACCCGCCCAAGGCCAAGCGGGTCATCTACATGATTATGAACGGGGCCCCGTCGCAGCTCGACCTGTTCGACTACAAGCCCAAGATGCAGGAAATGTTCGACGCGGATCTGCCGGAATCGGTCCGCATGGGGCAGCGCCTGACGACGATGACATCGGGCCAAAGCCGCTTCCCGGTCGCTCCGTCGATCTACAAGTTCGCCCAATACGGTCAAGCCGGGGCGTGGATCAGCGAGCTGCTGCCCCATTTGGCCACGGTGGTGGATGAGATCGCCATCGTGAAAAGCATGTACACGGAGGCCATCAATCACGATCCCGCCATCACCTATCTGCTGACCGGCGCCCAAGTCCCCGGCCGACCGAGTTTGGGAGCTTGGCTTTCCTACGGGCTGGGGTCCATGAACGCGGATCTGCCGACGTTCGTGGTCTTGCATTCCACTTGGAGCGCCAAGCGCGACGCCCAAGCGATTTACGAGCGGCTTTGGGGGCCGGGCTTCCTCCCCTCGCAACATCAAGGCGTCAGCTTTCGATCTCAAGGCGACCCGGTCTTGTATCTCACCAACCCGCCGGGCGTCTCCCCCGAGTCCCGCCGCAAGACCGTGGATCTGATCAGTAAAAGAAGGTTGGTCTTTCTTATAAATAATGCCAATAGGTATTTTGTCTCCCCACTCCAGAGCTTTTTTCAACGCGGCATCAAAGTCGGAGGCATTATAATCTTCCTGGGCAACATCATATATTCGATCGCTGTACCATTTATGGGTATTCACAGGATTAAAAGACACACAGGGTTGGAATATATCTATCAAACTAAAACCGTGATGCCGCATACCTTCCTGAATAAGCACGCTCAGGTGCTCACTATTTCCTGAAAAACCACGCGCAACAAATCCTGCCCCAAGGGCGAGCGCAACCGCGAGGGGATTAAACGGTTCCATGATAACCCCGTGTTGTTGAATTCGGGTAACCATTCCCTTCCCGGAAGTGGGCGATGCTTGGCCTTTTGTCAAACCATAAACCATGTTATTATGGACAAGAACAGTAAGGTCAATGTTGCGCCTGATCGCGTGCATAAAATGATTGCCACCTTCTCCGTAACAATCCCCGTCGCCAGTGTTCACCAAGATTTTTAACCGGTGGTTAGCCAGTTTCGCGCCGGTGGCAAGCGGCAAAGCCCTCCCGTGTAAACCATGAAACATGTTACATTTCATAAACTCGGGAGTCTTTGCTGCCTGACCAATGCCAGAAATAATCAGAATCTCATGGGGCGCAATCGCCTGCTTTACCAGGGCATCTTTCATGGCTGCCAGAATTCCGAAATTGCCGCACCCGGGACACCATTTATTTTCATTTTCCGTGTCAAAATCTTTTATTGCAACCATGTCTCACCTCATGCATTCTTTAACTTTCTTTGCTATTTCACTTGGATAAAAAGGGCGCCCGTCATATTTAAGAATGTTTTCGAATTGACGTATGCCGGTTTCCTGCCGAAGCAGTTGCGCGAACTGGCCGGTACTATTATTTTCTATAATAAAACATAGTGATGCCCTGCTGAGCGCCTGCTGCGCATCCTTTCCCGGAAACGGCCAGATATCGCTAAAATGCACCACGCCACAATCTACCCCCTCTTTTCTCAATAATCCAGCCGTTTCAAAAACCGCACCCGCTGTTGATCCCCAGCCAACCAATAATATCTGAGCATCGCCATGCGCAATCTGCGGCGGACGCATTTCAGCGAGCATATAGGGTAGTTTTGCATTGCGTTTATTAACCATAGTAATACGCTCGGCTATTGATTCAATCGAATGTCCTGCTTCGTTATGCTCGTTGCCGTTCGCTACAACCAGTGAGGTCCCCCGACAAGGAATACATCGAGGCGAAACGCCGTTTTGCGTAATGACATATCGTTTATAAGCACCGTCGTTTCCCGCATCGTCTATAAAACGCTCAATGGTCTTGGGCACGATAAACTCATCTTCAACGATGTAGAGTGAATCTAACAGGTACTGGTCGACCAGTATCAATGCCGGTACCTGATATTTTTCCGCCAAATGCAATGCCCGGCCAGTGATATAATACGCATCTTCGGGTGAGCCAGGAGCAAATACAAAGCGCGGGAATTCATCCTGTGCCGCATGTATAATAAACTGTAAATCAGCTTGAGCAGTGCGCGTAGGCAAGCCGGTAGCCGGCCCAGGTCGCTGGGCATCAACGATAACAATCGGGGTTTCGGATATGCCCGCAAGCCCCAGAGCCTCGGTCATCAAACAGAAACCACCGCCAGAGGTTGCGGTCATAGAACGAACCCCGGCAAACCATGCTCCAACAACCATATTTGCTGCTGCAATTTCATCTTCTGCCTGTTCGACGACCAGGGGAAATTTATCGGCGTAGCTTGCCAGGTGTCCCATGATGCTGGTCGCTGGTGACATGGGATAAAAAGCAGCAAAACGCAAATCTCCGGCAAGAGCACCCAAGGCAACTGCCAGAGAACCTTCTAACAGCTTACCGTTGGGTTTTTTCTCCTTCCAGTCCAAACCACTGTTAAACGGTATTGCCCGAACTGAATCATAGCCAAGTTGTGCTGCGGTTACGTTTTGCGTAATGGCCTCTGAGCTTTTTCCAGCGAATTGCCGGGTAATAATATCAGAAAACAAATCAAAGGGCGCGCCAAGAAGTGCCAGACAGGCACCAGCAGCAACCGTGTTTGCTGTGATAGCGCTCCCCGCCTTACGAGCCAGATCAAAAATTGGTATAGATAAAACCCCATCTGCAGCGCCAGCATCTTTTGTCGCCAGCATAATGAGACCATCAACCGCTACTTCATCACGATGAATATCAAGCGTTTTATGATCAAGGCATATAAGTAAATTCACCTGTTGATTGGGAGCTCTCACCTGAGTATCGCTTATTCGAATCTGAAAAAAACTGTGACCACCTCGGATACGTGATTCAAAATCATTGATCGCAAACACATATAAACCTGATCTCTGACAGGTAAGCGCCAAGAGCTGCCCGACCGTCTGTATCCCCTGGCCGGCCTCGCCACCAATTTTTACCGTTATATCAATGCCCATGTTAAAACTCCTTACGTGATGCTTCCTGCGCACCTAGCCCAAAGCATCCTGGCAATTCTGATTGATTGTTCAGGTCGTTCCATTCATCCCCACCGTAAAAAAGAAGCAGGAAGTTCTCTGCCCAAATCCGGAAAAGTTGTCTCGCTCCAAATTGCAGAATATGTCAGAGAAAAAACCGTCTGGATTAATTGGACAAGCAATCTTCGTAAATCCGACTCATGCCAGCGAACGATTAACCTGCCAGTATTGCAATGGCTCCATGAAGTGTGGCAGTAACAAGTAGAATAATGCCGACTCTTTTATGCATAAGAAAAGAAAATGTGATATAACGCAACCCCGATGCGACCTGGATGAGTACCAAAATGAAATTTATAATACCGAGAATAAGTATGATATTCATTGCTTTTCCTATTGTAATCCCTTTTTATTTTAACGTAATTGATTTAATAACAGCGCCGGTGCTGCCGTGTAGATTGCAATTCGCTTCTGCCTTTATTTCTGCCGCCCC
>FWPU01009916.1_pt1 | contig 14607 bp, 17 predicted proteins | sample 2228361 | NCBI WGS metagenome assembly FWPU01 (sample SAMEA103939777, study PRJEB20133) | metagenome
TCTGATCAAACGTTCAACCCGCTGCCTCGGACGCAAAGATTCGGGGGCCGAAAGTGGTCCAAACAATGGGGTCCACCTCCGACTGCCACGCCGATGGGTTGATCACGTTCGCGGACCTCAACTGCCGTGCCTGCACCGTAACCGAGAACGGCAAGACGGCGGAACAGACCTGTCGCGACACCTATGCTGCTCTGCGAAATGCGGCGTGCAAGCAAGATGGCAACCAGTGTCCTCCGGAGTCCGAGGTTACGCCCGCGAAGCTCGTCGCTGCGCTGAAGAACGGCGATTCCGATTCGAATGGCAGAGCTGATGACATCATCGGCTGGGACTTCAGCGGGGGCGACAAGAACCCGGGAATCACGAGGAGCGAGGTCGGCAACAACGATCGCGAGCTGAGCCATGGTTCGGAGATGGCGGGCATCATTGGTGCCCTCACCGACAACAGCCAGGACGTGGCTGGGACCGCATGGAACGTGCGCCTCATTCTCATCCGCACCCGGACTCAAGGCGAAGATCGAATCGCGTTTGAGTACGCGGCCGAGACACTCGGCGCCGACATCATCAACTTCAGTCGCGGCATTCTCGCGCTCACCGGTGATGCTCCAGTTCTCCCGAATACACCGGATCAGAAGTGTCCAGCGAGCTACACGAACATCAAGCAGGCTGATATCGACGCGAAGCAGAAACACTTCCAGGACGAATTCAGGGAGATCGATCTCCGCGGCACCATGCTTGTTGCGGCGGTTTCGAACTGTCCGCTCAACGTCGATGATCCCGGCGTATTTGAATGGCCAGTGGAAGCGGCGAGCGATTCCGTCCTGACGGTCGCGACCGGCGGCAACGCGAGCGCCTCCGGCAAAGATTCGGTGGACGTAGTGGGGCTCGGGAACCCCGGCTGGACCTTGGCGCATCGTGAAGAGAGCGGCAGGACCTCGCAGTTCCCGGCCGCCATCACGAGTTCGTCCATGGCTGCGGCGTATGTGTCGGGTGTGGCGGCCTTGACCCTCAGTGCGTTCCCAGATCTTCGGGGGAATGCTCGATGCCTGCGCGAGTTCCTCATCAGGAATTCGAGACCCGACGTTTCGATCACGAAGCCTGTGAAGGGTGCCCTCGTGGACATGTTCACCTCGGTGGTGAACGCCACGCCCTCGCCGGTTCCCGACGGGTGTCCCCGGTGAGGGGCCTATGTTGCTGCGATACACAGCTCTGGCAGCCGCGCTTGTGACAGCGTGCGACTCCGGTAGACAGGCTTCGCCTTGCGACGAGACGTTCTGGAACAAACGTCCCGCGTGGGCCGAACTCTATTGGGACTCGACCCACGTCAGCGACGGGACGCCGTGTAGCCGAACGGATGAGTGTCCTCACTCGCTCCACTACTGCGTCAACGGTCAGTGCCGAGCTTGGTGTGATGGGACGGAGCGCCCTCAGGACCGACCTCCAGAGTGTCCAATGGACGAGCACTGTGCGTCGACGTTCGGCGACCTTCAACTCGCTCATCCCACCAACATTTGTCGTGGAATGACGGGTCCCGATAGTTGGAGATCGCCTGAAGAAACGCCGACGTACCGGCACGACTTCATCGGAGGAGTGTGCCTCCCGAATTCGTGGGGGCCGGCGCGTTAGGGTTCCGGTCGAACTCTGCCACGGCGCCAATGGCCTGGGTTTACTGAATAGCGCGGCCGATCAATCTACCTACAGCCGCTCGTCGATGGCCCGGTTCGACATCTCGTCGGCGGCGGCGTTCATCTCGCGGGGCACGTGCACCAGCTTCACGCGCACGAAGGTGTTGAGCAGCCGCAGCGCTTCTTCGTACAGCGGGCGCAGCGTGGGGCTCTTCACCTGGTAACGGCCGCCGAGCTGGCGGATCATCAGCTCGCTGTCGGCGAACACCTCGACCTCGCGCACGCCGAGCTCCTTGGCCCGCCTGAGCCCGAGCAGAAGCCCCATGTACTCGGCGAAGTTGTTCGTTTGAACGCCAAGGTATTTGCCGATGCGGTCGACCACCTGGCCGCTGGGCTCGACCAGCACCGCGCCGGCTCCGGCGGGGCCGGGGTTTCCGCGGGCCGCTCCGTCCGAGTAGACGCGCAGCCGCTCGAACTGCGGAGCGACCGCCTCTCCGTTGCCGTCATCCAGAAGCGCCGCCGCCCGCTCGAGCACCCGCACCAGCCGATCGCGCGGCAGCCCGGTCGCCTTCAACGTCGCGGTCAGCGGCTCCTCGCGCGCGATGAGGCGAAGCACCTCGGCGTCGCGAACGGCAGTCCGGGCCTTGCCGTCGGGCGCTGTGGGTTTCGAAGCCATTCGTACGACGGGTTACTTCGCCTTCTCTTCCATCGCCTCGGCCGCGTAGATGATGCGGTGGCAGGCCGGGCAGACGTCCGTCCCCAACGTCACGCGCAGGGTGTTGTACAGCTGCGGAGTCACGCTGCGGTTGCAGCCCTGGCAGATGCCCGGCGACAGCACCGGCACCAGCGCCGGCAGCCTTTTCTTGCGCACCTGCTCGTAACGGCGGAGCAGCGTCTCGTCGACGGCCTTGGCCGCGCCGGCCCGCTTCTCGTCGAGCGCGCGGAACTGACCCTCGAGCTCGCCCATCTTCTGCTTCAGCTCGGCCATGCGGCCGCCGATCTGGTCCTGCCGCGCGGAAAGCTCCTGCTCCTTCGCCTTCACCGCCTCGCGCTGCGTACCGAGCTGCCTGGCCAGCTCGGCCACCTCTTCCTGGGTCGTCTGGATCGCCTTCTTGGCGATGTCGATCTCCCGGGCCAGGGCGGCGTACTCGCGGCTGGTGCGCTGCTCGGCCAGCCGCGCCTCCCACTTCTTCACCTTGTCCTTCTCGTCGTGGATGCTCTGCTCGAGCGCGCCCTTCTGGCGCTCGAGGTCGGTCAATCTGGCGCGTTCGGCGTCGACGGCGTTCGTTGCCGCACCGAGCTCGCGCTCGAGGTCCGCGAGCTGCTTGGGGTAGGCGTCCGCCGTCTTCTTGAGCGCGGCGATCTCCAGGTCCACCTTCTGGAGCTCCGCAAGCGCCTTCAGTTTCTCCCGCAAGTTGCGCTGCCTCCCGAGCGATGATGCGTCCGTCGCGGTCGAGCCCTCATACATGAAAGCCATTGGGGGATCCAACGCACTTTTGACGCGCCTCTGTTCCGCGCTCCTCACGCTGGCCGAGGCCGTGGTGTCGATCGACGCACCGCCCGTCAGCGCGCCATGCAGCGCGCCATTGTCGGGGTGGCACCCCGATGTTAGGGTGCCCGCGCGCCATGGCGTACTACATCATCGAGACCTGTATCGGGTGCACCGCCTGCACCAACCGGTGCCCGACCGACGCGATCAGCGGCGAGCGCAAGAAGCTGCACGTGATCGACCCCGACCTCTGCATCGACTGCGGAGCGTGCGGCGTGGTCTGCCCCGCCGAGGCCATCTACGACAACTTCGGCAACCTCACCGAGATGCTGAAGAAGAACCAGCGCCCGTACGCGTTCGTCGACGAGCGCGCGTGCACCGGCTGCGACAAGTGCGCCGAGCGCTGCCCCTTCGACTGCCTGCACCTCATCGACGTCGACGACCCCATCTCGCCGTTCTTCTCGCTGATGACGGTCGACGAGTCGAAGTGCACCGGCTGCCGCGAGTGCGAGAAGGCCTGCCCCTACGACGCCATCTTCGTCTACCGCAAGGACCAGCTCCCCGACTGGCTCAAGAACAACATGCCGCACTACCACGAGCGGCAGAACGCAGAGCAGGCCAAGGCGGCGTAGATTTCGCACATCGGGCTACCTCTCCACGGGTCGGAAACGGCCTCGGCCTTCGCGTGTTGACTTCTGCGACGCAGGCGTCAGATCGTGCCTGCGCCCGCCAGGGGGTTGGCGATGAGCGGTGGAGCGACCCGTAGGAAAACCCGGGCCTTCCGCCACGAAGCGGTTGGCCGCCCACTTGCTTCGGCGTCGCCCGGCCCTACGGAGCACGCCATGCACAAGCGTCGGACAGCTTCGACCACCAGCGGCCGGCCCGCCGGAATGCAGGCGATGGGCACGGCCATCTACGAGCAGATCCGGAAGCTGGTACAGGAGCTCGCGTCGGTGCAGCCGCGCCCGGCGAGCTAGCGGGCAAAGAATCAGAAATCGTCCTCGGCCGGCTCCTCCTCGGCCTCCTCGGGCTCGGCGGCGATGGATTCCAGGTCCTCTTCCTCTTCCTCGAGCACATCGGGCTCGAGCGGCTCGATGACCTTGGGCACCGCCTGCAGCCGCCCGCGCCTGGTCTCGGCCGGCTTGTTCGCGGGGCTCTCGCGCTGGTCCGCGCCGCACTTGGGGCAGAGCGGGTCGGGCTTCTTGAGGTCGTAGAACTTGGTGCCGCACTTGAAGCACGCGTACTTGGTGCCGAGGTCCTTCGCGGGCATCTGTCCTCACCTTTGAGCGGGTGTAGAAGCGGCGGCTCCTTAGTTCGCACCGCCGCGCGAGTCAACGCGATGCGATACGCCCGGTCGGACCTCGGCCGGCGCGGCCCGCTCCATTGGGTGTTCTGCCGGTGGCGTCGGTCGGTCGACCGGGTATGGTTCCCACCCGTCCGACGGGGTACGATCCCCGCGGACCTTTCGCCGTGACCATCACCTGCGACAGCTGTCACAAGCGCTACTCGATTGCCGATGACAAGGTGCGCGGCAGGTCGGTGAAGATCCGCTGCCGGCAGTGCCAGGCCATCATTCCGGTCGACGGCACGCAGCTATTGTCCGAAGACGACGACCGCACCAAGGCGGTGCCGCTGCTCGACCCGAGCGTGGTGTGGTTCGCCATGGTGAAGGGGCAGCAGGTCGGGCCGCTCGACTTGAAGCACCTCGAGTCGAAGGTCAGGGCCAGCGAGATCGGGCTCCGCACCTACCTGTGGCGCGAGGGCATGCCCGACTGGAAGCGGGCCGCCGATCTGCCCGAGCTGGCCCGGCTGTTCGCGGGCGTGTCGGTCGAGTCGGTGGTGAAGACGACGGCCGCAGCTCCCAGCGGGGCGGCGGCGGGAGTGGCGGAGGCCAAGGCGGCCGCTTCGGCGGGCACCGGCGAGGGAGCCAGGCGCAAGACGACGCAGATCAAACGCGCCGAGCCGATGCAGGACGTGGCGGTCGGGGCGCAGGCCCCCGCTCCCGGCGTGGCGAAGCCGAAGAACGGCAACCACGATTCGCTGGGCGAGCTGTTCTCGGACGCAGACCTGCCCGAGTCGGCGCAGACCCTCGACGAGCCTTCGCCCGGCGGTCAGGCAGCGGCCGGCGAGGGAAAGAAGATCGGCAAGGCGAAGTCGCGCGACGAGGATCCGTTCGCCGCCCTGGGCGAGCTGGACCCGTCGAAGCTGCCGCCGCCCGGCGAAGCGACCGCGTTCTTCATCGTCCAGGCGGGGGTGAACAAGCGGAACCCGCCGTGGAAGATCGCCCTGGCCATCGCCGGGTTCGTGCTGGTGCCGGTGGGGCTCCTCTACCTCTTGTCCGAGCTGAAGATCGTCCCGCTGCAGGTGACCCGCGTCGACGAGAAGGGCGAAATCGTCGAGGAGCCCATCTTCTCCGCAGGCGGCATGGAGGGCCTGGGCGACATTCTCAGCGGCAAGGCCAAGAAGAAGAAGGAAGAGGCCGCCCGCCGCCGCGCCGCGCTCGCCGGCCGCCAGAAGCCGCCCGGCGACGAATCGGTCGAGGACGGCCCCAGGCCGGGCGAGCCCACCGCCGAGCAGATCGCCGAGCTCTACAGGGACGACCCGAAGAAGACGACCGAGCCCAAGGTGCGCGAGGTCGACACGCCGGTGCTGAACGCCGCCGGCCTCTCGAAGGAGAAGGTCGACCGCGTAGTGCGCTTGCACGCCACCACGTTCCAGAGCTGCGTGAACGAGGAGCTGCGCCGGAACCCGTCGTTCAAGTCGCGCACCGTGACGATGAACGTGACGGTCGGCTCGTCGGGCATCGTCAAGGACGCGCGCGTCGGCCTGGCCGGCCCGCTGGGCGAGTGCCTCACCTCGGGCATGCGGCGCATCACCTTCCCCTCGTTCGAGGGGTACGAGGACGCCAACCTCGAGATCCCCCTGAACCTGACCGCCACCCTCTGAGGCCTTCCCGTGGTATAGGCACCGCCTCATGTACTTGGGCCGCGTCATCGGCACCGTCGTCTGCGAGCGGAAGTACGAGGGGCTCGAGGGCAAGCGACTCCTCATCGTGCAACCGCTGGATCATCGCCGCCAGCCGGTGGGGCAGCCCGAGGTGGCGGTGGACACCGTGTCGGCATCGCCCCAGACGCTGGTGTACCTGGTGGGCTCGCGCGAGGCGGCGCTGGCGTGCGACATACCTTTCGTGCCCGTCGACAGCGCCATCGTCGGCATCGTGGATCAGGTGAACGTCTAGCCATGGTGCTCTGCAAGATCCTGGGCACGGTGGTGGCCACCGAGAAGCACCCGGCGTTTCACGCGCGGAAGTTGATGGTGGTGCAGCCGCTCGACGAGCAGAAGAAGCCGATCGGAGCCAGCTTCATCGCCATCGACCTCCACTCGTCCGCCGGTCCGGGCGACGTGGTGCTGGTGATGCGCGAGGGCAACGGCGTCCGGCAGCTCGTCGGCGACGAGTCGGCGCCCATCCGCTCGTGCATCGTGGGAGTGGTGGACGAGATCGACATCGGTGCGCGGTGAGCCCATGCCCTTCTTGCCGCTGCCCAAGCTCCGGTCCGACGTGGTGCGGCTGTCGCACCGGTTGCACGAGAACGGCTGGGTGGCCAACCACGACGGCAACGTCTCGGTGAGGCTGAAGGGCGACCGGCTGCTCATCACCTGCACCGCCGTTTCCAAGCGCGACGTGGACGATGCGTCGCTGCTCGTCGTCGACATGGAGGGCAAGGTGCTCGAGGGGCGGAAGAAGCCGTTCTCCGAGCTCGAGCTGCACCTCGCCTGCTATCGCGCCCGGCCCGAGGTCGACGTGGTGCTGCACGCGCATCCGCCGCAAGCCACCGCCTGGGGGCTGTGCGGCGCCGAGTTGGCACCCATCGCCATGCCGGAGATCGTCGTCTCGCTCGGAAGCCGCATTCCCACCGTGCCGCGGTTTCTGCCCAAGGACCAGAAGGGCCTTTTGGCGGTGGCGGCCGCTGCGGCGGAGCACGACGCGTTCCTCGTCTCGGGCAACGGCGCGCTCACGCTGGGCGCCGACCTGACGCAGGCCCTGCTCCGCATGGAGCTGGTCGAGCACTACGCGAAGATTCTCACCACCGCGCGGCAGATCGGGCATGTGCCGCCGCTTTCCGAAGCAGAGCTGGCGAAGCTGCTTGAGGCGCGGAGGAAGGCCGGGCTTGGCGTTCGGCGCTGAGGGCCGGACGCGCCTGCCCGGCACCGTGCTGGCGCTGGGCGTGGTGAGCCTGCTCACCGACGCTTCGAGCGAGATGATCTTCCCGCTGTTGCCCGCGTTCCTTTCGGCGCGCGTCGGAGCGGCCCCGCTGGTGCTCGGCGCGATGGAAGGCCTGGCCGAGGTGGTGGCCGCTCTTTTCAAGCTGTACGCGGGGCGGCTGGCGGATCGGGCGAAGGCGCTCCGGCCGCTGGTCCTGGCCGGGTACGCGCTGTCCACCGTGGCGCGCCCGTGGATGGCGGCGGTGACGTCGTGGTGGCAGCCGCTGCTCATCCGATCGGTGGACCGGGTGGGGAAGGGCGTGAGGGGCGCTCCGCGCGACGCGATGATCGCCGGCTGGGTGGAGAAGGGCCGGCGCGGCGGAGCGTTCGGCTTTCACCGGGCGATGGACCACGCCGGGGCGGCGCTGGGCTCGGTGTCGGCGGCGGCCCTGGTCGCGCTGGGAGTGGCCACCGAGCACGTCTTCATCGCGTCGCTCGTTCCGGGGCTCTTGGCCGTGGCGGCCATCGCCTTCACCCGCGAGCCGCCGGCCCGGCCGCTGCCGACGGTCGAGCAGCATCGGGCGCTCGAGCCGGTGCCGCGCCGGCTGTTCAACTATCTCTTTCCGGTCTTTCTCTTCGCGCTCTCGAACGCATCGGATGCGTTCCTCTTGCTGTTGCTCTCGTCGCAGGGCGCTCCGCCCGAGCTGTTGCCGCTGGCGCATCTGGCGCTGCACGTGGTGAAGGCCGCGGCCTCGACGCCGGCGGGAAAGCTGGCCGATCGCGTGGGCTCCGAACGGGTGGTGCTCGCCGGGTGGGGCCTGCACGCGCTGGCCTTCGCCGCCTTCGCGTTCTCTCCGTCGGTGCCCGTGACGTTCGCGCTGGTGGCGCTGTACGGGCTGTACCACGCGCTGTCCGAGGGAGCGGAGAAGGCGCTCCTGGCGGACCTGGCGCCGGAAGCGTCGCGCGGCCGGGCGTTCGGGCTGTACCACGCGCTGTCCGGCGTGGGGCTGCTCGCCGCGGGGCTGGGTTTCGGAGCGCTGTGGAGCTGGGCCGGGCCGAGGGCGGCGTTCCTCGCGGGCGCGGCGGTGGCGCTCTCTGCCGGCGGGCTGCTCGTGGCGCTGTTGCCGCGGGCGCGGACTGCCTGAGCATTCAGTCGGCATCCTCACCGCGTTCGAGCCGCTCGATGTCTGCGAGATCCTGCAGGCGTCCAGACGCTCGCTTGTTCCGGATGAGATGCTCGCGCGACAGCACGGAGGTTTCGACGCCGCCGAAGCGGGCCGGAAGGCGTTCTGCCCAGGCTTCGTCGAAGGTGACCCCGTCAATCTGGGTGAGGATGTCGACGCGCACGGGGGCGACGCCGATTTGAAACGTCACCCCTGGTGTCGCGAGATCGGCCTCCTTCAACTCGGTGAGCGGCGCACCGAACGCGCCGAGCGCCCTGTAGGCGCGCCTGGCATTTTCGGGCGTGGGTCGAATCCAAACGTCGAGATCCTTGGTCGCGCGGATGTGCCCGTGTGCTGCGAGCGCGTGAGCGCCCACCACGATGTGCTCAACGCCGTGGTCTGAGAACGCGCGCAACAGATCGACGAAGTCTTGGTTCACGCTGGTCCTCGGGCCCCCACGCCAGGCAATCGAGGGTTCGCTCCCAGACTGCCTCGATTCGCTGATCGACGTCCATGGGAGCGGAGGCGCGTCGATTGACCGTGATGACCCGCTTGGGCCCTGAGCTCGAGGTGCTCACGCCGGTATTATTTAGCATCGTGACGATGTTGGGGCTCGTACCCCGATTGGCAGCCATCGCTGGGAAACGCTGCTCCCTTTCACGGCGATCCGCGCGGCAGCTTCTTTCGTGCCTGGCGGATCCGCTGGCGCAAGTCCTCGCTCGAGCTTCTGTCGACCGTGAGAGTCTCCAGGTCGATGGTGTCGCCCTCGCGCGCGTCCTGTGGCAACTCGGAACGGCGACGGCGCTCCTCGCGGCCGTCCACGGCGAGCACCGCCCAGTCGCCCTCGAGCCGGTCGACGGTGGCTTTCATGGGCACCCCATCGGGCGGAACGGCTCCCCGTCGGCCAATGCGAGCGCCGGCCGCGAAGTGCCGAACGAGTGGATGGTGGCCTTCACGGCTTGCAGTCCTCTGCGGGCCGGCGTTCCTTCGCCGCGTCCTCGCGCGAGGCGAAGACGACGAGGTTGTGCGGAGCGATTCGCTTCGCGGCACGGCAGCCGGGCAGGTGGAAGACCTTGCTGTTGCGACTGGCGACGAACGCAGCTGGCGCTGCCTTCTCCGGCGGCGCTGCCTTCGTCGAGGGCCGTGCCTTCGCGGTTTGCGCTGCGTCCGCCGGCAGGGGCTTCTTGACCGCGCGAGCTGGTTTGGCCGGCGAGCGCGCAGGCTTTGCCGGGCTCGCCGTTCCGGCGTCTGGGGCATCGTACGCGGAGAAGCGGTGGCTGATGTCCGCAGGCTCTCCGGCGGCGGGGCGCTCGGTGGTGAGTGTCCACGCATTCCCATCGCTCACGGCCCGCACCTCGCCGTCGAGATCGGTACGGAAGACGCGCGCGTTCACCGCGGCGAGCCGGTCGAGCGTCGCCTTGGCGGGCAGGCCGAGCGCGTTGCCTGCTCCCACCGACACCAGCGCTGCCTTCGGGCGCACGGCGGCCAGGAACGGCTCGGTGGTGGCGCGGTCGCTCCCGTGGGCGGCCACCTTGAGCAGGGTGGACGGAAACTCGAGCTTGCGCTTGAGCAGGTACGCTTCGGTCTCGGCCTGCGCGTCGCCCGGCAACAGCAGCGAGGTGTCGCCGAACTGCAGCCGCAGCACCATCGAGTTGGCCTCGACGGCGCGATCCGGAAGCTGCAGCGCCGACTCGACGGGCATGCGCGGCCACCACACCGAGAGCTCGGCGCCGCCGCCGAGGCCGATCTTCACCGGCTCGGCCGGCTCATCCGGCGGCGGAGCGGGCACGACGTCCACCGCGCCGTGCGCCGAGGCCTGCGCCAACACATCGGCCAGCGCGGGAGCAGCCAGGCCGGGGTGCGCGAGGTAACGCGCTCCGGGCGAGCGGACTGCGGCTTTGAGCCCTCCGACGTGCTCGGCCAGCGGCGCGCTCACCACCACCAGGTCGATGGGGCCCTTCGAGAGCTCGGGCAGGCGATGCAGAAGGTGCGAGGCGGCGGCCTCGGGGCCTCCGTCGACGAGCACGGTGCGGCCGGTGGGCGAGACGATGAGCGCCGCGTCGCCGTGGCCCACGTCGAAGAAGTACACGTGGAGCCGGCCGTCGCCCTTGGGCGGCTCGTCGGGCGCGAGCACGGCCGGGAGCGGCTTGGGTGGGCGCAAAGCAGCCGCCGATGCGTCCAACGCGATGGCCCTGGGCGGCGGGCGCTCGCAGGCGAGCAGCGAGAGGATGGCGAGCGCGGCGAGTCGTCGCGTCACGGCTTGCAGTCTCCCGCGGGTGCGCGGCCCTTCGCGGCCTGTTCGCGCGTGTCGAAGGTGAGGCGGTTTTCCGGTTTGATGGTCGCCACGGCGGCACAGCGCTCGTGGTGGAAGACGCGCGACTTCCGGCTGGCGACGTAGCGGCCGGCTCCGTTCGGGCGGAAGGGCTCGACCGGGCCCACCGCCACGGCCTCCGGAGTCGCCCCCGGGAAGGAGCCCGCCTCGCCTTGCGCGGTGAAGACGCGCACCGCCTCGCCGTCCGCCTCGGCGCGGATCTCTCCGTCCACATCGGTGCGGAAGATGGCGGCCCCGACCTTCTTGAGCCGCGAGAGCGTCTCGGGTGCGGGATGGCCGTATTCGTTTCCGCGGCCGACCGACACCACCGCCGCCCTGGGCCGCACCCGCTCGAGGAACGGCGTCGTCGACGAATATCGGCTGCCGTGGTGCGACACCTTGAGCACCGTCGATTGGAGCTCGATGTTGCGGCCGAGCAGCGCCGTTTCGGTCTCGGCCTCGGCGTCGCCCACGAAGAGAAACGAAGTGCTCCGGTAGACGAGCTTCACCACCAGCGAGTTGGCGTTCGCGTCAGAGCGGGTGCCGGTGATGAAGGCGTCGATGGGCTCGTCGTCGGGCGTACGCCGCGGCCACAGCACCCAGAGCGAGACGCCCTCGTCGATCGTCCGCGAGACGAGGCGGTCGGGCCGAGCCGGATCGCCCGTGGCCAGGCGCATCACCTCTCTTCTGGCGAGCAGCTCCAACAGCGAGAGGTACGCCACGCTCGGGTGGTCGTAGCCGGGCTCGAGGAAGAGGCGGGCGCCCACCGCCTCGATGGCTGCCGGCAGCCCGCCGAGGTGATCCAGGTGCGGGTGGCTCAACACCACCAGGTCGATGGGGCCGCCGGCGAGCTTTTGCAGCCGCTTCGCCAGCGTGGCGCCGGCCTCGGGCGGCCCGCCGTCGACGAGCACGGTCTTGCCGTTGGGGGTCTTGATGAGCGAGGCGTCACCCTGGCCCACGTCGAAGAAGTGCACCACCAGCGGGCCCTGCCCGAGCGCGGTGAGCGGAAGGAGCAGCGCGAGCGCACGGAGGAGCACGGGCGAATTATCGCCGGGCCGCCGCGGCTTTCCACGCCGGCCGGTTTGAAGTACACCCGGCGGCGATGGCCGAGGCCGAAGACATCGCCAGGGTGGTCGAGGAAGTCACCGAGCGCGCGCGGCGGCGCCTGCAGGCGGCCCGGGTCGGGCGCGAGGAGCCATGCACGCCCGGTCCACGCGCATCGAAGGGCGACGACGTCGACTGCGCTGAAAGCTGCGGAGCGTGCCCGTCGTACGACGCGTGCGCCACGGTGAGCGCCGTGCGCTCGGGCGCCGGCCGCATCGCGCCGGATCGCATCCGCACCAGCGCCGACATCGCCCCGTTCATCGACCACACGCTGCTCAAGCCGGAGGCGACGCGCGACGACATCTTGAAGCTGTGCGACGAGGCCCGGCGGTACGGCTTCGCCACGGTGTGCGTCAATTCGGTGTGGGTGGGCACGGCGTCGCGGGCGCTCCAGGGCTCGAAGGTGGTGCCCATCGCGGTGGTCGGCTTCCCCCTCGGTGCGGCGCTGCCGTCGGCCAAGGCGTTCGAGGCCCGCGAGGCGATTCGCTGCGGAGCGCGGGAGATCGACATGGTCATCAACATCGGCGCGCTGAAGAACAAGGAGTATGCGCTGGTGCTCAAGGACATTCAGATGGTGGTCGAGGCGTCTTCCCCGCACCCGGTGAAGGTGATTCTCGAGACCAGCCAGCTCACGCACGAGGAGAAGATCGCCGGCTGCGTGCTGTCGAAGGCCGCGGGGGCGGCATTCGTGAAGACCTCGACCGGCTTCTCCGGCGGCGGAGCCACCGCCGAGGACATCGCCCTGATGCGCAAGGTGGTCGGCGACGACGTCGGAGTGAAGGCCTCGGGCGGAGTGCGCTCGGCCGAGGACGCGCTGAAGATGATCCAGGCCGGAGCCAACCGCATCGGCGCCTCGGCGTCGGTGGCCATCGTCACCGGACAGAAGTCGCAGGCGAAGTACTGAGCTCGAGGCGGCCCGCGAACGCTCCCGCCCCCCTCCCGGCAGTCGAGCCTGGTTTGGCAGGCGGCTCAGAACCTCGACGAGGCGGCCACCGAAACCGTGCTCCAGCAGGTTGAGCTGCTCTTGCAGAACTGGGCCCTGGAACCGGCCGGTGCATGAGAAGGCCATCATTTCAGGTGCTTGAAGAGGTGCGGCGACAACTGACAAATTGGGCCGTCTGGGAAGTCCCGTGAAGGCCACCCAGAAGCTCGAAGGAGGCTTTTGCCAGAAGCCCGATCGAGGCCTTGAAGCTCACCGGGGCCGATGAGAGGGCCCCCCACCAGAGGGAGCCATGGCACGCAAGAGCATGAAGAAGGCGGCGAAGGAGTCTCGAAGGCGCGCGAAGAGGGCGCCGGCAGCGCCTGCTCTTCGGAAAGCGAGCATCGGGAGGGACCGTCGAATGGCCGAAACTGCACGCGATAACGGAGCCACCGTTGGCTACGAGGCCGAGCTGTGGCGCATGGCGGATGCGCTGCGCGGCGCGATGGACGCGGCCGAGTACAAGCACGTCGTCCTCGGTCTCATCTTTCTCAAGTACATTTCCGATGCCTTCGAGGAGCTGCACGCAAAACTCGAGGCGGAGCGCGCGCAGGGCGCCGACCCGGAGGATCCCGACGAGTACCGCGGCGCCGACCCTCCCGTGTTCTGGGTGCCGCCCGAGGCGCGCTGGGCACACATCAAGGCGCAGGCGCGCCAGCCGACGATCGGACAGCTCGTCGACGACGCCATGGAGGGAATCGAGCGCGACAACCCTGCGCTGAAGGGCGTGCTCCCCAAGGACTATGCACGTCCGGCGCTCGACAAGCAGCGGCTCGGGCAGCTCATCGACCTCATCAGCAACATCAAGGTCGGCGACGCGGCGAGCCGCAGCAAGGATGTGCTCGGTCGCGTTTACGAGTACTTCCTCTCGCAGTTCGCCAACGCCGAGGGGAAAAAGGGCGGCGAGTTCTACACGCCGCGCTGCGTGGTCAAGCTGCTCGTCGAGATGCTCGAGCCCTACCGCGGGCGGGTCTACGACCCATGCTGCGGCTCCTCGGGGATGTTCGTCCAGTCGGTGGAGTTCATCCGCGCCCACTCGACCGGTAACGGCAACGGCGGCAAGGCGCGTTCCGACATCTCAATCTACGGCCAGGAGTCCAACTACACGACCTGGCGGCTGGCCAGGATGAATCTCGCCATCCGCGGCATCGAGGGCCAGATCGCGCATGGCGACACCTTCCACAACGACCGCTTCCCCGATCTGAAGGCCGACTTCATCCTCGCCAACCCGCCCTTCAACGTGAGCGACTGGGGCGGTGAACGGCTGCGCGAAGACAAGCGGTGGACGTTCGGAGTGCCCCCGGCGAAGAACGCGAACTTCGCCTGGGTTCAACACATCATCCACCATCTCGCACCAACGGGCGTCGCAGGCTTCGTGCTCGCCAACGGTTCGATGTCGTCCAACCAGTCCGGCGAGGGGGAGATCCGGAAGAACATCATCGAGGCCGACCTCGTCGACTGCATGGTCGCGCTGCCGGGGCAGCTCTTCTATTCGACGCAGATTCCGGCCTGTTTGTGGTTCCTCGCGCGCGACAAGAAAAACAAGCGCTTCCGGGACCGCCGTGGCGAGGTGCTCTTCATCGATGCGCGCAAGATGGGTCGCATGGTGGACCGCACCCACCGCGAGCTGACCGACGAGGAGATCGCGAAGATCGCGGGCACCTACCACTACTGCGTTGAGAGGCCGGTCTCCTGATCGAGGACGTCGTGGCGGGCCTGAATATCGGCCTGGGATG
>FWPU01009920.1_pt1 | contig 14606 bp, 9 predicted proteins | sample 2228361 | NCBI WGS metagenome assembly FWPU01 (sample SAMEA103939777, study PRJEB20133) | metagenome
TCCCCTGGCGCATCTCACCTAGCCCCTGACACCGGTCTCCTGGCACATCTCAGCTCCTCACACCTGTCCCCTGGCGCATCTCACCTAGGCCCTGACACCTAGGGTCTGACACCTGGCTAACCCCTGCCGCCTGTCATGTGCCCACTCGTTTCATCTCGATACGCATCGATCCCTTTTGGCCGGGGCGGAGCAGCCAATGGCCGGAGCCGTCCTGTTCGTTGACCACCTCGGCATGGACCAGGAACCGTCCGTCGTTCTCGATGCGGGGGCTCACGAACACGATTTGGCCCCGGAAGGTCCGCTGGACGCCGTGGGCGAGGGTTACGGTGACGGTGACCGGGCAGCGATCGACCTCGGCCGGGGCGACCCGTTCTGCGTCCAGAAAGGCTTGAATGCGGAGGCGATCCAGGCGGACGAGTTGAAACACGGGGTCGCCGGGCTTGACCCACTCGCCCACGCGCCGGTAGCGTTGGACGATCATCCCGCCCCAGGGGGCGAAAATCTTGCGGCGGCGGACATCCTCGACGGCGGCGGCCAGTTCGGCCTTGGCCACGTTCTCTTTCTCGCCGGCGATGGCCAGCTCGTGCGAGGCCTGTTCGATGGCCAGGTACGACTCGTTGTAGGCCAGCTTCAGGCGGCGGAGTTCGAAGGGGGTGACTGTGCCGGGGGCCTTGGCGTTGGTGGCCTCGGCCTGCTCGATTTCGGCGTAGGCCACTTCGGCCTTGGCCTGCGCGTAGCGAACATTGACATCGTTGCTGGCCTCGCGGCTGGCCGCCCGCAGCTTGGCCTGCGCGACCTCCAAGGCCCGCTGGGCGTGGAGGTCGTCGATCTGGCCCAATTGGTCCCCTTCGGACACTTCCAGGCCCTCTTTGACTTCGACCTCGCGCAATTGCCCCGTGGCGGGGTCTTTCCGGCGGGCGGTAAGGCTCTTGAGCACGCCGGCTTCCTGGGCGGGGATGTCGGCTTCGTCGATGAGGGTCAACTGGCAATTTTCGATCCACACCGGATCGTGGGGCGAAGCTACGGCCAGCGACGGCTTTTGGCTGCCGGCCGCAGGCGCCGGGCGCTCGTTTGCGGGCTGCCCAGATGGGGGCACCAGCGCGGCCGGTGACTCGCTTTGGGCTACCGGGATCGACTCGACCGCTCGGGCGGGCCGGCGGATCGGCAGGACCTGGGGGAGGCTGCCAGGCCGGTGGGTTGGGGAAGGAACCGCTGGGCCGGCCGAGGGGGCGCCGGCATCGTCGGCCGGCGCAGAACCCCCGGTGCCGGCCTCGGCTGTCGGGGAGGTTGGCGCGTCGTCGATGCGGGCGGTTTGCTGGCCGTCCTGCGACGGGGCATGCTGCCACAGCAGGTTCAGCACCACAATCAAAGCCACGGCGCCAACCAGCGAAAACGTGATCCGGCGTGTGTATCGCATCGCTTCACCATCGCATGGAAATCGCAGGGTTCACGGTACCGACCTTATCCGGGACAAGCGAAAATAGAGAAACCATCGTGGGGCAGGCCGTCCGTTGGCCGTCGCCGCAGCGGCCGGTCGGGGTGCCCGAAATAACCGAGGGTCTAAAACCATCGGAACCACATCTTGCGGACCCAGGCGATCAGGTCGTGCAACCAGACATATCCGATCGAGCGCTTGCCGCAATCGATCTTTGCGGTAACGGCCGCCCCCTGGCGGAGGTGTTCCGGCCGAAGCTCGTTCTTATCGATCGCCACTTTGACGCGGACCGTGTTGCCTTCTTCTCCACGGACCTCGGCGTACAGGTGGATCTGTTTGACCTTGCCGGTGTGACGCGTGCCGGGGTCGGTGGCCAACACATAGGTTACATCGAGCTGGTCGTCCCAGTCTTCGCCCGTCAGCTCGCGCAGTGTGAGTCGGAGTTCTTCGTCGGGGATTTGCTGGACCTGGCGGTCGGCCTCGGCGGCGGCGTCCTCCTCAGGAAGATCGGGGACCTCGGCCCGCAGGCGGTCCAGGGCCAGTTGCCGCAACCGCAAACGAAGCTCTTCGTACCGCTGGTTCTGCGCGCGGGTAATATGCCCCATGCGGTCTTCGGGCACGTGGAGTTCCAGCTCCCAGTCCTTGTCGGGGTCGGCCACCTCCAGAATCCGCTGTCCCTGGCGTACGAACCGGTTTTCCAATAGCCGGCGCACATCCCAGGTGGTGACCAGGCCATCGATGGGGCTCCGCACGGTCAGTTCCGCCAGTTGCTGCTTGAGCACCGCGTGCTCGACCTTCAGGGAACTGATGCGTTCGCGGAGTTCGGCCAACTGGGCGGTCAACCGGCCCCGTTCCTCGGGCGCAAGGGCCCGGTTCATCAGCAGATTGGCTTCCGTGGCGCGGAAGTTCTCCAGGGCGGTCAGTAGTTGCCCCTCGGTTTCGATGAACCGCTGCTGGAGGGCATGATTGCGGAGGAGGATCATCGGCTGGCCAGCCGATACTCGGGTCCCGTGTTCGACCAGAATCTGGTCCACCGTGCCATCCACCCCGGCGTACACGTCGCGTTTGAGCTGGGGTTCCAAGGTGCCTTCGCTGCGGAGGGCGAAGTCGTAGGGGACCACCGCCCCGGCCACGACCAGCAACACCGCCAGCACCAGGGCGGTCAGCACCTTGGGCAGGTTGCGGGCGCGGACCACCCAGCGGGCCTTGCCCAAAGTCCGCCAGAGCGGCATCAGGAAAAGGCTTTCGTGCTCGACCGCATTGGCCAGGGCCACCGCGCTATGCTGGCGCACCACTTCTATCCGGTGGCGCATGCGTTCGGGCACCCGGGCGTCTTCAATCTGCTCGACGATCAATGCGCCAACCGGTTCGGGGCGCTCGATGGGCTCATCGGGCCGGTCGCGCTCGTTCTCCTCGGGTTCCGGCCGTGCCAGGGGCAACACCGCCACCGTTTTGGAGTGCGATTCATCGATGTATTCCTGGACGGCATCTTCGATCTGCGGGGCCATCTGGCTGGTATCGCCCGTGTACCAGATGGGCTCGCCCCCGGCGACAACCACGGTGGCCAGCCGGTTGAGAAGGCGGATGGTGTTCGATCGCTTGTCGAAAAGGTCTTGCCCGCTGACCGCCTCGATGACGCAGCGGTCCCCTTTGCGGACCGCCACGCTCACGCGGTCGCATTCGATCAGCCGGCGCCCCTCATTGGCAATGGTGTAAGCGGTCTCGCGAGGGTTGAGGCTGGCATGCACCAGGCGGGTGAACTCCTCCAGTTGGGTCCACAGCAACTGGCGGTCGGAGAACTGGCGAAGATCGCGGCTTTTCAGGTAATCGCCGGCCAGTTCGCACACCTGGAGCAGGAAGCGGAGATAGCCGCGCTGGATGCCCGGCCCAGCCTCGGGACGCTGGAAAACCTCGACCACCCCTTTGACTTCCAACTCGGTCTTCAGCGGGCCCAGGACCAAAAGGAAGTCGGTGGGGTTGGCGCCACCATCTTCCTCGCCGGAGCCGGCATGGGGAGGGACCAGCATCCCTTCGCCGCTGCGGAGGACCTTTTGGAGCAGGCGGGTGTGGCGGGTCATCTCCTCGGAGTCAGGGGGCGGCAGGCGGGCCTCCTGAAGGTTGACCTGGTATTGCAGGGTCAGGCGGTTCTGATCTTCGAGGGTCCAGACCACGCCGCCGATGGCGGCCAGGGCCGAGACGACCCGCGGCAGCATCTGCCCGTAGAACTCGCCCGGCTCCACGTCCGAACGGGCCAGTTGCGCGATCTCGCCGACCAGCGAGCGGATCTGCTGCTTGGTCTGCTCGATAAGTTGGGGATCGACGGATTGTTCGCTGCTCATAAGCCCGCGCTACTCGCGACAAGGATACTTGGCTTGCGGATCGAGCCTCTGGACGGCCCGGGCGACCCCGCCGTCGCCCCAAGCAATCCACCGACCCCACTCGTTCTTCTTAACCCTTTTTTGCGGCCTCCTCAAGCTTAGGACGAGGTGCCGGGGCCCGCCCTGTTCCGCCTGGCCGCCGGCCAGGTCCGCAGCGCGCTGGCCGGCCGGACCAAGGCGCGGTCCGGACGTTCCGAACACAGCGGCTGGGCAAACCTTAAAGGTGGTGCGTTTTGAAGCGGCCGACCCAAAAAGCACGACCGCCCCCGAGACGCGCTTTTCCCTTCATCGTCATACCAACCCCCAACGCTTCCTGAGAAACCATTCCGTGCCCAGGACTGTTACAAGCAGGAGGAAAAACGGCCAGGTGTCCCACAGAGTGCGGCGGGTTTCGATGGCCACCTCCAGGCGGTCGGTGTCTTCGAGGAACCTTTTCAGAACGCTGGGCAGTTCTTCCGGGGCATGCGACTGCCCGCCGCTGATGGCCGCCAGGTTGTCCAGGGTGCCCGCTTCCGCAGTGGCATTGTCCAGTTCCAAATCTTGCTGGAAGACCGTGAAGCGGGCTCGCGTGCTGCCCACCTCCTCCTGGCCGTGCGAAGCGCTGACCACCACGGTGTAGTCGCCCGGGGTGAGCGTTTCCTGGAACGAGGCCACCCCGCCCTCGGGGGTCGCCACGGCCGACAAATCCCGCTTGGTCCCGTCGGGCAGTTCCACCGAGACGTGGTATGTCGCATCGGCAATCGGCTCGCCCGTAGGCGACTGGGCCCCGAAACTGGCCTCCACCCGCTGTCCCGGAGCGAACCTCCGCTGGGCCAGCTTGATCCACACATTTCCTTCGGTCGACTGGTCTTTCTTGGCCAGCCACAGGATGATCTGTCGCCAGAACCTCTTGTGTTCGGCCTGGAAGCCCCGCATCCACCACCGCCAGGTCGAATCGCCGGCAAAGGCCAGCACGCGGCCCTCGCCGAAGTCCTGGGCGACCAACAGCGGTTGATTGTCGTCGGTAGCGGCCAGGACGCGGGCGGTCCGCTTTTCCCGAAGCCGATTGGCCCCGTCCAGCGGGGGCAACTGCGCCCACTTGGCGGCGCTTTGGGCTGCGGTGTTTCCCAATCGCAGGCTGAAATGCATCTGCCCAAGCTGCGTCGGTCGCATACGCACCGGCTGAAGGAAATGCAGGTCGGGCGGAAACGGCGTGTCTTTCTGCTGGCGCTCGTTGGCGTGCATTTCCACGGGGAGGACGTCGGCCAGGGGGGTGGTGGCGTAGCCCCCCGGTCCGAACGAGTGCCCTCCGCCCAGCATGATCAGCCCCGCCCCTTGCTCGACCCGGTCGCGCAACGCCCCCCACTGGTCATTCGAGAACGCCGCACTGTCGATATCGCCCAGGATGAAGACGTCGTACTTGCCCGGCCGGAAGAACTGGTCGGCATCGCCCGGCCGGGTCTCTGGCCGCTCCGGGTCGAACCGCCGATAGTCCACGTGGATGTCCGGCGAGGCATCCAGCGACCGCCGGAGGAACTTCACTTCGGGCCGCCATTGGCCTTCTAGATACAATACGTTCAACCCGCCCTTCAACGCATTGACGAACGTGATCATCGCGTTGTTGGTGGGGACCAGCTCGCCTGGCTGAACCTCGGCTTCCAAAGTCAGCTTGTATTCGCCGGCCTGCTGGGGGATGAAGCGGAAGTGCACCGTGGTCCGCTCTCCCTCGGCCGGGGCCTGCACCTCCTGCTGGCCGGCCACCTCCGATTGGCCATCGGGGCGCTGGAGCACCAGCCGCACGGGAATCGGCCGGTTGGCATAGCCATCGATGCGGACCTGACCGGTGATATGAAGCTCGTTCTTGACGAACACGGTCTGGTCGGCCACTAGTTCGGTCACAGCCACGTCCCGGGCCTGGCCCAGCCCGCGGGCCTGTCCGAAGCGGAAGGCGAACAGCGGCCAGCCGAGGTGCTTCATGCGCGCGGCCACCGATTGGGGCAACGTGTCGCGCGGAGGATACGCCCGCTGGGCCCCGTCGCTGAACAAGAGGACCCCCAAAACCCGCTTGCCACTATGCTCCCGCAGCAAATCCTCCAGGCAGGCGCCGATGGCGGTCTGCGGGCCGTCCGGAGTTTCGGGCAGATCAACGTTGCCTGCCTGCAAATCGACCGGCTGGGGTGCTACGTCGAACGTGTAGGCCTTGACCTCGAACCGCCCGCCGAGTTCCGCCAATTGGCCACGGGCGTTTTCCACCGTTTGACGGAGGGCTTCCCAGCGGGTTCGGCCGTTGACCGCGTCGGGAACCGACATGCTCCGCGACTTGTCGAACAGCAGCAAGATCGTGGCCGATTGCTGGGTCGTATCGGTGTAAACGACCGCCGGCCGCAGCAAGGCCACCACGATCATGGCAACGGCCAACAGCCGTAACCCCACCAGGATCCGCTTGCGGCGCGGTGCCAGGCTTCCGAATGAGGGGCCAATTAAGCCGACCAGAAGGAGCAACCCGGCAGCCACCGCCACAATCACCAGATAGTGGTCCCCGCCGACCGGATTGATCGTCCAGCGGACCATCAGTGGCTCGCCCTAAGCGCAAAACACACTGGAGGTTATTTCCATCGCCCCGTTCGTCGTCCCGTTTGTAGCCTAGCTTGCAGCTCGCCTGGTTGTTCCGCTTTCAGGCGGCCCCGGTGTCCAGTCCCTCCTACGGCTACGCTTGCCGTGGCGTCTTCAGGCGGTCCCCTTCGTCATACCCCTTGCAGACCGGCCGCTACGCGCCTCTCCATGATGAAGCCCGCCTTCCGGCACTTGCCAACTGGAATCCCTCTCCACCCCACTTGTTATGTATTATTGGCCCACCAGCCAGTGAACCCTCCGTCTCATCCCAGCGAAAAGCTTTGCGCAATGCGCTGGGCCGCGATTGAGCGGAAACGTGCCAAAGGTCGTTCCAGGCACTGTCCACGGTGCGGACCACGCCCCTCATGTGATTGAACCGCGTTGAACCAACACGGGGGGCGCTCTGGCGAACTCCTGCCTGGGGAACACCTGCCTAGGGGATTACCCCGCTGCCCCAATGGCATTGTGAACTATTCGTGGCAGGGAGTCGAGTTGCGGATGGCGTCGTACACCTCGCGACGGTGGACAGGAACCTCCTTGGGGGCTTCGATCCCCAAGCGGACCTTGTCTCCCCGGATTTCCACCACCGTGACGACGATGTGTTCGCCGATCACAATCTGTTCATTCTTCTTACGGCTGAAAACCAGCATGTGCACCGCCTCCTGGCCCGAGGGCGGTTAGAGTCCGGCACCGTGGAAACAGGCCGCGCCGGGCCGCCTGCAACGATTGCGGTCTGAAACCGCACGTAATACACGCATCAAGAGCCGGCACCGCCACCCAGGTGCCGTCAACAGGTAGGATTCGCTTGGCGGGGGTACCGTCAGGGAGTCCGATCCCTATTGCAACCCCCATAACATACCCGATACGGCGAGCAATTACAACAACCCCCCTCGCGAAATTGTGAACAGTGGGGCATATTGACCCCCCCGTCAGTGCTACTGTATACCCCAGTTCCGGTAATCTAGTGGATTTGGGCGTTCTAGGCATTTTGATGAGCATCCGAAGGATCCGGAAAATGCAGTTTGCGCCAATCGGGCCAAGCCAATCCTGCCGATAATGACACCACAAGGAGGTTCTCGCCATGACGGCCTCGCCTCAGCCCGACCAAATCCGCAAGTTGGTGCTCCAAGTGTTCGCTGAGCTGGGCGTCAAAGCTGCCGAACTCTTGGAGATGAACGAAACGTTATTCGTCAAGAACCACCGATACTTGGCCCGCTCCTACCGTGCGGGGGGGCTGCTAGCCATGTGGCTCATCGACCTCGGTGTGCTTCAATTCTACGCAGCCGACGGCCAGATGTTGCGCACAATTAACCTCTTCCACGAAATGGAACCCCAGCGGGTGGCAGCCTGACCCGCTCATTTTGTCCCGCCAATTCGATTCCGTCTACAGGGTGGGACGGCTCCACCCCGTTTTTGTATCTCACCACTCCCAACATCCGGGTCGCTTTGGCGCTCCGCCACTCGGAGGGCCGTCCGCGGTCGACATTCTCAGGCCGGGGTGGCTGCTCCGATCTCGTCGTCCGGCCACCCCGGCGCGATTTCTCGACATCCTGGCAACCCGCCTCGCTCGCTCGATTCCACCCAGGAATAACCCCCAATATGGTCGGCGTAGATGCCCACGATTCCGTGGGTTCGCACAGTTGCCGCCGGGATTCCATCACGCACGGTTTGAAACAACGCGCTGGACAACCACTGCCCCGCCCAGTTTGAAACCGCCCCAGATTGGCGTCACCGACCTTGTGCCCTACTGGAGGCCTCCGTCCGCCTGCTTAGGGTTGCGGAACCAATTGGCCTCGATCGAACGAACAAAGATGCCCAATTGGCTCCCTTCAGGCTTGCCGGGCGCCTTTGGGCGTCGGCCGTTGTGGTTCAGCTCCGCATTCACGACTGCTGCGCCGGCCAAGGTTCACGGCGCGGGGCCCTCCTTGGAAGAGGATTTGTTTGGCCGGCACGCGGCCCGGCCACTCAGGGGCTTTGCGCTGTTGCGTCGCCGGTAGCAGTGCGGCCGGTCTCGGCCCCCTACGCCATTCCCATCAATTTGCGGAGCACCCACTCGGCGATCAGAAGAGCGACGAGCATCAGCATGACCGGCCAGGTGTTCCATAGCGGAACAGGGGGCAGGTTTTCCAGTGGCACCTCGTGGCCTTCAGGCAGGTCGGCCAGCAAGTGGCTGGCGGTTTGGAAGGTGTAATACCGCCCCTTGGTGCGTTCCGCCGCCCGGGCCATCTCTCGCGAGTCCATTTCGATTCTGGCGAGTTCGCTGGGGGGAGCCACGACGACGAACTCGGCCGCCGGCGCCGCCGAGTCGAGTCGGGGCAACACCATCGAGGCGTGATACTCGCCTGGCAGCAAGCCCGACAGCGTCGCCTCGAAGATTCCGCGGCTGGTCGGGTTGCGGCGGAGGGTCACGCGCTGGATGGCCAGTTGCTTTTGTTCGACTAATACCGTGACTCCATCGTCGGCAGCCGGGGCCTGCCGTGGGTCGGCGAATCGCACGGTCAAGCGCACCGGCTCGCCGCGGCGGTATTCCCGGCGGTCGGAAACCAGGCGGACGCCGCTTTCCTGAAGCAGTTTGGATCGGGCCAGGTAGCGCAACATCTGGACCCAATAGCGGGCGAAGAACACATCCCCTGCCCGGAACCGCCAGCGCCAGGTCTCGTCGGTCGCATGGAATAGCACTTTGCCCGCCCCTACATAGTGCATCAGGACCAGGGGGAGCGGCCGGCCCTCTCGGCCCAGGCGTGCTGGATGCTCGGCTAAGACGCGAACGCCCGGCCGGACCTCCGGAATCTCCAGGTACCAATACAGCTCGGGCAGATGCTGCCACACGCTTGGAGTATCGGCCGGGGTTGCGCCGAGCTGCATCCATGGGCTGGCCAGTCCCAACTCGGTGGGCTGCATCCGGAAGCTTTCGCCCATCTGCCCTTCCGGGGGCACGCGCACGGAGGCAAGTTCCATGGGCAAGAGCCTGGCCAGCGGCGTATCGCGGTAGGCCAGGGGCATGTATTTCGGCCCGGCGATGAGCACCAGCGCTCCCCCTTTGCCGGGTTGCTGCACGAAGTCCACCAGGTTTTGCATCATCGGGGCGCTCAAGCCGGTCGCCCCTGCCCCGGGAGCGGCGGCCGGCCGGGCATCGCCCAGCACCACCACGTCGTATTGGAACAGCTCCTGCCGGTCCACGGGAAAGCTGCGAAGTGCCGTGCGGCTTTGTTCGGCGTGACCCAGGTCGCCATCCTGAAGGACGGTCTTCAATTCGATCGAGCTGTCGCGACCAAGCATCGCTTCCAGATAGCGGAACTCGAAGGTCGGCTCGGCCGACACCAACAGCACGCGAATCTTCTCTTTGCGGACCCGCACGGTGCGCTGCTGGCGGTTGTTGTCGCGATGGTATTCGCCTTCCACGGGCTCGACCTCGACGAGGTACTGGAACTCGCCCGGCTCTCGGGGCCGGCACGCCAAGCGGACCGCTTGCGATTGCCGGTCGGGGCCGAGGACAATTTCCATCTGGTCGAGGGGTTGGGCCTTGCCTTGCTGGCGGAGCAGCACGCGGGCCTTTTTCCCTTCGCACCCTGTGGCTGACAGGTGGGCCTCGAAGTACAGCACATCGTCGACGAAAACCGCACGATCGACCAGCACATCGGTGAGCTTCACGTCGCACGTGGGGCGGTCGTCGCCCAGACCCACGAAATACAGGGGCACACCACGGCGGCGGGCATAGCTGGCCGCTTCGTACAACGTGGGGCCTTCGGTCACAATGCCGTCGCTGAAAACTACCACGGCGGCCGGCGGTGTGCCGCGGAGTTCGTCGATCGCTTGCCGCAGTGTACCTCCAAGGGGCGTGCTTTCGGCCAAAGGCTCCAGCGATCGCAATTGGCTGGTTAAGGCCTCCAGCGAGCGCCCGTCGCCCAGGGGCTGGCCTCCCACAAGCGCCACGCGGAGTTTGTAATTGGCTGCCAGGGCGCGGAGCAAGGCGGCATCGTCTTCCAAGAGCAGGGTTCGGGCCTGGTTCCAGCGACTGGCCGGCGCGAAACCCGCCTTCTTCACCCGCGCGGCGAGGGCCTCCTGCACAGACTTTTCATACGGGTCGACCACGTTCATGCTTTTCGAATCGTCGAGCAGCACGACGAGGTACGGCAGGCCGGTCCGCTGGAGCACCAGGGTAACCTGGGCCAGCATCGCCAGCACCACGCCGATCGTGGCCAACCGCAGCCCCGCCAAGCCCAATCGGTATACCGGGCTGGCGGGCCGCGACCGGCCGAGATAGCTGCGGAGCACGTACCCGGCGGCCAGAACGACGAACAGCAGGGTGACCCACGGGGGCCAGTCCCAGGAGAAACTTAACCGCCAGGCGGCCGACTCGCCGCTGCCAGGCTCCACCCCGACCAGGCGTTGGACCCAATTGGAAAAAACGTGCATCATGTTGACCGAGGACGACGCGCAAGGCCCCTGCCAGCGGTCCGGTCGCCAAGGATTCCGATGCCAGTTGCGGGGCCCGCACAGGTCATCCTATCGCAGATGTTGCGGGGGATGCCAGCCCAAGGGACTCCCCTTCCTGTGGCAGGAATTGCACCGAGCCGGTGCTTGAAAGCGGCTGGTGGGGATTCTTGCGGAACGCAGGCGGTGCGTTTTGGCGGGATTCAAGGGGTGCCGTTGGAAAGTGCAAGCCCACTGCTAGGCGGCCGCCGTGACCGAGTCTTGAGGGTTAGTCCCCGTCGTCGGCCGCTGGCCAGCAAGCCGGGGGCCACGCGCCGAGGCCTGGTGGCCGCGGCCGCAAGCCGGCCCAGGTTACTCGGTCGGCTGGCCGCCCAAGCCGTGCCTTTGAAGCCGCGCGTGGAACGTGGGGCGGGGGATGCCCAACAGCCGGGCCGCTCGGGTCCGGTGCCCCCGGGTGCGCCGGAGAGCCTCGGTAAGGAGCAGTTTTTCGGCCAGGTCCAGGAACTGGCGGAGCGTGCCTGATCCGGAGCGATGCGCCAGGTACTGTTCGATGCATCCGTGGAGCGTTTCGAGATAGGGGGCCGATTCGTTGGCCTGCTGGCCGGGCGGTTCAACAGGCAGGCGCAGGTCGGCCGGCTGGATGCTGTAGCCGCGCGTAAGAATCATCGCCCGCTGGACGCAATGTTCCAGCTCGCGGACATTGCCGGGCCACCAGTATTGCTGGAGCCGCTGGATCGCCTCACGGGCTACCACCGGCCGGGCCATCCGCATTTCCTGTGCAAAGCGGGCCACGAAGAACTCGACCAAAGCCGGGATATCTTCCAGCCGCTGCCGGAGCGGCGGCACCCACACCGTCACCACATTCAGGCGGTGGTAAAGGTCTTCGCGGAACCGGCCTTCGGCCACGGCCCTTTCGAGATCGCGATTGGTGGCGGCCAACAGGCGCACATCGCTGTGGTGGGTCGCGTTGCTTCCCAGGCGCTGGAAGGTCTTTTCCTGGAGCGCGCGGAGGATTTTCGACTGGATCGACAAAGGAATGTCGCCGATTTCGTCCAAGAAAATCGTTCCGCCGTCGGCCTGCTCGAACTTACCGATGCGCCGGGCGGCGGCCCCGGTAAAGGCCCCACGCTCGTGACCAAAAAGCTCGCTTTCCAACAGCGTCTCGGGGATCGCCACGCAGTTGACCACCACCAGCGGAGCATGGCTGCGGGCGCTGTGCTGGTAGATGGCCTTGGCCACTAACTCCTTCCCCGTGCCCGACTCGCCGCGGATGAGCACGGTGGCATTGGTCGGCGCCACCCGGCCGATGGTCTTGAACAACTCCTGCATGGCCGGGCCATGGCCGATGATGGCCGGTTGCACGGGCGCGACCACTTGGCTGCCCACCGCCAGTTCCCCCTGCATCAGCGCCGTACTTTCCAGGGCCCGACGAACGGTCCGGAGCAATTCTGCGGGGTCGAGCGGCTTGAGATGATAATCGAATGCCCCTTGTTTGGTCGCCTCGATGGCGGTCTCCATCGTCCCGTATCCGGTGACCACGATGACTGGCAGGCGCGGACGCAGACGGCGGACCTCGGCCAGCGCGGCCAGGCCGCCCATGCCCGGCATCCGCACGTCGAGGATCATGAGGTCGAAATCCTGGCGGCCGAGCAGTCCCAGGGCCGCTTCGGCCCGGCCGGCCGTGGCCACGGCATAGCCAGCATCGCTCAGCACCTCCTTGATGCCCGCCACCAGCCTGGCATCGTCGTCGACCACCAAAATGCGGTTCATGGCGAAGCCCCCGCAGCCGCAGGAATCCAGAAGCGGAAAGTCGTCCCCTCGGCGCCGGTCGCTTCGAGCGCCAGAAAGCCCCGATGCTGCTGGACCAATCGTGCCGCAATGCACAGCCCCAGCCCGGTGCCGTGTTCCTTGGTAGTCACAAACGGCTCGAACAGATGTGCTTGCACCTCGGGCGGGATGCCGCCGCCGGAATCGCGGACCCGAAACAGCACCCCCGCCCCATCCTGTGTCGTCCACCGCCCGGCCGCAATGCGAATCCATCCCCCCGCCGGCGTCGCCTCCACCGCATTATTGAGCAGATTGACCAGCACCTGGCGGAATTGATCGGGATCGACCAGGATCTGCGGCAGGCCCGCCTCGATGTCCAAATGCAGGGCCAGTTGCTTCTCGGCGGCACTGTGCGCCAAAAGGGCCACGGTGCCGCGGATCAGTCCCTCGGGGTCTTCGGGGCCCGGACGGGGCTCGGCAGGCCGCGAAAACGCCAAAAAATCCTCCACGATCTTTGCCAGCCGGCCCACCTCTTCTTCTATCACGGCCAGTTTGCGCAGTGGATCGGCCTGGCCGGCTAGGCTCTTCCGCAGCGAGTACAGCCACATGCGGATCGATGCCAGGGGATTGCGGATTTCGTGGGCTACCCCCGCAGCCAGCTTGCCGACCAGGGCCAGTTTCTCCGCGCCCAACATGCGCGCGGCTGTTTTTGCGACCGAGGTCTGGGCATCCGCCATGCGTGCAAGCAGTGTGTCGAGCCAGCGATGGATCACCGCCAGCGCGTCACCCGCCTCGCGGGGCGTGCCCGCTCCTTCGGCCGAAAGCTCGGCCATGCGGAACACCAACCTCCGCAACGGGCCGAACACCTTGCCGAACAGCAGCCCCGCCACCGCCAGGTTCAAACCAACGGCCAACAACGCCAGACCTGCGGCCCCAAACGTGGCCAGCCAGGTCCACTGCCGGACCCGCGTCGTCTGGCTGGCCAGCCATTGCTGGTGCGAAGTCAATGGATCGCCGCCGGCAAGCAGCTCCTGCGGGCCAGGCGCTGGCGCCAGTCCCGCAGGACCAGACCCCTGCGCGCTTGGCCTGGAGGGGGGCGGGTTTTCTGTCCGGCCGCCAAGGGCCTTTGGACGCCGGATACTCTCAGCCAAGACCTCGCGGAGTTCGGGCAGGCGGTGCTCGCTGACCTCGGTCAATACGCCCCGGGCTTGCCAGGCCGGCACGAGGCCAAGCATTGCGGCAACCAGGGCCATAACACCAGACGTCACCAGTATCGCAGCAATTCGCCAAGCCAAGCTGATTTGCATTGGGCCGCCCTCTTGACTCCAGCCAGGCAAGAGCCACTGCCCGATGCCGCCGGCGCACAGGGCGCGGAAACCATCCCCCGGGTCGGCTATTCGCTCCTACTTCGGCCCCTTCCAGGCCGAACAACGTCGCTATACCCCACTGGAAGGGACTTTGCAAGTTCTGCCGACTTTGCGGCGGAACGGGGGAAATCCCCATGAATGCTTGCCAAGGCGAGGCCTCGGCCGTGCTGCCGGTTTCGGTGCACGCTCCCCCGCTGTAGCGCTTTTACAGCGCCTATTATCGCACGGATTGGCTGCCGGAAAAGCCCACGGCCCGCGGGGGACAGGTGCAAGAGCAAGAGACGATTCGTTTGCCTTCCAAGGCAAACGGAAACGTCATCAATAGCAGGATCCCGCGGCTTTTGGTAAGGCTTGCAATCAAGCCAAGATGACCTACAAACGAGGAGCCGAAGACGGGAGCCCCGGTGGCGCCCCGGTCGAAGTGGGCACATGCAGCGGAAAGCGGATCGCGACAACCCTGTGTGGCAGGGCCAGAGCGGAGCGGTGGCCGTGGCGCCTCCCACGCCCTTCACTTGCGTTCAGGGACGTGCCACCCACGTAGGCTGGGTGCTCTGCACCCACGCGAAAAAGGGCGAGGCAACACAGAGCCGCACGGCGTAAGCCCCCGGTGGCAGCGTGTGGCACGGCCAGAGC
>FWPU01009921.1_pt1 | contig 14606 bp, 7 predicted proteins | sample 2228361 | NCBI WGS metagenome assembly FWPU01 (sample SAMEA103939777, study PRJEB20133) | metagenome
GAGCAGGGAGCACGGTGTGATCCCGCAGGGATCACGGCCATTAGCCGGAGGTCAACGACCTCCGGATCAGCCGCCCCCGAGCGCGCGATGATCCCGAAGGGATCACACGTGAGCACGGAGCCTGGAGCACGGAGCAGGGAGCACGGCCAGGGGGCGGGCCAATGACAGCGCTTCTAGCGGCAGATATGATAGGGACACTTCGGCCCCAAGGGCCGGGCTTCCCTGCCCAAGAGGAGTTTCCCCATGCGATGCTGGCTTTTGAGCTTGCTTGTGCTTGTTGCTGCCCCTTGGGGGCACGCCGAGTCGTGGAAACCGGCTCGAGGTCCCCTGGCCACCCGCTGGGCCGCCGCCGTCTCGCCGAACAATGTCCTCCCCGAGTACCCGCGACCTCAAATGGTCCGGCCCGAGTGGCTCAATCTCAACGGTCTATGGGAATTGGCCTTTGCGGCTGCCGACGACCCTCTGCCCGCGGGCAAACCCCTGCCCCACCGGGTGCTGGTGCCGTTTCCCATCGAGTCGGCGCTTTCGGGGATCATGAAACATGCCGACCGGGTGTGGTACCGCCGCACCGTAGAAATCCCCGCAGCGTGGAAGGGACGCCGCGTACTCTTGCATTTCGGGGCCGTGGATTGGGAAGCCACGGTGTACGTCAACGGCCGGGAGCTGGGCACGCACCGCGGGGGGTACGACGGGTTCTGTTTCGACATCACCGAGGCCCTGCGCCCTGCGGGTCCGCAAGAGATCATCGTGCGGGTGTTCGATCCCACCGACCAGGGCGACCAGCCGCGTGGCAAGCAGGTGCTCAAACCCGGCGGCATCTGGTACACGCCCACCACCGGCATCTGGCAGACCGTATGGCTGGAACCGGTGCCGGCGGCAAGGATCGACCGACTGGTGGTGGTGCCGGATGTGGATGCTTCGGCCCTTCGGTTGACGGTAAAGGGGGTGGGGGCCCAGGGGCACACGGTCGAGGCGGTGGCTTTAGGCGAGGGCCGCGAAGTGGCCCGCACCCGTGGGCCCCTCGACACCGCGCTGACCCTGGCTATCCCCCGCACGTCGCTGAAACTGTGGTCTCCCGCCAGCCCTTTCTTGTACGACCTGGTGGTTACCTTGCGCGACGGGATGGGGCGGAAAGTGGACGAGGTGGCCAGCTATTTCGGCATGAGGAAGATCGACCTTGCCCGCGACTCCCAAGGCCACATGCGGATGCGGCTGAACAACGAGTTTGTGTTCCAGATTGGCCCGCTGGATCAGGGTTTCTGGCCCGATGGGCTCTACACCGCCCCCACGGATGAAGCTTTGCGTTTCGACATCGAGGTGACCCGCCGGCTCGGGTTCAATGCCACGCGCAAGCACGTCAAGGTGGAACCCGAGCGCTGGTACTACTGGTGCGACAAACTGGGCCTTTTGGTGTGGCAGGATGTGCCCAGCGCCAACAACCGCACGCCGGAAGGCAAAAAGCAGTTCGAGCAGGAACTGGTGCGCCTGATCGAAGGCCGCCGCAATCACCCCTCGATCATCATGTGGATTCCGTTCAACGAAGGTTGGGGCCAGCACGACACGGCCCGGTATGTGGAGCTGATCAAGAAGCTCGATCCGACCCGGCTGGTGAACAACGCCAGCGGCTGGACCGATGCTGGCGTGGGCGATATCCACGACATTCACGCCTACCCTGGCCCGGCTGCTCCCAAGCCGGAACCCAACCGGGCCGGGGTGCTGGGCGAGTTCGGCGGGCTGGGGCTGGGGCTGGAGGGGCACACCTGGACGGCCAGGCACTGGGGTTACCGCGGCACGGCCGGCCGCGAGGACCTCACCCGGCGCTACCGCAGCCTGCTTCGCGGGGTCCATGCTCTGCGCGAAAGTCAGGGCCTATGCGGCGCCATCTACACGCAGATCACCGATGTCGAGACGGAGTGCAACGGCCTGCTGACCTACGACCGCGCGATCATCAAGCCCGACATCGCCCAGGTGGCCGCCGCCAACCAGGGGCGCGTGCCGCAACTTTGCGTGATACTGCCCACCTCAGAGGGCCAGGGGCAGACGTGGCGCTACACGTTCCAAAAACCGCCACCGGATTGGTTCCGCCCGGACTTCGACGACTCGAGTTGGCACGAAGGTCCTGCCGGCTTCGGCACCCCAGGCACCCCCGGCGCGGTGGTTCGCACAGAGTGGAAAACGCCTGAGATCTGGCTCCGCCGCGCGGTCGAACTGCCGCCGCTCCGCGGCGACCTGGCCCTGTGGATCCATCACGACGAAGACGTGGAGGTGTACCTCAACGGGGTGCTTGCGGCCAAGGCGGAGGGCTTTACCGTGGCCTACGAAGAACTGCCGCTGGACGCCAAAGGCCGGCAAGCGATTCGGCCCGGCAAGAACGTCCTGGCCGTCCATTGCAAGCAGACCCGCGGGGGACAGTACATCGACCTGGGCCTGGTGGAACTGGTCGAGCCGGCCCCCAAGCCGTAGCGCCGCCGTCTTGCACCGGCGGGGCACTCCTCCCGCAGGAGGCGGCGGTCGCAAGCCGCCACAGCCGGCCCCAACCCGCGGTGCAGGGGGCCGCTTGGGTCGCCTCACCAGAAAGCGACGAAAAACGCTCCGACCGCCGCGATGATCACCCCGCCCAGCCACAGCACCATGGGCGAGGGGCGCAGGTCGATCGTGGTGCGGACCGGCAGCTCCTTGGGCACCGAAGGCGCTGCCAGTGTCACCAGCGCCATCGCTGCCAGGATGACCGTAAAGGTGATGGCCATCCGATTCAAAAAGGCCACGTGCCCGAACTGCCAGTGCAGCCATCCGTACAGGGGCGGGTTGACGAGCAACGCCAGGATGCCGGCCGCTGGCGGCGCCTGTTTGACCACGAATCCGAAGACGAAGGCAGCCAGGATTCCCGGCGAGATGTACCCCTGGTACTCCTGGATGTACTGGAACACGCCGAACCGCCCCAGGCGGGGCGCCACGGCGCAGGCGGCGAGCACAAACAGCATGGTCAGCCCCCGCCCCATCCCCACAATCAGCCGCTGCGATGCCTGGGGATGCACATACCGCTTGTAGAGGTCCATCGTCAGAATCGTGGCCGAAGAGTTCAACAGCGAAGCCAGCGTGCTAATTACCGCCCCGGCCAGCGCAGCGAAAATGAAACCTTTCATCCCCCAGCCGGCCGGCCCGGCCGGTACCAGATGCCGGATCAAGAGGGGATAGGCTTTGTCGGGTGCCGCGGCCACTTCAGCCGGATAGAGCTGGGCGGCGAGGATGCCGGGCATCACCACCGCAAACGGGACCAGCAGCCACAGCGCCGCCGCAAAAAGGATCCCCAGTTGGCCCTCGCGGAGGCTGCGGGCGGCCAGGGTCCGCTGCACGACGTACTGGTTCAGCCCGCAGTAATAGAAGTTCGGGATCCACAACCCCAAAAGCAGCGCGGTCCAGGGCAGCCGGGGATGATCGGCCGGCAGGATCATGTGCAGCTTCTCGGTGCTTGCGGCCATCAGGGCCCCCGGCCCCCCGACCGCCGCCAGCCCAAGCACCATCGTCACCACGCCCCCCAACAGCAACGCCGAACCCTGGAACAGATCGGCCCATACCACCGCCGAAAGCCCGCCCCAAGTGGTGTACACCAGGGCGATCAGCCCGACCAACCACACCGCTTGCACCAGGTCGATCTCGAAAATCGTGTGCAGCGTCAATGCGCCCGAATAAAGCACCGCAGCCACCAACACCCCCACATAAATGGCCGTGGTGTACGCCGCCATGATCCCCCGGGCAGCCGAATGATAGCGGTATTCCAGGTACTCGGGCATGGTGTAGATCCCCGCCCGCAGAAACCGGGGCAGGAACAACAATGCCACCACCACAATGGTCACCACGCCCAGCAATTGATAGCCGGCCACCGCCAAACCGGTATCTCCGGCGGCACTGCCGGCCATGCCCACGAACTGCTCGGTAGACAGATTGGCCGCCACAATCGAAAACCCGATCAGGTACCACCGCAGGCCACGCCCCGCCAAAAAATAGTCCTCGCCCGTCTCCTTCTTCCGGCTTTTCGCCAGGGCAAAGCCGAGAACCATCACAAAAAAAGCCACAAAGACGGCAATATCCAGCCAGTGAAGCATTTCCCGGTGGTCCCTCTTGCCAATGGGGCGGCCAAAGCTTACTGAAGCCCCGCGGGCCGGTCAATGTGCCGAGTTTTTCCCACGGGTTCTTCAGCGCGCAACCGGTCCCGCAAATCGGCCCATTTTCGTCGCGTGTCGCCGGAAAGTCCGGCCTTGCTGTGGGCGTGCAGACAGGGCGTCTTTGAGCCGCTGGCTCGGTACCCGGTACCGAAACGGGCAACAAGCTGGCGACGTCCAACGGGACGGGTCTGGGCTTGCGGTGCCGAGTTCGACCCCGAAGCGAGCTAGCCCCATCAATTGGCCGCGCCCCACCCCTGCCTTTACCCCTTGGGGGCAAACCCGCTTGGCCCCGCGTTGCGGGGAAGCCATTTTCGCCGCCTATCTTAAGCCATCGATCCAAACCAGTTACGAACACCGCACCCGGCTCTGCGGGCCGGTACGCAGCTCCCTTCCGTCTGCCTGGGTGGTTAAAATAGATGTTGTCATCCCTCCCTCTGCGCGCGCAGGCAGAGGCCCCAGATCCCGCCCTACCGGACTGACAGGAGAAAATCGCCCATGCGATCGTTGGTTCTTGTTTTGGGTTCGGCAACGGTGGCGCTATGGGGCATTGCCCAAACGGCGGTGGGACAGAGGTTGGGACGCCCAGGAAGCACGAACTCGGCGTCAAAAGGGATATCGCTTTTGGATTCCATGGGATCGTTGGGCGCGGCTCGGCAGTCCGAGGTCAACCCCGCCATGGCGGGCACTTTGCAGGGGACGGAGCGGTTTCTGCGGGCCAACCGCCCCATGGGGGGCTTTATCGGCATTGATGCGCGGGAGCGAAGGCGCTTCATCGGGGCACGCACCGAGACCCCAAGCACCCTCCGGCCGGCGACACCCGGGGTACGAATCGAACGTGCCGTTGCGCAACCCCGCGCCGCCACAGTGGCCCGGCGACGGGCGGGCATGTACGAGCCGCCGCTTGAGATCGGGTTCGAGTACGCTGGTCCGATGCGGCAGGCGGTCAGCGTGGCCCTGGCCCGGCATCTTCGTTCGTCGCCGGCGCTGGATCCTGCCAATCGGATCGAGGTGTCGGTGGAAGGGACGACAGCCACGCTGCGGGGAGAGGTTGTCTCCGAACGGGATCGTGCACTCGCGGAGCAATTGGTGCTCTTTGAACCAGGGGTCTACGCCGTTCGAAACGAGTTGCGGGTTCGGTCCCCGCGCGAGGCGGCCGACGGCTGGCGTCCTTCTCCGCCAGAGCGGATTCCGAAGAGGCCACCCGCGGTGCCATAGCGGGATTGGTTTTCGTTGCGCCAGCCGGCGAGGCCATTTCGGCCGGGGCCTCGGCGCCGGCTGGCAACCGCTGCCAAGCCCCCGATGCCTGCGGAGAGCTGGCGGGCGGGGCGCCTGCCGGGGCTAAGCCGTCACTTTGGGCGGGCTGGCCTGGGGCCGGCAGCCGGAGAAATCTCGGCGGCACGTCGATCGTGAAGCTCTGCGGCGGCTTCTGGAGGGGCTGGCCCGGGCCGATCGGCTCCAGATGCGCGGCAGGCCGCACACCGTCGGCCGGCACCGCGGCGGCACCTTCGGTCCCAACCGAACGCCGGCCAGGGGCTTCCTCTTCCGAAGGTTCCCCGGGAAGCACTTTTCGGCAGGGCTGCGAGAGGATCATCTGGCCCTTGAGCGGCTCGAAACGGGCGATCAGGCAGATCTTTTTCCGCGGCCCGCCCACTTCGTCCCAGGGGAGCCAGAAGCTGTACGAATGGCCCAATTCCGACTTGCTGTAGTGTTTGGGCAAGTGTTCGGCCGGGAAGATGTACTTCCTGTCCGGGGCCGAGTACGAGACCGCGCCGCGGCTCTCGTCGTAGGCAAACACGGTCAGCGTGCCATCGACCATGATGGGCGACTGGCTGGAATCGTTGTAGAACATGATCCGGCCGCCGAACCCCCGCACCCCCGGCAGGCCCGGCTGATAGAGGACGGTGTCGGTCCAGAAGTCGGTCATGCGCGTGGGGATCTGGGGTTTGGGGCCCCAACCGGGTAGTGCGGCTACCTTCTCCCCGAGGTTCAGGGTCGAGCATCCGGCGACGGCCGCCAGAGCGATCGCGGCTCCCACCAGCGGGCAAGCTCGGAGGAGGCGCATGGGTCAACCCTCCGACGACGGCAAAGAAGCGGGCAGAGGCTGGGCCGCAGCGGGCACCGCGGCCGGCCCGGGCCGGAGCGGATTAGCCGGCCGGCCCCCCCCAGCTCCCGGCGTGCTGGGTGCAGGGCGGCTGGGCACGCCCAAGTCCGCAGTCCCCCCAGGCCACAGGCCGGGCAGGTCGTGTCCGGCGCTTTCCGGCGAGCCCTCCGCAGGCTTTCCCGGCGGGATGGCCTCGGGCGCGGGCGGCTCTTGCAGTTTCGGCTCGGGCCCTTGGCGGAGGGGCAGTGGGATCGGCCCCTGGCCTGGCGGACCTTCCGGCCTGGCCTCCCGCGGCGCGATGATCTCCCAGGCCGAGCGCCCCGGGGGCTTGCCGCGGGGCGTGATGTCGGGATAGATGACCTCGGGGGTCCCGCCGGCCCGCGTCAGGCCCGCCTCCCCGTGCAACTCTTCCACATCGCCCAGGCACCACGTCATCCGCGCCGATTCCAGGCGCTTGACCCGCTCCGCCTCTTCCGGCGTGCGCACAATATGCGGCGTCAGCACAATCAGCAATTCAGTGCGCTTCTCCACCACGTTGTGGTAGCGGAACAGGGCGCCCAACACCGGAATGTCGGCCAGCAAGGGGACACGGCGGTCCAGGCGCGTGTGGCCTTTGGTGATCAGCCCGCCCAGCACGATCGTCTCCCCATCGGCGGCGCTGACGGTGGTTTGCGCCATGGTGGTGTTGAACGTCGGGGAGCGGATCACCTGGCCGCCGGCCACCGTCACCGGAATCCCCTCGGTGATGGGCGCCAGATTGGAGTTCTCGGCGTCGATCTCCATGACTACCATCCCTTCGGGACTGATACGGGGGGTCACCCCCAGGATCAAGCCGATATTGACCAGCTCGATGGCGTTGAACTGGCCCGTGGCCACAATGCCCGTGCTGGAAATCCGCGGCACGCGCTGGCCGATCTGGATGAAGGCCGGCTGGTTGTCCATGGTCATGATTTGCGGCCGGCTGAGGACCTCCAGCCGGCGCGTGGCCTGCAACGCCCGGATGAGCACGCTGACCGACTCGCTGCTGGCCGAGAGCACCAGCCCCCCGAAGCCCAGTTCGTTATTGATCCGCCCCACGCCGAAACTGGTCAGCCCCTGGGTGCCCACCTTGGCCGCGGTGGCCAGCGACTGGGCGCTGGCCGAGTTGCCCAGCGGCTCGGTGGTGTTGAAATTGAATCCGGGATTCAAGGTGGCAAAGGGGGTGCTCTGGGTGGTCTGGGTAATGATCCCGGCCGGCGTCGATTGCTGGAGCGTCTGCGTGATGGTCGTCAAGTTGCCCGACAGCAGGCTGCGGTCAAAGAGGATCGAATCCTGCAGCCCGAACTCCACGCCGAACTCGTCGTTCGTGCTGAGCTGCACTTCGGCGATCAGCACTTGGATCATCACTTGGGGCGGGGGCGAATCGAGCTTCTCGATCAAATCGGCAATCTCTTTGAAGAACCGGGGTGTGGCGCTGAGGATCAGGGCATTGGACACCGGCTCGGGCACGACCACGACTTCGCTTTCCAGTTGCTGGAAGGGGCTGAGCACGCCGGGGGCAGCAAGCTGCAACTGCCGCTGGCTGCGGAGGAAGTCGTTGATGGCCTGGGCCACGTCGAGGGCCGGGGCGTTCTTCAGCCGGTACACCGCCGTCTGCCGCTGCTGCACGTCCTCCTCGTCCAGGCGGATGATCAAAGCCTCGACGATCCGCAGGTCGCCCGGCGCGCCGATGGCGATGATGCTGTTGGTCCGCGTATCGACGGAGAAGCGCATGGGGATGAGAGCCGATTCGCCCTCGGCCGGCGGCGCCAGCGGAGGCCCTGGCGGCCCCCCCGTGGGAATCAGCGCGCGGAGCATGTTGGCGACCGCCGTGGCGTCGCCGTTGACGATCCGAAACACCTTGATCTGGGCCGCCGCACCCGGCGCATCGAGCTGGCGGATCAGGGCGGCCAGCAGCTCCATACTTTCGGCCGGGGCGTGCACGATGATGATATTCAGGCGCGGGTCGGCGCTGAGGCGGACCTCGGCCAGCACTCCCGACTTCACCAGGCGCCGCCCCTTGGGGTCCACGGTGAGCAGTTCCAGGGCCGCCGAGACCTGCCCCGGCGCGGCACCCCGCGCCGCATCGAGTGCCGCCTGGAGCGTGCCCGCCACGTCCGTGGCCAAAGCGTTATACAACCGGAACACGCGGGTCTCGAGCACCGCATCGGTCTCGACCGTGTCCAACCGCTCGATGAGCAGCTCCACCTCGGCCATGTCGCGCGGGGCGGCATGGACCAACAGCGAGTTGGTGCGCGGGTCGGGCATCGCCTGGACGCGCGGCCCCATGCCCGTGGCCCGAGCCGTCATGAACTGCGTAATCACCGTCGCCACGGTCGTTGCCGGCGCATGCCGCAGGTGGAAGATCCGCTGCTCGGTCTGGGGCGCCACAGGCTGGTCCAGCTTGGCAATCAGCTCCTTGGCCGCCCGCACCGCATCCCCCCAGCCGACCAACAGCAAGGCGTTCGGCTTGCCCAGGGGCATGATGGTCACCCGCCCCTGCCGGCCCCCTAAATAGTCCTCGCTGACCTGCCGCATGATCGTCGAGACTGCCTCGCCGCTGACATGGCGAAGCACATAGATGTCGATGGCCGGCTCGGTCTCGGCGCTTAACCGTTCGATCTCCTCGATGATCCGTTGCAGCTCTTTGAGGTCTCGGTCGCGGCCACGGAGAATGATCGCATCGAGGTCCGGGAGGATCTCCACCTGAACGTCTGCACCCAGTTGGCGGAGGCGGCGGCGGAACTCCTCCTCTTCCTCGGGGGAAAGCGGTTTTGCGGTCGGCCGGACCGCTTCGGCCGGTGCGGGCGCTGCGGCCGGAGGGGCCTCCGGCGCCGCAGGGCCGGGCTTTGCGCCGGCTTGTGCGGGTCCACCCGCCGCGCTGGGCCCTGGGCCGGCCGCCGCGGCACCGCCGGCGCCGGCCCCGGCGCCCCCTTCGGCCCCCTGAAACAGATAGCTGGCCAGGCGCAGGCCGCCCGCCTCGTCCAGCGCACTTTGGTCGTCGCTGGCCGGGAGCTTGGCACGCGGGGGGGCTGGGGCGGTCGAACCGGCCTCGGGCGAAAGGACGGAGGCCCGCCACGCCTCGACCGCCTCGCGAACCTTCGAGGGCGACGCATGGCGGACCGGCACCACGCGAATGCCCGCCCCGTCGCTCGGCCCGGCGGCGTCCAAGGCCCGCAGCAATCGCGAAAACTGCCCCACAAGCGAGACATTGCCCACCAACACGAATCCATTGCGCGAGCGATCGGCAGTCAACTCCACGCGCCGGCCGCGAGCATCCACAAACCGGTACGTAGGCCCGCCCCCCGGCCGGACACCCGGCTGCACGCTCAACCGCGAACCGTACATTTGCTGAAGTCGTTCCTCGGCGCGGCGGACCCCAAGGTTGGGCGTGGCCACGAACTCCTCGGTGGCCATCAAGCTGGCTTGGCGAACCGGCTGGCGGGCCGCTTCCTCGGGGACTCGACCCGGAGCAGATGGCCCGCCCCCAGTCGCTCCCTCGCCGGCCAGCAGCCTGGCGATGTCTTTGTGGGCGTCCGGCGGGGCCAGCACGATGAGCTGTCCCGTCTGGAAATCCGCCGACACAGCCACTTCGCCGCGCCGCTGCGCGAAATGCCGCTGGACCCGCTCGGCCGTTGCCGCCAGCCCGGCCGGATCCACCGTATAGACCCGCACTTCCGGCCGGGCAGCCGGTGAGCGGTCCACCGTGGCAATCAATTCGCGGGCGATCTGATGGGCCGCTTCCGGCCCCCGGACCACCAGTTGGTTTCCCCGCGGGTCGATGAACACCTGCGCCGAAACTCCGGCATTGGCAAGCAGTTGCGTCAGTACGCCCTCGACCTCTGCGGCCCGCTTGTGCTGGAGGACATAGCTTTGGTAGGTCCCTTGCGGAGACTCGGCGGCCGGGGCCCGGCTATACCCCGCCAGCAAGGCGAGGATGAACCCCCAACCGACCAAAGCGGCATACCTCGACCGCATGGCGTCGAACCGTGGCATCACGGGTGTGCCTGAACAAGGGCTTGCGTTTAGGATCGCACGCTGTTGGGGTGGTTCGAGGGGCCACCCCCCGGGAAAGGCCGGCGGATACTAGTCATTCGCCCACGCCTGTTCAAGCCCAGTTCCAAGCCTCCCCCATCGGAGGTAGGGCCGTTGGCTGCAACCACGCACCAAAACAGCTTTCGCGTGCTTGCAAAGCATAGATCCTGCAGAAAGTAGGGTGGTCGCTTGCAACCACGCAAACAGACACATCGTGCCACGGCGCGAAAAACACTTTGGTGTAGGTGCAGAGGAGGCCCCCTACGGTTTGGTGGCGTGGGAACGCCACCCCGCGCGGGCGGCGTCCAGGATCCGCTGGATGGCCTGTTCAAACGGGATGCCCGCACGGACAAGCGCGTCGGCAAACCCGGCATCCGGCGACAGGCAGGGATTGGCATTGATTTCCAGGATCCAGGCACGGCCTTCGGTATCCACGCGGAAATCGACCCGCGCGTAGCCGGCCAGGCCGAACAGCCCCCAGCAGGTGCTCGCCAGGCCGGCGAGTTCGTCAAGCAACGGACTGTCGGATGCGGGAAACTCGAACCGCGCCGGAGTGTGGTGGAACTCGAACGAGGTTTCGTCCCATTTGGCCCGTGCGCCCACCAGGCGCGGCTTGCCCGGCGGAAAAGCGGAGAAGTCGATCTCCGCCGGCGGCAGCACTTCGACGCCCGCCGGCCCGGCCAGGAGCGAGAGGATCATCTCGCGGCCATCGACAAATCGTTCGGCAAAGCAGGGTCGGCCCAGTCGCCGTTCCCTTGCCGCTATCGCCATGCGAAGCCCCGTTAGCGAATCGGGGCACACCAAAGCGTCGTCTTCCAGGCCAAACGAGGCGTGTTGGCCGACGGCCTTGATGATCCACACGCCGGAACAATCCGGTGCGGCGGGCAAGTCCCCAGGCGCCTGGCCCGCGCAGCCGGTCCCGGCGCCGACTACGGCTTGGGGTGCGAACCAGTCGGGCGTGGGCAACCCCGCCGACCGCAGCCGCGCTTTGCACATTAGCTTGTTGTTGGTCCACAGCAAGGCCTCGGTCGAAGCCCCTGTGTAAGGAATCGCCAAATGGTCCAGAAGCGCAGGGACCAAAGCGGCAAGCTGGTCGTTGTCGGCCAGCGATTCGACAAGCTGAAAAACGACATCCGGCCGGTGCAAGGCCAAGCCGCTGCGCACGGCTTCCAAGTCGAGCGTGCAGGGCAGAAGCTGCCAGCGATGCCCCAGCCGGTCCAGCGCGCCGGCTACGGCCTCGACCTGCACCAGAACATCGCGGTCCGCGGCCGGGGCGTCCGGCGCCACCGCGTTGTAGAGAATCCACACGTTCATGCCCGCTGCTCGGCAGTACCGGGAATACCCACCCTTGCGCCCAGGCGGCCGAGCCGGTGGCCCAGCAGATGCCCAACCTTCTCCGTCGGGTCGCCTCTTGCGACCCGGGCGCCGGGGCGAGTACAACAACGTAACCTGCTGCGGTGGCGACGTCACCGGTTGCCGTCGCACCGCTACGGGTTGCTGCGGTCCTGGCGGGGAATTGTACCATGCGCGAACGGGTCTTGTTGCTGGCAGTCGTCGCCACGCTTGCGATTGGACCGATGGAGATCTTGGCGGGCGAAGGCGAGGCGCTTCGGGCGGTTGTGGTCGAAGTGCTCGATGCCTCGCAGCCGAACACCTGGTATTTCGGCAATCGCCCCCCGCTCCTTCCCAGCCCGGTGATCAAGCTCCCTGTGGGGGCGGTCAAGCCGCAGGGGTGGGTACGACACCAACTGGAGTTGATGGCCGAGGGCTTTACCGGCCGGTTGCACCAGCTCAGCCCTTTTTTGCAGCCGGAGGGCAACGCCTGGCTGAATCCCAAGGGCGAGGGGGACCGCAGCTCTTGGGAGGAGCTGCCGTATTGGCTCAAGGGATTCGGCGACCTGGGCTACCTGCTGGAGGACCCGCGGATCATTGCCGAAGCCCGGCGGTGGATCGAGGCCGCGCTGGCCAGCCAGCGCGAGGACGGCTACTTCGGACCGCGCCGCAACCTGGGGCAAAGCCCCCACGTCAAGGCAGGCAAGCCCGACCTTTGGCCCAACATGATCATGCTCAACGCCTTGCAGTCCTACCACGAGTACACCGGCGATCCCCGCGTGGTGAAACTCATGACCGCCTATTTCCGCTGGCAGTTGGAGCTTCCCGAGGAAGACTTCCTTTTGCCCTTCTGGCAGCAGCAGCGGGCGGCCGACAACCTGGCCAGCGTCTATTGGCTCTATAACCGGACCGGCGAGAAGTGGCTGTTGGACCTGGCCCACAAGATCCACCGCCGCACGGCCAACTGGACCGAGGGGATCGCCAGTTGGCACGGGGTGAACATTGCCCAGGCCTTCCGCGGGCCGGCCGTGTACTCCCTCCTCTCGCAGGATTCCAAGCATCTGGCGGCGACGCTGCGGAACTACCAGACGGTGATGGACATCTATGGCCAGGTACCGGGGGGCCTGTTCGGGGCGGACGAGAACTGCCGGCCGGGCTACACCGATCCGCGCCAGGCGGCCGAAACCTGCACGATGGTCGAGATGATGCTTTCGCACGAGATGCTGTTGGGCATTACGGGCCGCACGCTGTGGGCCGACCGCTGCGAGGAGGTGGCTTTCAACTCGCTGCCGGCCTCGATGACCGCGGACCTGAAGGCGCTCCGCTACCTGACGGCGCCGAACATGCCCCTTTCGGACCGGCACAACAAGTCACCCGGGCTGCAAAACGGCGGGCCGATGCTCCTGTTCGACCCCCGCTCGCACCGCTGCTGCCAGCACAATGTGTCGCACGGCTGGCCATACTTCGTCGAGCACCTGTGGATCGCCACGCCGGCCAACGGCCTGGCCGCCGCCATGTACGCCCCGTGCGAGGTGAGGGCCAAAGTGGGCGACGGCACCGAAGTCCGCATCGTCGAAGAGACCCGCTACCCGTTCGGCGACACGATCGAGTTCCGCCTGGCCCCGGCCAGGCCCGTGCCGTTTCCGCTGGCCCTGCGGATCCCCGGCTGGTGCCGCCAGGCCGAGATCCATCTGAACCAACAGCGGTTGGGCCTTGCGCCTGCGGGCGGCACCTGGGCCGTGCTCCACCGACTGTGGCGCGAGGGAGACCGGCTTTGCCTGCGCCTCCCTATGCACATCGCCGTGAAGCGATGGACCAAGAACAACAACGCGGTCTCCGTGTACCGCGGGCCGCTGACGTATTCCATCCGCATCGGCGAAAAAACCGTGCGGGTCGGCGGCGACGACCGCTGGCCCGCCGTGGAAATCCATCCCACCACGCCCTGGAACTACGGTTTGGTGCTCGATGCCACGGACCCGGCCGCCTCGTTCGAGGTGGTCGAGAAACCGGGCCCGCTGCCTGCGCAGCCTTTTGCCGTCGAGTCGGCCCCCATCGAGTTGCGGGTCCAAGCCAAGCGGATCCCCCAGTGGAAGCTGGACGCCCAGGGCCTGGTGGGTCCCTTATGCCCAAGCCCCGTCAAAAGCGATCAGCCGGTGGAAACGATCGCCTTGGTGCCCATGGGGTGCGCCCGGCTGCGGATTGCCTCGATCCCGGTGATCGGCGAGGGCCCGGACGCCCGCCCCTGGGTCGCCCCGCCCGAGCCGCCCCACCGCGCCTCGCATTGCTTCGAGCACGACACGGTGCTGGCCTTGAGCGACGGGGTGCTCCCCCGCAGCTCGAACGACCGCGCCATTCCGCGCTTCACCTGGTGGCCGCGCCGCGGCACACGCCAGTGGGTCACCTGGGAATTCGACAAGCCGCGAACCGTCTCCGAGACTGAAGTGTACTGGTTCGACGACACGGGCATCGGCCATTGCCGCGTTCCCAAGGCGTGGCACCTCGAGTTCCGCCAGGCCGGCCAATGGAAGCCGGTCGAAACCAAAGACCCGTACGGCGCCCTGCCCGATCGATTCAATCGCGTTTCCTTCACGCCGGTGACCACCGACGGATTGCGGTTGGTGGCCGAACTCCAGCCCGACTTTTCCGCAGGCATCCTCGAATGGCGGGTGAAGTAGCCGTTGGGGCGCGGCATTGGGCCATCGATTCTACTACTTCCGTCAGGGCCGCTGGGGCGGGCAAACCGGCAGGCCGGTTGCGGCGCGCAAGAGCGTGACCGGTGGGACGACCGCGGAGAGTCGGACAAGCCCGCCGAGCGAGCGCTGGCCCACCAACGCCACCCGAGTTTTTACAGCCCAGCATGACAGAACAATCCGCCGGTTTACCCCCTGGAGCGCGATCGGCGGGCCGCCTGGACCGCGATCGGCGGGCCGCCTGGACCGGGATCGGCGGGCCGCTTG
>FWPU01009929.1_pt1 | contig 14604 bp, 13 predicted proteins | sample 2228361 | NCBI WGS metagenome assembly FWPU01 (sample SAMEA103939777, study PRJEB20133) | metagenome
CAGCATACCATGGTCAAAGACCGCGCAACGTTTTGGGTAAAGGTCAGCCCGCTGGGAGAGGGGAGAGCAGAAGCGGGCGCTGAGAAGCGTTTCCCGCTGACGCAGGGAGTGCTGCGGGCGCTGACGCGCCCTCGCAATGACATGGATGGGGCGGCGCGGGCGCCATTCCGCGATCACGCCGCAGTTACGGCGTCCGTACCGGCCCAAATGTGGGAGTCGGGGTTGGCGGCGGCGGAGTTTCACAGCGGTATTCAGCGACAGTGGCGCCACGCTCGCGATCCTGGACGATAATCTCGTGCTGGCCGGGGCGCTCATCGCCAATGCGCAAGACGATCCGGAAGCGGCCAGCGCGGTCGCTGTACCCGCCGCCAACCGGACGTTCATCGAACAGCACCAGCAGCGCGGTTTGCGGTCGGGTCTCGCCGGTCAATTCAAGCAGATCGGCGGGCGCGCAGCGGAGCGCAGTTTCAGCCTCAGGCAAAGGTGAAGGTGATGGCGCTGTCGTCGGCGCAACTGCGGTTGAGATTGGCGTGACAGTGGGAGCAAGCGTGCGCGCGGGCGTAGTCGGCTGGGCCAACTGACCGGTTGAGGTTGGCGTCGCTGTGCCCGTTGCAGTTGGTGTCGCGGTTGCAGTCGGTGTTGTGGTCACAGTGGGGGTGGCTGTTCCCAGACTCTGAGCGCCGGCCAGAGCCGTGGCAGTCAGCACTGGCGCAGCCGTCGCGGTGCGCTGCTGACTCACTGCCGTTTTCGTGACGTTGCAAACGCTTTCTGGATAGGGGCCACAATCGACAGGCACTTCCACGCATCCCGGATAGGCTGGACGTTCATCACAACTTTGCAGGATACGTGAAGCGCCGGATGGGCTGGTCAATACCATCCAGGCAGTGAAGACTACCCCGATCACGACCAGACTGAACGGCCAGAATCGATTCGACGTTGCCATACTTCTTCGCTGTCTTGCTACGGTTGGGCGACGCGGGCGATCACCTGCGTAAACAGATCGAATCGTTGCAACCCGATCAACGTCTCATTGCCGATCCGGAACACTGGTCGCGCATAGATGCCCTCGGCCACTGCTGCGATGTAGTCGGCCTGAACCTGCGCGCGATAGGTATGCATGTCAAGGCAGGCGCGGAAGCTTTCCGATGGAATGCCCAGCTTTGCAGCCAGTTCGATTACCGTCTCGCGCGTGTTGAAGTAGAGTTGATTATACCGCGCATAGATCTCGCGGCGCATTTCCCAAAACAGACCATGCTCATCAGCGCATTCACTGGCTTCGGCCAGCAATTCCGATCGCTCGCCGAGCTGGAGCAGATGGCGATAGACCAGCCGGGCCTGCCCGGTTTGCACGAAGGTCTCGATCAGGTTTGGTTCGACATCAAGGGTGTGAATGGCGCACGAGGTGCAGAGAAAGTCTGAGTAGACGGTAATGGTGACCGGAGCATCGGGATTGCCTAAATAGTGATACCCTTCGGCAGTGCGACCGCGAGGCAGATCGGGAAAATAGGCCGTTGTCAATGGTTCCGCTTGCGCTGTGGTCGGGGTTGACGTGGACGCGCGGGTAGGGGCTGGCGATGGCGTTGGGGTTGGCGTGGCGGCGATCGGCGCGGCACACGCGGTTATCATCAGAAGTGAGAGCCAGATCAGTCGTTGCATGCGAGTGTTTCGTATCCAGATGCAGGGTTCAGAAGCGATGATGCTGATGGGTTTGGCGCTGCGCATCCTCGGTCTCGGCGCTCGCGCATGTCTTTCAGATGGCTGGCGAAGGCGCTGCCATACTGTATGGCGGTTGGCAATCCTTCTGAACGGTTACCGTTGCGTCAAGGGTCAGGTTCTTTTCACTACCTGGTTCAATCTACCACAGATGGGGGAGGCATCGCAAGCGAATCTGTTTCGCCTGGCAGCCCGGCAGGTCGAACACATAATACCAGACGTTCATTACTCATCGGCCAGTCTCAACCTGCGCGCTACGCCGGCCTTGATGGAGTGCTGAAGCAAGGCTTCAGCACTCACCGGCAGTCGTGTTACGCTCTGCCGTCTCGATCGGCTTCGTGACATCGTTGCCCCACTCGTTCCACGAACCATCGTAGATTGCCACCGGTCGTCCGCTCACCAGCTCGAAAGCGAGCGCAACCGGCGTAGCCGAGACGCCGCCGTTACAGTAGGCGACTACTTCGCGTTCGTGAGCGGTATCAGGATCGATACCGGCGGCCAGGAAGCGGGCGCGCAGCTCATCTGCGGAGAGATAGGTTTGATGTGGCCCGCTCACCAGGCTCTGGTAGAAGAGATTGCGGGCGCCGGGAATGTGCCCGCCGCGCGCTGCGCGCGACTCGAGACCGCAGTATTCTCGTTCGTTCCGCGCATCGATCAGCAGCAAATCGCTCCCCAGCGACTGCAATATTTGATCGGCGGTTTTGCGCAGATGCGGTTGGGGACGTGGCGTGAAGACTGCCAGCGGGTATGACGGTGGCTCGGTTGAGAGCGGTCGTCCCTCGGCCAGCCATTTCACCAGACCGCCGTTCAATACCCGAACCTGCTCGAAGCCGTAGTAGCGCAAGACCCACATCAACCGACCGGCAAACATCGAGAACCAGTCGTCGTAGGCAACCACCACACAATCATCACCGATTCCCCGCCGGCCAAGCTCGGCGGCAATCTTTTCCGGCGGCGCAACCTGCACGAGCACCGGATCGTCGAGATCGACAATGTCGCGCGTCCAATCGAGGTAGATCGCGCCGGGGATGTGACCGGCAGCGTAGTCTTCGTGACGGGCGAAGTAGTGAGGTTTGGGCGCGGTGGGCGGCAATACCGTGCCGCGCATGTCTACGATGCGCAACTGCGGATGATTCAGATGGGCGGCCAGCCAGTCGGTTTCGACCAGTGGGCCGGGTGGTAGCGTAAGCGTCATTGTCTCTCTCCTCATCAGGTCGTTCGTTCATCAACAGTATCATACCATCGGATCAGCGCGCGAGCGCGCGGCGCTTCCTGCGTTCCAGCGCCATCCTCCCGTCTGGGCAGCAGCGCGTCGCGCCGCCCCGATCCATGGCATGGCGCGGGCGCTATCGTGCCCGAAGCAATCCCATGCGCGGGCGGAACGTATGCCTCATCGCCCAATCCGCGCGCGCGTGGTGGGGGTTGTCACGCTGCCGTGATTCGTGGTATGGCGAAGGCGGGAGGGATGCGGTGAGGAGGATCCCCGCGCTCCTGCGGGAGATTGCCACGTCGCGCTGCGCGCGGCTCGCAATGACAAGGGATGCGGGAGACTGCCGCGCTGCGCGTGGCGTGGCGCGCACTGACAGGCGGGGGAGGGGAGATGACCACGCCGCCGCCATCCCCCGGTCATACCAACGTTCGGCGCGCGCTCCGCGCTGCCCCAGCAACCGCTCTCCGGAGCGCTCCCGCCGCATTCCTGTTCGCTGGGGCAGCGTTGGCGTGGCTGACTGATACGTGCCAAGGTGTCTAATGTTGGTATCATCACGCGAACGCTCGCTGCCGTGTAAGCATCTTGCCCTGGTTGCTGACGGAATGGGAAGGGACATGACACACGCGCTGACTGAGACTAGACCGACGCGCTCATTCAGCGCGCGCCACATACACGACACGCGGCGCATCAGCATCGGCTGGCGTCCAGTTGGGGTTGAGACGCGCCACCAGCCGCAGACCGCCAGCCTGACAGGCGGCAACAATCTGCTCATCAAGCCACGGGCGTTCGATATGGGTCTCTTCGCCGCGATACCAGCGCGCGCCGCAGCGCTGAAACCAGACGATCCGGCCACTGGCGCGTTGCTGCTCGTGGTCGAAGTCGAGCCGGTTGATGAGCAGCAGATCGCGCCCATCGAAGACCACCTGATCTGTCTCGCGCCAGGTCGCGAATGCGGCCAGCGTGTTGAGATCGAAGATGAACTGTCCGCCGCGCCTGAGCAGGCGGCCAGCCAGCCGGCACACTGTTGCCAGATCATCATCGTCGGTCAGGTAGTTGAGGCTATCGAACAGGCAGGTGATCAGATCGAAGCTGGCCGGGTGCAGAGGCGGCACAGGGGCAAGGTGACGGATGTCGGCCTCGATCCAGGTTACGTCCAGACCGTGTTGGGCGGCCTGGTCACGCGCAATGGCCAGCATTGCCGGCGAGCGATCAATGCCCACCACGCTGGCGCCGGCGGCAGCGAAGGTCAGCGTCGCGGCGCCGGTGCCGCAGGCCAGATCGAGCACTCTCTGCGGCAGCGCGGGGAGCTGCGCCAGAATGATCGCAGCCAGGGCCTGGCCAAAGGTCGCCTGTCCTGCTGCATGATAGATCGGCGCATAGTGATGATAGATCAGGTCGCCAGTTGTTCCCACTGTGCATACTTTGCTGCCAGTAATTGCTCGAGTTCGGCGTATTGCGCGCCAAGAGCAGTCAGTCGGGCGACATCGCGCTCCTGGCTGGCGCGGTCGAGTTCGCTGCTCAGGCGGGCCAAGTCCTGCTCGAGCGCAGTGACCTCGGCCTCCAGCGCCGCCAGCCGGCGCTGTTTTGCGCGTTCAGCGTCATCAGGGCGCGGTTGTTTACCGGCAGCAGCGCCGGTCGCAGCCGTTTTCGGCGGCGCTGACGGCGGCGGCGAAGCTGCCTGAGCCGCCATATAGTCGCTGTAATTGCCATTGAACTGCCGGATCCGACCCTGGTCAACAATCCACAGTTTGTCGGCCAGCGCATCGATAAAGTAGCGGTCGTGCGAGACGAACAGGATCGCTCCGGTGTACTCCTTCAACACGGCTTCCAGCGCTTCGCGCGCATCAATATCGAGATGGTTGGTAGGCTCGTCGAGCAGCAGCAGATTACCGGGCAGCAAGGTGAGCTGAGCCAGGGCCACTCGTGAACGTTCGCCGCCGCTCAGATTCGCCACCCGCTTGAAGACATCGTCGCCCGTAAAGAGAAAACGGGCGAGCAGATTGCGCGCCGCTGCCTCGCCCAGACTCGGCGCTACCCGCAACACCTCAGCCAGCACGGTGTTATCCCACTGCAAGACGTCGTGCCCCTGGGCGTAGTACCCAACCCGCACCTCGTGCCCGAAGCGCGCCGCGCCTTGCAGCGGCGGCAATTGGCCGATCAACGTGCGCAGGAGGGTCGTCTTCCCGCACCCATTCGGGCCGAGCAACCCAACGCGCTCACCACGTCGAATGGTCAGGTCATCGGCGCGCAGCAGGGCTTTGCCGTCGCCCCGCTGACCGTGAAACCCGATCAGCAGGCCATCGAGACGCAAAACCAGCTCGCCTGAACGCAGGTCGCTCTCAAGCGCCAGGCGCAATTTGGCCGCCTCTTTTGGCCGTTCAATCATCTGGTCGCGCTTCAGGCGTTCAAGGCGTTTTTCCCGCCCTTTCGCCTCGCGCGCGCGCTGGCCGGCCCGGTAGCGGCGAATAAATTCCTCGGTGCGGGCAATGAATGCCTGCTGGGCTTGATACTCCTTCAGGCGTCGTTCGAGTCGCTCGGCCTTCAGCGCCAGATATTGAGAATAGCTGCCGGGATAGTCTTCCAACTGGTTGAAGGCCAGTTCGAGTGTGCGTTTTGTCACCCGTTCGAGGAAATAGCGGTCGTGGGAAACCACGATCAAGGTTCCATCCCATCCACGCAGAAATTGTTCGAGCCACTCCAGCGCCTGCATGTCGAGATGGTTGGTCGGCTCATCGAGCAACAGCAGATCGGGATCGCTGAGCAGCGCTGCGGCCAGCGCGGCCCGCGTCTTTTGCCCGCCGGAGAACTGGCTCATGCGTTGGTGAAACTGGGTCGGCTGAAAGCCAAGACCGTGCAGTGCGCGTTCGATGCGATGTTCGATCTCATAACCGCCGGCATGCTCGAAGCGAGCGCTCAGTTCGCCGTAGCGCTCCATGACTTGTTCCCAGTCTGGCGCGCGCGTATCGGCCAACCGCGCCTCGAGGGCAGCCAGTTCGGCGCGCCAGTGATTGATCTCGGCCAGCGCAGCTTCCATCTCTTGCCAGAGGGTGCGTTCGCCGCTGAAGCGAGTCTCCTGGGCCAGATAGGCAACCCGCGTGCCGCGCGCCAGATTGATGGTACCGGTATCAGGCATTTCATGGCCGGCAATGATGCGCAAGAGGGTGCTTTTGCCGGCGCCGTTCATGCCGACGATGGCAATCTTTTCACCGCGCGCAATCTGGAAGCTGACATCGCGGAAGATTAGTTCAGCGCCGTAGTATTTGCTGAGGTTGTGTGCGTTGAGCAGAGTCATGGAAGTGTCGCGTTGGGGGCTGCCGCAGCCCATCATCCGCTAGCGTCGGTAAGGAAAAGGCCAGCGCTATTGCGCTGGCCATCTTTGGAGCGGGAGACGGGATTCGAACCCGCGACCTACACCTTGGCAAGGTGTCGCTCTACCAACTGAGCCACTCCCGCATCGCGAGAGGGATTATAGCACGGTTTGGCGATTCGCGCAAGTTTGTTGTCTGGGCCGGGGGTCGTCGGCATGAGCTGGTCTGTCCGCATCATCCCCGTGGTGGCTGCGTGTCGTTGCGGTGCCGCCATTCACCACCAGGGCACAAAGGCACGAAGATGGTCAGATAGCAGGCAGACGAGAGCAGACTGCCAACACCTTCGCGGCTTCGTCTTTGAGTCGCTCTCTTGGGGGTGAGCGGGAGCATGGCGACAGGATGGAACGAAACGGCATATCCAGGAAAAAACCGCGCATCCTGCTGGCGGCTGGCGATGCCTGAACCCTCAACGATTTGTAGAAAAAGTCTAATTCACTCTGTAACAAGATTGGAAATCCTGTCCATTGGCGGGTATTCGTCAGGCTGGTATGATACTCACGTCAATCAATTGCACAAAGATGTTATTCGCCATGATGCGCACATAGCGAGGGGGTGAACGCGCGTTGCGCGTACATCATCTGCGGAGTTGCAGATTGAAACGCGACCGCAAGAGGAATGAGGATCGCTTTGCAATAGGGTGAATGCGCTTAACTTCAGGTCATTTCCTGATCGTTTCACAAGTCCATAGCAACGGTATTCCACCGCTTGCGCTCGCGACGACGCTTTTCTGGCCTGCGATGAGGCAGAGGCAGACGGTTTGTACTTTTTGTCCAAACGCATGGTTTTACGTTCTGTCTCTATGATCCATGCGGCACGTGCAATAGCTCGCTGGAATAGTTGCTAAGGAGTTGCTCGATGAAGCTTGCATGGCGCTCGAAAATCGGCCTCGGTGTAGGGCTTGGGTTAGGTCTGTGGTTGATTAGCAGCGGGCGGGCGTTTGCCCAGGAAGGTCCCACCACTGCTGAGCTGGCAGTGGCGATGAACACGTTCTTCTTGCTGATTGCGGCGGCGCTGGTCTTCTTCATGCAGGCCGGCTTCGCGATGCTGACTGCCGGTTTGACGCGCTCGAAGAACACGACCAACATTCTGTTCAAGAACCTGATGGACTTCGTGATGTGCTCGATCGCCTTCTGGGCGGTAGGCTGGGGCATTGCCTACGGCGACTCGGCGGGCGGCTTCATCGGCACCAGCCAGTTCTTCCTCGGCGCGGAAACCGCAGAAGGTGAAATTCCGGTGCTGGCAAGCTGGTTCTTCCAGGTCGTGTTTGCCGGTACGGCAGCCACCATCGTGGCCGGCGCAATGGCCGAACGGACGAAGTTCGTCGCCTATCTGGTCTACAGCTTCATTGTCTCGCTCTTCATCTATCCGGTCGTGGTGCACTGGGTGTGGAGCGGCGCGGGCTGGCTGAATTCAGAGGGCGGCTGGGGTTTCACCGATTTCGCCGGCAGCACCGTGGTGCACAGCGTTGGTGGTTGGGTCGCGCTGGTAGGAGCAATGATCCTCGGTCCGCGCCTTGGCCGCTTCGGGCCTGATGGCAAGCCGCGCGCTATCCCTGGTCACAACATGTCGCTGGCCGCGCTCGGCACCTTCATTCTCTGGCTGGGATGGTTCGGGTTCAACCCTGGTTCGCAGTTAGCGATTGCTTCGCAAGGCGATGCGGATGCGGTGGCGATGGTGGCGGTGACCACCAACCTGGCCGCTGCGGCTGGCGCTTTGGGCGCGCTCTTCACCGCCTGGCTGCGCTACGGCAAGCCCGATCTGGGCCAGACCCTGAACGGTGTGCTCGGCGGTCTGGTGGCGATCACCGCTGGCTGCGCCTACGTGGATCCGCTGGCTTCAGTCATCATCGGCTTCATTGCTGGTCCGATTGTGGTCTTCTCGGCTGAGCTGCTTGAGAAGTTGAAGATTGACGACCCGGTCGGCGCTGTGCCGGTGCACCTGGTGAACGGTATCTGGGGCACACTGGCGGTTGGTCTGTTCGCGTCGTTCGAGGGCAACACCGGCACGACCGGCCTGTTCTACGGCGGTGGCGTTGACCTGCTGATCTCGCAGATCGTCGGCATTCTTGCGATCGGTTTCTGGACGGTCGCGACGGCGTCGCTGATGTTCTTTGCCATCAAAGCGACGATTGGTCTGCGTGTGAGCAAAGAGGAAGAAGAGGCTGGTCTCGACATCGGCGAGCACGGGATGGTTGCATACCCCGATCTGGCCGGCACTCCGGCGGGCAGCAGCGTGAGCGGCGCCCTGGCCAAGTAAGCGCGAATTATTGTCGCTGCCTCCTCCTCGTCCTCCCCTTCCAGCAGGAAGGGGAGGACGGTTTTTGTCAGGTGCGGTCATCACAGGCTGTGCCGGCGCCAGATGGCAGGTTGGTCAGCGCCAGGCTGAAATACGCATGACATGCGATGATTTATTCGGGGAGGCGCACCTTTGTCCCTCTGGATGGGCAGCGTCATTGCTTCCCGCTCGGCAGGCAGCGCGATGCGCCTCGTTGATCTGAGCGGGCGTTGACACCTGCGCCGGTTACTGTTGCTCGCGCTCAGCAACGGTAAACCAGAAGCGAGCGCGAAAGCGGCGCAACTCCTTCAGCACAGGTCGGCCAAGCAACGCAATCAGCGCCGCATTGCCGATGGCGCGCACAGCATCCCATGCCAGTGAGGTGATCAGGTAGAAGGTGGCGTACTGGCGGAGTGTGGCGCTCAAGCCGCTGCCAGGCGTCCAGCCCAGTTCACCGGGCGGCGCAAAGGGCCAGAACCAGAGATTCATCAGCGCGCCGAAGAGAAACCCCCATAGATAACCAAAAACCGCCAGCATGCCTACTTCGCGCCAGCTTCCCGCCGGCAGGAAGCGACCGACTACTGCGAGCCAGCCTGCGCTCATGCCCATCCAGCCGGTCACAAACATCTGGAAGGGCAGCCACGGGCCGACGCCGCCGGTCAGGATGGCCGAAACCAGCAGTCCCAGCGCGCCGAGCAGAAAGCCAAACCGCGTGCCGTAGACATAACCGGCCAGCATGATCAGGAAGAAGAAGGTGGGCGAGTCGCCGGGACCGGCAGGCAGACGGAGGATGGCGACCACGCCGCTGAGCACGCCGAGCGCGGCCAGAATGCGACTGTTGAGTCGCCCGGCGCTCAGTTCGGCGATGAGCAAGGCCAGCAGTGCCGGGCCGAGCAGGGCGAAGAAGATGGGCGCGGTGGCGGCATGGGCCGCAGCGAAGCCGGTTTCGGCTCGTCCCAGCGCGAAGGGGTAGAGAAAGGCGACTGCGCCGAGCAGACAGATCAGCCCGAGCACCAGATCACCGGCCCAGGCGCCGAGCCGCGCGCGAAGAGCAATTGGCACGTTCATGACATCACTCGTTCAAAATATTTCAACTGACTGGTGATAATTTCTATTAAAGATGTTGACTTTTGTCGTCGAGCATGATATTATTGTCGTGGCGATAGTAAAAATTGCCATCTTTAATGAAAAGGAGGAACGCATGGTGCGCGAAATCTTCCATCACGAGCAATTATACCGCCGCGAGGCAGCGGCGCGGATGACCGTTGCGCGACACCTGGCAGCGGCGACCGCTCCGGCGATCGGGGCGCGCCTGGCGCGCTGGTTCGGCCTCCGCCTGATCCGACTCGGCGCGCGCTTGCTCCGCTATGCGGCCAGGCGGCGCGCCTCAGCGCTGACGTATGCGCGTTGACAACGAAGGAGATCGCTATGAACCCGCTCCTCACCCGTGATCCGATCTCTGGTGGCGAGTTGATCGTCACTCGTCTTGAGTCACCCAGCACCGGGATCGTGATTGAAGGCCGCTTTAGTCTCGGCTGGATCGGTCGGCTCAGCCCGGAACAACTAACCTTTGTCGAACTGCTGGTCAAGAATCGCGGCAACATCCAGCGGCTGGCCGCCGAGCTTGACATTGCTTACAACACGGCGCGGGCGCGCCTCGATGAGATTGTCACGCTGCTCGGCGGCGCGCCCGAACACGAGCCGCGCATCGATCGTCGGCAGATTCTTGATCGGCTGGCCGCGCGCGAAATCTCGGTCGAAGAGGCGCTGCGGCTGCTGAAAGGAACCGACCATGAACAGCGCAAGTGAAGAGCGACACCGCATCCTGCAGATGGTTGAGCAGGGACAGATCTCGGCAGCCGAAGCGGCCCGCCTGCTCGATGCTTTCAGCGCCGATCCGCGACCGTTTGAACGCCATTCTTCCCGGCTGGTGCGCATTCGGGTGACCGATCTCGCCTCGCAACGGTTGAAGGCGGCGGTTGCCATTCCGGTAAGTCTGATCAACGTCGGGCTGCGTCTGGGCGCCCGGCTGGCGCCGCAATTGAGCGGTAGCGCCCTCGATGAGCTGATCCGCAGTGTTGCCGGCGGCGCTACCGGCCTGTTGCTGGAATGGCAGGATCTGGAAGAGGGTGAGCGAATCGAGATTATGGTCGAGTGAAGGTAACAACCTTAGGAGGTCATGATGGGTCAGATGACGTACCAGCTCTCCGGGGATCAGGCAGTGACGCTATCGCTGGAAGCAGTTCATGGCGATGTAACAATCGAGAGTTGGGATGCGCCGACGCTGTCGATTGAGAGCGATGATACCCGGATGACGATCGTGCCCAGCGCAACCGGCTTCACCGTTGGTTCGTGCCGCGATGACATAGTGATCCGGCTTCCTGCGACGGCCAGTGTCCAGATCAACCACATTAACGGCGATCTGACGGTTGTGGGATGGTTGCGCGGGTTGCAGGCCAAGGTGATAAGTGGTGATGTTGATGCTGAGGAAGCGCAGATCGAGCAGCTTCAGCTCGATCACATCGGTGGTGATGTGACGATTGCCAGTCTGGGCAGTGGTCGGGTGAGCGCTATCGGCGGTGATCTCAGCGTGAAACAGAGCGCACGCGCGCTGACCATTGGCGCGGTGGGCGGCGATTGTCTGCTCGGCTTTGGCGTTGGCGGCATCGAAATGGGTACGATTGGCGGCGATCTCACTATGCCGATCAATCTGCCGACGGGCGGCAATGTCCAGGCGCAGGTTGGCGGCGATGCGACGCTGCTGCTCCCCGAAGCTCCCGATGTGCTGGTGTCCGCGCTGGTTGGCGGTGATATTGAAGTGGACGGGGTCGCCGAGGTTGGCGATCATGCGGTTGAATTGCGTTACGGCGAGGGTTCGGCGCGGTTGCGGCTGTACGTTGGCGGTGATCTCCAGGTGCGCGGGCCAATCCCGCCGGCTGCGATCGGCGGGCTGGGAGCCGCTATCGGCCAGGAACTGAGCGCGCTTGGGCGCAAGCTGGGCGCATTGGGGCGCGAGCTGGTGGCCGAATTGCGCAATGCCTTTACAATCAATATCAGCCAGGACAGGCCAGACCAGCGTGAGCAACACGATCCGGACGCGGCGCGCGCGCGGCGTGTGCGTTTCAAGATCAATCAACGCGAATGGGTGATTGAGCCTGAGCGGATTGAACGGATTCGCGAACAGGCCCGACAGGCGGCAGCGGCTGGAGTGAGTGAGGCGCTTGCGGCAGTCGAGCAGGCGCTCAGTCGCATCCAGCGGTCAGTGCCGCCAGTGCCGCCAGCGCCGCCGACGCCGCCAGTGCCGCCGGTGCCGCCGGTGTCGCCAGCGCCGCCTGCAACCGGCCCAACGACTCAGCTCAACCGCGCGCAGCCTGATCCTGAGCGCGAGCAGCAGCGGGCTGCGATCCTGCAGATGGTGGCGGATGGGCGAATTTCTGCTGCCGAAGGCGAGATGCTGCTGGCTGCGCTCGATGATGATCAAGGTTGATCGCGCGAACTGGCCTGCTGAACGCGCATGATCAGTTCGACCAGCGCCAGATTGAATTCTGCCGGGCGTTCAATCGCGCTGAGATGACCGGCGTGGGGAATGACAACAAAGCGGCTGCCGGGAATAGCTTCATGGAGCGCGCGCGCTTCGTCAGGCGGGGTCAGGACATCTTCGGCGCCGACCACCACAGTGACCGGAGTCCGTATGGCAGAGAGCAGCGGCGTCGAGTCGGGCCGGGCGGCCATGGCGCGCAGAGCCGCAGCAATCCCTTCCGGTGGATTGGCTGCGGCCAGCGCCTGAAGGGTCGCGCGCAGCTCAGGCGCAGCGCCGGGCGCAATCAGGTTCGGCAGCATCCGTTCGGCCAATGCTGCGCTTCCCTCACGCAAGACCAGTTCGGCGTTGGTGGCGCGGGTGGCGCGCGCTGCTTCACTGTCAGCCGTGGCGCGCGTGTCGGCGAGCAGCAATCCGCTGATGCGGTTCGGCGCCTGCTGCCAGAGCGCAAAAGCGATGTAGCCGCCCATTGATAGTCCAGCGACAATGGCCTGCTCGATCGACAGCGCATCGAGCAACGCCAGCACATCAGCCGCGTACTCTCCGAGCGATTGGGGTAACGGGTGTGGCGGCGAACCGCCGAAACCGCGCAGATCGGGGGCAATCATCCGGCAGCGATCGGCCAGCGCGGCGAGTTGCCCCTGCCAGAGCGCGGCGCTCAGGGGAAATGCGTGCAGTAGCACCACCGGCTGCCCGACGCCAACATCATCGTACCGGATGTGCGCGCCGGTTGGCAGGTCGATCTCCATATCAGAACCTCCTTCTCTTGATATGGGTTTCAGGAAATGTGGTTCCTGTCTACCGTCGGGGGAAGATGCGCATTCGGCAGCGAACGATCACGAGACCAATGGATTGCCGATCACGGTTTCGTTCTCCCCTTTCTTTTTCGGCTACTAACGGCTGGCGAGCGCATGGCAGAAAGATACAATGGGAAGGTATATGAAACCTGAGCGACGACGGTTATCAGTATACGCCAATTTGGCGGATGCTTGAGGAATACGGTTCAGAAGCTGCCCGCACTCCGCTCCGGCGCTAACTTCAGGTGGCGAGTTCACGGTAGAGCTGCACGACTGGATCATCACGATGGCGGCGCGGGTTGATGCCGGCAGCGTTCAGGTAACGGTGATAGGCGCGTTGCATCTCGACCGGCAGCCCCAGCCGGTGACTGGCGCGCAGGTGCCAGCGTACCACGGCGGTTGCCTGGGGCTGGCGCGCCAGGATGCGTTCGCAGTAGCGTAGACATTGTTGATCATTGCCGACAGCGAAGGCATGAGCCGCCAGTCGCTCGCCGGCAATGATCGCCTTGTTGAGCAGGCTGGCGCCGCGCTCGGCAGCCCATCGCTCGCTGCCGGCGACTCCTTCCATGTAGGGGCCGTCGTACAGATCGAGCACATACTGATAAAGCGAGAGCGCTGCCTCGTCGCCCTGATCGCGCGCTGTTTGGGTTGCCAGATCGAAGGTATGTTCGAGCAGATCGGCATCGCTGCGATAGATGTCAGGGTTCAGCAGGCAACGTTGCCGATCGGTATGAAGCAGATTGAGCGCCAGTTCATCGCCGCCGCACTGCTGAAGGGTCTGGCGTAGCGCCGTAAGCGTGCGGGCGATGCTGCTGGCGCTGGCGTTGCCGCCCCAGATTGCTGCGCCAATCTCGCTACGGGTCGCGCCGCTGGCACCACAATGGACAAGGTAGGCGAAGATGCCCTGCACCTTGCGCCCGCCGGCGCGCCCGCCATCGGTTTGCCCCCATTCATCGGGGTTAATCGGTCGGCTATCGATAAAAACCTGAAAATCACCCAGACAATGCACATAAACGCCGCGGAAGGGTCGTAGCTCGATGCGCAGACCGGTGATCTCGCCGATGCTAGACAGCGCGATGCGCGCCTGTTCGCCTAGCGTCGGATCGTCAAGCAGGCGGCGCAGGTAGGTCAATGCGCGGTTACCGTAATGGGCCAGGAGGATGTTGGTGGCATGGCGGCGCACATCTGGATCGGCATAGGTGAGCAATGGCAGATAGAGAATAACTGGATTTGCCATACGTTCATTCGTCAGTTTCAGCAGGTTCGGGCGGGAGTCGGCGAACAATGCTTACCGTGGGATCGATGGTTAATTCCCCATGGTCATCAAACTCGACGACGATGATTTCGCGATCGTCTTGCGTGATACTCTGGCGCACCGAGCCGGCGCCGTAAGGCATACAGATGATCCGATCGCCTGGACGAAAACGCGACTCGCTTGATCCAGCCGACGCGCGGTTGCTACGACCGGCAGACGGGTCTGACGGTGGAGGCATCGATTGGCTGCGACGCTGACGGAGACGGGCCAGGATGGCCGCCGGGTCAGGCGCGGTGGTATCAGCCTCGGCAACATCGGGCGGCGGGTCGGGTTGAGCAAGAGTGATTGCGCCAGTCCTGGGCCGGGCCGGGGGCTGGTCGTCGCGGGGCGCAGGCCGGGCCGGGGGCTGGTCGTCGCGGGGCGCAGGCCGGGCCGGGGGCTGGTCGTCG
>FWPU01009932.1_pt1 | contig 14602 bp, 18 predicted proteins | sample 2228361 | NCBI WGS metagenome assembly FWPU01 (sample SAMEA103939777, study PRJEB20133) | metagenome
TGTACTCCTCCCCGAGATGGCGGGCCAGCCGGTCGCGCACCGCCGAGGCGAGGGCAGGGCTGGCGCCCCCGGTGGCGACCGCCACCGCCAGCCGGCCCCGGCGCAGCACCGCCGGCAGGATGAAGTCGCAGCGCGGCGGGTCGTCCGCGGCGTTGACCCAGACGCCGCGCGCGCGGCCCTCCGCGGCCACGGCGGCGTTGATCTCCCCGCCGCCGGTGGCGGCGAAGGCCAGCGCGCAGCCCTCGAGATCGCCCGGCACGTACTCGCGCGCCACGTGACGCACGCGGCCGGCGGCCGCCAGGGCCTGCAACCGCGAGGTCAGTCGCGGCGCGATCACGGTGACCGCGGCCTCCGCTGCCAGCAGCCCCTCCACCTTCCGCTCGGCCACCGGGCCGCCGCCGATCACGACGCACCGGCGGCCGGCGAGGTCCACGAAGATGGGGTAGAAGCCCACCGCCCTCAGCCCTCCACGGCGTGCGGCGGCGGCCCCGGCGAGGCGTCGCGGGCGACGGCCGCCACCTCGGCCCCGGCCAGGAAGGTCCGCAGCTCCTCGTCCGTGTGGCGGGCGAAGAACTGCCGGAGGTTCTCGCCCCGGCGCCGGCGGGGGAGGTCCTGGCGGAGCAGGCGCTCGATCGCGGCCGGCACCTCGGCGGCGGGCACGCGATAGCCGACCGGCCGCGCCGCCCCCTGGTGCTTGCCGACGGCGCCGCCCAGGCAGAAGTAGTAGGCATCCACCAGCCGGCCGTCGACCTTCATCTTCTTGCCCTCGATGCCGATGTCGGCGATCCAGTGCTGGCCGCAGCTGTTCGGGCAGCCGGTGACGTGGATCTTCAGCGACTGGTCGAACCCCGGCAGCCGCCGCTCCAGGTCCTCGACCAGGGCGCGGGCGAAGCCCTTGGTCTCGGTCAGGGCCAGCTTGCAGAACTGGGTGCCCGTGCAGGCGATGGCGCCCCGCCGGAACGGCGAGGCCTCGAGCGACAGTCCCGCCCCCTCCAGCGCGCGGGCCAGGGCCGCTGCCTCCGCCCGCCGCACGCTGGGGATCAGCAGGTTCTGCATGATGGTGGTCCGGACCTCGCCGGTGCCGTGGCGGTCCGCGAGGTCGGCGACCAGGCGCAGGTCGCCGGCTCGCAGGCGGCCGCGCAGCACGGCCAGCCCCGCGTAGACGTGGCCGTCCTGCTTCTGGGGGTGCAGGCCGACGTGGTCGCGGTACACATCGTCGGGCGGGTCGTCGGGCACGCCGGGGGCGAGCGCGAAGCCGAGGCGCTCCTCCAGCGCCTGCTGGAAGCGGGCCGCCGTCCAGCCGTGCGCGAGAAAGAGGAACTTGAGCCGCGCCTTCTCGCGGTCCTGCCGGAGGACGTCGCTGTCCCGGAAGATCTCCGAGATGCCGCGCAGGACCGGCAGGACCTGGACCCAGGGGACGAAGGCGTCGAGCCGGACGGCCAGGTGCGGCGCCGTCGAGAGCCCGCCGCCCACCCGCACGGAGAAGCCCACCTCGCCGGTCGCCGGGTGCCGCAGCGCGGTGAGCCCCACGTCGTTGATCTCCGGGTACGAGCACCAGACGCGGCAGCCCGTGATGGAGATCTTGTACTTGCGCGGCAGGTTGTAGAACTCCGGGTTGCCGTTGAGCATCCGTGTCGCGGCCAGGACCAGCGGCGAGGCGTCGGCGATCTCGTCGGCGTCCAGGCCGGCCAGCGGGCAGCCCGTGATGTTCCGGGTGTCGTCGCCGCAGGCGCCCATGGTCGTCAGCCCGCAGCGCCAGAGGCGCTCGAAGACCTCGGGGACGGCCTCGATCGGGACCCAGTGGAGCTGGACGTTCTGGCGGACGGTGAGGTCGGCGACGCCCCGGCCGTGGCGCTCGGCGAGGTCGGCGATCGTGCGCAGCTGGTGCGACAGCAGCAGCCCGTTGGGGATGCGGATGCGGACCATGAAGCAGGGCAGCGCCCGGCCCTCGCCGCCCTGGCCGCCGACGACGCCGGCGCCGTCCCCCTGGGTGTAGAGGCCCCACCACCGGAAGTACGTCCTGAGCCACGGCTCGGGGATCGCGCCGTGACCTTCCCGCGCGAAGCGCAGAATCTCCTGGTAGCCCTCCCAGGGGTTCAGCTCGCGCTTGAGCCGCTCGGCGCGCTGGGCCTTCGTCTCCTTGCCCGCCCCGCTCATGGCGCCGGCCACGCGGGGCGCTTGCCGCGAGCGGCGACGCGGACGATGTAGTCCACGAAGGGCACGAACGGGTCGAACCCCAGCACGGTCGGGGCGTCGGCGACGAAGTTCGACGTGGCGTTGACGTCGTAGAAGTACACCCGGCCGTCGTCGCGGCCGACCAGGTACTCGATGCCGCCCACATCGATGGCGGCCGCCCGCGCCACGGCGATGGCCTGCTCGACGATCTCCCCGGGGGGCCGGTAGCGGGCCACCTGCAGGCCGGGCGCCAGCTCCACCGGGCAGGCACCGGCGCCGGCGGCCGGCGCCGGCGACGTCTGGCAGAGATCGGCCGGGCAGAGGTTGAAGCGGTCGGCGGCGCGGACGATGCGGATCGCGTACAGGAAGCGCCCGGCCAGCACCTCGACCCGGACGATGGCGCCCCCCTCCGGCTCGACGTACTCCTGCAGCAGGGTCGTGCCGTCCGGGCCGAGGTCCAGCTCCGGCAGGGCGGCCTCGACCTCGTCGCGCGCCTCGAATCGCCGGATGCCGGCCCCGGAGCCGCCGACGTTCGGCTTGAGCAGGACGGGGAAGCGGAGGCCGTCCAGCGCCTTGAGCACCTGATCGCGGTGGTTCAGCACGACCGCGCGCGGATACCGGACCCCGAGGCGCTCGAAGAGGTCCAGCTGGAGCGCCTTCGACTTCTCGAACCGGTAGGCGGCGACGGGATTGACGACCGGGATGCCGGCCGACTCGAAGTGATTCAGCAGCGGCTCCGCGTAGAAGAGAACGCTGCCGTGCCCGCGGCGGTGCGACGAGGGACTGGAGCGGTTGACGACCACGGCGTACCGCCGGTGGCGGTCGGCCGGGTCGTAGCAGTGGCTGGAGTGGTCGATCTTCTCGAAGGGCAGGCCCCGGCGCTGCAGCTCGGCCATCAGCCGGGCGGACCACTCCGGGTGCTCGTCCACGATCCCGATGGGAGCGCACAAGTGGCTGACTTGCATGGCGTTGCTCTCCATGGACTATTTTCGATCGGGAATGTAGCATTGTGGGGGATGCGGAGCAACACCCTGTTGACCTTCCCCTGAGGAGCAAGGTCTAGGCTCTTGTCCAGGATGATGAAGCGCGCGCTGAAGATCGGCGAGCTGGCCCGGCTGGCGGGCGTGACGACGAAGACCATCCGCTTCTACGAGCGCAAGCAGATCCTGCCCCCCGCGCGCCGGTCGCAGAACGGGTACCGGCTGTACGGCCAGGAGGCCGTCGAGATGCTCCGCTTCGTCAGGCAGGCGACCGGCCTGGGCCTGACCCTGGCCGAGATCAAGGAGATCATCGCCATTCGCGAGGGCGGGCGCCCGCCGTGCGACCACGTGCGCCGGCTGCTGCGCGACAAGGCCGCCGAGCTGGATCGCAGGCTCCAGGATCTGGTCGCCATCCGCCGTCGCATCCGCCAGAGCCTGGCCGCCTGGAACCGGCGGCCCCCGACCAGCGGGGCCGTCTGTCCCCACATCGAGGGCTCGGGCAGCGGCGGCTGACGGCCACCCGGAAGCTCCACGTCAAGATCGGCGGGATGGCCTGCTCCTTCTGCGTCGAGATCATCAGGAAGGGACTCGGCCGCCTCGACGGGGTCCGCGAGGCCAGCGTCAGCCATCACGGGGTGGGCGCCCGCGCCGGAGTGACCCGGCCGGGCGGCCGGCGCTGATCCCCTCCCGGGTCGGGGACGCCGACATCCGGCCCGCGGTGACCGACGCCGGTGAGCAGGGAGGAGCGGCATGGAGCGGACATACGACCTGGTCGTGGTGGGAACGGGCGTGGCCTCGGCGGTCGCCTCGCGGTGCCGGGAGGCGGGCTGGACGGTCGCGGTCGTCGACTCGCGCCCCTTCGGAGGCACCTGCGCGCAGCGGGGCTGCAACCCCAAGAAGATGCTCGTGAGCGCGGCGGAAGCCGTCCATGCCGCCTCCCGCATGGCCGGCAAGGGCGTGCGCGCCGACGGGCTCACGATCGACTGGCCGGCGCTCATGCGCTTCAATCGCACGGCGACCGATCCGGTGCCCGCGCGGACCGAGCAGGCCTGGGCGCGGGCCGGGGTGGAGATGTTCCACGGCCGCGCCCGCTTCGTCGGATCGACGACCCTCGCGGTCGGCGAGGAGCGCCTCACCGGCAAGCGCGTGCTGATCGCCGCCGGCGCCATGCCGCGGCCCCTGCCGTTCCCCCGGGCCGAGCTGCTGACGACGAGCGAGCAGTTCCTCGAGCTGGACGCGCTGCCGCCGCGGCTGGTGTTCGTGGGCGGCGGCTACATCTCCTTCGAGTTCGCCCACGTCGCCGCGCGGGCCGGGGCGGAGGTCACCATCCTCCACCGCGGCGATCGGCCCCTGGAGGCGTTCGATCCGGACCTGGTGGACCTGCTGGTCACGCAGACCCGGGCGCTGGGCATCCGGGTCGAGCTGGCCACGGAGGTCGCGGGCATCGAGCGACGCGACGGCCGCCTGGTGGTGCGGGCGGTCGCCCGGGGCCGCGAGCGCCGGTTCGAGACCGACCTGGCGATCCACGGCGCGGGGCGAGTCCCGGAGATCGACGATCTGGATCTCGAGGCCGCCGGGGTGAAGCGCGAGGCCCCGCGGCGTCACCGTCAACGACTACCTGCAGAGCGCCTCCAACCCGGCGGTGTACGCGGCGGGGGATGCCGCGGCCAGCGGCCCGCCGCTGACCCCCAAGGCCGCTCACGACGCGGAGGTCGTGACCTCGAACCTCCTGCACGGCAACCAGCGCCGACCGAACTACGATGGCCTGGCCTCCGTCGTCTTCACCGTGCCGCCGCTGGCCTCGGCGGGACTCGGGGAGGATGCCGCGCGGGCCCGCGGCCTGCGGTTCCGCGTCCGCTGGCAGGACACCTCGCAGTGGTTCAGCGCCCGGCGTCTGGGAGAGACAGGGGCGGGGTTCAAGGTCCTGGTCGAGGAAGGCAGCGGCCGCATCCTCGGCGCCCACCTGTTCGGGCCCCACGCCGACGAGGTGATCGGCACGTTCGCCCTTGCCATCCGGGCCGGTATCCCGGCCGGCGAGCTCGAGCAGGTCCTCTTCGCCTACCCGACCAGCAGCGCGGACATCCCCTACATGCTGTGAAGCGGGCCCGCCCCGGACGCCGGGCGGCCGGCGCCTCCAGGTCCTCTCTCCCCGCCATCCACAACCCGGCTCGGCAGCTCGACTATTCCAGGGTCACACCCGGGGCGGCGCTCCGGGCTCCGGGAATCGGGCCGGCCACTCGACTGTTCCCGCCACAGATGGACCAGCGCCTGCTCGAGGGGCTGCGACGCGGGGAGGCGGCGGCGGTCGAGGCCATGGTGGGCCGCTACGGCCGCCGGATCTACCGCACCGCCAGCCGCATCCTGCGTGATTCCCGAGATGCCGAGGAGATCACCCAGGACGTCCTGCTGACGGTGGTCCGGCGGATCTCCACGTTCCGCGGCGACGCCGCGTTCTCGACCTGGCTGTACCGCATCACCGCCAACGCCGCCTACGAGCGCGCGCGGGCTCGCCGCGCTCGCGCCGAGGTCTCGCTCGACTTGCGACAGCCTCTCCTCGACGCCGAGGGACGGTACCTCGAGCCCGTGTCGGACCGATCGCGCCAGCTCGACGACCCGGCGGTGGCCGTCGAGGTCAGATCCGTGCTCGCGGCCGCGATCGGCCGGCTTCCCGAGGAGTACCGTACGGTGGTCGTCCTCCGCGACGTCGAGGGCCTCACCAACGAGGACGTGGCGGCGGCGCTGCAGCTCTCCGCGGCCGCCGTCAAGTCGCGGCTCCATCGCGCCCGCCTCGTCCTGCGCAGGCGACTGGCCCATCTCCTCGCACCGGTCCGGTGATGGATCGGCTCCGAGAGGCCGCCTCCCGGGCCCGAGCAGCGCGCGTGCAGCCGCCGCCTTCCCGCCCCGGCGGGCCGAGAGCGCAGGGTCGCGCTACAACCAGTGGCTGAGCCGGCGGCGAATCCGCCCCAGCACGCCGGGCCGCCGGGCTGTCTGCGCGATGAATGCTCGCAGCTTTTCCCGCAGCTCGGGCGGCATCTCCTCGCACCGGAGATCCCGCGCGACCGACACGGTGTGCCGATAAGTGTTCACGAAGCTCAGACATCCAGGGCAATCGGCCAGGTGCGCGTCCAGCTGTCGCCGGACCTCCGGCTCGAGCTCGCCTTCGAGGTAGTCGTGGAGCAGGCCGCCGATGTCACGGCAGCGGAGCATCGTGGCTCCCAGGTCGCGTCGTCCCGCTCGGGGCCGGGTGCCGGACGGTGGCGTACTCCGCCAGTCGCTTCCGCAGGAAGAGCCGGGCTCGATGGAGCCGGCTCTTCAGCGCGGGAAGCGAGAGGTCGAGCACCTCGCAGGCCTCGGCGGCGGACAGGCCTTCGACGTCCCGGAGGACGACGACCGCACGATAGTCCGGCGGCAGCTCGTCGACGGCGCTGGCCAGCTGTCGGGCCAGCTCCTTTCGCTCCAGCGCATCGCTCGGCAGCCGCGTCCAGTCCGGCACGGCCTCCACGATCTGGCCCTCGGCGCTCATGGCCGGCCCCAGCGACGCTTCCAGCGGCAGCTCGCGGCTCCCGGAGCGCTCGCGGAGCTTCATGAGCGCCGCGTTGGTCGCGATCCGGAAGATCCAGCTCGACAGTTTCGCCTCACCACGAAAGGAATCGATGTGCCGCAGGACTTGCCAAAAGACGTCCTGGAGGACCTCCTCGGCGTCCTGGCGGCTGCCGGTCAGCCGGAGGGCGAGGCCGAACACGCGCGTCTCGTACCGGGCGACGAGCGTTTCGATCGCCCTCTCGTCGCGGGTCCTCAGCCCTGCGACGAGCGCGGGGTCGTCCCACGCGCCGGGCTGGTCGGGTGTCGTTTCGGCCCCCACGCTCTCCTCGCGCCGACGGCTTCCAGCCGTGCGAGCCCCCGCACCGCGCAACGTCCCAGCGTCCGCATCCCCTTCCCGACCAGAAGGGCCAGCGCGGTGGTGGGTCAGCAGTAGCCGAGCGGTCCGTGCGTCCGACGCGCCATCATTATCCTCCGTCCCACGCAGGCGATCCAGCCTAGCACGATCGTGTTCGCGCCCGAAGGCGGCGTCGGACCCGCGCGCGGCCGGGGACCGCGCCACCGGGTCGCGGCTAGAATCTCCCCGCCGCCGGCGTGCCCGCGGCGGGCGGCGAGGTGAGTCGCGGCGGCGCCGCTTCCCCTGTCACCGGATAGAGCACGGCCAGCACCAGCCCGTAGCCCCAGTGGCTGAGGAGTGTCCTGATGGGCACCATCGCGCTCGCCGCCAGCCCCGCCGGTCCCATGCCGAGGAGCGGGAGCATGAACAGCCAGACGCCGAAGACCGTCTGCGCGGTCATGTACGTCAGCGCGCGCACCCAGCCCGGTCCCCACAACGACGGCCCCACGCCGGCGTAGATGACGGCGAGGATGGCGCCATTGGCGTAGTGGGCCGCCACACCGGCCGCCAGCGGCATGCCCAGCTTCGCGCTCAGCAGAGCGGGGACGCTCCACCACTGGCCGCTGAGCAGGAGCCCCAGCACGTCGAAGACGAGGGTGCCGGCCAGCCCTGCCAGCACGGCTCGTGTCCAATTGATTCGCATGGTTCCTTCGAACCTCCCCGGAGATCGTCGCCCCGAGACGACGCTCTCCCGTGAATGTCAAGACCGGTGACGGCGCCTGACGGCCCGCCCCCGTGCGCCTGGAGCCCGCCGCGCCCCTCCGTCGCGCGGTCGCCCGCTCCCGGATGGATCACGAGTTCAGATGCCCGTCGGGCGCCCAGGGTTCGGGTTCGCCCCCGCGCGGATGTCGCGAACCCTCGGCGGGCCAGCCTGCATCTGAATCCCGGGCGCAGCTTTTCGTGATCCCCCGGGAGGGAGACATGGCTCGAGAGGTGGTCGTCTACACGCAACCCGGGTGAGCGGCCTGCGAGAACGAGAAAGAGTTTCTTTCTCGGAGCGGTATCGGGTTCACTGTCAAGGACATCAGCCGGGACCCGGCAGCTCGGGAGGAGCTGATCCGGATGGGCTACCGGGCGACGCCGGTGACGAAAATCGGTGACGAGGTCATCGCCGGGTTCGATCGCGGTCGACTGGAGCGGCTGCTCGGGATCGGGTCGTAGGATGCGCCCCGTCTGGTGTCCGGGCTGAGGCCAGGAGATCGTGTACCGTCCCATCCTCGGCACCGCATGGGTCGCCGCCCCGGGCCGCAGGCCGCGGTCAGCGAACGTCGCCCCCGGGCCTGGCCCACCCTGAATCGGCCCGCCGCCGGCGTTCCGCGACCCCACCACCTCGCCCGGTGGGAAGATCCATCGGGGCTGCCGGGTTCCCGGAACGGGTTGAACTGCGGTGGCGCCGGGGCCTGGCAACCGACCGAACGTGCGGGCGGGGGAGCCCTCCGCCTCTCGCTGCCGCACGTGGTGAACGGGCTGGCCATCGGCGATCTGGATGGCGATGGTCGGGGCGAGCTGGTGGCGATCAGCGACCGTCAGGTCATCGCTTACCGCTGGACCGGCCGGCAGCCCGAGCTCCTGACCACCGGGGCGCCGCTGCCGATTCTCACCACGTACCTGCACATCGACGCCGGAGACATCGATGGCAATGGCAAGGCGGAGGTCATCACCGCCGCGGTCCGCACGCGCGCCCACGGGGCGGAGGTCGACACGGACGTCCTCTCCGACGTGCTCGGCCTTCGCGACGGGCGGCTGGAGCCTCTCGCTCCCCCGCTGCCGCGTCACCTGCGGATCCTCCCGCGACCCGGCAGCCCGCCCGTGCTGCTGACCCAGGCGCTCGGCGCCGACACACCGTTTGCGGGACCGATCGAGACCATGGTGTGGCACCCGGGCGGCCCTCGACCGGGGGGGCCACTCTCGTTCGTGACCGCCGGCCTCGGCTTCTTCTACGCCTTCGCCGTCGGCGACCTGGACGGTGATGGCCGTGAGGAGCTCGCGCTGGTGGACGCCGACGGAAGGCTGCGGGTTCACGACGAGACTGGCCGGCTCCGTGCAGCGAGCGACGAGGACCTCGGATCGGGGCTTCATCGGTCTCCCGGGCCCCGGCACCGCAGCTTCGGCGCGAGCCCCGAACAGGTCACAGCCTGGCGGTCGGTGGGCCGGCGCGTTCTCATGGTGCGCGACCCGGGCGGGGGGATCGTGGCCATCACGCTGGCCAACCCCCGGCGACCCGGATGTCGGGCCGGAGGCGGCAGCGCGCCGCCCGTGGCCGGCCGCGCGGTCGGCTATGTCTGGGACCCGACCACGAAACGACCTGTCCGGTGCTGGGAGTCGGCCGACCTGGGGGGGCCGGTGCTGGATGTCGCGGCCGGGCCGCTGGAGGCCGACGGCGCGGTGCGCCTGGTGGCCCTGTCCAGCGTCGGGGAGGACCGCTTCCTGGCCATCATGGCGCCGCTTCATTAGGGAGCGACCCCCGGGCAGGTCCTGGCGGCGCGCGAGGCTGGCAGGTCGCCGGTGCGCCGCGCGGGTCGGACCTTCTGCCCGTACTCGCGAGCGCTGCAGCACCCGGCCTGACGGCCGGCGAGGCCAGCGCGCGGCGGGAATACGAGAGCCAGGGGCCGGGTTCTGGAGAGAGGATGACGGCCCATGCGGCGCCTGGGAGGCCCTTGATGCATCGCCGGCGTTTTCTTGCCACCGCTGCCACCTTGGGACTCACCCTGCTCCGCCCCTCGGATGCCGCCTCCACGCCGCCCCTCTCGCTGCCTCTCTTCGACGGTGGCGCCCTTGACCTCCCCAGTTTCCAGGACCGGGTCGCCGTCATCCGCTTCCTGGCTTCCTGGTGACCCTACTGCCGACGGGAGGCTCCCGTCTTCGAGCAGGTGGCGCGCGAGTACCGGACGAAGGCGGTCACGTTCGTCGGCGTGTTCGTCCAGGACACCGAGGCCCGGGCCCGCGAGTTCCTCCGCGCCCATCCGGTCAGCTTCCCGGTGGGCTACGACTGGGACCTCGCCATCGCTCGAGCCCTCGGCTTCCGGGGCATGCCCTACACCGTCATCCTCTCCCCGCGGGGGACCATCGCCCGCCGCATCCACGGCCCCGTGACGCGGGACGATCTGATCAGCGCCATCGAGAGTCTTCTGTGAGCCCGGAGTCGGCGTGAAGCGCTCTTCGCGCTCAACTGGCCGATCCAGGCCGTCGCCCCTGCTCCGGCCCGCCGGACATGAGGGCCTGAACGCGGCCACGTTCAGGCCGAAGAGGGTCAAGACCACCGCGGCGCCGACGGCGTCGTGTTGTAGATGCTGGGTGTCGAATCCCGGGTAAGGAGGTCCTGCGAGATGGCCGCACGGGTCCCGTACGTCGAGCGCGACCAGGCACCACCGGAAATCCAGGAGGTCTATGACCGCGTTCAGAAAGCGACGGGGCGGGTGCCGAACCTCTTCAAGCTCATGGCCCACCACGCCCGCTCGCTCCCGGCCTTCGTCCAGTGGTACCCGGCCCTTCGCGAGGGGCCGCTCGACATCCGCCTGCGCCAGCTCGCGTATGTCCGGGTCTCCCAGGTCAACGGATGCCGCTACTGAGCGACGCACAACACGGCCTTCGGTCTGAAGGCCGGCGTCCCGAAGGAGAAGTTTGACGCGCTGTCCGACTACGCGACCAGTCCGCTCTTCTCGGACCTCGAGCGCCGTGTCCTCCGGTACGCCGACGAAATGACGACGAACCTCCGGGTGGACGCGGATCTCGTCCAGGGCCTGAGGCGCGATCTGGGCACGGAGGCGCTGGTCCAGCTGACGCTGTCCATCGCCGTCGCCAACTTCACCAACCGCGTGAACGAGGCACTGGGCACCGAGCTGGAGTAGGGGCCGCGGCCCGGCCGGCGGCCTGGCCCGGTCGGGTGTCACGGGCGAGGGACGACGCGGTCCCTCACCCGGATCTCGGCTCCCGGCCTCACTTCCCGGATCTCGGCGATGGCGAACTTCTCCCGCAGCTCGAGAATCTCGGCGGTCCCGACCTCTTCGTCGAGCTCGCCGAGGTATACCCCCGTTACCGGGTGGACGATCGGGATCTTCTCCCGCCTGATCTGCACGATGTCGCCCCGCTTGAGCCCCTGCCGCGCGGTGAGGTCGATCACGAGCCGCCTGGCGTCGATGTGGACGACATAGCCCCGGGGAGGGACGCCGGGCATGTCGGGTTCAGAGGTGGTGGGCGTCGCCGGTGCCCGCGCGGTGGTCGAGCCGGCGGCCACGCCCGCGCGCGCGTCCGGGGCCCGGGCTTCCGCTCTGGTCGCCGCCGGACGCGCCGCGTACGGCCCTCCCTGCAACGGGCTGATGGTCCCGTTGCCGGGCGGGGGCGCGTACCGGGGAACCACGTGCGGTGGGGCGATGACCGCCTTCTTGCCCATCAAGACCGTGGTGAGGGTGGTCGGAACCTCGTCCTCCCGGACCCACACGTACTCAGGCTCGCTGCCCTGCGCGCTGTAGCGGATATTGCTGACCAGCACCCAGCGCGACCCGGGATCGTCCTGGCCACGCGAGCCGCCCACCGAGCACCCGGCGACGGCCACCAGCGCGGCAAGCACCCACAGGCGGCGCAGGCAAGGCATGACACCGAGGATCGTACCAGACCGGCCCGCGGACCGGGTCTGGGTGCCCGATCCGCGGCCCGGCTCGCCGGGCCGAGCTAGAAGAAGTACCAGAAGGCGACGCGGTAGATGTTGTGCGACCCCTCGCTGGCCCGGAACGCCTCCACCCACTGCCGCTCGTACTCCACGCCCCACTGGAAGCGCTGCCAGAACTTGTGGAGCAGGTTGACGTGGAAGGACTGCTGGGTCTCTTGCCGGAGCGCCGCCTCCGTGCCGCGACCGAAGCCCGAGACCCCGCTGTCGTCGGCCTCCCGGATGCCGTAGACGGCGTTGACCGTGGCGCTGGGCGTCAGCTTGTAGGACAGGCCCGCGTAGCCCCCGATGCTCCGGATGGGGGCCACATCGTCGCCGACGAAGACGGCGTCCGGAAAGTCGCCGTTCGCCTCGCGGTTGACCCCGTCCATGCGATCGCCGTGGAGGTGTATCGTCAGCGGCCCGACGGGGATGTTGATGCTGGCCTGGACCCCCCACACGGACGCGGACTCGCGGTCGCCGCCGGGGGCGATCCCCTTGGCCTGGGACCAGATCGCGCCGATCTCGGCGTTTGCCAGGTCGCTCAGCCACTGCACCTTGCCCACGAAGGCCGGGACATTTTGCCCTTCCTGGCGGGCGGCGCTGATGCCGGCCGCCGTCGGCGATGACACATCGGTGGTCGTGAAGTTGACCGACTGGGCCTGGACGGCGGCGATCAGGTTGAGCGTGCTCTTCCCGAAGGGGACGCCGACGGTCACACGCCCCTGGGGCTGACGGGAAAACAGCTGCCCCGAGGGGCCGTTAAAGTCGATGGTGTCCGGCGGTGCGATGTCGCTGTTCATGAAGGTCGACCAGTACTGACCGACCAGCAGGGTCAGGGTCGTCCCGCCCAGGGGCATCTCCCCCTGCGCATAGACGTGGCGGATGCGCGGCTGGTGGCTGCTGGAGACGAGCGAGTTGGACTCGTCATCGTTGCCGCCGAACAGGTCGAACTGGAAGAAGCCCTTGAGCTTGACCTGGCCGATCTCATCGGTGGCCGTGATGTGGAACCGGCTCTGCCGCGTCTCCAGCAGGAACTGGTCGTTCTCCGCCCGCGCCGGGTCGCGCCCCGGCCCCTCATCGAAGACGACGCTGCCGGGATCGGGGTGGACCCGGAACTTGCCGGCGGTGTTCAACTGGTCCTGGTACGCCGCATCGAGCTTGACGTAGCCGCCGATGGACACCTTGAGCTCCGCAGCCACCGGCGCCACGCCTGCCAGGAGTACCGCCGAGACCGCTACTGCCCCCGCAGCGACCCGTGCTCGCATGGCTCTCGCTCCTCCTCTCCTCTCCAGTCACCTGTCGCGTGGCTGGTAGAACTCGTACGACGCCACCTCCACGAGGACGCGCTCCACCGGCTGGCGCACCTGGACGCGCATCGAGAACGGCCGGACCGCTTTCTTGTCGAACGGCCCGCGCAGCACGACCCGATCGGTCCCTGGCTGGCCGGTCGGACCGGAGGCGGCCATCCGGAGGATGACCTCGCGGAACATCGGGCCGTTCCGGTTCTCGACGACGCCATGGACCTCCGTCACTCCGCCCCGGGTCGCGGTGTTCCAGCGCAGCGTGAAGAAGTGATGGCGCGCGACGTTCGCGAACACGGTCTGGTCCGCGGGCTCCGCCCGCGGGGACGGCGCGCGGGCCTCCGATGTCTCATCGCTCGCAGCCGGCGACGGCACCTCATCCTGCCCGGCACGGGACAGGGCCTGGCCCACGATGCCCCCCTCCTCCGCGATCCGCGCCAGCCGGGCGCAACCGAGGACGCCGAGCGTCACGAAGAACATGACCGGCCAGCCGTGTCGGTATCCGAGTCGCATGCGCGTTGCCGGGTCACGCGCTCAACACGAGAGGGGGGCGAATCATTCCTGGAGTCATCGCCGGAGTCGCGCCCGGGCCTCGCTGCGCTGAGGCCGGACGTGAGGGCCTCCCGGCACTCGGGTCAGCCCCCCTGCTCCGGCGGCGTTCTGTCGTCGCGCTTGTCCGCACCTCCATCAGTCCAGAGGGGCCGGAAGAGGGCCCGGTCGACCTTCTGCACGACCTCGATGTCGACCACACGGCCCTCTCTCACCTTGACGGCCAGCCGGCCGAATCTCCACGCCTTCAGGCGCGCGAGCAGCCGCAGCAAAAGCCTGCCCTCGCCCGGCGTGATGCCACCGGGAAGGCCGATGGTCGAATCCCAGCCCCTCCCTCCCAGGTCCCGAATCTTCTTCAACCGCGATCCCAGGCCGAATATTTCGCCCGGACTCGCTCAGCCCTACGGGGACTGGAGCGAGTTCAGCGGGGGCGGACCCGGCGGGCGGTCCCGCACCACTAGCTGGAAGGGCAGGGCTTGCTCGCGGGCGGCCGGCGCGGTGGCGTTCTCCGTCCCGGCCGTCCCCGACGCGGTCCCGCTCGCGGCCCTCACCGCGCAGGGGTTCTTGGCCGCGCAGGGATTCTTGGCAGCGCAGGGGTTCGCCTTCTGGGCGAGGGCACTGGGCGCCATCGCCAGGCCGAGCAACCCGGCCAGCACCATGGCCGTCGTGATTCGTCGCGTCATGCTCTTCACCTCCTTTCCGTGCTGTTCCTTCAGCCAGGTAACCGCCGGACACCACCCCGCATTCCCGCCAGGGGGAGCGCCGTCGAACCCTGGAGCCGCCAGAAATCTCTTGCGAGCCTTCGAAGCCTGGGATAGAGTCACCGCCCGTAGGAAGCGGCTGACTCGACCGCGAGAGGCCGCCGGAGGTCCCCGACAGGGCCGCCGGCGGCCTTTTTGCGTTCGGCCGGCCGCACCGCACGTCGGCGGGGATCCGCCGCGTGGGGCGTGACGTCCGTCGGCCCCGGGAGGACGGAGGCGACTGATGCGATACGGCCGTTACGGGGGTCGAGAGT
>FWPU01009933.1_pt1 | contig 14601 bp, 13 predicted proteins | sample 2228361 | NCBI WGS metagenome assembly FWPU01 (sample SAMEA103939777, study PRJEB20133) | metagenome
GTCGTCAAACACCTGACTAATCGCACCCGTTCTCGTAAATCCCGTTTGCGAAAACAGCAAGGTAAATCAACCAAAACTTGACATTGTCAAACTACTCAGCCACTTTCGAAAACGTCCCAAATACAGACCCTAAAGGTCTTTTCCGCACATCGAAAGGTTGAATTTACAGGAAGGTCAGGCTTGAAACACATTTTCGATTGTACAGGAGACCTTTAGGGTCTTGGCCTGAGCAGTTACCACAAAGAAAGAATATGATACACTATTCCTATGAACAAGGAATACCGTTTTGGCTATGTGAGTATTATAGGCCGGCCAAACACAGGCAAATCCACGCTGCTCAATGCCTTGCTCGGTCAAAAGATAGCGGCAGTCTCGCCAAAGCCACAGACCACGCGCCGCCGTCAATTGGGCATTCTCACGACCGATGGATTTCAAATGGTTTTCGTAGACACGCCCGGCCTGCACAATCCGCGCCACAAACTGGGCGAATTTCTCAATCAGGAGGCTCAGGAAGCATTGGAAGGGGTGGATGTTGTCCTGTTTCTGGTAGATGCGTCGGTGGAGCCGACCGACGAAGACAAGTGGATAGCGCCTCGCCTGGGACGCCTCTCGCATCGGACTCCCCTCCTGCTGGGCTGCAACAAAATTGACCTGCTCCCGGCCGCAGCCTTGAATGCCCGCCTCGAAGCGTATCGGGCCCTTGTCCCGCCTGGCACGCGGGTCATTCCTCTCTCGGCTACGAGCGGCGTCGGGTTGGAGGCTTTGCAAGCGGCGCTTTTGGAGCATATTCCGCCAGGCAAGCCGCAATATGAGGCCGAGCAAATCACCGACCTGTACGAGCGTGACATTGCCGCCGAACTCATCCGCGAAGCCTGCCTCTCGAACTTGCGCGATGAGGTGCCGCATGGTGTGGCAGTGCGCATAGATGAATTCCTCGAACGCGGCGATGAAGGAGCATATATCGCCGCCACTGTTTTCGTGGAGCGCGAATCGCAAAAAGGCATTCTTATCGGCCGCGGCGGTGAGATGTTGAAACGCATCGGCAGTGCAGCGCGCACGCAAATCGAAGAGATGTCTGGGCGCAAGGTCTACCTGGATGTACGGGTGAAAGTGTCGAGGGAATGGCGCAAGGACGAAAAAGCCCTGAAACGTTTTGGATATACGCTCAAGAAAAAGAGGTGACGATGTTCCTTCTCCTTTTGGCTGCGGTGGCGTTTGCCGGTCTGGAAGCGCTGGCCTTATGGAAGGGCTGGCAAAAGTTGGAGTGGCTTGCCAAGCCGGCGGTGATGGTATGCCTGTTTGCCTGGCTGATGCTGGCCACCGGCCTGCAGGGCGCTTCGTTCTGGTTTGGACTGGGCGTCCTGTTTTCTTTGGCCGGGGATGTGGCATTGATGTTAGCAGATCGTTTCTTCCTTGCAGGACTAACAGCCTTCCTGTTGGCGCAAATGGCTTACCTGGTTGGTTTCAACACGCCCCTGCCACAGGTTTCGACGGTCTGGGGCGTGGGTATGGCCGTGGTACTGGGCCTGAGCGCAGCGCGGGTGATGCGCCCCATCGTGGCCGGCGTGCGTGCCAGGGGGCAGGCGCGGCTGGTCGTACCGGTCGTCCTGTATAGCATCCTCGTCACGCTGATGCTACTCTCGGCCCTGCTCACGCTCTTCCGCCCCGAATGGAAATCGAGCGCCGCCTCGCTGGTCAGTTGGGGAGCGTTCCTGTTCTACTTGTCCGATATCGTCCTGGCCTGGAATCGCTTCGTCGCTCCTATTCGGCGCGGCCGGCTCATCAACATCCTGCTGTATCACCTGGGACAAATCGCCATTGTGTGGGGCGTCATCTTGCAGTTTGGCGACTAGACCATGTTTACCGTCGTTCGTTCATCACCTCATGCCGGCCTCTGCACTCGAAGGAGACCTATGCCAACCAACAAAAAACGTGTCAAGCGCCCTATAGCCATCTCCATTATCGCCTGGGCTATCGTGGTTCTTTTTGTGGTGCGCTTATACCAGGTATTCGAGCCGCTGGTGCGCACCGGCGTCTTCGAGTATGGCATCCGTGATCCATTGATAGACGGCCTGCGCCTCACAGCATTAGGGCGCGCGGCGCTGACCAGCGTGGCCTATGCGCTGCTCTCGCTGGCCGGGCTGGTGGTGTTGGCGAGCTTCCTGCGCATGCGCAAGTGGGCCTGGATGGTGTTGATGGTCTGGACGGGCATCTCGCTCACGACCACGTTGATTGACTACTTCTACCGCCAGCCGAACTATGTGGTGATGGCTTCTGACGTCATCATTGCCTTTGCTCTCAATCAATCGGACGTGCAACGCATCTTTGGAATCAGGACGGATCAAGGTGAAACCCTCGACTGACTTGCCCGCCTCGGCCTCGGACCTCGACCTGCTCCGGCATTTCGAGCCGGTGCTGCGCTTCACGCGCGGCGAGGCTTTCTTCCCCACCGATGTCGAGCGATATATTCAGGAATCCAGCCTGTGGGCGCATACCCCCGATGGACGCGACGAACTACTCGTCCCTCAGGGCGAGTTGACCGTCGAAACGTTGATCCAGCCGCGCCTGGCCCGTTTTGGCACCGTCCACTATCTGCGGTTCATCGAGGCCCTCAGCCTGAGCGAGGCTGCCCACGCGCTAACCGACCAGGCGCGCCTGCGGCGCAAACTCAAAAATCATTTTCATGCAGGGCTGGGGCGTCTGGCGCGCGGCGGTTTCCTGCCGCGCGTGGTGGATGCGCTCTTCACTTTCTCCTTCTTCCTGCGCGGGCGCGTGCCGGCCGCCATTGCAGCCGCCGCCGAATTGGCTTACTTCCGCTTGCGCCGCCGCTCGGACAAATATATCTACTATGGGCGCGTTCTGCGGCAGGATGGTTGGATCATCCTGCAATACTGGTTCTTTTATTGCTACAACAACTGGCGTTCTGGCTTCAACGGCGTCAACGACCACGAAGCGGATTGGGAACTGGTCACGGTGTATGCCTATGAGCAGAACGGCGTCATCCTGCCCGAATGGGCGGCTTATGCCTCGCACGATTTTCAAGGCAATGACCTGCGCCGCCGCTGGGACGATGACGAACAACTCGATTTGGTGGATGGGCATCCGGTGGTATACGTGGGCGCCGGCTCCCATGCTTCTTACTTTCAGCCTGGAGAATACCAGGCCGAGGTCAATCTGTCGCTGCCAACCTGGGCGCGCAACGCTCGCAAGGTCTGGAATCGTTTTTGGACCGAGACGCTTGGCCAGCAGCCGCTCGATCCCTTTCGCATCCCCTTCGTGGATTATGCGCGCGGCGATGGTTTGAGCATCGGCCCTGGCCAGGCCGAGGTCTGGACGCCGGTACTGATTGACGAATCCATGCCCTGGGTGAGCCAATATCGCGGCCTGTGGGGGCTATATGCCCGCGACCCGATTTCAGGAGAAAACGCTCCCGCCGGCCCGATGTACAACCGCGACGGCTCGCCGCGCAGCGCATGGTACGATCCATTGGGCTTTGCCGGCCTGGATAAGGTCCCGCCGCCTCCAGCCGCCTTGAGGCTGCTCACCTTGAACTGCGAGCGCATTGCCGACCGCCAAAAAGAACTGGAAACGCAAATCCCAAAGAAAACGCTCGAACTACAGTCCCTGGGAATGCGCCTGAAAGGGATGGAAGGCAATCCCCATCTGGTGCGCCAATATGCCGCGCTGGAAAAGCGCATCCAGTCTCTAGCCAGCGAAGTACAACACCTGCGGCGTGAACATTTCGAGAATGCTGCCGTGTTGCAAGGACTAACACAGCAATTGGAACGACTGCGGTTGGGGCTAAAAGACGATGCACACGCCCATCTGCATCGCATGGCCATGCCGGTCGAAACAACGCAGGTGCGCTTCGACCGCGCCGCAGAAACCTGGGCCGCCATCAGCCTGAGCCTGCTGCTGTATGGCGTCGTGGCGCTGGTCTTTGTCGCGCCGCAACATCTGTGGGCTGGCTTGGCCGCCATCAGCATCTTGTTCGTGGTCATCGAATCTGTCTTACGCGGCGCTTTCGTACAAACTGTTTCGGTCATTACCACCCTGTTAGCCTTGCTGGCCACGCTCATCCTGTTCCTGCATTTTTGGCGTTGGATCTTGCTTGCCCTGCTGTTGGGCGTGGCAACATTCCTGATGCTTCAACGCCTGCATGAATTAGCAGGGTGATAGAAAAATGTGGCGACCTGCGTTACGCTGTCATGGCAGGCCATTACAAATAACCAGACTATAAAGGTAGGAATTGCAGTTACTAATCAGTGACTTCTGTCATTTGACAGTCAAAAGTCAATGTGATAAAAAAAATTCGTGAAAACTTACACGATATGCCTGATTGGGCTGCACACTCGACAAACCGTAGTGATTGGGGGCGGCAGTGTAGCGGTCCGAAAAGTTGAAGGCCTGTTGGCTGCGGAGGCAAAAGTGCGCGTCATCAGTCCGGCCTGCGACCCGGCGATGCAATCTTTGGCCGAAACAGGTGCAATCGAGTTCCTCCAGCGGCCCTATCGCTATGGCGACCTGGCTGGCGCGTTTGTGGTAATTGCTGCCACCGACGAGCCAGAGGTGAACCAGGCCGTATGGCGTGAGGCTGGTGAGCGCGGCTGCCTGGTCAATGTGGTAGATGACCCCCAACACAGTAGTTTCATTCTGCCGGCCATTGTGCAGCGCGGGGAAATGAGCGTGGCCATCTCGACCGGCGGCGGCAGCCCGGCTCTGGCGCGCCGGATGCGGGAACGGCTGGAGGCTTTGATCGAACCGGAATACGGCACCTTGACGGAGGTGCTTGGCGCGCTGCGCCCCGAGATCCTCACCCATTTTCCCGCCGGTCAGGCACGTTTGCAGGCAGCATTACGTATCGTCGATTCGAATATTCTCGAAGTCATTCGAAAACATGGGAAGGATGCGGCTTTCACCTATGCGCGAGAACTACTCTATAAGCAATGCTGACTCTTTGGGAATTGTTTACCTGATTGGCGCAGGCCCCGGCGACCCAGGGCTTTTGACGGTGCGCGGTTTGGAATATCTGCGTCGGGCAGATGTAGTCGTGCATGATCGCCTGGCCAATCGCCAGCTGTTGGAATATGCTCCTCAGGCAGAGTTGATCGATGTTGGCAAGCAGTCTGATCATCATCCTATTCCCCAGTCTCGCATCAACGCTATCCTGGTGGAAAAGGCGCGCCAGGGGAACATCGTAGCGCGCTTGAAGGGCGGCGATCCCTTCGTGTTCGGGCGCGGAGGGGAGGAAGCGCAGGCCTTGACCGAAGCGGGCATCCCCTTCGAGGTCGTACCGGGCGTCACCAGCGCAGTGGCCGTGCCGGCCTATGCGGGCATCCCGGTCACCCAGCGAGACATGGCGTGCAGCGTAGCATTCATCACGGGACATTGCGCCGGCTCCAAGCCGCTGAACTTGAACTGGAAGGCGCTGGCGCAGGGCGTTGACACGCTGGTGTTCTTGATGGGCGTTCATAGCCTGCCTATCATTATCACTTCCCTTGTAGAAGCGGGGCGTTCTCCGGATACGCCGGTGGCGCTCATCGAGAAAGGAACACTGCCAGAGCAAAAGGTCGTTACCGGAACACTGGCAAACATCCTGGAAAAGGCCGCGGAGGTCGAACCTCCGGCCATCATTATCGTTGGAGAAGTGGTTAGTTTGCATTCTACGCTCGATTGGTTCAGACCCGAGGCGGCTGTGTCGCTGCCGGATCTGATGCGTGTGTGAGGAAGAGCAGATGACGCGCGCGCTGGTGACTGGCGGAACTGGCTTCGTTGGCTCGAATGTAGCCCTGCGCCTGGTGGAACGTCACTGGCAGGTGCGTATCCTGGCGCGGCCGGGGGCTTCGCGCGAGTTGCTGGAAGGCGGGCCGTTCGAGTTCGTCACCGGCGATGTCCTCGCGCCCGAAACCTTGCCGCCCGCCATGCAGGGAATAGATGTCGTTTTCCATACGGCGGGGGTGGTGGATTATTGGAATCAAGGCGTGGAACGCATGTACCAGGTCAACGTCGAGGGAACGCGCAATGTCATGGAAGCAGCCCTGAAGGCCAGAATCGAGCGCGTGGTACATGTCAGTTCGACGGCGGCGATGGGAATCCATCCCGACGTGCTGGTAGATGAAAGTTTCACGTTCAACGTCAAACCCGAACGGTTCGTTTATGGTCACAGCAAGTATCTGGCAGAGCAGATTGTCTTCGAGTACATCCAGAAGGGCTTGCCGGTAGTGATTGTGAATCCTACCACGGTCATAGGTCCGCGTGACGTGCGCAAGGTGTCCAGCGGCATGGTGGTCGAAGTGGCCAAGCACTGCGTGCCGCCGCTCATACCGCCAGGAGGAATCAACGTCGTGCCAATCTGCGACGCGGCGCAAGGCACCATCGAGGCAGCCATCAAGGGGCAGGTGGGGGAACGCTATATCCTGGGCGGCGAGAATATGACTCATTTGCAACTGTACCAGACGATTGCAGATGTGGTAGGCTGCGGGATGAAGTTGAAGGCCATGCCGCGCTGGCAAGTCTCCTTCGTGGCTGGTCTGACCGACATGTTACAGCCTCAAACCAGCGGCCCTGTGCCGTTGACCGGGGACCGTTTGCGGCTGGAATCCCAATTCTTTTACTATGAAACGACCAAGGCGCGTTCCACATTCGACATGCCGCAAACGCCTTTACGGATTACAATTGGACGTACCTATGAATGGTATGAAGCCATGGGCGAATTCGAGGGCGTGTATGAGGCTCTCGAAGAGGACGGGATTTGTAAGTATTGTAAGCGCGCCCGCTATTGTGCCTGGCCGCCGCCTTCGGCGGTGACGAGTGCAAAATGAAGGCAACCAATATGAAACTGTTCGAAACACTGCGTATGAAATGGGATGTCTTTTTTCGGCAGGGTATCGAGCGCATTCTGGCGCGCAAATGGTTCGACGTTGGCCTGCGAAGCAAGATGTCGGTCATGGTCACGGTGGGACTGGTGGGTTTGATTTTGATTTTTGCTTTCATTGCCATTTCCACAGTGCGCCAGACGACCCAACAGCAATTGAATGAGTACGTCTTACGCGCCCGAATGTTGGCCGAGAATTTGGATACTAATTTGAGCCATGTGGCCGGCATGTTGACCATCCTGGCCTCGAAAATCGATCTGGACGATCCGCAAGCCGATTTGCAGACCTTGGAAGCCGTTTTGCAAGAAGATTTTCCCCCTGTGCGAGGCATTTACTTGTTCGATGCCCAAGCCCATCTCCTGGCCAGGACCACAGGCAGTCCAGACATCGATTGGGAAAAGACGCCTGCAATACAGGAGGTTGCCGACGGAACGCTACGCCGTATCTCGGTTGAAGGAGTACCACGCCCATATGTACTTGTGGCCGTTCCTGTTGACCAACAATTTGGTCCGGCACAGGGAGGCTGCCTGGCTGCGCTGGTAGACCTATCCAACCCCAATTTGTTCATTTCGAGTGGCCTTTCGTCTCTCCAATACACGGGGACGCTCCAGGTTTTGGATGGCAATGGACAAGTGTTGGTGAGTACACAGCCTGAGCGTACCCTTTCCGCTGAAGCCATAGCCAGGATCACCCAGCAATTATCTACCGATGGACAACCGCTGATCGAAGCCTGCATGGGTTGTACGAGTAATGAGATGGCAGAGACAGGCACGATCATTGCCTTTGCCCCACTATCCCAAATGCCATGGGGAGTTGTCCTGTGGCATGATTCACAAGAACTGCTTGCCCCTGTGCGCCAATTAGCCTTCCAAACAGCGGTCTTTGGTTTTTTGACTATTTTGGGGGCTCTGGTGTTGGTCTTCATCACTACGCGCAGCGTCATCATCCCTGTTCAAACTTTGACCCAAGCCACCAGGCGCATCAGCGATGCTTTGTGCGATCCCTCTAACCTGGAATTGGTGGAATGCACGCTGGCAAATACGCTGGCAAAACAATCCATTCAACGCCGGGATGAGATTGGCGTCTTGGCAAATGGTTTCACGACCATGTGCAATCGCCTGCAGCAGGCCATGAAGGAAATCCAGGCCTGGAATCGGGAGTTGGATGCCCGCGTCAAAGCGCGCACCCAACAATTGGCTATCTTGAATGCAGTCGCCTTGACGGTCAATCAATCCTTGAATCTGGAAGACATCTTGAATCGCGCCTTAGATGAAGTTTTGCGTCTGAGCGGCATTGATATAGCCGTGATTTTCCTGCAAGATAGTGCACGTGGACATCTCAAATTGATGGCATATCGCGGCCTATCCGAGAAAGCGGCGAAACTTGCTAACCAGGTTGGCCTGCTGGATGGTTCTTGCGGCGGCGTCATGGAACTGGGCCGGGCTGTGGTCGTGCCTGATCTGTCTCATTATCGTGGACGTGGAGCGCGCTCCTTACAGCAGGAAAAGGTGGCCTCGATTATGCACGTGCCGCTGATGACCAAAGGCTGGGCGCTGGGGAGCATGTGTGTGGGCACCCATCAGCCGAGCGAGTTTCGGGAAGAGGAACAAAATTTGCTCATGGCGATCGGCAACCAGATTGCCATTGCCGTCGAAAATGCTCGCTTGTATGGCGAGGTACAGCAAAAGGAACGTATCCGCAGAAAATTGTTCAAGAAATCTTTGGCAGCCCAGGAAGAGGAGCGTAAGCGTATTGCGCGTGAGTTGCACGATGAAGTCAGTCAATCGTTGACCGCCTTGCTCTATGAGGCCGAAGATCAATTGGAAATGGACTGCCCCCCAGCCATCAAGAATCGGCTGCACAGCATCTGCGACTTGACCCGTCACACCCTGGATAGTGTGCATAAACTCATGTTCGATTTGCGTCCCTCTATGCTCGACCAACTGGGCTTGATTCCGGCGGTGCGCTGGATGGCTAAGACCCGCCTGGAGCCAAAAGGGATTCGCGTCAACGTCGTGACCCCCTCTGATTTGGACGATTTCGGCAGTGAAGCCTATCAGCGATGGTCGCCAGAAGTAGAGACCACCCTCTACCGTGTGCTGCAAGAAGCCATCAACAATATTGCCCGTCATGCAGCCGCTCGCAATGTGGAAATCCAATTGAGCATCCTGGAAGAAGAGGATGACATTGCCCTGGTGAGCATCACCGATGACGGCATCGGTTTCGACCTGACCGAACTAAGCATCGAAACGCTCAAGGACCTGCAGACCTCTGATAATACACGCGGGCTGGGTTTGCTGGGAATGCAAGAGCGCATCGAGTTGTTAGGTGGAAATTTGGAAATTCACTCGGCGCCCGGCAGTGGGACGCAAATCTATATCCAGGTGCCTTTGAACGTGCGCGAAAGGAGCCTGGCCTTATGATCAAAGTGTTGGTCGTGGACGATCATGCCATCTTGCGCGATGGTATTCGCTCGTTATTGGAAAGCCAGCAAGATATCCTGGTGGTAGGTGAGGCTGCCGACGGCGCCGAAGCCATCGAGCAGACCGGCAAGTTGTTTCCCGACATCGTCTTGATGGACATTTCGATGCCCAACATGAACGGTCTGGAAGCAACTCGCCTGATAAAAGAAAAATTTCCACAAGTCAAAGTCCTCATCCTGACTCAACATGACAACCGTGAATACATTTCACCTGCCCTGCAGGCCGGCGCCTCGGGGTATGTGCTGAAACGCTCTGGCCGGCGTGAATTGCTGAATGCAGTCAGGCAGGTTCACGAGCAAGGCGCCTTCCTGGCTAACAAAGTGGCCCAGGAGGTGTTACAGAAATATTCACAAGCCGATTCATCGGAAGAGCAATATGCTCTGACCACGCGAGAGCGCAAAGTGCTGCAACTTTTAGTGAGCGGAAAAAGCAACAAGGAGATTGCTCTCTTGCTGGGCATCAGCCCCAAAACGGTCTCTGTGCATCGCACCAACATCATGAACAAATTGGGCGTGCAAAACACAGTGGAATTGATCCGTTTTGCTGCCCAAAATCCCGCCTTTAGCCTGCCCCTTGCAGAATGAAATCTGCAAGGGGCAACACACCCCCCAACATCCAGGAGAATCTCATGACCGAAGTGCAACTCAATTTTGTGAAGATCCCAGCCTCAGAGTTTACGATGGGCAGTGACCGTTCCAAAGACATCGAGGCGCATGACGATGAGTTACCTGCCCACGTCTTACATGTGAGCGATTACTACATCATGAAGTACCCGGTTACGAATGCACAATACTATCAGTTCATCCAAGCAACCGGGCATCGCGCTCCCCTGTTTTGGGAGGAGGGCGTCTATCCGGCCGACAAAGCCAATCACCCCGTCGTTGGCGTGACGCGGCAGGATGCGCTGGCGTTTTGCGTTTGGGCAGGTCAGATAACTGGGTTGCCAATTCGTCTGCCGACCGAACCTGAGTGGGAAAAGGCTGCGCGCGGACCGGACATGCGCTTGTTCCCGTGGGGGAACGAATGGAAACCGGATGTATGCAATACCCGCGAAGAAAAAATAAATGGCACTACCCCGGTGGACCACTTTTCTCCCCAAGGCGACAGCCCTTATGGTATCGCCGATATGGGCGGCAACGTGCAAGAGTGGTGCTCTTCGCTGTTTGCTCTCTATCCCTATGATCCGTCCGATGGCCGCGAAGAATACGTCTATAAGTTGGAAGACAGCAGTGTACTGCCAAAATTTTGGGCCACCGGTACGACTTCCTTGATCGAGTCGGCTGAAGCCTCGATCGGCAAGGCGGTCCTGCGCGGAGGCTCATGGCGAGAGTCGAAATTCCAGGCGCGCTGCGCCTACCGTGGCTGGGCTGCTCCCCTGCATCGCAGCGAAGATACCGGCTTCCGTTGTTGTTACGAACCGCCGGCGTAGAGCCAGGCAAGCACATTGACCAACCCCCACAGCAGCAACGCCAGGATAGCACTAATCAATCCGACTGCTTGCATGAAGCCCAAAATCAGCACCAGGCGGCGTTGGTCGGGGCGCAGTTTCAGGTAAAAGTGGTCCAAGACCCACCTGAGCAGGCGGCCCCGACCGCCCTTTAACTCGCTATAACGTTTGATGTTTGCCAGCCATTCGTGAATCGCCTGCCGCAGGGTAGGCAAAAAATCTTCGCCGCCGACCATCTCGTCACAAAATTCTTCCTCGTACCTGAGCCGCGTGCCAAGGGGGATGCGCTCACATTGCCATGTAACGATAATCGGGCAATCGGACATCGAAGAATAGCGAAATAGAAGCGGCGGTTCATAAGCCGTCACGCAGTATTCCTGTACAAGCGAGGCAGATTCTGGCCTGCCTGGACGAATGTTGCTCTTTGTCTCTTCTACCGGCACATTTCTTTGCTTGAAATCGGGCTGATTCAATTTGATGAACAACACCTGAGCGAATCCCCCCCAGACATCACGACCGACAATTTTGTGCGGTTGCAGCGGGACGAACCCCGCCCCGCTCGTCAAACGGACCCGATACCTGCTCCCGGTACGAGGAAAGTCGGGCGACACCTCCAGCAGTTCGCTGCTCCCCCACAGCGGGCTGAGTTGCATCCGCCGCGCGTTGTTCGTGATGACAGCGAATACCTGCTCGCATGGTGCTTCGATGTCTATCAAATCGGTCACTTTCTGCATAATTCAATTTTACCCCTTCCTGGATTCGCGCGAGGTACTCTACGTAACTACCTACTCTGGGTAATTTCTGATGGCAACCTATGACTTTTGGTCAGCGACAGGTCGAAGACTTGTCTGGCGCATTGTGGGGCAAATCTCTGATTTGCCGATTTCCGCAAGTCAGAGATTTGCCCCACAGGTAGGCAGTTACTACTCTACAGTATTCCAGCAGAATCTATCCTGGACATTCGCAACCGCGAAGATTTTGTGAGGCGAAATTTATTTCGCTTTTGGTTACGTCGCCGCAGGGGATAAATTCCGCCTTACGTAGATTGACGTAAAGAGACGCGCCCCTCTTGCGGCGGCAGGACACGCATAACCGCCTTCCTCAGCGCCTCCTGCACTTCGGTCCACGATTTGCCGGCATCGAGGATGACCCACCTGCCCGGCTCTTGCCGGACCATTTCCAGATAACCTTGTCGCACCCTCTGATGAAAATCTACTGTATAAGCGTCCAGGCGGTTCCACTCGTGCGCTTTTTGCTTGCGCTGGATGCCAATTTGCACATCCACATCTAGGAGAATGGTCAGGTCTGGGGTCAGGCCGCCGGTGGCGTAGGCGATCAGGGCGCGTACCTGCCCAATGTCCTGTTGGTGCCCGTAGCCTTGATAGGCAATGGTCGAATCGGCATAGCGGTCTGAGAGGACAATCTCGCCTGCCTCCAGGCGCGGACGGACGACCTGCTCCACGAACTGCGCGCGCGCAGCCTGGAAGAGCAGCGTCTCGGTGCGCGGGTGCATCTCGGAGTTCTTCAAATTGTGCAAAATTTCGCGGATTTGCTCGCCAATGGAGGTGCCGCCTGGCTCGCGGGTAGGAAAGACAGAATAGCCCTTCTCGCGCAGGTATTCAACCAGGGGGGGGGTGTGGCTGGTCTTGCCAGAGCCTTCGGGGCCTTCGAGGGTGATGAACATGCGAATCAGTGTTCAGTGTTCAGTAATCAGTGTTCAGTGTTCAGTAATCAGTGAGTGAACGCTAGACTGATCACTGATAACTGATGACTGATGACTGATGACCGGTTATTCTCTAAAAATCCTAACATGCCTCCTGGGTTCCTTGCCATACGAGTGACTGACCAATTCTGCCTGGCGCGCCATTTCGTGTTGCAAGCGGCGCACGAGCGAGGGACCGGGGGGCAGATCCACCCAGCGTTCGCCGTTCAGTACGGCCTGGATGGCTTGCTGAGTTTGCTGGCGCACATAGTCCATTTCGCTCGACGAGGCTTGCACGCTGGGCAGGTTGAACAGATCGCTCAGGAATTGCTCGATTTGGTTTACCGTGTTGGCACGCAGGACGTAGATGGGCATGCCGCGCGCTTCGGCCTCTACGACGGTGTGCTGACGGTTGCGGTAATACGAGCGCAGTGTTACCAGGGCGTCGGCTTCTTCCACGTCGCGCATGACGATGGCCGGCACGCCTAGCCGTTTGGCGGCTTGCATCAGGCGGTTGCGGGCCACCCCGTAGGGATAGATGCGAATGGTCTGGAGCGGCGCGCGTGGCTCGGAGGGGGCAACGGATTCCGCCGCAGCAGGGAGGGAAGGTTCGGAGACGGGGGCAGGCCGAGGCGTGGTCCGAAGCGGTCCTTTTCCGTTCGTCTCGATGCGGCGAGGGGGCGCTGTCGCGGCTTTTTCGATTTTGATCTGCCCGTCCACATCCCGCATTCGGATTTCGGGAGGCAGCGGGAAGCCGCGCAGGAGGGCATCCACCGAGGCCATGATGTCGGGATGGATGGCGAAGCGGTCGCGGTTTTGGATTTCGATGAGGACGTCGAAGGTGGGGGGCGCGCGTCGCTCCAGGACGGTTTTCTGCGTGCCGCGCCGACGGGCTTCCTCGTCCGACAGGGTGACGGCCTCGATGCCGCCAACCAGGTCGCTGAGGGTGGGATTGAGGAGCAGGTTGTCGAGGGTGTTGCCGTGCGCCGTGCCAATGAGTTGAACGCCGCGTTCGGCGATGGTGCGGGCGGCCAGGGCTTCGAGTTCGCGTCCGATTTCGTCGATGACGATGACTTCGGGGTTGTGGTTCTCGACCGCCTCGATCATGACTTCGTGCTGGAGCATCGGCTCGCGGACTTGCATGCGGCGCGCCTTGCCAACAGCCGGATGCGGGACGTCGCCGTCGCCGCCAATTTCGTTGGAGGTGTCCACGATGATGACGCGCTTGCTTTCGGCCAGGATGCGCGCCGCTTCACGGAGAAGGGTGGTCTTGCCCACGCCCGGTCGTCCTAGGATGAGGATGGACTTGCCCGATTCGATGATGTCTTCAATGATGTCTATGGTGCCGTATACGGCGCGTCCCACCCGCAAGGTGAGGCCGACGATGGCCCCAAGGCGGTTGCGGATGGCAGAGATACGGTGCAGGGTGCGCTCAATGCCGGCGCGGTTGTCGGCGTCGAAAGAGCCTACGCGCTCGTCCACGTAATCTATTTCGGTGCGGGTGATTTCGCTGTTTCGTAACACGACTTCGCGCTCGACGAAGCGGGCGGTTGGCACACGCCCCAGGTCGAGGATGATTTCGAGCAAATTGTCGCTGTCGTTAGCCTTTTCGACGGCGTGACGGATGTTGGATGGCAGGACGTCTAGCAGGGCGTCCAGGTCGTCGGTAATGTTATATTGGGACATGTTGAGTCAGGTTTCAAGTGGTATGGCACAAAACGTAATGCGTAAAGCGTAATACGTAATGCGTAATACGTTAGACGCAGGGAATGTTCTCAAGGCTATTATACTTGTTGTGCACAGAGAGGGGAGAGTGAAATTTGGGTCTCCCTGCTATACCTCAGAACTAATTTTCTCTGTGCCTATGCCCCTAGCATGGGGTAGCGCCTTTGTGTAAAAAGCGACCTTTTGTAACTACCTACTCTGGGTAATTTCTGATGGCAATGTATGACTTTTGGTCGCTCCAGAGACAGGTCGAAGACTTGTCTGGCGCATTGTGGGGCAAATTTGGAAATTTGCCGTAACTGCCTACACATCACAATCAGCGATTCTCAATTTGGCTAGAAACCGTCCCGAAGGTATTCGTAAATTACG
>FWPU01009751.1_pt1 | contig 14598 bp, 16 predicted proteins | sample 2228361 | NCBI WGS metagenome assembly FWPU01 (sample SAMEA103939777, study PRJEB20133) | metagenome
TAAATTTCCCGATGTATTTTTACCATTATATATTGCGATAGTAAGGAGTGGTGAAGAAAGTGGGAGTTTAGCCGAGATGCTTTTACGCATAGCAGATTATCAACGAAAGGAAGAGGAGGCGCATAATCGTTTAATCTCTGCCTTGATTTACCCTGCGGTTATCCTCTCGGTGGGGGTGCTTTCTCTTATCTTTATGTTTACTTTTGTTATTCCCCGCCTGATGGGGATATATTTAGAGTTAGGCGAGAACTTACCCCTTCCTACGCAGGTTTTAATATTTATAAGTAAATTTTTGAAGGAACAATCTTTGGTAATTTTTCTGGGTTTAAGCTTGACAGGGCTAGTTTTAAGTCATTATTTTCGTACGGAGAAAGGAAGGGTATTTTTTAGTAGGATTAAATTAAATTTACCTTTTTTCGGAAATCTCTTATTAAAGACAGAATTAAGTCGGTTCTGTCGCAGCCTTTCCCTTTTAATTAAAAACGGTATCCCTATCTTGAGGGCTATAGAATTAGCTATTCCGGTGGTGAATAATACCCTGCTTAGAGAACATTTAGAAAAGAGTAAAACAGAATTAACCCAAGGTAAATCTTTTGGAAGGAGTTTAAAGACCTCAGGTTTGTTTCCTCTTTTTATGAGTAATCTTATCGTAGTCGGAGAAGAGTCTGCTAAATTGGACGAGGCATTGACTGAAATAGCCCAGAGCTATGAAGATGATCTCCAGGAGGCCTTAAGGATTTCCCTTTCCCTTTTAGAACCGCTTTTAATTTTACTAATAGGGATAGTGTTGGGTTTTGTAGTGATAGCTATACTTTTACCGGTTTTTGAAATAAATGTTTTGGTGCAGTAAAATATGCGTGGATTTTTATTCTTTTTTTTAGGCCTTCCCTTTTTCGCCTTAGTTTTAGCCCAGGAATGGAAACAATTTAACAGCGACCATTTTATTATTTATTATACTGGAGATGAAGAAAAGACTGCTACCGAAATATCCAGAAAAGCCGAGGCATATTACGAGAGGATTGCTTTAGATATAGGCTATCCAAGGTATTCCGAGTTCTGGACATGGAATAAGCGCGTAAGTATTTATCTTTACCCTGACCGTCAGGCTTATATAAGGGCGACGGGTCAAACTTCCTGGTCAGAAGGAATGGCAGACTACTCTGCCAAAAAGATTGCCAGTTACAAAAACAGTAAAGGGTTTTTAGATTCTATTCTTCCTCACGAGATTGCACATTTAATCTTTAGAGATTTTGTAGGGTTTAGGGGCGAGATTCCTCTCTGGTTAGATGAAGGGGTAGCCCAGTGGGCAGAGGCAGGGAAACGCCAGCATATAAGATCATTAATAAAAAAAATATATCAGGAGGACTCCCTTCTTTCCTTAAAAGACCTTACCAGTTTGGATATCCGAAATTTAAAGGATACCAACAGGATATTTATTCGTCCTACCCGCACCACCAAAGGCGAACCCGGTGTGCTTTTTGTCAGTCTGGAACAGCTTTTAAATATTTATTATTTAGAATCTGCCTCGGTAGTGGGCTTTCTCATTGAAAGGTTTGGCTCTTATGCCTTTGCTAATTTCTGTCGGGCTTTACGTGATGGAAAATCTATAGACGATGCCTTAAAGTCCGCTTATGTTCATATTAATAACCTTGAAGAACTGGAAGACCTCTGGAGAAAATATTTAGCAGAATGATTATGAAAAACTAAATAGCTTATAGCTTGTTAGCTGATGGTTGAGAGTAAAAAATTGAAGGTTTGAGGTCGAGGTGAAGATATGGATTTCAAGCAATGAAAGGGTTCAGAGAAAAATTGTATCCAAGCAATAAAATATAATTTAGCAAACGTAAAGAACGGATAGCTTTAATATAGCAGCTGCGAACTACCCGCTATAAGCTATGTGTGTTTAGGGTTTATAAATACAAGGATAGATCACAGTTTCACTAAACAGGAGGGTATCGATGGACAAAAATTTGCAAGATAGCTTCACCTTAATTGAGTTGTTGTTAGTAGTGGTAATTATTGCGGCATTGGCGGCGATGGTCTTACCCCGTTTTACAGGAAGGGGAGAGCAGGCTAAGGTTGCTGCAGCGCGGGCAGATATTGAGTCGAATATTGCTACTGCTTTAAAGCTTTACGAGTTAGACAACGGAGCATTCCCTACTACCTCGGAAGGGTTAAGCGCCCTTTTTACTAAACCCCCTTCTGCTCCCAATTGGAATGGTCCTTATTTGGAAAAAAAGCCAATCGATCCCTGGGGTAGAGAATACCGTTATCGCTCTCCGGGCCAACACCGTCATGACTACGACTTATACTCTTTAGGCAAGGACGGAGAGGAAGGAAGCGCAGATGATATTAAAAACTGGGAGTAATTTTTAATGAAAAGGCTTATTTTTAAAAAAGAGGCTTTAAGTTTAGTGGAGTTGTTAGTGGCAGTAGCTGTTTTATCCCTGGGGATGCTTCTGATCCAGCAAGCTTTTTTTATCTCTCTGAGCGCTTTTGGTTACTATAGCCGTCATTTAGGGGTTTTAGCTTGGATAAATGAAAAACTCTGGGCGGTTCAGTCCGCTTTAGCTTATCAGGGGCTAAATAGTTTAGAGCCAGCTGGTTTGTTTGAGATTAGAGGAAAAAAAATTTTTTGGAATCTATCTATTCAACTAACAGATCAATTGAAGGATAACTTACTTTATGAGGTGATTTTAAATTTAAATTGGAAGGAAGGTAGAAGGAAAATAAATCTCCAGCGCAGTACATATATATTAGTAAAAAATGAAAACGAACCTTTACAGTAGGCTATATTTTAAGAATAAAGGTTTTAGCGTTGTGGAATTAGTGGTAGTTAGTGCGCTCTGCGGGGTTGTCCTTATAGGTATTTATAACACATTAAATAGCGGTTTAAAGATATGGGGAAGATTGCGTCAATTTATTCTGGAAGAGGATATAGAAATATTTTTTGAGAAGTTCAATTCAGACCTCTATAATAGTTTTGTCTTTACGGGGTTAGAGATGAAAGGGGACAAAGAAGAATTAGAGTTTGCCACCCTATCGCCTGTTCAAGAAAAGTTTAGAGGGGTAGCAAAGGTCTATTATTTTTATGATCCTACTAAAAAAAGGTTAATAAGGGAGGAAAGAGACTACGCAGAGGTTTATAATAAGCGTAGAGGAAAGATTAGGCATATCTTAGAGAATGTTAACCAGGCGAATTTTCTTTATTACTTTTATGATCAAGAGAAAGGCCAATACATATGGAAAGAAGAAATGGAAGGCTTTTTGCCTTTAGCGATAAGTTTAGAGTTGGAGATTAAATATAAAGAAACCTATAAAAAATTTAAAAGAATAGTGAATATTCCTTTAAATATATAATCCATGCGTAAGGCTAGTATTTTAATTGTAGCCCTCTGGACAGTAGCCCTTCTTTCCAGTCTAACTATAGTTTTAGGCTATAACCTGCGTCAGAAGGTAAAACTTTTGAAGGTGTTAGAAGAAAAAAGTGCTTTACGCTATTTTGTAGAAGGCGAGATAAGAAAGATTATTATGGGCTTTAAAAGATTGCAGGATAAAGAAAGCCCGGTTTATTTAAGGCTCCCCCTTGGCGTTTTCGGAGAGGAGGCTGTTAACTTTAAAGAAAATATCTTTGGCGAAAATAGGGAAAGAACTTTTCTAAACTTGAGGTTTTATTGGGATATTTTTGACGAGGAGAGAAAGCTAAATATCAATTATACAAAGATGTCGACCCTAAAGCGCCTTTTTGAGTTAGTTTTAGATAGCTCTGAAATGGAAGCTCAGGAATTAGCAGCAGCTATACAAGACTGGCGGGATGCGGATAGCTTTTTATCACTTCCCTTAGGGAGTGCAGAAGACCCCTATTATAGAGCCCTGTCCCATCCCTATGAGGCTAAGGATGCTTATTTTGAGGTTATAGAGGAGCTTCTTTTGGTAAAAGGAATATCCCCCAAGATATTTGATAAGGTCAAGGATTATCTTACGGTTTATGGCGAGGGAAAGGTAAATATAAATACCGCCCCCAAGCCTGTCCTTTGTGCTTTAGATTTAAGTGAGGATTTAGTCGAAAAGATAATTAATTTCCGTAAGGGTAAAGATGGGGTTTTGGGGACAGACGACGACGGACATTTTGATACGCCTTCTAATATTATTCCTTTTTTAGAGCAGAGATTTAGTCTTACCTCTAAAGAAGTAATTAGTTTAAATAATCTATTAGACGAATTTGTTACCACTTCTGATTACTTTAAGGTAAAAATACTTATTCTCTCAAAGGATAATAGTAATTTTAGAGAGATAAATTGTGTAGTCGATAAAGAGGGAAAACTTTTGCGCTGGCAGGAATAGTTTATATACCATGGAAAGATTTTTTTCTTTTTTAAAGGGAAATTATGCTGAACGTATAGGTATAGAGATTGGTACCAATACCTTAAAGGTGGCGCATTTACGTATAAGTAAGAGGGTAGAGGAACTCGTTTCTTTAATTACTAAAAATATAGGTGGTTTTAGCGATGAAGATGTTGCCAGAACCCTTAAAGAGGTAATTTCTAATTTGGACCTAAAGAGGATAAAGATCACGGCAGTTATCCCGGCTCATCTGGTAGTTACCAAGAACATCGAGATACCTTCAGTCAATCCTCAAGAGATAAGAGAGATTGTAAACCTGCAGGCTTCCCGGCACACCCCCTTTTCCCGCGAAGAAATAATTGTAGATTATTTGAACTTGGGAATTTATAAGCAAAGCTATACCAAGATATTATTGATAATTTTAAATCGCAAGATAGCCAAAAGGTATTTTGAAATAGTAGAGAAGGCTGGTTTTTCTTTGGATGGCCTTTATTTCGGTCCAGAGGTTTTGGCTATGGCCAGCAAAAAGTTATTCAATTTAGAGATACCTGAGGCGCCGATTGTTTTTATTAATGTGGATGAACTCTTTAGCGATTTTGTAGTAATTTTGAAGGATAAGGCACTTTTTAGCCGTAGCATACCCTTAGGGGCACAAGCGTTCGCCCAGGGTGAGGAGTCTTTTCTGCGTTTTAGAGAAGAGGTAAAGAAATCCCTCGATGCCTACTTGAGCGAGGATATTGATAAAAGCCCGCACTTAGTTATTTTAGGCGGGGCAACTCAATCCTTGGTGCCTTTGAAGGATATTTTGAAAGAAACGTTACCTTTCCCCCTAGAGATGGTTTCGGAGTTTAAAGGTCTTTTGGTAGAAAAAGAGGCAAAAAAGGCAGTCTCTTTGGGTTCTAAGGTTTCCTTTTTAAATTTAATTTCTTCTTTGCTTGGCCTCCCCGAGGTGGAAATAAATATAATTCCCGAAGAGATAAAGTTAAAAATGGACCTTGAGCAGAAAAGCAAAGAACTTATCAAAACAGGTATTTTTCTTATCGTGATCTTTATTTTATCCTTTTCCATCATTTTAAGTAAAATCTATTTTAAAAGTCTCTATTTAAAAAAGATAAAAACCCAGTATGCCCAGACAATAGAGGAGGCAAAAAGATTAGAAGATGATTATACCAAGGTAAATTTGATTCAGAGCTATCTTTCTAAAAGGGGTAGTTCTCTTCAGGTTTTGAGAGAGCTATATAATATTATTCCCTCGGATGTAGAGTTTACCGATGTTCGGCTTGATGATAAGGGGCGCCTCTCTTTAAGGGGCGTGGCGGAGAATATGTCCAGCGTATTTTCTTTAGTGGAGGGAATGAGTAAGTCGAACTACTTTAAAGAGGTAAGGACCAGATATACTACCAAGAGAAGGGAGGGCACCTCCGACGTTACAGATTTTGAGATTAACTCTTTAGTGGAACAAGCAGGTATTTTTAATGGCTAAATTTAAGATAAAGAATATTATCGCTTTTTTCGGTCATCTTTCACCAAGGGAAAGAAATATTTTTCTTCTAGCTTTCTTTTTTATTTTTTTAGCCATCTTTGACCGTCTTTTAATTAGCCCTATCCTTTCTAATTTAGATAATTTGAATAAAGAGATAAAAGATACGGAGACCAATATTAAGAATAACTTAAGGATTTTAGCCCAGAAGGAAAGGATATTGGGAGAAAGTAAAAGGTACGCTTCCTTTTTAAGGAGCAGTAAATCTGAGGAGGAAGAGACGACTTCTTTATTAAAAGAGGTAGAACATCTCGCTAATAGCTCTTCAGTTTATATTGTAGATATGAAACCGCTTTCCCTAAAAGAGATAGGTAATCTTAAGAAATACGCAGTTAGCTTAAATGCAGAAGCCCCCATGGAGCAGATGGTGAATTTTTTGTATAGGGTTGAAAATTCCGATAAGCTTTTGATTATTGAGAGGTATCAGTTAAGCCTAAAGTCTAAAGAATCTTCGCTGGTGCAGATAAATTTAGTAATCGCCAAGATAGTATTTTCTTAAAAATTGGTTTTTTAGGAATTTATGGTTAAGGCGTTTAGTGGAGGCTAATCCTTGACCAAAAGTAAGAAGGAGGAAGGATGAAAAGGTTGTTTGTGATAGCTTTATTTCTTATTTTCTTTATTACCCCTGTTTATAGCGAGGGACCAAAGCTTTTAGAGTGGCGCAATCAATTTTTTGAAGAGGCTAATGCTTTAAGGGCTTTATTAGCTACCTCTAACGATCCGGGTGTAATTATTAATATGTGGAATTCCTGTATGACTACCATTTTACAATTAAATGCTTATTTTTATATGTTATCTATCTTTGATGCTATAAAGACAGAGTTTCTCTCTGAAGATCCTACACCATATCTTATGATGTGGTTGAATGAGATTAAGAAAACAAACGCCCTGAACATAAAGAACTTGAGCGCTTCCTCTAAAGGTCGAGAGCCTAAAACCAAAGAGCACCTCGAAAGGCTTAAAGATTATTACAATAAACTTAATTCCTTAATCGACACAGAGATGGATAAAATCTCTCTCATCCAGAATACCCTGATTATTAGAAAGAAACGTTAATTCTTTTGAAGGGATTAAACTTGGGGAGGCCTAATGAAGGTAAGTTTGGCTGGTTTTAATGTAGACACCGCGGTCCTGAGAGAATTAGAGGCAAAGGTAGGTAAGCGTCAAGATCTCACCCCCGAGGTAATTTCAGCGGCATATGCCCGCATCAGCAGAGACCCCCGTCCTATTGAGGAGATCAGAAAGGACGCGCGCCTTGAGGTAGAGCGGGCACGGCGTTCCAATCGCACAATTATCTTTAAAATGGGGCATCATTCGGTGGCAGAGCATGCGGTTTTCAATTTAGATATCCTGGGTGTTTCCCGTTATGCGATGGAGGAATTAGAAAGGTTTCGTTTATGTTCCTATACAGAAAAATCACAGCGTTATATTACCTTAGAGAGCGCCTTTGTTATCCCTGAAGAGATTAAAGAAAGGGGGCTGGAGAAACCCTTTGTAGAGACGGTAAAGATACAGAATCAGGCTTATTTTGAGTTCTTTAGCCAGTTAAAGGAATATGTATTTACTAAAAATAAGGATTTAGCCAAGAACCCAAAAAACCACTCCCTTTTAGAAGGTTGGGCAAAAGAGGACGCCCGTTATGTTACCTCTTTAGCTACTGAATCTCAAGTGGGCCTGACCATAAACGCCCGAAATCTGGAGTTGCTTTTGAGGCGTTTTGCCTCCTCCCCTTTAAAAGAGATACAATTATTAGGTCAGAAAATTTACGCCGAGATATACCGCATAGCTCCTTCTATTGTGATATTTCATCAGGCAAATGATCGCGACCGAAAAACCTATCCGGATTTAAAGAAACTCATCAGGAAAATTCTAAAGAAAAGGGATATTAATTGTCAAAATTTTAGAGATGTAGAGCTGGTTAGTTTTACCTTAGATGGCGATGAGATTATCGCCAGTGCGCTTTTGCATACCTGTTCAAGCTTAAACTTTAAAACATGTATAAAATTAGTAAAGACATTTTCTCAGAAAGAGAAAGAGGAGATTTTTAAAACCAGTTGGCGCCATTTACAGTTTTACGATTCTCTTTTGCGCGAATTTGAATACGCAGAATTTATTTTTAATATCATGCTCTCTGCAGCCTGTTTTGCTCAATTGAAGAGACACCGTATGACCACCATAACCAGCCAAAGCTACGAACCTGATTTTGGGATAACTATCCCCGATTCTATAATAAAGATTGGCAAGCAAAAGGAATTTAAAAGGATCATTCAGCAAACCAATGAGGTTTATCGGCGGATAAAGAGAAAATGCCCTCTAGCTGCCCCTTATATATTAACCAATGCCCATAGAAAAAGGGTGCTTCTAAAGGTAAATGTGCGCGAGCTTTATCATATCTGTCGCCTCCGGCAAGATCAACACGCCCAGTGGGATATTCGTAATTTAGCCTCCAAGTTAAGCAAAGAGGCAAAAAGGGTTATGCCTCTTAGCTTTAAATTAATCTGCGGTAAAGATGCCTATAATGAGGTTTATAAAAGCATCTTTGGAAGGTTGCCTAAGGTTAGCCGACAGGAATTGCCCGGTGAACGTAAGATTGAATAATTATAATACCTAATAAACCCCAGTAGAAGGTATGACGAATATGACTCTCTTTAAGGCTTTTATTTTAGGGGTGGTGGAGGGCTTAACCGAGTTTCTCCCTGTTTCTTCTACCGGGCATCTTATTTTGGCTACGCGATTATTAAATATTTCCCCTACGGAATTTATAAAGACCTTTGAGATTGCTATCCAATTAGGAGCGGTGTTGGCAGTGGTGGTTTTATATTTCCAAAAACTCTTTTTTAGAGAAATGTGGAAAAAGGTAGGTGTAGCTTTGTTGCCCAGCATAGTATTAGGACTTCTTTTTTATAAGGTATTTAGAAGTTTTTTGGGTAATAGTAAAATCGTATTGTTTTCTTTATTTGCAGGAGGAGTTTTTTTGATTCTTTTTGAGATGTGGTATCAGAGAAGAAGATTTCTCCCCCAGAGTGATGTTTCTTACCTTAGTGCCCTCTGGATAGGGTTATTTCAGGTTTTAGCAATAGTCCCGGGTGTTTCCCGTTCCGCTGCTACTATTATCGGAGGGCTTTTTTTGGGGTGGGAACGCAAAACCACCGTGGAGTTTTCCTTTCTTTTGGCCATACCCACGCTTTTTTTGGCCACCCTTTGGGATTTATATAAAAATTTAAACGCCTTAGGTGATCAAGAAAATATTTTTCTTCTTGTAGGTTTTTTCACTGCATTTCTTGTAGCTTTAGGAGCGTTGAATTTCTTTCGTAGGTTTATTAAAAGGTATAACTTTATTCCCTTTGGAGTTTATCGTATTTTAGCGGCTATTCTCTTTTATTTTTTACTTTTTAGGCTATGACTAAACTACAGATTTTTATTTTAACTGGGGTAGGGGTATATATCAGTTTTATTGTAGGCATTGGTTATTGGGCAAGCAGGCGAATAAAGACAGACCGCGATTATATTGTCGCCGGAGGTAAATTAGGCTGGGCTTTATCTATTGGGACTATCTTTGCTACCTGGTTTGGGGCAGAGACCTGTATGGGTTCATCCAGTACTGCTTTTAACAAGGGAATTTTAGGGGTGATTGCTGATCCTTTTGGTGCGGGGTTGTGTTTGGTGATTGCCGGTTTATTTTTTGCTGGATATTTTAGAAAACGCAATTACGAAACCATCGTAGACTTCTTTAGTGAACGCTACGGTAAAAAAACTGCCTGGGTTTTGTCTATTCTTTATATCCCGGTATATTTAGGCTGGATTGGAGGACAACTGCTTGCCTTTGGGTTTATTTTAAACTCCCTTACCGGTTTTTCTATTTTTGTCTCTACCCTTATTGCAACCATTGTGATTTTAATTTATACCTATTTAGGAGGGATGTGGGCAGACACGTTAGCAGATTTTTTTCAGATGCTTATTATTCTGGTAGGTCTTTTAATTCTTTTTCCTACTTTGATAAAGGATTTGGGTGGGATTTCTGCGGCCTCGCGTATCCCTAAGGAATATTTTTATTTTTATCCCCGTTCCGGCTCTCTTTTAGATTGGTGTTGGTATATCCAAGCCTGGATGATGGTGGGGATAGGTTCGCTTCCCGCGCAGGATTTATTTTCCCGTTTGATGGCTCCTAAAAATGCTACTATCTCTCGAGGAGCCTCTATCATCTCTGGATTTCTTTATGTAATAATTGGGTTACTTCCGGTTCTTCTGGGGATCTTTGCCAGATTAGTTTTTCCGGAAAGCCAAGGAGAGACAGTTTTGGTGGATATAGCCATAAAGTATCTACCTTCGCCACTGATAGTGTTAATGTTGGGGGCACTTCTAGCCGCAATTATGAGCTCAGCGGATAGCGCTATTTTAGCGCCCTCCAGTATCATTGGGCATAACCTCTTACCGCTTATAAAAAAGAAGGTAAGTGAGGAGGAAAAGCTAAAGTGGTGCAGAAGAAGCGTTCCCTTTCTAGGCCTTTTTTCTTTACTTCTTGCTCTTTATTTTAAAAATATCTACCGGCTCTGTCAGGAAGCCTGGGGAGTGCTTTTAGTAGGGGTGGCTGCACCGATGATTGGAGGTGTTTACTGGAAGAAAGCCACAACTGCTGGAGCGATCTTTTCAGCCTTTTTTGGGATAGCCTTTTGGCTTCTGGTAAAGACTGCTAAACCAGATTATCCTCCCAATCTTATTGGTTTTTTAGCTTCCTTATTGGCGTTAATTATTTTTAGTCAGGGAGGAGACGGCAAGAAAAAGGCTTAAAGCAGAAGAAAAATTTTTGAAGCTTTCTCAAGTTTGTTGCTACTTTTTATATAAAAGAAAAGCGTTCTTTGAAAATTTTATGGTAGCCTATCCTAAAGAGATTTCAGGAGGGCTACTATGCAAGGCAAAGTTGTAAAAACAAAGCTGGTAAGGTTTAAAATACCCAGATATGTTACTTGTCCCTTTTACAGTAAGAAGCAGTCATTTATAAAACAGAAGGAACATCATAAAATTGTAAAAGACATAAATATTGAAGCGCCCTTATTGCTTAAGGTAAGAGTTGTTTATGCAAAATGCAAAAATCCTGAATGTAGTCACCAATGTTTTCCTCTGCCTACTCCTGGACTTGAAAAATATCAAAAAGCAACGCTACGCTTCAGAAACGAAGTGCTCACTGGGATAACCAATGATAATTCTACTTGCCCCAGAATAGCGGCAAGGTTAAATCGTACATTTAATACTACAGGCTCTACGGCAACTATTGACCGTGGGAAACATGCCGAAGCAGATAAACTGGACATAAAAGAGATTATCTCAAGGCTGGGATTTTCTGGTATCCTCTGTATTGATGAGTATAAGCCTAAAAGGGCTCAAGGCTATGATTTGATAGATTCAGACGCCAGAACTTCAAGGATACTCTATCTTGAGAAGGCTTATGGTTTAGGTAGAGGCATTGTCAAAGGGCATTTTCAGATAATAAAATCACTGGGGATTGAGCCTTGGGACATAATCTTTGATATGCGGGCTTGCTTTCCCAGGGCAGCCAAGACAGTATTTGGCAAGGGTATAATTATTCAGCATGACTACTTCGGATATCTGGCTTGCACGCTGGGTTATCCTCAAGAATATGGAAAACTGGTCACAAAAAGAGTGTAACGTTATGGAAAACCTTTTATCCAGATACGCAGGTACAACCATTGAAGATATTCTTATCTTAAAACAGAAAGTCAGGAATATCTTCCTTGAGTCAAAGAGCCAACACCAAGCCTATACAAAGCATGATGAATTGTTACGAGAAAACTGGCATACCAAGAATCAGCACTTTGCAAACATCATCGAGTTCTTAAATACGCCTTACTTTAGATATATGACTACCTTTTTGGACCATCCAGAAATTCCAAAGAGCGGTAATTCAGAGAATGTTATCCGCACTTGGCGACAGATGGAGAAGGTACGCTATGGCTTTAAATCTGACAAAGGTAGACTCGATCATTTGAAGTTATACCAGGTTAAAAAGTACCTAAAAAGCGAAATTTAGCCCAGTGCACAAAATTTTATCAGAACCTATTGGGAAGCGACCGGTTATAGAAAATGCTTGCTACAAACTTGAGAAGGCTTCTAAAATTTAGCTTGACAAATGGGGGTCAGTACACATCTACGATGTGTCTCCTTTTTCATTTACTAATTTTATAAAGTTTAACAGATCTTTCGTTGGACGTTGCCCTAAACTCAAAGTAAAATGTTTCTCTTCACATCTCAATGCTAACCAATTAGTTTTATCTACATTGTATTCTATTTTACATTTATTAATATCGAATTTATTAATTTCAGAACCTTTAATTATAATGAAGTGGTTGTTAATAATTTTAAACTTGATGTACTCTGTATTCAAATATGCATTAACAACTTCTAGGAGAACCGTTAACAAAAAAAATAAAGATATAAAAAAAATAATTATCTTTATAGATGGATTGATAACATAGAAATAAACACAGGTTACAGTTAGAATGCAATAGCTTGAAATAAATAGAATGTTTATTATTCGACTTAAAGGATTCTCATTTTCCCTTTCAACTTTAAATTTAACCATTAATGTATTAGAATTATTTATTTCCATATCAACTGTATTCTCGTTTTCAAGTTGTACTGACTGTTCTGTCTAGAATCTTACTTAAGTTTTTAGGCTTGAGAATTTGTTAAGGCTCTGAGATCTCCTGAGGTATAATAAAACCTGAAAGGAGACCTCAATGGAACCGAGAAATAGTTACCGAAAAGTCAATGATTCAAAAGAGCGCCTAAGAATTGTGCTTGCAGGCCTACAACCAGGGGTTAATAAATCAAAGCTTTGCGCAGGAGGAGGCCTCTGTATTCAGCAGTTAGTGGATGACCAGGAAGCCCTTAAGGGTGCTAAAGAAAGCCTAAAGAGACGGCCTGGAGGAGGCAATAAAAAGCACGACCCTGAAAAGGAATATCTTAAACAAGAGAGAGAACATCTCAAAGAGCTACTTTTGGAACAGACCAAAGAACTCTCGGTTTTAAAAAAAGAACGAATACTTTATAAAATACAAGGGAACACTTCCTATGCGCCTTAGCCAGAAGAAAAATTAGATATTATCCAGTTAGCCCGCTACGGTGGATTAGGTTTTGAGATGGCGTTAAGCCTCAGAGGCTCTGGCTTTGGATGCGCAATATCCAAGGAAAAGGCCTTGGCCGTTTAATAGATGAACCTCCTCTACCAAAATCTTCATCCTTTAAGCATCTTGGGGAAGAAAAGAACCTCATTCCGGAAAAGGCAAATTTCTACACTCACATAGAAAGCTCGTCCATTAGTTATTGTGCGATGAGGATGTCTTTGTGTCCGAATTTAGTATATCGCCTTCTCAAAGAGCATGGCCTAATCAGACCTAAGCCGACCCTTAAAATAGAGGCATCTGAGAGCTGGAAAAATCCGCCTCAATCCCCCAATGAGATACGGCATATCGATATATCCTCTCTCCCTTCTGGTACAAATGACAAAGGCAAGACAATATTTTGGTGTCTCATCGTTATCTTAGATGGGTATTCAGGCTATATACTTGCCGGGAATCTATTTCCTGGTATGACTAAGGAAAGATGTTTTGATGTTGTTGGACAGGCTATCTTCTTAGGGCAATTGCCACCCAAGAAGAGGCCTAAACTTCTCAGCGAAAACGGCAAACAATTCCAGGCTCGCCCATCAAGGGAATTTTTCAAAGAGCTACTTAATATCAAACAGATATTTGCAACTTCTTACCATCCGGAGACTAATGCTAAAGCAGAGTGTCTTTTTGAAAGCGCCAAATACGCAGCGCTTTACCCCAATGATTATTCATCCCCAGAAGAGGCAGGAGAGGTTCTTCTTAGATTCTTTGATTATTACAATAACCATAAACTACATCAGTCCCTGGGTACAGAACCCCTCGAGAAGCCGATTATGGCTTAGAGCGGAATTATTCTCAAAGACGGCAAGCAGCGAAATCAGAAAAATTAGCCCAAAAAAGGCAATATTAGTCCACATCAGAAGGCCTTTTAACAATTTCAAAGAGCTAAAAACTTATTTTGTCTTGATACAGGAGATGACTATTTATTTAAGCCAAACAATGCTTTTATCCAATCTATCAAATATTCTATCCAGCCTCCTTTTCCGGTTAATCCAAAACCTCCAATTTTATACTCTATTCCTAATCCGGGTTTACCAAATTTTGGAGCAGCTACACGTACACCTACATACTTACCCCATGGAACATTTACTGGACGTACCCCTGTCCATTCGCCCGGCGCAGATAATTTTTTCATAGCTACATCTAAACTATATTTTGACCTTGTAATCCATTGACTATTAGGATTGGACTTCGGTCCGTAGTATTGGTAAAATTGTGGGTTGTAACCCGCTTTTGCTATACTTACTGCGCCACTAACACTAAAAATAGCCCATCCCGCATCAAGGCAAGCACCGTAAAAAGTGTATAAGTTCTTCCTTCCCCAAACCCATTGGCCATAATTATATCCTGGTCGCGTTAGAGTATTATAAATCGGTGTAATAATGATTGTAAGGGTAGTGGTAATTATACCCTCTATACTTGCCACTCCCGAATTTTCCTTCTTTTCTCCACACCACCCAAAGGGGTCTATCCGGTTAACTGGGTCGTTAAGGCAGTAGGTATAAAGATTAGGGCTGTCAATGAACC
>FWPU01006770.1_pt1 | contig 14593 bp, 18 predicted proteins | sample 2228361 | NCBI WGS metagenome assembly FWPU01 (sample SAMEA103939777, study PRJEB20133) | metagenome
GCCCCGGGTTCGGAACGATCGCGGATTCGCGGCTGCCCGGTGGTTACGGCGCGGATGGCGCTGGGTATGAGGCGGACACCGGCCGCGGGCGGCCGCGGTTCGCCCTAAGTAATTCGCCTTCCGTGAGCGGTCATGCGGACCTTCTCGGTCTCCAGAAAAGGATGTACTATTACAGGCGGTTTTTCAACCCTTTTCGTGCGGGGAGGGATGCCATGGATCGGATACGCGTGACGGCCGGCCGTGTCGCGGTCACCGTGGTCCTCAACGGCTCCAGGACCGCCGCGATGATCCTTGACGCCCTGCCCTTCGATTCGCGGGCCAAAACGTGGGGGGACGAGGTGTACTTCGACACGCCCGTCGATGCGGGGGAGGAGGATCCGCAGGCGGCGGTTCCCTTCGGGGCCGCGGCCTACTGGCCGCCGGGGAAGGCCCTCTGCCTCTTTTTCGGCCAGACGCCGTACAGTCCCGTCAACGTGGTCGGATCGATCGAGGGCGACGCGGCTGCGCTGAAGGCGGTCAAGAGCGGCGACCCTGTGAAGGTGGAGCGGGTATGAGCGCTGGACGCACTTCCAGAAGGGCGTGTGATCGATGTCCGGCTTGGCCGGCCCACCGCAGGTGTCGGAGGCGATGTCGGTATAGGACAAGATGCAGTTCCGCCTATCCGGACGCCTCTGCCGCCGCCGAAGTGCCGGTCGTTGCCCCGCGGTGAGACGAAGAAGGTTTCGCACACGCAGCGTCCCAGTAGGGAAGCGGCGGCCGGGGCGACGGAAAGCTTGAAGCCCTCCGGCGGGCGTGACATACATGCCGTCGGAGGCGCATGAGGCTGACGCCGGAGGGCATCCTGGAGGCATACCGGCGAGGGCTCTTCCCCATGGCCGATCCGTTCGACGGCGCCATCGGCTGGTACGAGCCCGCCCGGCGGGGCGTGATTCCTCTGGGGGCGTTCCACGTGCCCCGGCGCCTCCGCAGGTACATGAAGAAGTTCGAGTTCGACACCGACAGGGATTTCCGCGGAGTGGTGGAGGGGTGCGCGCGGCCGGTGACCTGGATATCGGAGGAGATCGTGGAGGCGTACGTGGCGCTCCACGAGCGCGGGCGCGCGCATTCGATCGAGGCGTACCTCGGCGGGAGGCTTGCAGGCGGTCTTTACGGCGTTCACATCGGGGGCGCATTCATGGCGGAGTCCATGTTTCACGCTGTCCCGAACGCCTCCAGTGCCTGTCTGGTGAGGCTCGTGGAGCGTCTGAGGGCGCGCGGGTTCGCGCTCCTGGACATCCAGCAGGTCCTGCCGCACACGGCGAGGTTCGGCGCCGTGGAGATCTCCCGCGCCGAGTACCGGCGCCTGCTGGCGCGCGCCGTGGCGCTGGATGCGGCTTGGTGAGGAAAAAAGGTTGGACCTGCCGCTGGGCCGGGGCGATAATCGCGCGCCTACGCGCGGGCGGTCGGCGCGGGAAGGGGCGAGGTGAAGCGATGGCCTCGAAGAAGCGGCGGCGCAGGCATTTCGTGATCGGGAAGGACTTCCGCACCGACGGCAAGGAGCGGCTCACGAAGGGGGACGACTTCATCGTTCACGGCGGCACCGAGATCACGCACGAGGAGACGGTGGACGTAGTGAACGAGTTCTCCAAGAGGCTCGCGCGCGAGGGTTTCCCCGAGGTCTCCGAGGCCGCGCAGATCCTCCGCGAGGTCCTCTACGAGCGGCGGCGCCGCAACTGACCTCCTGCGCGCCGCGCCCGAAAAAGTTTACCGGCGGCTATTTGCAATTTATAAATTGTATGTTATAATTATCCCGCCGGGATAAGCGCCCGGAGAGGGGGAAGAATGGCTGCCTTCGCGTTGGCCGCGGTGCTCCTGGCCGCTCCGCAGGACTGCGGCGATCCCGCCGACGGCGGGGACTGCGCGTCCCTTGGCGTCGAGGGGGCGATGATGGAAGGCACGCCGCCGGAGCCGCCCGGCGGCGAGGCCAGGGGGGGCTTCCGCGCAGAGCCGCCGCGGCCCGCGTCCTCCAGGATAGGCCCGAGCCGGGACCCGGTTTGTGGGGATTCATCCTCTGGTCCTGCGTCGTGATGGCGCTGCTCGGCGGGGCGTTCGCGCTCCTGCGCAGGCTGACGCGCGGCTCGCGGTTCCTGGCCGGCGGCGGCGCGATACGCGTGCTGGCCCGCAGGCTGCTGTCGCATCGCCAGGAGATCTTCCTGGTGGAGGCCGGGCCGAAGATATTCCTGGTCGGGTCGACCCGCGACCGGCTTGCGACGCTCGGGGAATTCTCGGGCGCCGACGAGGTAGCCGCTCTCCGCGCGCGCCTGGCGGGCGAGGGCGGGGAGTCGGCGGCGGAGGAGTTCAGGTCGTCGCTGCGCGCCGGCCTCGGCGGCGGAGATGAGAAGAGGGACGGGGAGGCGGGGGCGCTGGCATCAATAGCCGAGGAGATAGCGGGCATACGCCGCATGGTCCGCGCCTGGCGGTGCTGAAGGGCCCGCGGGGCGCACGGGGGGAGAAAGTGGTCCGGAGAGGGGGACTCGTACTGGCGTCGCTGGCGGCGCTGTGGCTCGCCGGCGGGCCCTCGGCCGCCGCGGCGGCGGCGCAGGAGAAGTCGGCCGGAGCGGCCTTCGACCCGCACCGCATGATCCGGGAGGCCAAGGATCCGCGCAACATATCCACGACCCTCGAGATCGTCTTCTTCCTGACGGTGCTCTCCCTGGCGCCGGCGCTGCTGGTGATGGTGACGTCGTTCACCCGCATAGTCATCGTGCTTTCGTTCGTCCGTCGGGCGGTGGGGACCCAGGAACTCCCCCCCAACCAGGTGATCACGGGCCTGGCGCTGCTTTTGACGTTCATGGTGATGTCGCCCACCTTCTCGGCCATAAAGCGCGACGCCCTCGATCCCTACACGAGCCCCGACGCCTCGAGGCGCATCACCCAGGCGGAGGCGTTCGACCGCGCCGTGGGCCACCTGCGCAGCTTCATGTTCCTCCACGTCCGCAGGCAGGACGTCGCACTCTTCATGCAGCTGACTAGGCAGCCAGAGAGGGAGGGAGGATGGGAGGAGGTGGACGTCCCGACCGAGGTCCTGATCCCCTCCTTCGTCATCAGCGAGCTCAGGCGGGCGTTCATCATGGGGTTCGCCCTCTTCCTGCCGTTCGTCGTCATCGACATGGTCGTCTCGGCGACGCTCATCTCCATGGGGATGCTGGTCCTGCCGCCCGCCTTCATATCGCTGCCGTTCAAGATACTGCTCTTCGTGCTGGTGGATGGGTGGCACCTCGTGGTCGGGTCGCTCGTGAGGAGCTTCTATGGGTAGTGCGGAACTGGAGGCGGCGGTGGAGCTGGGCCGCCAGGCCATCGTGGTGGCGATCAAGCTCTCGCTGCCCGTACTGCTGGCCGGGCTCCTGGTGGGCGCGGTCATCTCCCTCCTCCAGGCCGCCACGCAGATCCAGGAGCAGACCCTCGCCGCCGTCCCCAAGATGTTTGCGATCGCGGCGACGCTCTTCCTGCTGATGCCGTGGCTGATGGCTGTGCTGGCGGAGTACGCCAGGAATCTCGTGTACGACATGGCCTTCTGGTTCAGGTAGCTATGGAAAGGCTCGTTGATCTGGCGGCGGCGGACGCGCCGCTCTTCCTTCTGGTGCTGGCGCGCGTCTCGGGCGTATTCCTGACGGCGCCGGTCCTCGGGAGCTCCGCCGTCCCCCACGCCGTCAAGGCCTCCCTTGCGCTGGTGATGTCGGTCCTCCTCTTCCCGCTGGCGCGGAGGGACGGCGCGCCCCTGGAGACGCACCTGGGGGCGTTCCTGCTGGCCTCCGGCGGGGAGCTGGCGGTCGGCCTGCTTATAGGATTCGCCGCGGCGCTCCTGTTCGCGGCCGTCCAGCTGGGCGGCCAGCTCATCGATCAGGAGCTGGGCATCATGATGGCCAACGTAATAGATCCCGTCACCAACGAGCAGGTTTCGATCGTTGCGCAGTACAAGCTGGCGCTGTCGATCATCGTCTACCTGCTAATCGACGGGCATCACTTCCTGGTGGCGGCAATCGGCGAAAGCTTCGCGGCTGTGCCGCCGCTGGCCGTGCCGGCGGCGGGGGACGCCGCCTGGAGGGTCTCCGACGCCTTCATGGGGGGCCTGTTCCGGTCGGCGCTTGGGATCGCCGCCCCCGCGATGATCACGCTCTTCCTGGTCACGGTGGCGATGGCGTTCATGGCGCGCGCGGTGCCGGAGATGAACGTCTTCATCCTGGGATTTCCGGTCCGCATCGCCGTCGGGTTGGCGGTGCTGGCCGTCGGGGTCGGCGTCTTCGTCGCCGGGTTCCGAGGGATGAGTGCCGGCCACGAGAGGGCGGTCCGCGAGCTGATCGCGGGCCTGGGCGGATAACGGCGGAGGAGAGGGGTCGATGCCCGAGGAGAGGCTGGAGGAGAGGAGCGAACCGGCGACGCCGCGGAGGCGCAGGGAGGCCCGCGAGCGGGGCCACGTTGCGCGGAGTCACGACCTCGCCTCGGCCGCGATACTATTGGCGGCCGTGCTGACGTTCGAGGTCGTGGGGCGCGCCTACGTCGGCGGTCTGTCGGCGGCCGTCGCCGGCGTCCTGGGGCGGCTCTCGGAGGCCGGGGCGGGGGGGGAGAGCCCGCTGGCGCTCTACGGCGGGGCGGCCTCGGCCGCCTTCCTGGGACTGCTGCCCTTCGTGGTGGTGGTGGCCGCCGCCGCGACGGGGATCCACCTCATCCAGGTCGGGTTCCTCTGGACGGGCCGGCCGCTGGTCCCGCAGCCTGAGCGCCTCGATCCCGTGGAGGGATTCAGGCGAATCTTCTCCGGCAGGTCGCTGGCGCGTCTGGCCGCCGGGGCGCTCAAGACCGCCGTGATCGCCGCTGCGGTCCTGCTGACGGTGTGGTCGGAGCGCGCGCGCCTCCTGGGACTGTCGGGGGCGGGGTTCGAAGAGGCGGCGAAGTACGCCTCCGGCGCGGTCTTGCTGATGTCGCTCCGCGTCTCGGCCGCGCTCCTTGTGCTGGGGATGCTCGATTACGGATACCAGCGGTGGCTGTATGAGCGCGATCTGAGAATGAGCCGCGCCGAGGTGCGGGAGGAGCTCAAGCGCTACGAGGGCGATCCCGCGGTCCGCGAGCGCCGCAGGCGGATCCAGAGGCGGCTGGCGCTGGAGCGCATGCTGCTTCTGGTGCCGCGGGCGACCGTCGTGGTGACCAATCCGGTCCACGTGGCGGTGGCGCTGGAGTACGACCCTGCCGGCGACGGGCCGCCGGTGGTGACGGCCAAGGGGACCGAGATGATGGCCGGGAGGATCCGCGAGGCCGCGATGGATCACGGGGTGCCCGTCGTGGAGCGCCCCGATCTGGCGCGCTCGCTCTACCGGAAGGTCGAGGTGGGCGGGACGGTCCCGCCCGAGCTGTTCGACGACGTGGCGGACGTGGTGGCGCTGGCCCTCCGCATGAGGGGGGCGGCCGCCGCGGCCTGAAGGGGGAATCCATGGAGGCGCGCGTCAGGGTGTCGGCGAAGACGGGAGAGACCGTGGATCTGGTCCTGGAGGGACCCGCGAAGGCGGTGCAGGAGCTGCTCCAGAGGCTCCGCGCCATGGGAGGGCCCCTGGACGTGGCCGGTGGGACCTGCTGCTGGTCGCTTACCCGCGACGGCACCACGGTTCACGTGGTGGTGGACACCGACAGGATGGCTTCGTGAGAGAGATGGTCCGTCTGGTCGAGTGGATCGGGAAGAACAGGGACGCCCTGTTCGTGGCGGCCATCGTCGGGATAATCCTGACGATCTTCGTCCCGCTGCCGCCGCGGCTGCTGGATCTGCTGCTGGTGGCGTCCATCGCGCTGTCGATCCTCATCCTCATGGGCGTGGTCTACGTGCGGGAACCCGTGCGCTTCTCCGTCTTCCCTTCCGCGCTGCTGGTAACGACCGCGTTCCGGCTGGCGCTCAACGTGGCCACGACCCGTCAGATCCTGGGGAACGCCGGCAGGGAGGGGACGCGCGCGGCGGGCCGCGTGATCGAGGCGTTCGGGAGCTTCGTCGCCGGGGCCGATCCGGTGATAGGTTTCGTCATATTCGCCATCATCGTGCTGGTGAATTTCGTCGTCATCACCAAGGGGGCGACGCGGATCTCCGAGGTGGCCGCCAGGTTCACGCTGGACGCGATGCCGGGCAAGCAGATGGCGATCGACGCCGATCTCAACGCGGGCATCATAAAGGAGCCGGAGGCCCGCAAGCGCCGCGAGCAGGTGGCCAGGGAGGCCGATTTCTACGGGGCCATGGACGGCGCCTCGAGGTTCGTGCGCGGCGACGCGATAGCGGGCATCGTCATCACGCTGATCAACATCGCCGGGGGCTTCGCTGTGGGCTGGCTGAAGTACGGCATGTCGGCCTCCGAGGCGCTCGGCACGTTCACCATCCTCACCGTCGGGGACGGCCTGGTCTCACAGGTGCCCGCCCTGCTGGTGTCGCTGGGGGCGGGCCTGATGGTCACCCGCGCGACGGCGGAGGCGGATCTGGGCCGCGAATTCATCGGACAGGTGTTCGGGCAAAGAAAGGCGCTGTGGGTGGCCGCCGCCTTCCTCGGCGCGCTCTTCCTGACGGCCGTCTTCCTGGGCAGCGGCCTGCCGGCCCCGCAGCTCCTGCTGGTGGCCGGGGCCCTCGGAGTCGCGGCATGGGCGGTGGGATCGGCGGCCGAGGGGCGCCGAAAGGAGGAGGCCTCCAGAAGGGAAAGGGAAGCGGCCTCGTCCCGCAGGCCCGAGAGGGTGGAGGGGCTGCTCAAGGTGGAACCGATGGAGGTCGAGGTCGGCCTGGGCCTTGTCCGCTTGGTCGATCCGGCCCAGGGGGGCGTGCTGCTCGATCGCGTCGCCCAGATGCGCCGGCAGCTGGCGGTGGAGCTCGGCATCGTCGTCCCGCCGATTCGCATCAGGGACGACATGCGGCTGGAGGCCGGCAGGTACGTGATCAAGCTCCGCGGCCAGGCCGTCGCGGAGGGGACAATGATGCCGGACAGGTTGCTGGCCATGGATGCCGGATCCGCCTCGGGGCCGCTGGAGGGGGTTCCGACGAAGGAGCCTGCATTCGGGCTTGAGGCCCGCTGGATCGCCGCCGATCAGAAGGAGCGCGCCGAGTCGATGGGATACACGGTGGCGGATCCGGCGACGGTCATGTCCACGCACATCTCGGAGATCGTCAGGAGGCACGCCCACGAGCTCCTGACGCGCGACGACGTCCACGGCCTGATACGAAACCTGAAGGAGGCGCAGCCGGCGGTGGTGGAAGAGGTGGTCCCGGCGGTGATGAAGGCGGGGGAGCTTCAGAAGGTGCTTCAGAACCTGCTCAAGGAGGGGGTTTCGATCCGCGACCTCGGCACCATACTGGAAACCCTGGGGGACTACGCTCCCCGCACGAAGGATCCGGAGGTCCTGACGGAGTACGTCCGGGCCGCGCTGGCGCGGACGATATGCCTCAAGCACGTGGAGCGCGACGGCCGGCTGTACGTGATCACGCTGGATCCGAAGCTGGAGGACATGGTCCGGGCGGCGATGGAGCGCGCGGAGCGCGGCGCGTCTCTGGGCCTCTCGCCGGCGACGATATCACGCATCGGGGAGCGTCTCTCCCGCGAGGCCGGCCGTTTGGAGGAGGCGGGACACGCCCCGGTGATCCTCTGCTCGCCCCAGGTGCGCGCGGCCGTCAAGAAACTGGCCGACGCCGTCAGGCCGGGCATCGCCGTCCTTTCCTACAACGAGATTCTGGGGGACGTGAAGGTGGAGGCGCTGGGGATGGTGGCGGTCGAGTGACGCTTCGGCGTGAAGGAGAGGGGGATGTTGATCAGGCGTTACGTCGGGACGGACCAGAGGGCGCTCCTTGAGCGCATCCGGGCCGAGCTCGGTCCGGAGGCGGTGATCCTGCACACGGCCTACGGGCGGCGCCGGGGGTTGTTCGGCTTTCTCGGCAGGCCGCGCATCGAGATAGTCGCCGGCGGCGGCTTCAGGATAGTCCGCGACTTCTCGGCGCCGGCGCGGGCGCCCGCCGGGGGCGGCACGGCCGCTGCCAAGGCGGCGCGGGCCTACGGCGAGGCGGCGCCGGACGCAGTTTCCGCCGACGCGCTCCGGAGGGAGATCGGGGAGATCAAGAGGCTCGTGGCGGAGACCCAGGAAATCGTGCGCAGCCGCGGGGTTCCCGAGGCCGCCGGCGAGCTGGCCGAGGAGTATTCGTCGCTTGCCGCCAACCGGGTGTCGGAGGCGCTGGCGCGGAAGCTGGTGCGCGAAATCCGCGCCAAGCTTCCGCCGGACGAGCTGCGGGACCGCACCCGCGTGAGGGCGGCGGTGCGCGGGCTGATAAAGGACATGATCCGCTGCGCCGACGGCATCACCTTGAAACCGGGCAGATGCGTGCGCGTCGCTTTCATCGGGCCCACCGGCGTCGGCAAGACCACCACGATCGCCAAGCTGATATCCATCTACGCCCATCGCGGCCGCGAGGTGGGCGTCGTCACGAACGACACGTACCGCATAGCCGCCACGGAGCAGATACGGCGCGTGGCACAGCTGGTCGGCGTGCCGGTGCGCGTGTGCTCGCGGCCGGCCGAGATCGACGCGGCCCTCAGGGAATTCGAGGGGCGCGACCTGGTGCTGGTCGACACGGCGGGCCGCAGCCAGAGAAACGCCCGCCGCGTCGAGGAACTGCGCGAGGTCCTCGCGGCCGTCAAGCCCGACGAAACCCACTTGGTCGTTTCCATGACCACCGACCCGCAGACGATCGTGGACGTGGCGGAGCGCTTCGCGCCGTGCGGCTACGACAGGCTGGTGGTGACCAAGCTCGACGAGGCGATACGCCTCGGCGTGGTGCTCGACGTGCTGGCGAGGGTGCCCACGGAACTCTCCTTCATCGCAACCGGCCAGGAGATACCCCGCGACATAGAGGTGGCCGACCCGGGACGGTTGGCCTCACTGATCCTGGGCGAGGAGGCGCTATGAACGCCCTGGAGAGGAGGAACTTCGGGAACATCGTGCCGGCGGTCGTCGCGGAGGAGCCGGCGCCAGACCAGGCCGAGGGGTTGCGGCGCCTCGCCGCCGCGCGCGCGCGCCACGCCCGCGTGGTCGCCGTCACCAGCGGCAAGGGCGGGGTCGGCAAGACCAACGTGGCGGTGAACCTGGCCATCGGGATCGCGCGGCTGGGCAAGAGGGTTGTCCTGGTCGACCTCGACCTCGGCCTTGCCAACGCGGACATACTGCTGGATCTCACGCCACGCTACAACCTCTCGCAGGTCCTGGCGGGCCGCAAGACGGTGGAGGAGATCGCCCTTCCGGCCGCCGGCGGCATCCGGCTCGTGCCGGGCGCCAGCGGGGTGGAGCGGCTGGCGAACCTGTCGGACGCCGAGCGCGGCGTCCTCCTGGAGGCCTTCGAGTCTCTGCACCGCGGCGCCGACTACGTCATATTCGACACGGGGGCCGGAATCTCCAGGAACACCACGGCTTTCCTGGCGGCCGCGGATGATATAATTGTTGTGACCGTGCCGGAGCCGACCGCCGTGGTCGACGCGTACGCCGTGATAAAGATGGTTGGCCGCGAGCCCGACCACGGCGACATCTTCGTCCTGATCAATCAGGTTTCGGGCCGCGAGGAGGCCGAGCGGTTCGCCAACGGCATAGCCGTGACGGCGAACCGGCTGCTGAACGTCTACGTGGAGAGGCTCGGATACATAGTGGCGGATCCCAGGGTCGGGCAGGCGGTGCGCCAGCGCAGCCCCTTCGTCGTGTCGCATCCCGGCTCGGCGGCCAGCGCCTGCGTGCGCTCGCTGGCGGAGCGGTTCGTCAGGGGGGCGGGAAGGCCGAGGGTGTCGGAGAGGCCTTCGTTCGTGAGGCGGCTGCTTTCGGCGTTCGTGGGGGGGCGTGTCGGGTGATGGATACCGGCCGGATCGCGGGCGCCCTGATGGGGCTGGCGGCGTTCGTCGCGGCCGGCGCGGTGGGCCTGGCCAAGGGGCTGGCGCCGTCGGCCTGCGCGTGGCGCGCGCTGGCGGCGGGGGCCCTGGGATTCCTGGCGGGCTGGATTGTGTTCGGGAAGGTAGGGCGGTCGATGGTGGCGGAGGCGGCGGCTTCGGATCCCCGGAAAGGGGAAGGGAAGCCCGGCTCGCCTCCAGGGGGATCGGAGAGATAGGAGAAGGGGGGGAGAAACGGCATGGCGAGCGTCACCAAGCGGTCCAAGGAGGAGATCGCGCGCCTCTGGTGGGAGTACCGGCGGACCCGGGATCCGGCGATCAAGAACATCCTTTCGGAGGAGTACCTGCCCATAGTGCGGTTCGTGGCCGAGAAGATGATAGGCCGCCTGCCTCACAACGTGCAGGTGGAGGATCTCATCAGCGCCGGCGTCTTCGGCCTCTTCGAGGCGGTCGAGCGCTTCGACGTCTCGCGCGGCGTGAAGTTCGAGACTTACTGCGTGGGGCGGATTTACGGGGCGATGCTGGACGACCTGCGCCAGCTTGACTGGGTCCCGCGGCTCACCCGCGCCCGGGCCAACCGGCTGGAGGCCGCCTGCGCCGATTTGCAGAAGCGGCACGAGAGGCCTCCCACGGACGTGGAACTGGCGCGGGAGCTCGGCATATCGCTCGAGCAGCTGGACCAGATGTACCGGGAGGTCAGCGGGGCGGGGCTCCTCAACGTCACCAGACGGGTGCTCCAGAAGGAGGAGAACCAGCTCGGCATGGACATCCGCGAGGACTCCAAGATCGAGGGGCCGCTGCCGGCGAGCACCCGAAAGGATCTCGTCGAATTCTGCAAACGGAAACTCTCCGCCAAAGAGCGTTACGTGCTCATGATGTACTACTTCGAGGATCTCACGCTCAAGGAGATCGGCGAGGTGCTCGGCCTTTCCGAGTCGCGCGTCTGCCAGCTTCACGCCAAGTTGATGGCGCGGTTGCGCGGGTTCCTGAAGCATCGCCAGGCGGAGATCGCTTAGTGCCGGTCGAGCCGTCGAACCTGCCGGTGAACCTTGCGGCGGCGGAGCAGTCGCAGCTGCTCCAGGCGGCCTCGCTGATATCGGGCCTGGCGGCGGACCGGGCCGCGTCGGTCCGGTCCCACGACCAAGGGAAGCGGGAGGCCGCCGATGAGGTCCAGCAGGCCCGTCCCGTCGAGTTCGTCGGTGTCGCCCGTGGAGGGGGCGGCGGGGGGGCCGCCGGGGCGCCGGCCGGCGGGGCGGCCCGCGGGGACAAGGAAGCGCCCGGGGAGCGGCCCGGGGAGGGGCCGCCCCCGGATCCCGAGGGGCGTGGCCGCGTGATCGACATGCGGCTTTGAGGTCGCGCGGGGAGGTCCCGCGCCGCTGGCCGCCCCTGCGTGTCGCGTTTCCCCAGTTGCCGAAAGGCCCGCGCGGTGATAGACTCCGGCGACGTGAGGATCCTGATTTCCAATGACGACGGCTACGGTACCCCCGGCATACGGGCGCTGGCGGCGGCCATGCGCGGTCTGGGGAGGGTCTTCGTCTGCGCCCCGGAAGGGCCCCGGAGCGGGGTTTCCAGCGGGCTCACCATAAACCAGCCGCTGCGCGCGCGCCGGGTCGAACGCGACGCCTGGGCGGTCAGCGGAAACCCCGCCGACGCCGTCAAGCTGGCGCTGCTGGAGCTCCTGCCGGTCCGGCCCGACGTCGTGGTTTCCGGCATAAACAACGGCCTGAACACGGGTTCGAACGTGCTCTACTCGGGGACCGTCGCCGCCGCGCTGGAGGGGGCCCAGCACGGCATCACGTCCTTCGCGATCTCCAGGGAGTTCGAGGAGGGGGACGAGTACGGGGGGCAGGCTAGATTGGCGGCGCGGCTCGTCCGCCGCTTGGCGGAGGCCGGGACGGGGCCGGCGGTCGTTTACAATATAAACGTGCCGAAGGGGAGGACGCGCGGGGTGATCGCCACCGTCACGGAGACGGCCCCGTATCGCGACAGGTACGACCGCCGCCGAGACCCGCGCGGCGATCATTACTACTGGCTGCTCGGCGAGCCGCCCCGGCCGACCAAGCATGACGGCCGGGCCACGGACGAGTGGGCGGTTTCGCGGGGGTACATCTCCGTCACCCCGCTGCGGCGGGACCTGACGGAGGCGCGCCTCCTGGGGCATCTGGAGCGCCGTCTCTCTGGGGGTTGAGCGCGAAAGGGGGCGACTTGAAACGTCCTGCGAAGCCTTCGTTCAAGACCGAGATCTGGCGCGCGAGGGATCGGCGCGTGCTCTGGCACCCCTTCACGCAACAGAAACTCTGGATGGAGGAGGAGTTCCCGATCATCGTGCGCGGGCGGGGCGTCCATCTCTGGGACGCGGACGGGCGGAAGTACCTGGACGGCGTCTCCAGCCTGTGGTGCAACATCCACGGCCACGGGCGGCGCGAGATCGACTCGGCGATCAGGCGCCAGCTCGGCAGGATAGCGCACTCGACCTTCCTGGGGCTGTCGAACCCCCCGGCGATCGAGCTGGCGGAGAGGCTGGTCTCGATCGCGCCGAAGGGGCTGACGCGCGTCTTCTACTCCGACGACGGATCCACCGCCGTGGAGGTCGCCCTCAAGATGGCGTTCCAGTACTGGCAGCAGAACGGCCAGCCGGGACGGACCAAGTTCATCTCGCTGGATGCGGGATATCACGGGGACACCATCGGGGCCGTCAGCCTCGGGGGCGTGGAGGCGTTCAGCGACGTTTTCAAGCCCCTCCTCTTCAGGACGATCAAGGCGCCGACGACATACGCGTACCGCTGCGACAAAGCGCAGACGCTGGCGGACTGCGGGAAGCACTGCATCCAGGACATCGAGGCGATCCTCAAGACCCACGCGCACGAGGTGGCCGCGCTCGTGGTGGAGCCGCTCGTGCAGGGCGCCGGCGGGATGATCACCCAGCCGCGTGGCTTCGTGACCGGGCTTCGACACCTGTGCGACAAGTACGGCGTGCTGCTGATCGCCGACGAGGTGTTGACGGGGTTCGGCCGCACGGGGCGGATGTTCGCGTGCGACCACGAGGGGGTCACTCCCGATCTGATGGCGGTTTCGAAGGGCCTCACGGGAGGGTATCTCCCGCTGGCGGCGACGCTGACGACCGAGAGGATTTACGAGGGGTTCCTCGGGGAACATTGGCGGCGGCGAGCGTTCCTGCACGGGCACACGTTCACGGGGAATCCGCTGGCGTGCGCCGCGGCCCTAGCCTCCCTGGATCTCTTCGAGCGCGAGCGGGTTCTCGAGCGGGTGGAGAAGACGGCCCACGTGTTCGGCAACCTGCTTCAGGAGTTCTACGAGATCCCCAACGTGGGGGACGTGCGGCTCTGCGGTCTCGTCGCTGGGATAGAGCTGGTGGCGGATCCTTCCAAGAAAACGCCCTACCCGCCGGAGGAGAGGCGGGGGCACCGCGTCGCCGTCGAGGCGTGCCGCCGCGGGGCGATCATACGGCCGCTGGGGGACGTGGTGGTCCTGATGCCCCCCCTGTCGATCACCCTCTCCGAGCTCACCCGACTGGCCCGGATCGCGCTGGAGTCGGTCGAGGCCGTCTGCAAGGGGCCGGGGCGCTGAAACCGCGCGGTCGCCCGGGCGGTATTCCGGGCGTATGGGAAGGGTGGTTTGCCTGGGTCCGATCATGATAGTCACGTGGAGTTTCCGGCCGGGACCGCCGGACGAGCATACGGTGCCCATCTCCCTTGACCACGGGGGCATCCGCAGGACCTGCCTGCTGCACGACCCGCCGTCGCGCCGCATGGGCGTGCCGGTTCCCCTCGTGCTGGCGCTGCACGGCGGGGGGGGATCGGGGCTGGCGATGGAGACCGTGACCGGGCTGAGCGTCCTTTCGGACCGTCACGGATTCGTGGTCGCCTATCCCGATGCCGTGGGCGGACACTGGAACGACGGGCGCGGCCTGCGGCAGCTCAGGTCGCACAGAGAAGGCGTCGACGACGTCGGCTTCATGGCGGCGCTCGTGGGGGAGTTGGCGCGGACGCGCGGCGTCGACACGCGGCGCGTCTACGCCGCCGGCATCTCCAACGGGGCGATCTTCTGCCACACCCTGGCGGCAAGGAGGGCGGATCTGGTGGCGGCGGTCGCCCCGGTGATCGGCGGCATGGTCCCTTCGGTGGCCGCCGATTTCCGGCCCGCCAGGCCAGTCTCGGTGATCGTCGTGCAGTGCACGGCCGATCCGCTGGTGCCCTTCGGCGGGGGCGTCGTGGCGTGGAACCGCGGCAGGATCGTCCCGACCGCGGAGGCGGTGCGGAAGTGGGCGGAGTTCGACGGGTGCGCGGCGGAGCCGGTCAGGGAGGAGCTGCCAGACCTCGATCCCTCGGACGGGATGCGCGTCATGCGCGAGACGTACGGCGGAGGCAGGGAGGGCTCGGAGGTCGTCCTGGTGACGATAGAAGGCGGCGGCCACACCTGGGCGGGCGGGGTGCAGTACCTTCCGGAGCGGGTCATCGGGAGGACGTGCAGGGACGTGAACGCCTCTGCGCTCATATGGGAGTTTTTTTCGAGACATCCGCGGCCCTGACCGGCGCGCCCACGGCCCGCGCCCAGTAGTTCCCCATAAGCCCGTGGCGGCGGCGCTGGCCGGGAAGGAAGGAGCGGATAAAAGAGAGAGAAAGTAAATCGGGATCGCAGCCCCTCCGCAGGTTCAATCCCCCCTC
>FWPU01009940.1_pt1 | contig 14593 bp, 16 predicted proteins | sample 2228361 | NCBI WGS metagenome assembly FWPU01 (sample SAMEA103939777, study PRJEB20133) | metagenome
AGTATCCGAACGGAACCTCCCCGCGCGCCGACCGCCTTTACGCCGGTGGGGCCGAAGGCTCCTTCCCGTTGTACCCCACCCTCGGATCGGCTGCGACTCCGCCTTCCGGACGGAGCCTTCAGGGGTCTTTGTCGCGCCGCTTCAAACAGGGTCTCGCGGCCCTGCCCAGGCGCCAGGCTTCTCCGCTGAACGGGAAATCTACGGAGGGTTTCAGTTCGCCATTGAGGTGAACCCCCAACAACACGAACAAGTACCAAGTTCCGTCCAGCTTTCACTTGACGCACAGGAGGGAAAGCCATGATCGGACGCGCGCTCATCGCGGCCGCCGTGCTCGTGTCTTCGGCAGGCTGCGGATCGCCGGGCTCGCCCGCGGTGGCCCCGGCCGCGGACCCGTCCCTGAAGGGCCACTGGACGTTCGACGAGGGCTCCGGCTGCGCCGCCGCCAGCGCCGTCGGCGGCAATCCGGGCCAAGTGCCGCCCGACCTGAGATGGGTCGACGGCCGCAAGGGCAAGGCCCTTCTCTTCAACGGCAAGGACTACGTTACGGTGAAGCACTACGCCGACCTCAGCTCCCCGCAGTACACGTTCGCGGCGTGGGTGAAGTTCAAGGACACTGGCGACCACCATTACATAGTCTGGAAGGCCGGCCCGGAGTTTCCCGAGGAGAAGAACGCCCGCCGCCACGACCTGTGGACCGACCTGGACGGCACCGTAAACGGCATAGTGCATGACGAGAACGGGGTCGAGGAGCGCATCTCCGGCGGCCCAAGCGTGACCGACGACAGGTGGCACCATGTGGCGCTGACCTACGACGGGAAGCGGCTCAAGCTCTTCGTCGACGGGAAGGCCGCCGGAGAGGCATCGCCCGCGGCCCCCCTTGCGAAGAACGAGCATGATCTCTGGATCGGGGGAAGGCCGGAGGGCGTGGTCGCCACCGGCGTCATCGACGACGTCCGGTTCTACTCCCGGGCCCTCAGCGGCGCTGAGGTGGCCGCTCTGGCCTCCGCCGACTAGGCGCAGCCCGCGGCTACTTGAACTGGCGCAGCTTGAGGATGAACCGGCGGATCTCCTCGTGGACCCGCCGGGACTGCGAGACGATCAGTATCCCGTTGGCCAGCGTCACGGACGCGTTCGGGTTCTCGTCCCACGTGCGGTCGCCCGTGTTGGACTTCACCATCTCAGTTATGAACTCCTCCGTGATGATGGATTTCGGTTCCTCCAGGGTGAACTGGGCCCCGGTCAAAGGCCCGCCCTGTGCGCCGCTGGGGGCCACGAGCTCCACGCGCGGGCCGGGGAAATCCTGTATCTTCACCAGGAGATCCCGCACGTCGTACATCTGGAGGGTCACCGCCTGATCTAGCTTGGAGCGCGGAAGGATCAGCAGGACCCCGTCCCTCACGGTGGCCGAAAGATCCTTCGGGCTCAACATCAACTTGAGGATCGACTTCAGAAGCAGATCCTTGACCTTGAGCGTCACCTTGAGCTGGTCCTCGGTGAGCTTAGCGTGAACCTCGGCGTCGACCACAATGTTGAGTCCCGAGAAATCCCTGAGGAAATTCAGTGCCTCCTCCAGCGGAATCCCGCTGAAGTCCACGGAAAGACGCATGGAGTTGACCTTGCGGACGATCTCGTCCCTGCGCGGGTCGGCGGTATCCCCCTCCTGGGCGGTCGCCGCCGCGGCCGCCAGGAGCACCAACGCCCTTACCGCGTCCATCATGGCCTCCATCCCATTCTACAACAACCCACTGCCCCTTCCACGCCTATTAGTCGCCGCCGCGTATCGGAGGTAAAAATCATCCCGGAATTCCGGCTCAGCCGGAGGGCAATCAGGCGGAGACGGCTATCTTGATCAGCGCGCCTCTCGGATCACCCTGCGATCCGATGGGGAATACGGACGTCGTGATTCGCCGGCCCCGCACCACCATGGAACGCTCCAGGGACATGTGTTTGGCCAGCGATTCACGGACCATGGCCGCCGTGCCCGGGTCGAAGGAGCCGAATTGGGCCTCCTCGATCGGCCTGTAGATACAATCCCTTATCTTTTCACCCATGATTTCCTCGACCGTCTTATTATAAAGAACTATCTTGCCCTCGCGATTCACGACGATCATGCACTCCCGGGCGTGCTCGAACAGCTCCTGGTAGAGGCGCAGCGTGGTCATCCACAGCTGCAGCTGTTCATTGCGCTTCTGCAATTCCAGCACCTTTTGCTGGAGCTCTGCCCGCTTCTCCTCGAGCTCCGCGGCATACTGCTCCAGCGTCACGTCCTTCTGCTCAAGGAGCCTCCGGATGTTGACTATGCGGGTCGAGTCCCGGCTGGCGGCCTCGGAATACTGCTTGAGCTTGCCTTCGAGCTCGAACACCTTCTGGTGGAGTCTCAGATTCTCGGCCAGTATGCGCCGCATTGCGGCGCCGGGAGTTTCCTCGTCCATTCCGATCATCCTCTCCCGTAGAAGGTCACCACGGTGCAGCCGTACTGGCGCTCGTCCACTATCTTGCCTCCGGCCACCGAGCCGAGACCTCGGCCGCGGCGGTGTTCCACAACCACGCGGCCGTCCGGCGGCACCACGACGCGCTCCAGCAGCGTCTCCACGAGTCTCCTCATTTCCGCGGACCGTTCTTCGTAGAAGGAATACGGCGGATCCACGAAGGCGAAATTCGCCGGGCCGAGCCCGGGGGCGGCCTCGAAAGCGCTGGCCCGTATGACCTCGGCCCTCTCCGCGAACCGCAGCTTCTCCAAGTTCCTCCTTATGACATCCAGGCATCTGGGATCCGTGTCAAGGAAGACCGCGCGGGCGGCGCCCCGGGAGAGGGCCTCCAGTCCCAGGCTCCCGCTCCCCGCGAAGAGATCCGCCACGCGCGCGCCTTCCAGCCGCGGGCCCAGCACGCCGAAGACCGACACGCGCATCCGCGCCAGGGCCGGCCGCACCTCGACGCCCGGCACCGAGCAGAGGCGCGCGCCGCGGGCGACGCCGCCGGTGAGCCGCAGGCCCCCCGCCCCCATCAACGCCTCCCCTCCCCTTGCGGGGCGAGCCTGCCGCCGCGGCCCCGCGCCCGCCTGATGCGGGGTATCGAGAAGACCCCGGCCGTCATCAGCGCCACGAACGCCGCGAATGCCACGAGCGTTATCCAGGCGAGCACGACGAACCAGCGCCGGTCCCTCGGACTCCCGGCGGCGGGCGGCTCGGTCATTCGATCACCGCCTTCCTGAGGAGCATATGGTGATAGTGCCGGCAGAACCGGTGCGCCTCGTCCCTAACGTACATGAGCAGATGCAGCGCGGGCGAGTCCTTCGCCATGGCCAGCGGCCTCCCGCCACTGAACACGGTCTCTTCCTCCTTCGCCAGCGACAGCAGCACGGCCGGCCCGGCGCCCGCCTCCCGCAGCGCCTCCCCGGCGGCCCTAAGCTGCGCCGGCCCGCCGTCCACCAGAAGGACGTCCGGGGCCGCCCCTCCTTCGGCCCGCAGCCGGCGGAACCTCCTCAGAACGACCTCCCGGATCATGGCGCAGTCGTCGGCGCCCTCGACAGTCCTGATTTTATACCGCCGGTAGCCGTTCTTGAACGGGATTCCGTCGATGAAGGCCACCACCGACCCCGCGCAGGCCCGACCGGAGACGTGCGCCGCGTCCACTCCCTCTATGAACCTCGGCGGGGCGGACATCCCCAGCACCCTCCCCAGGTCCTCGACGCCCTCCTTCGGATCCACGGGTGTGATGTCCCCCTCGACGTAATCCCTGACCGCCCTCCTCGAGAGGGACTCCACGGCCCTGATCCTGTCGCGGAGCTCCGCCGCCCGCTCGAAGTCCAGGCGCCCCGAGGCCTCCTTCATCTTCGCGCGGAGATCCGCCAGCAGATCCTCCCGCCCACCGGCCAGGAACCGCCGGAGCGAGTCGATGTCGGCCGCATACCGCCCTTTCGAGACCAAGCCGGCGCAGGGGGCGCTGCAGCGGCCGATAGCGTGCAGCAGGCATGGGCGCGCGAATCGGCGCTTCGGATCGTCGGCCCTCATCTCCAGCCGGCAGGTGGCGAACCGAAATATCCTCTGCAGGACGCGCACCGCCTCTCGCAGATCCCCCCCGCCGGCGAATGGCCCGTATCGCTCCGCCCGCGCGACGTCCGTCTCATGGACGATCCACACCTTCGGGAAATCGTCGAACCGCGTGATCGCCAGCATGGAGAACGACTTGTCGTCCTTGAGGCGTTCGTTGTAGCGGGGCTGCATCTCCTTGACGAGGCGGGCCTCCATAAGAAGGGCGTCCACCTCGGAAGGCGCGCGGATCGTATCGACGGCGGCGACGCGCCCGATCATGCGGCGTATCCGGGGATCATCGGGGACGCCGCGGAAGTATGAGGAGACGCGGGCGCGCAGGTCCTTGGCCTTCCCGACGTAGAGGACGCGCCCGCGGGCGTCCTTCATCAGGTAGACGCCAGGTGAACGCGGCAGGGAACGAACGAGCCTCCTGATCCCGGCGGGTCCCACTGCGGACATTATACCAGAGAACCGCTCCGTTTTTCCGGCCGCCGGCAGGGATGGAGGCCCCGGCGCCGTCCGGGATAATGAGGGGCGAAACGGCACCACATGGCGCGGTACGATTCAGGAGAGCCTCGATGACCTGCCGTGTGGATGGACAGCAACCGTTTCGAGATGGACTTCGAGGTATGGCACTTCAAGGGGATCGGCCGGGTGATTTTCTACCGTCCCGACATTACCGTATACGCGGCGGAGGCCGACGCGGGATACGGGGTTCCACCGTAGCCGGCCTCGTTTGTCTTTGACTTCGAATCGGGGCGTCATTAGAATACCGCGCCATGACCGACGCCCCTGAGACCGAGGAGAGGAAACTTTCGCCCGCCTGCGAGGTCCGCGAAGTCGGGCCCTGCAAGCTTCAGGTTCGCATAGAGGTCGGCGCCGACAAGGTGAAGGAGGAGATCGACGGCAAGTACAAGGACCTCAACGAAACGGTGGAGCTCCCCGGCTTCCGGAGGGGACACGCGCCGCGCAGCCTGATGGAGCGCAAGTTCGGCAAGGCCGTGCTGGAGGATCTCAAGTACGAGCTCATAAACCGCTCTTTCGACGAGGTCAGGGAGGAGAAGAAGCTGGAGCCGATGGCGCTGCCGGAGGTGGAAGCCGAGAAGTTCTCCATCGAGGAGGGCAAGCCGTTCCAATACGAGGTGGAGATCGAGGTCCGCCCCAACATAGACGTGAAGAACTACGTCGGCGTGAAGGTTTCGAAGCCCTCCTACACCGCCGAGGAGCGGGAGATCGACGAGGTCCTCAAGGATATTCAGGAGAGCAAGGCGGAACTCGCCCCGGCGGAGGACGGGACCGCGGCGGAACAGGACCAGGTGATCGCCGATTTCGAGCTGATCACCGGCGGGAAGGTGATAGATCGCATCGAGAACGGGTCCCTGTTCCTGAACGACCGGATCACGTTCTACGGCGCGGACATGCCGGAGTTTTACAAGTCCCTCCTGGGCAGGAAGGTCGGCGAAACCGCCGAAGTCACCCTCACGCTCCCGAAGGATTTCCATAACGAGGAGTTCGCCGGGAAGGAAGCCTCCTTGAAGGTTTCCATCAAGAGCGTCAAGAGGAAAAGGCTCCCGCCGGTGGACGACGAGTTCGCCAAGTCGCTGGACATGGACTCCGTGGAGGAGCTGCGTTCGGACATCCGCAAGAAGATCGAGCGCCGCAAGGAGAGGGAAGCCCGTTCGAAGATGGCCGAGGACATAGTGCAGGAGCTGCTGCGGACGAACGACTTTCCGATCCCGGAGGGAGTCGTCGCCGCCGGCGCCGCGGAAGCGCTGAAGCGTCTCCACGTCAGGCTCGCCATGGAGGGCTTGCCGGAGGAGAAGATCCGCGAGTTGCTGGAGAAGCATAAGGACGCCTCAAAGGAGGAAATGCGCTCGGCGTTCAAGGCCTACTTCATTCTGGAGCACATCGCGCGGAAGGAGAAGATTTTCGTGACGGAAGACCAGCTGGACGAGCGGGTGGGCCTGCTAGCCTCCATGTACGGGAAGCCTCCTCACGTGATGAAGGCCTACCTCGAGGAGGAGGGCCTTCTCACCCAGCTGCGCCGCACCATGCGCGAGGAGATGATCAAGGAATTCCTGTTGTCCAAGGCGGTGATCGTCGAGGGGGAGACTTCCGGGGGGACGGGGTCCTGAAGCGGGCGCCGCCCGCCGCCGGCCCTGATGCCGACATGGGTTACCTGACGCCGATCGTAATAGAGAAGACCGGGCGCGGCGAGCGTTCCTACGACATATGGTCGCGCCTGCTCAAGGACCGCATTGTCTTTATCGGTACTGGCATCGACGACTACATCGCCAACCTGGTGATCGCGCAGATGCTTTTCCTCCAGATGGAAAACAAGAGCCAGGACATCAACGTCTACATAAACACGCCGGGCGGCTACGTGACCTCGGGCCTGGCAATCTACGACACCATGCAGTTCGTCCACTGCGACGTGGCCACGTACTGCATCGGACAGGCCTCCAGCATGGCGGCGCTCCTGCTGGCGGCGGGTACCAAGGGAAAGCGCTACGCCCTTCCCAACTCGCGGATCATGCTGCACCAGCCCGCCGGCGGCGTCCAGGGGACGGCCGCAGACATCAAGATCCACGCCGAGGAAATCATCGCCCTCAAGAAACGGATGAACCAGCTCTTCGCCAAGCACACGGGCCAGCCCATCGAGAAGATCGAGCGAGACAGCGACCGCGACTTCTTCATGTCGGCCGAGGAGGCCAAGAAGTACGGGCTGGTCGACGAGGTGGTCGAATCCCTCAAGGAGACAGAGACCAGGGGCGGCGGCGACATGGCCGCCCGCGAGGAACGCTAGCGGCCGCGGAAATGGGGTATCCCAAACCCCGTCTCCTGACGATATAATTCGGAGAGCGAGGGAACATCGCCCATGACGATGAAGAAGAAGGGCGGGGAGGAGCGATTCTGCACCTTCTGCTCCAAGAGCCGCAGCGAGGTCCGGAACCTCATCGCAGGCCCCGGAGACATCTGCATCTGCGACGAGTGCGTCGATATCTGCAACCAGATACTCAAGGTCGAGAAGAAACCGTACAAGACCCCGAAGTCGGCGCAGCGCCCCTACCCCGTCAAGCGCCTGCCCACCCCGCAGGAGATAAAGGCCGAACTGGACAAGTACATCGTGGGCCAGGAGCGCACCAAGAAGGCCCTCGCCGTGGCCGTCAACAACCACTACAAGCGCATAACCCACCCCGTCGACAGGGAGGTCGAGATCGAGAAGTCAAACATCCTGCTGATAGGCCCCACCGGGTGTGGGAAGACGCTGCTGGCACGCACCCTCGCGCGCATCCTCGACGTCCCGTTCGCCATCGGCGACGCCACCACCCTCACCGAGGCCGGCTACGTCGGCGAGGACGTCGAGAACCTCCTGCTCAAGCTCCTCCACGAGACCAACTTCGACGTCGAGCGCGCCGAGCGCGGTATCGTCTTCATCGACGAGATCGACAAGATCGCCAAGACCTGGAACAACCCCTCCATAACCCGCGACGTCTCCGGCGAGGGCGTCCAGCAGGCCCTCCTCAAGATGCTCGAGGGGACCGTCTCGAACGTCCCGCCGCAGGGCGGCCGCAAGCACCCGGAACAGGAATACATCCAGGTCGACACCACCCACATATTGTTCATCTGCGGCGGCGCCTTCGACGGGCTCGAGAACATAATCGCGCGGCGCCGCGGTAAGAAACAGATCGGCTTCAAGACGGACGCCCCGGCTGGCGTGGACATGGACGAGAAGGAGCTCGGCGACATCCTCGAGATGGTCGAGCCGGAGGATCTCATCGAGTTCGGCATGATCCCCGAGTTCGTGGGCCGCCTCCCGGTCCAGTGCGTCGTCCGGCCGCTCACCGAGGATCAGCTGGTCCAGGTCATCACCGAGCCCAAGAACGCCATACTCCGGCAGTACAAGCGCCTCTTCGAGCTGGAAAACGCCAAACTCGACTTCACGGCCGAGGCCCTGCGCGTCATAGCGAAGAAGGCCCTCGAGAAGAAGACCGGCGCCCGCGGGCTGCGCCAGCTCATCGAGGGCATCATGCTGGACATCATGTTCGAGCTGCCCTCCCGGAAGGATCCCCGCGAGTATCTGATCACCGCCGACAACGTGCTGGGGAAACAGCCGATCGTCCCCAGATCCCTGAAGTCACCCAAGAAGGAAGGCGAGTCCAAGAAGGAAACGGCCTAGGAGCGCGCCAGCCTCACCAGCGCCCCCAGCTCGTGCGCCAGCCTCCCGTCGGTCACCGGGCCGAATGAACGCCAGCGCGCCAAGGCGGCGGAACGGATCGACCGGGCCAGCACCCGACCAGGACGGCCCTCCGGAAGGAGTCTCTCGAAACGCCTGAGGAACGCCCCCGCGGGGCCGCCGCCAGAGTACAGGCACCGCGCGAGCCTCACCCAAGCCAGCGTCTCAAGGCGCCGGAAGCCCTTCCGCCTGACCTCCTCTATGTACCTCCGGGCGATCGCCAGCGCATCCGCCGTGGGCCTCCCCATCAGCTGCGCGATCGCCTCCTCCAGCTCGAGTCGCCGCAGCAGCAGCCACGATCCCGTCCGCGAGGCCGCCTCCCGCGCCGCCGAAATGTGCTCCCGCACGCGCGCCAGCCGCCCGAGCCGCTCCCAGACCTGCGCCAGCATGTGGTGCGCCAGCGCCTCGCCGTCCGCATCGCGCGACTCCCACGCCGCTCCCATCGCCGATTCGAACGAGCGCCGGGCCGCCCCCAGGCTGCCCCGCAGGAGACGCTCCAGGCCGCGGGCGAACGAGCCGATCATCAGGAGCCTCGGCGTGACCTCCCCCTCCGGAAGCCGGCCGACCAGGCGCGCCACCCCGGAGAGCGTCCCGCGGTCACCCATCCTCGAGGAGCTCAGCAGCGCCCTCAACGCAGCCCTGGCGTAGGTCCGCTCGTCCCTGTGCGGCTCCACCGCCGTCACCGCCGACCCGTAGAGATACCTGGCGACGTCGAAACGGTCCTCCACCTCCGCCGCCTCCCCAAGCGCAAGGCACAGCTCCGCCCTCAGAGGCAGCGGCAGCGAACGGAAACGGCGCCCGTAGAACCTGCGCATCGCCGCGGCCGAGGCCGACGAGGGCCTTCGCGCCCACGCCTCCACGAGCTCCCGCGCCCGACCGACCGCCCCCGCCATGACGAAAGGACGTTATCAGGAGCACCCCGCGCCGTTCAAGCAATTAACGCGGCTTGCCACGCCATGCCCCCGCGGCTAGAATCGCACCGGTCACATGGTCGAGAAGAGCCCCGCCCGCATCCGGGCGATGTTCGACCAAATAGCAGCCAGATACGACCTCCTAAACCGACTCCTCAGCCTCGGCACTGACCTCCTGTGGAGACGCCGCGCCGCGGCCCGACTCGGAGGCGCGCGCCGCGTGCTGGACGCGTGCTGCGGCACCGGTGATCTGGCGCTGGAGATCGCCAGGCGGCCGGGATCCGCGGTCGTCGGTATCGATTTCTCCACCGAGATGCTGCGGCTCGGCGCGCGCAAGGCGGCGCTGCCTGGCACCGCCGGCCGCGTCGCATTCCAAGCGGCGGATACCCTGCGGCTCCCCTTCAAAAACGGCGCCTTCGACGCATGCGCCTCCGCCTTCGGCCTGCGAAATCTCAAGGACGCCGAGCTCGGGCTGGCGGAGATGGCCCGGGTGGTCCGGCCCGGGGGCCTCGTACTGATCCTGGAGTTCACCCTGCCGACCAGTCCCCTGCTCAGATTGCCCTACCGCCTCTATTTCGACCACATCCTGCCCCTCTTGGGACGGCTCCTGGCCCCGCGGAGGACGGATGCCTACCGCTACCTGCCCGACTCCGTCGCCGCCTGGCCCGCTCCCAGTGAGCTCATGCGGATGATGGAGCGCGCGGGGCTCCACGACGTCGCCTGCGAAATCCTCTCCGGCGGGATCGCCGCACTCCACGCGGGCAGACGGCCCTTACCTCTCGAGGGCGGCGCCTCTTCGATTCAACCGGCCCGCCTCCGGTGATAGAATACCCCCCATGCCCTACAGAGATCTACAGGACTTCATCGAGGCGCTCGACAAGAAGGGCCTCCTGCGGCGCATCCGGACGGAGGTCTCCCAGGATCTTGAGATAAGCGAGATCGCCGACAGGACGGTCAAGGCCGGCGGCCCCGCCCTGGTCTTCGAGAACGTGCGCGGCCACACGGTCCCGGTGGCGATCAACCTGTTCGGCACCTTGGAACGTATGGCGCTGGCCCTCGACGTCCCCTCCCTCGACCGCCTCTCCGACCGCCTTGGTCAACTGATCGCGCTGGCCGCCAACCCGCCGGCAGGCGGGTTCCTCGAGAAAATCAAGGCGTTGCCCAAGCTCGTTGAGGCGGCCGGCCTACTGCCCAAGTCGGTGGACGGGGGCATATGCAAGGAAGTGATCCTCAAGGGTGACCGCGTCGACCTGGAGGCGTTCCCCGTCCTCAAGTGCTGGCCGCTCGACGGCGGCCGGTTCATCACCTTCCCGCTCGTCTTCACCCTCGATCCAGAAACCGGGCGGCGCAACGTGGGCACGTACCGGATGCAGGTCTACGACAAGCGCACGACGGGCATGCACATGCACTGGCACAAGGACGGGGCCCGCCACCTCCGCAAGGCCAAGGCGCCGCTCCAGGCGGCCGTCGCGATAGGCTGCGACCCCGCCATGTGCTTCTCCGCCACGCTGCCGCTGCCGCCGGACGTGGACGAGGCGCTCTTCGCCGGCCTGATACGCCAGGAGGCCACCCGCCTGACAAGGGCGGAGACCGTGGAAATCGAAGTCCCGGCCAACGCCGAGATAATCCTCGAGGGAACGATCGATCCCGCCGAGACGCGCCGCGAGGGGCCGTTCGGCGACCACACCGGCTACTATTCGCCGGAGGACGACTTCCCGGTCTTCCGGGTCCGGACCGTCACCCGCCGGTCCCGCCCCGTATACCACGCGATCCTCGTCGGCCGCCCCCCACAGGAGGACGCCTTCCTGGGCGCGGCGATCGAGCGCCTCATGCTCCCGCTGCTCAAGCTGCACATACCGGAGGTCGTCGATTACCACCTCCCGTTCGAGGGCATATTCCACAACCTGATGCTGGTCTCCATACGCAAGGAGTATCCCGGCCACGCCCGCAAGGTGATGCACGCGATCTGGGGCCTCCCGCAGGCGATGTTCACCAAGTGCATCGTGGTGCTGGACGAGGACGTGGATGTACGGGATCCCCGCGAGGTCTGCTGGAAGGTCCTCAACCACATCGACCCGGAGCGCGACATCGAGTTCGTGATGGGTCCCGTGGACATACTCGACCACGCCTCGCGGCTGCCCGGCTACGGATCGCACATGGGGATAGACGCCACCCGCAAGCTGCCCGGAGAGGGGTTCCACCGCCGCTGGCCCGACGAAACCCGAATGTCGCCGGAGGTGAAGGCGCTGGTCGACCGGAAATGGAAGGATCTCGGAATCTAGCCGCTTCCCCCGCCGACGCCCTATAATCATCGCGTGACGGACCGCCCGTATGCCATAATCCTCGAGGAAGACGTCCGCGTCGATCCCCGCAAATACGGCGACATCGTGGCACCGATCCTCGGGCTCACGCGCCTAGAGGCCAGGATCGCGGTCCGCAGGGGGCGCGGCATCTTCCTGGATGGCATCCCCGCGGAAGACGCCCGCAGGATAGCCGAGGAGCTCGCGAGGGACGGCATCCGCGCGCACGCCGTCCCTCGCGAACAACTGCCGTCGCTGCCGGCCCCGAGGAAGGTCAACCACCTGGAGCGCGGCGACGAGCTGCTTTTCTACCTGGGCGAGGAGGGGCGCGCCGCGGTCCCATGGGACGCGATATTCGTCGCCTCATGCGGCGCGGTGTCGCGCCCGGAGTCCGGCGACTATTTCGCGCGAGTCAGCTTCAAGGACGCGCCGCCCATGTACAGGCTCGAGGGCCGCGACCGCGAGATCGTCCGCGAGAACCTGATCCTCAGGATGAACGCCCGGGAGGACCCGCCGGGAAGGGCCACGCCGGGGCCAGAGGGCGTCTTCGAGGCCATCGTGCGCGAACACGCGGAAAAGGTGCGGATATACTTCGACCTCCTGACGCAGGACCTTGGAACGTGGCTGAGGATACCCCTGGAGGAGATTGGATACGTCCCGGTCGCCGGAGGCGTCAGGATGGGACACGCATGGGGCTTCCAGATGCTGGCAGACGACCTCGTCCGGAAGTGCGCACCGGCCCTTACCGACGTCACCGCGAGGATGCTGGCGGGGGAGGACGTGACCGACCTGGTTTTTCCCCAGGCCGAGGAGTTCATGCGCTACACCTCCTGGGTCGCGATCAAGAGAAGCCTCTGGCCGGATGCCGGCCGGTCCCCGCTGCAGGACGGCAAGACGAACGATTTTGCATGAACGACGGGGCGTATCCAGTGGATTTTCTCCGGAGGTGAACCATGAAACGCGCAACGACGGCCGGCCTGACGGCGGCGGCGCTCCTGGTCCTGGGGTGCTCCGCGGAGACTGCCCGCCTGAAAGACGGCCCGTGCCGGCAGGAACCGCCGGCGGCCCCGGCCGATCCCATTTCCGCCAAGCGCGACCGCATCGCCGAGATCCACCGCTTCATGCCAGGCCGGACGGCGCTGATCGTCGTGGACATGCAGCGCGGCTTCCTGGAGCCCGGCGCGGCGCTGGAGGTCCCCGCGGCGCGGGAGATAGTGCCCGCCGTTCGGTCGCTCGTGGAGGCGGCCAGGGCCGCCGGGGTCCCGGTCGTATTCACCCAGTTCGTCTACTCCCCCGAGGTGCCCTCCCTCCGCGGCGACCCATTCGGCCCGGAGCACCTGCCGGCCCCGCCCGGGGCGCCCACCGGCTTCGGGCGGCCTTCCGGCAACTGTCTGGTGGGGCGCGAGGGCCCCGACTCGCCCGACTTGATCCCGGTGCTCCAGCCGCGTCCCGGCGAACTCGTCGTCCGCGGCCACACCTACGACAAGTTCCAGGGCACCTGCCTGGACCAGGCGCTCCGCAGCCGGGACGTGCGCTGCGTGCTCATCGCGGGGATACTCACGGAGATCTGCGTCAACGCCACCCTGATGGGGGCGTCGGCGCGGGAGTACCGCGTGACGGTCGCGCGCGACGCCGTGGCGGCGCTCAAGCCGCACCTCCAGAGCGCATGCTTGGAAATCTGGGAGCGGAAGTTCGCGCGCGTCGTGACCTCCGCTGAGGCGGCCGCGGAGCTTCGCGCGCTGACCGGCGCCGGCCCGCATCCGCGTTGATGCGGGCCGCGCATTCATGCTATCCTTGTGCGCGCTCCGCCGGCTCGGGGAGGACTCGATGGAGGAACGCCGTTTCGTGATCGCCGTGGGTGGCGCCTCCGGCGCCGCGTACGGGAGGCGGCTGCTGGAACTGCTCGCCCGCGCCGGCGCCGAAATCCACTTCGTCATCAGCGCCGCGGCGGCCGAGATAGCCCGGGACGAGCTGGGGATAGATGCGGATCCGGCGGAGGGGGCCGGCTACGTGCGCGCCTTCCTCGGACGCGAGGCGCCCAACGTCATGATGCACCCATCCGACGATCTGCATGCCCCCATCGCCAGCGGTTCCTTCCGCCACGACGGCATGGCGGTATGCCCCTGCTCAATGGGATGCTTGGGGAGGATAGCCGCCGGCACATCCTCAAATCTCACGGAGCGCGCGGCGGACGTGTGCCTCAAGGAGCGCAGGCGGCTCGTCCTGGTGCCGCGCGAAACGCCGTTGTCCGAGATCCACCTGGAAAACATGCTTCGGCTGGCCCGCGCGGGCGCGGTGATACTGCCCGCGTCGCCCGGATTCTACGGCCGCCGGAACGGGGTCGAGGACCTGGTGGACTTCGTCGTCTCCCGCGTCCTTGATCAACTGGGAGTGCCGAACGATCTGGCGCCGCGACACGGCGGGCGCGCCCATCAGGCGGGGCCCGCCGCCCGGCGCCGCACCGAAGGGGATTGAAGGCTGCGGGCCTCGCTTGCCGCCCTCATGGCGGCCGCCGCATACGGCTGCGGGCCTGCGACCGACCCCGGATTCGACTGGGCCGTCAATAAGTCGAGGATCTCCGGAAAGCTCCAGGCCACGATCCGCTTCACCGGCCTGGTCGCGCCGGCGGATGCGAGGCGCTGAAACCGGCCGGGCTCATCACCTCCTTGTATCCCGGATCACCCTGACGCCGAGCGACTCCAGAAGATCGAAGAATCCGGGGAAACTCTTGGAGACGCACTCGGGATCAGCGATCGTTATCCCCGGGACGGCGACCGCCGCCACCGCGAAGCTCATCGCCATGCGGTGATCGCCGTACGTCTCAACCACGGCGGGCACGGGGCGGGCCGGCGGCCAGATGGAGAAGCAGTCCTTTCCCTCATCCACCCGCGCCCCCAGCTTCGACAGTTCCTTCGCGAGCGCGGCTATGCGATCCGTCTCCTTTATCCGCAGGTTCCCCACGTTCCTGACGCGGGTCCTGCCCCGGGCGAAGAGCGCCGTCACCGCGAGCGTCTGAACGGAGTCGGGCATGTCATTCATGTCCACGTCCACGCCCCTCAACCCCCCCCCCCCCACCCCCCACCAAACCCACCCACCCCCCCCCCCCCCACCCCC
>FWPU01002412.1_pt1 | contig 14592 bp, 8 predicted proteins | sample 2228361 | NCBI WGS metagenome assembly FWPU01 (sample SAMEA103939777, study PRJEB20133) | metagenome
GAAGAAGCGGTCAACTAGGATGTTGACCTGCACAGCGACGACGGCCAGTGTCATGCCCACCAGGAGCCCGCCGCTGCGCCACACGCCCGTCTCGCGTAGGCCGAGCACGGGGCGGTAGCGGGGTCTCACCCCGCGCAGGGCGATGATCTGAACCATCAGGGCCACCACACCGCCCAACACCGTGCCCCAGGCCACCGCATAGATATCAATCCGCCGCTGGAGCAGCAACACCGTGCTCAGCAATGCCAGACTGCCCAGGACGTAGGCCAGGTTAGGCAGGAAGAAGCGCCGGAAAAAGTAGAGCACGCTCTTGACCATAGCCGAAGCGCTGGCCAGCCCCACCGTGGGCAGGAGGATGGTGAGCAATGCCGTCGCCAGGCGGTGGGTTGAACTGTCGAAACCAGGCGCCAAGAGGGTGACGATCGGCCCGGCGGCCAACACACCCAGGCATATGACAATCACGGCGAGCAACACAATGGTGTTTCCCAGCGAGCTGGCAATATACCAGGCCCGATCCGGGTCGCCACGGGCGTAGAACTCGCTGAACAATGGGATAAAAGCCAGGCTCAATGATCCGGCGGTCAGCATGTTAACGACTATATTGGGCACCGAGACCGACACCAGGTAGGCGTCCAGGGCGCGGCCAGCGCCGAACAAGTAGGCCAACAACGCCTGCTGCACTACGCCTAGCGCCTTGAGGAGCAAGCTCAGGAGCAGAAGGATGGTTGCCGCGCCGTAAAAGTCGGCTCGGCCGAGCTTTTGACCGATCATAGCGTGGCCTGCTCACCCGACAGCCATGCCGGTTCGACCTTGACTACCAGTGGTAAAAAGTGGCGGGCCGTCTCTGCCACGCCGCGTATCGTCACCGAGCGGAGCGTCGGCGTGGCCCGGTGGTTGGCCGAGCCGTAGAGCGTCACCCGATAGCGGATAAAAGCCGAGGTCATTGGCGCCAGATTGGCCTGGTTGTCGCCATCTATGCTGCTGGCAGCCACCAGCGTCCACGCCGACCAGGTTTGTCCGTCGTCACTGGTGGCCACTTCCAGGGCCAGGTCGGTGTCGCCGGGCAGGGCCACGTTCCACTCGACAGTGGTCCAGGTGTGGGGCATGCCGCCAAAGGCCACCGAGGTCAGTTGCCCTCGCTCCGGGTAGATATGGGGGATAGCCAGTGATTCGTCGGGGCCGAGGGCGCCGCCGGGGTTGGGCCGGGCATAGGTTGTGCCAAATGCAGCGCTGGCGGCGTTCCGGGTGCCGCCCACGGCCACGCTTCCGTAACCACCCAACGTCGGCAACCCCTGGCGATTGGCTTGGCTATAACCATCTGGTCCGCCCCAGTAGATGTAGGAATCGATCTGGAAATTGCTCAGACTGTCCAGCAGGTTGCCAAAGACAATGTCGGGGTAACCGTCATAATTCAAGTCTTCTACCGAGTTGCCGACGGCACCCAGGGTGGGCAGATCGGTGCGGTTGCTCGGGTTGAAGCCCGATGCGCTGTTCCAGTAGACGTAGCTAGTGGGATGGCGATAGTTGCTGAACACGATGTCTGGGTAACCGTCGCCGTTCAGGTCGGCCACTGAGTTGGCCGTGGCCCGGTTGGTTGGCAGCTCGGTGCGGTTGTCCCGACCAAAGCCGGCAGCGCTTCCCCAGAAGATGTAGCTGTTCACTGCGGTCTGGCCGGCGTTGTCGCGGCTGTTGCTGAACACGATATCCAGCCAGCCGTCGCCGTTGAGGTCGGCCACGGTATTATCGGTAGCACCCAGGGTGGGCAGATCGGTGCGCCGCTCGCTGCTGAACCCTTCTTCCGTGCCCCAGTAAACATAGCTGTCTTGCTCATAGTAGCCGGCCGTGTTTCGATGGTTGCTGAACACAATGTCCAGCCAGCCATCCTGGTTCAGGTCGGCTACCGAGTTGGCGTAGGTGCCGATGGTATCCAGGGTAGTGCGATTGGCCGGGTCAAAGCCGGAGGCACCGCCCCAGTAGATCCAGCTATATTCCACGAAATGGGTATCGTCCTGGTAGTGGTTGCCCACTACAATGTCCAGCCAGCCATCGTTGTTCAGGTCGGCCACGGAGGTAATGCCACAGCCCTGGGTAGGCAGGTCGGCTCGGCGTGAAGGGCTGTAACCATCGGCGCCGCCCCAATAGATCCAGGCCGGCACGCTGTAGTCACGGGCGTTGTTGTGCAGGTTGGCAAAGAGCAGGTCCAGGTAGCCGTCGTAGTTCAGATCGGCCACGGAGACGCTACGGGCACCCAGGGTGGGGATGCCCGTCCGCCGACCGGTGGAGAAGCCATCGGCGCTGCCCCAGTAGATGTAGCTGTCGATCTCGTAACTGCTGTTGTCGAAATAGTTGACCAGGATCAGGTCCAGGTAGCCGTCCTGGTTCAGATCGTCGTAGGGCGCGACCGAGGGCAGGGTGAAGCCCAGCCGCAGCCCGCCTGCCTGGCGGGTGTCAACTCCAGAGGCAGAAACGTAACTGCCCGGCGCGGTCCAGTCATCCTGGCGGTAGACGGTCTCGGGCCGTGGGGTGTGGGTCGGCGTGTGGGTGGCCGGCAGTGTGGGCGACGATGTGGCGGTGTTTTCCCCGTCGGTCGCAGTCTGAGTCCAGTTTGGCACAGCGGTGGGGCTGAGGGGTGGGGTGTGAGTCGCAGTCGGCAAGGCCGTGGGGCTGGAGGCTTCAGGGAGCGTCGGCGTGACCCGGAATCGGTCGGCGGCCAGAGTCGGCGGAGGCGGAGGCGTGGTGGCGATGACCGTCGGCTGCCAGGAGAGGGATGGCCGACAGCCAGCCAGGGCCAGGAACAAGAGCAGGCTGAGGGACCGCCGGGCAAAAGTCAGATGGTTCACTCTTTTACCACCTCCTGATAGACGGCCAGGGTCTCCTGGGCGGTGCGCTCCCAGGAGAAGCGAGCGGCCTGGGCCAGGCCCCGTGCCCGTAGCTCTTCGGCCAGACCCGGTTCAAGCAGCACTCGCTGTACCACTTCGGCCAGGACGCCGGCGTCGGTGGGGTCGTCCACTAGCAGGGCGGCGTCACCCGTGGCTTCGGGAATGGCGCTGCGGTTGGCGGCCACCACCGGCGTGCCGCAGGCCATCGCTTCCAGCGGCACCAGTCCAAAGCCCTCGTGCAGCGAGGGATAGACCAGCAGGTCGGCAGCGCTATAGAGCAGCGGCAGGTCATCAGCGGGCAGGTAGCCGGTAAAATGGACACAGCCTTTCAGGCCCAGCTCGGCAACCAGGGCCTCCAGCGCCGCTCGGTCGTCGCTGGTGCGGAACGGCTGGCCGGTCAGCACCAGATGGTGGGGCAGACCGGCTTCGGTGCGCAAGCGATGCAGGGCATGGAGTGCCGCCGGCAGGTTCTTTTTTCGGGCGGTAAGGCCCACGTACAACAAAAAGTTGGCGGGCAGGCCGTATTTGCTGCGGATCGCCGCCAACGCTGCCGGGTCCCGCCGGGGGAAAAAGCGTGGCTCCGAAGCCAGATAGATGACGGTCACCTTCTCGCCAGGCACCCCCAGGCGGTCGATCAAATCCTGGCGGGTATTATACGAGATGGCGATGATTTTGTCAACGTTCTGCAAAAAGCGCGGCTGGACGTGGCGCCAATACCACACGTCCCAGGGTGGATAAAAATTGGGTAGGGCCAGGATGGTTACATCGAAAATGGTGATAACCGAGGGGCAAGGGGCGCCGAATACGCCCAGCGCCCGGGCAAAGTGCACCAAGTCGGCCCCTTCGCGGTGCAGCAGGCGGGGCAGCCGGGCCTGGGCCCACAGGCGCATCAGCATCCGGCGGCGGATGGGCACCACGAGCTGCCGGAAGTTGGGGAACCCGTTCAGCTCCGGCTGGCGCTCCTCGACGACGGCCAGGTAGTGATTCTTGGAATCGAGTCGGCCCAGGGCGACGAGGGTGTTGAGGGCGGCCGTCCGCGCCCCGCCGGGCCGGGCGATGCCCAGGGCATCCACGACGATTTTCATGGAGGACCACCCTCTCGCAAGGCCTGGATTTCTTCCAGAGCAGCGAGCACGCGATGGCCCACGGCAGCCGGCGTAAAATGTTGACGGAAATGGGCCAGCCCGGCTGCGCTGAGTCGGGCGCGCAGATCCGGATCGGCTTTCAAGGTACGCAGCGCGGCGGCCAGAGCCTCTGGGTCGGCGACGGGGCATAGGTAGGCGGTCTCGCCGTGGCGGACTACTTCGCGGTTGGCAGGGGTGTCGGCGGTGAGCACCGGCAAGCCCAAGGCCAACCCTTCGTAGACCTTGTTGGACACGGCACGCTGCGCCTGAGGCGTGTCGCCAAAGTTGCCCAGGCACACGTCGGCGGCGCGTAGATGGTTCACCAACTCCTCTTTTTCCATCCAGCCCAAAAAGGTCACGTTGGGCAGACCCAGGCTGTCGGCAAGGTGGTGGGCTTCAGCTTTGCCCTCGCCCTCGCCGATAAACTCAAAAGAAAACATTGGATCATCGGCCAACAGGGCGGCAGCGCGCAGGATGTGCTCGACGCCGGCGGTGGGGATATACTTGCCGTGGTAGACGATGCGGAAGGGGCGCTCGCCGGGCCGGCTTATGTTGCCGGGTTGGAAGAAGCGGTCATCGGCGCCAATGGGCACTCGGACAAAGCGGCTCTCCGGCAGGCCGTACAACTCGCAAAAGTAGGCGATGTGGGCTTGGGTGTCGAGCAGCACCCGGTCGGGCAGGCGGCAGGCGGTGCGCTCCAGGGCATAGATCAGCCGCGCTTTTAATGAGCCAGGCCGGGCCAGCTTGCGCTCGTGTACCACGCTGTTGTAGACAGACAGATAGGCATCCAGCAGCAAGGGGCGCCGTGAGAAACGGGTCAGCAACCAGGCGGGGTAGATGTCCAGCAGGCCGGCATAGCCGACGACCACGGCGTCGTGAGGGCCGATGCGGAGGTAGTCGCGGGCCAGGGCCAGGTAGGCACTAGCCAGCCTGCCCAGGAAGCTGATCTGTTTCCAGCCGCCGGCGGCTCTGGCGATCTTGTCGGCGGTGTCGCGCCACAGCGTCCGATGGCACTCGACCACCTCGACGCTGTTCTGACGCAACCCTTCAATGATGATGCGGTTCCGAGAATAGTCCCGGTCGTAGGTGCCAAAGTAACAGACTCGCAAGGACGGACCTCAATACTGTCGGTGACAGCACCGTCCGCAGTCGGGAAAGATGCCCTGACGGGCCAGCTCGTTGCGAAAGTCGCGGAAGCGGCGACTGTTCCACACTTTACGGAAAGAGCCGCTCTTGGTCTTGACATTATCCACCACAAAGCCCCGGCAGGGGGTCACGTTGCCCAGCATGTCCACCCGCGTCACATACCACGGAAAGACACATTTGCGGTTAAGCTCATCCTCGCTACCCTGGTAGTAGATGCGCAGCTTTTGATCGCTCATGCGAGGATAGAAGGTGAGGGGTAGCCCGACAGCTTTGGCCTGCTGTTTCAGGGCGGGGATGTCGGCCAAGAGGCGGTCTACATCCAAGGCTGCTCCGTCGCGGCGGCTGCAATCGGAGAACATCAGATGCTGAAAGCTCAGCGAGTCGGCACCGGCTGCCTGGGCGATGGGGACCATCGCTGCCAGATGGGGCAGGCTTTCCGGTGTGATGACAGTGTTGATGGTGATGGACGGCCTACTCGTGCCCTCGGCCTGCCGGGCGGCGACCAGGGCCCGGATGCCGGCAATGGCCCGTGCATGAGCACCCGGCACGCCGCGCACCTCGTCGTGGATCTGAGGCGGGCCGTCAATAGAGACGTGGATACGATCTAGGCCCAGGCGGACCAGGTCCGCAGCATAACGCTCCAGCAGCAGACCGTTGGTCGTCAGTGAGCAATTGAACCCCTGCTCTTTGATGTAAGCCAGCAGCGGTATCAAGTCGCGGTACAGTAGCGGCTCGCCGCCAATGAGGTGGATGAACGGCTTGAAGTGAAAGGAGGCAGCCAGATCGTCTAGCACGCCTTTGAGGTCATCGAGCGTCAACTCCGGCGTGCCCTTTTCCCTCTCTTCCACCTGAACGCACATGGCGCAGCGCATGTTGCAACGGATGGTCAGCGCCAGGACGATGCCCAAGGGGAAGGGGCTCCAACCGCCCAGGCGCTGGATCAGGTTGGGAATGCCCAGGCTTTGAATGTTCTCGATGGCTTTCAGGTTGATTCTTCGCAGAAATCCAAAGGCCAAGTTCTCACCCGGTAGGCAACCAGCCCGCTAGTCCACACGTCGGTGTTGGGTCACGATCAGGTCGGCCAACAAGCCATTCATAAAAGTCATGAAGGCCAAGACCAGGATGATGACGGTGGACTCGCGGACGCGCGGGTAAAATGCAATAAAGAGATCGTGGATCAGCTTGGCAAAGCCGAACAAAAAGATGACGACACTCATGGGCAAAAAGATTTTGAGCGGATTAAAATACATCACCGCCCGCACCACCTGGACCAAATAGTTGTAGGTGTCCTTCAAGGGATGGAACTTGGACTTTCCGGTGCGCGGGTAATAGTCTATGGGCATGAAAGCAACGGTACAGCCGCTGCTCAAGAAAGCCAGGGTGATGGTACTCACCCAGGAGTGGGTGTTGGGTAGGAGGTTCAGATGGCGCATGGCAATGCTGCGCCGGAAAGCGCGAAAGCCCGAGTTCAGATCCGGGATGTGCACGCCGGTCAGGTAGGAAGCCAGCCAGCGGATAAAGGCCTTGGTCGGCGTGCGCAGCCAGCGCAGCGTCCCTGCCTCCCGCCGCCGGGCACCAATGACCATATCACAATCCTGCTCTTCCAATGCTGCCACCAACTGAGGGATCTCCTGATTGGGGTAGGTGCGGTCGGCGTCGGTCATGACGATGATCTCGCCCCGCGCTGCCTTGAGGCCGGTTGTCCGGGCCGCGCCGGTGCCTCGGTTGACAGGGTGCTGGATCAAGCGCACCCCCGCCCACTGACGCACGATGGCGGCGCTGCCGTCGGTGGATCCGTCGTCTACGACAATGATTTCATAGGGCCGACCGCTGGCCTCCATTGTGGCCGTGATCAGCTCCAGCTCAGCACCAATGGCCTGTTCCTCGTTGTACATTGGAATGACAACGCTAATCAGATTGGTAGGCTCTGTCAATTTGCCTTCCCTTCTATCCCGCACCAGGGCGGGAGGATGGGCCTATTATAATCGAGAAGCGGCGGGTTGGCAATCTAATAAAAGCAGGATGCCAGGTGCCTACTTCAAGGCCAGGATAAGCACCCCGTCCTGGTCATAGACCGGTTCGTAATAGGGGCTGCGGCGCAGGAGGTCGGGGTTCAAGAGAGGGCCGCCTACTTGACCGATATAGATGTAGGTAATGCCCCGAGATCGCAAAAAGTTTACCAACTCCAGATCATCCAGCCTGCCAGCCTCGATGCGCCGGGCCAGGGCATGTACCTGCTCCTGGTAGTTGGGCGGGTCGGCAACTTCCATGCTGTAGGTGGCCGGTGGCACGGTGTTGCCCCGTCCGGCCAGCAGGGGGATCCACCAGCCGGCGTCGGAGCCGACGATATAGTGTCCGCCAAAGGCAAAGAAGGAGTTGACCAGGAAGCGGGCGTCGGGCGGGGTGTTCTGCCGAATCCAGGCCATGGCCTGCTCGTCGGTGGGGGTGACCAGTTGGTAAGTGCGGTCCAGCACGTCAGATCGGGCGCCGGCCCCGGCTATGCCGGCTGCCGCGACCAGGACCAGCGCTACCCCCTGGACCAGACGCAGGCGGCGGGTGGCAAGCTCTAGCAGATCGCCGACCAGGTAGCCTAGCAGCATCGCCGTCGGCAGGTAGAGGCTGATGATGACCGTAAAGTTGTTGACCAGGCCGATGTCAAAGCCCAGTCGGTACAGGTTGGCCACGGCCAGCACCAGCCCAGCCCAGAAGGCAACCAGGCTCATGGGCGAGCGCCGGATCATCGCCCAGGCGGCGCCCAGCAACGCCGGCCACACCAGCCAGCCAGGCGAAAAGCGCCAGTTGATCAGGAAGGCGTTATACTCCTCATGCAGCGCTAAAGACGCCTCCCCTCGCTGGTATCTGGCCAGGTTGCCCGGCAGCAGGCCAGATCCAAGCCGCCATAACCACGGCGTCACCAACAGCAGTGCCCCCAGGCCCACCACCGCCAGCCGCAGGAACGGCATCGGCCACCGGCGGGGCAAGCGACGGGCTAGCAACAGCCGGTAACCCAGGTAGAGCAACAGGAAGGTCAGGTAAAAGACGGCGATGCGGTAGTGGGTCAGCCCCAGGCCGGCCACAGTCAGGGCAGCGGCGGCCAACCGGCCGGTATCCCACCGCTCGGCTTCGGCGGCTTCCAGGGTAAACCACAGGGCAACCGGCAGGATGGCCTGCCCGGTGAGCTGCGTGTAGCGCCCCCAATTGACGTAAAACATGGGCATCATCGTCAGCAGCCCGGCGACGAGCACCGCCACGACGCCGGCCCAGCGCCGCCCGCCGCTCAGCCGCACCGTGAGAGGGTAGAGGCTCAGCGCGGCCAGGGCATTCAAGAACTGCCCGACCAAGACCACAGCCCGGGGCGTGGAGTTGCCGGTCAGCCAGCCGGTGGCCCATTGGAACAAGGCCACATTGGCGTGAAAGCCAAAGTGGTAAGTGAATGTTCGGAGCGGTGCGTAAGGTTCCCACGACTGAAACAGACCGCCGTTGTCCAGCATGAGCTGGACGATCATGGTATGCTGGTACGAGTCGCCCCAAAAACCGACGTTTATGCCACGCACGGCCCACAGCCGCACACCCACGACCAGGGCCGTTACCAGCACCAGGGCCAGCAGCAGCGCATCGAGCCTTTCCAGCCGTGCCTGCCATGAAGGACGATCCCGCCACCAGGCCCGCCAGGCCACCACTGCCGCGCTTAGGGCCAGTATGGCCAGGATGGCTCCCGTGCTGACCCGTAACCGCGCCAGGTACAGGAACAGCAGCGCCACCGGCATCAGGGCCAGGGTCAACCCGGCGGCCAGGATGAGCCACGAAGCTGCGTCGCATCGTGGGGCGGGTTGGTTGTCTGCTCGACGGGGCAGCAGCAGGTTGAGCAATGCCCAGCCGGGCAGCAGGAAGACGAGCGGTGCGGCCAGCGTCGCCGCGAACGTGCCCCAGGTGATCACGCAACCTCTCGCCTCGTGGCCACTACCTGCCGGTCGGTGTCTGCCCTGGCAAACAGCTCATCAAAGCTGGTCACCATATGACCTGCGCCTCTATCGTTTGCATTGCCCGTTGCTCCTTCCTCTGGATAGATTGTACCACAGCCGCGCCGCTCGTGCAAATGCCTGGCCGAGCTACAGCGGAGCTATACTGCGAACGGCTAAGGGCCTGTCCGAAAATCCGCGTGTGGTGTGATCGAATCATCCCTCTCCCAATTCTACCAGCCCCCTGCAAATGGGCAACGGGCGGCTCGGAGTCTTTCGGCCACGGACGACACGGATTTCAGAGTCCGGCCAGATTGAGCATCAGATTTTCCATCTCGTCAAGGTATTCCCTGAACGTCCGGACAGGAGGAATACGTGCGCGCAGGTGAGCACGCAGGAAAGAGTCTGAGGCAAATTGCTTCAGTGCCGCCAACCAGGCATCCACATCTCCCGGCGGAACCAGCAGCCCATTGACCCCATGCTGGACGGCTTCTGGCAGCGCACCGACCTCGGAGGCAATGACCGGCACCCCTACGGCAAACGCCTCATGAGTCAGCATAGAGAAGGTCTCGTGCCACAGGGAGGGCACCACGACGGCATCCGCTTCCGCCAGTGACACCCACAGTTCCTTTCTGCCCAGCCGTCCGAGCCAGCGGATGCCTGGGTGAGAAAACCGGACCTGCAAACTGCGGCTGTATTTGGGAAAGGCCCGTGTATCCCCAGCAATCCACAATTCCACCCTCTCATCCAGTTGGGAAAAGGCCTGGAGCAGGACATGCAATCCTTTCAGAGTAGCGATTCCACCGGCATAGAAGAAACGGATTTGGCCCTCAGGGCGGGTCCGGCAGGGAATTGGATGGGGCGTATGGATGCCCATCCGTATCCGAAGCAGTTTTCTCCCCAAAACACCCTGACGCAGATACCAGGAGCGAACGAAATCGGAGAAAGCCAGAATCCAGTCAGCCCGATTCAGGGTGTGTTTCAGACACCGGCCCCGCAAGGCCATCATTGGGGCCAGGAGCGGGGCGGCTGGTATTAGCGCCCGCATTCCCAGGCGAGCCAGCCCGCAACGGGCGCAATTGACCCAGTGGTGAGGCCCTTCGCAGATTTCCCCGGTATCGTTGGTGAAGAGATTGGCGTTTGCGCAAACCCACCAGTAGTCGTGGAGGGAGATCATCAGGGGTTTATCCCGGCGATGGACTTCGTCCATCAGCGCCGCTGGCAATCCCATCATATGCACCAGATAGACCACATCCGGAGAAAAATCCTCCCACGTCTGCCGGAACATCGCCACCAGGCGCGGGTCGAAGAAGGTACTGACAAAGAGTTGGGCAGGAGTCATCGGCCCGGCCTGGGCCCGGTACACGGGGACGCCTGCCCATTCCCCTGGCCGAAGCCCGGTGGGCCCTGGCGCCCGGTAGAAAACCGCCACCGTGTGTCCCCGTTCCATAAGCCCCTGGGCCAGGTCCAGTGCATGCTGCTCGGTTCCCCCGACAGAGTCGGGGTAGAAGCGATGAAGGACGAAGAGAAGTTTCACCGCAAGGTTTTCATCACTACAGGGAGATACACTTTATGTATATTTCCCACAAAAAGGTAGATAGAAGAGTAAGCGGGGCTACCTGCTACGGGTCTTCCATTTGCGTAACCGGTTACGGTTATTGAGCCCAGAAAATGGCTGCCGGTCATGAAATTAGTTGTGGTGATCACAATTTGTATAGGCGTCTCGGTAACAACCGTTCCGGCCATTGGCAAGATCTGCAGGGATGGGATGTTGTGGATAGCCTGCCACTCAAAAAAGCCCTCACCTCTATTTCGCACAAACACCATTGCGCTCTCCGTTTCTGAAGAACCATATTGATGGAATACCCAGATGGATGAAGTCACTTCCAACTGAGGGGGAAGTGGATAGCGCCCAGTACGGTGCACATTATGGTGGAACATAGGCCAGGGAAGAGCCGATTGAGCAGACCCGTCTTCATCCCAGATATAGAGAGCGCCTCTCTGATTTCCATGATTGTAGTCTATACCACCAATGATTATCTCCAGTTTTCCATCGTTATCTATATCATCCACTACAGGTGAAGCAAGTAATCCGCCATCGGTCTGATGACTATCTAAGTCATAGGTTTGCTGAATCGGGTCAACTATGGTAATGGCCCAATCGCCCAATCGCCCCATCAAAATCTCCACGGCGCTGTCTCCGTCATAGTCAGCCAAAACGGGGCTATATGGCATGGCAGTATAAGAGGTCATTCGGGAAGGCAGGGTCATAGAGAATAATAACGAACCGTTTGCTTTCCAGACGTACAGTTTATCACAGCTGGCTGGCTCGTAGCCATTTCCGCAACCAACCACAATCTCTAGCTGTCCATCTCCATCCACATCGCCCACCGCAGGAGGGGCCATCACGACAGAGGCGCCAGGTGCCTCCTGCGGCCATCCTTGTAGCGGAGTTCCGTCGTGATTCCAGGCATAGATAAGGTTTTGCCGCTCCGGAGTCCCATATCCAGAGCCCACGATAATCTCTAAATATCCATCGCTGTCCACATCCCCTAAGGCCGGAGAGGAATGGATGATTTGCTCCGTGCGTACAGGGAATCCAGGGACTACCGTGCCGTTACCCTTAAAGGCCCACACAGTGGCTTCCTTCCATGAATTCGCTAAAGTATATGGCTGCATCGTACCAACGACAATTTCCGGCAAACCATCCAGGTCCAAATCTCCTACCGCCGGAGATGAAAGGCCGCCGTCCATACTAAACCGGAATGGCCAGCCAGTGACCAGGGCCCCATCGTGATGCCAGGCATAAAAATAGCGGTCAATGCCCAGATAGACAATTTCCAGGTCTCCGTCGCCATCCAGATCGGCCACGGCAGGAGTGGGATAGATCCCATCCCAGAACCCGTCTGGATAAGCATACCCCGGGCCGGTGCCCACTTCATCCTTGCACGGTTGAGGCCAACCACGGGTTCCGTCCGCGGAACGGAGTTGCATTATGGAAAAATCCCATGCATAGTTAAAGCGATACACCAGAATTCCGCCATTTCTTCGCGTTCCGGGGAAATTGGGGTCATGCACGTCGCCCCCCACTCCAATGACGATTTCCTGATATCCATCTCTATCCAGATCCGCAATCACCGGAGAGGAACGGATGTTATTATCCGAGGTATGCGTTGGCGGATTGACGGCCTCTATGTCTATGTTTGTCTGGCGCGACCAGACAACGGACCACCCAAAGTCGGTATGGGAAACCACGTACAGGTATCCCTGGGTATCTCCAACAACAATTTCTTTATATCCATCTCCGTTGAAATCGGCAGTAGCGACTGTAGATTCCTCCACACGAGCATTTCCTAACATAACCGTCGAGGGAAAGGCCAGGTACCCGCTATTTGCACTGGTACTGTTACTCCATAAGGCAAGAAGCAAGCAAAAACTTGCCAATAACGGAGTTTTGAAAAGATGGTTTCGCTGCAATTATTCTCGCTCCTTGGACTTGGTTAAGCGTTGAGCTCGGAGAAAACGCAAGTATTGCCACACCTCACGGAAAAGCTGTCGCCATTCATTGGCGCAGACGCGGATTGTCTGTGCGACACGCCGGATCGCCCGTTTTAACAGAGGGGTCTGTGGTGGGCTGGCTATGATAGGATGATAGGCTGAGGAAGTAGAGTATAAAAGTTCACCACTAAACCGTGGAGGCATGTTGAGAATGCGTTGATAAAATTCCCAGGTACGTGTGGCGGTTTCTTTCCAGGTGAAAGCAGCCATTCGCTTTTGAAGGGCCTGAATCTGAAAAGCCCTTACCTCCGGATCGGAGAGGAATGACCATATAACGGCTGCACCTTTCTCCAAGTTAAAATCGTCCAGGTATATTACTTCCTCTCCCAAGATCTCGGTCAAGGCGCTAATTCGCACCGTTAGCGCGGGCGTGCCGACGGCTGCTGCCTCAAAAGGCACTAGCCCAAACCCCTCCCTTGTTGAGGGGTATAGGACAAGCGAAGCGTTTTTCAAAAGCCAGGTCTTTTCTCCTTCAGTTACCGACCCCAGATAGCACACATACGGTTGAACCTCGGGATGGTTCTGCAAGAACGCAAGTTCCTCCGGTTCAGAACTGCCTGTCGAAGGGGTCGGGCCGGCAAAGACCAATTTCCCTTTCCAACCGTATCTGCTTATAAGAAGGTTAAGCACTTTGAGCGCATACAGACGATTCTTGTGGAGAAAACTTACTCCCAGCATTAGGATGAAAGGAGGGGAGGGTAACCGATCACTGCTTACCGAAGGATCAAGAGAGAGCGTAATGTGATGATTTGCTCCAGGGGGAATCACCTGTAGACGATCCGGTTCTATATATAACCCCAAATGAGCAGCCTCTTCCACAACTTGTTTGGTCAAAAAAATAATTCCGTCAACTGTGTTAAAAACCAGTCGGGTGGCCTCTTTATATTCAGCCCATTCCCTGTAAGAGTTTGCATAGGCTGGATTGGAAAAGGCAATAAAATCCAATTGGGAGATAATTGCTCGTTCTGCAATCCGCCGTAAAAAAACCAGTTCACCGGGTGTCTGGAGTTGAAAGGGGCGATGCACAAGATGGAAATAAGGCGAATCTGCACCCTGGAGCTCGGAAAGACGATAAATTCTATAAACAATATTTTCAATCCCCAGCAATTCGGACTCTTGGACGTGATCGGGGATGATGAGAGAGAGATGAGCGTCGGCGATAGGCGCTTCCGCAAGAAGAGCACAGATTAGCTCCAGTGTATGCACCTGCGTGCCTGTGAGCGGCCCCCCGATCTTGGTAAGGTCAATGGCTATATGATAGCTCACTAACGCCGACTGGGCTCTTTCTACAGCAAAAGAGAGGGGGGTCTTCCACTCGTTGGCAGATTGAGTTGTCCAATCTCGATACCATGGATAACGAGTATTGACAATGTGTTCATGAGCATCGCCAAGTTTTTGTCTCTCTGTACGAAAGGAACGGGACCCCTTATGATACACAAACAGGTCATCAGCGACCACATGATAGAATCCGACCATCACCGCGCGTTGAGAAAAATCCACTTCCTCCCCGTAACCCGGACTGAAAACCGGATCAAAATACCCAACGAGATCCAAGGCGAGGCGCCGAAAGTAGACACAGTGTCCAACAGCTGTCGGGATAGTCGGATATAAGCGCAAAGAGTTAGCCCGGATGCGGGCATCTACTTCCTCAACGGTTTTACCTCCTATCAGGTGATCAATGGGCTGACTGCGGTAGGGGACAGAGACAATGGTTCCCGAATTGGTCAGCGGAGTCGCCGTAGCAACAGTGGACATGCAATAGGCTGCAGCGCGCAAGCGTTCTAACCACTGAGGAGGGACAACCACATCGCTATTGAGCACTATTACATCTCTCGGACGACTCCATTCAAAAGCAAGATTCACTGTGTTAACGAATCCGGTATTTGTTGGCCTACGAATATATAAAAATTTGCCCTCGCTGGACCA
>FWPU01008396.1_pt1 | contig 14591 bp, 12 predicted proteins | sample 2228361 | NCBI WGS metagenome assembly FWPU01 (sample SAMEA103939777, study PRJEB20133) | metagenome
TTTGATATACCGGGTCTTCTTTATCTTTCAATACCGCCTCGCCGCATAACTCGAGTCCACCGGCCGCCCGGGCCAGCGGCGCGCGGAGCACGTAGGATTGCTCGGGCCGGTCGAGGTTCATGAGCGGTTCCGGAGCGCCGGGCCAGCCGCCGTTCATTACGATGCGTCGTTGCGGGCCTTGCGGCGTCGGTACCTCCTGGAGGTGGCATGACCCGCATCGCGCGCCGATTTCACCCCAAGGCAAATTTACGGGATAGAAGCCGCATCCCAGAGCGGCATAGGTGCCGGGATAGCAAGCGCTGGTCTCGATCCATAGCCGAATCGTCTTGACTTCCAGCGGGGACGGCTTGGCGCCGTAGTGGCTGCCGTCCACGAGCTTCATCAACCGGCTGGCGGCGCTGCCGTAGCTGTCCGGCGGTCGATTCCCTCGCGGCTCGTTCCGCCCGTCCGAGACCAGGCCTCGCACCGTCATCGTCCAATAGCTGATCGAGTACCGCGCCGTGTGATCGCCCGTCAAATCGATCTTGCCCTCGCGTTTGTCCGGGTTATGGCAGGCGACGCAGTGACGGTCCAGAATCGGCTGAATATCGCGCGGATAATCCAGCACGGACGGCACGTCGGAGATGGGTTGCACTTGCGACGGGCGGCGACGCAAGGCCATCACGTCCGTCACGGGATGCGGGGCATGGTGACGCGGTTCGTGGCAGCCCACGCAACTGGTCTTTTCCCCCGGCTGCATCGTCACGAAGCTGTGCATCCGCTTCACGGCGATATCGTTCTCGTCGAGCGCGACGAAGAAAAGGGATTGCAGGGCGGGCACGTCGAAGTTGGCCGACCCGTCCGGTTCCACCGGCACCTCTCCTACGATTTCCGCCAGCGTGAATGAGCCGCCGATCGTCAAAGGCTCCATCCCGCCCGAAAAATTCACCGGCTTGGGAAGCTGTTTCAAAATCAGCAGTTTCTTGACCGATCCGCGCGGTACGCCTTCCATGTTGCGACCGCGGTAGATGTCCTCCAGGACCAGCGTGCCGGTCGGCTTGGAGAGATCCACCCGCGGCGGAATGATGCGCTCCCGCGGTCGAGCCGTCAGCGGTCGCGGTTCGTGACACTGCAGCCGTCCCCGCTCGTCCTCCGGCAATTGGTAGATCAATTCGCTCCGCCCCTGCGAGTCCAGGACGTGCAGCCCCTTCGGGCTTGCGACGAAGAAACAATCCTCATTGACGGCGTAGGGATCCTTGAAATCGCCGCTTTTGCTGATGATTCGGACCGCTGCCTGATGATCGGGACCGAGGCTGGGATCGACCACGGCCACGGGTCCCAGGTGCTCCGGCCGACCGTGTCCCGGCGACCAGGAGACGACTACTTTGTTGGACTCGGGGATCGGCTTGGCGTCCAGCATCGCCACGCCGCCGTACATGTTGCCGAAGAAAACCGTCTGGAACGTTCCGTCCGGGTTCGCCGTCCAGAGGTGGTGAAAGTGGACCTGGCTGCGGTCCACATACTCCCAGCGCATGTAAAGAATCCGGCCGTCGGGCAATACCCACGGCGTGTTGTCGTGGTCGTTATTGCTGGAGATCGGGCGGATGTTGCCGCCGTCGGCGTCGCAGCGGTAGAGCACCGCGACCCGGGTGTACCAACAATTCACGAAACGCCGGCAGCGCGACGAGCAGAAGACGATGCTGCCGTCCGGGCAATAGGTCGGTTCGATGTCGTCGTCGGGGCCGTCCGTCAGTTGCCTTAGTTCGGTGCCGTCCACGTTGATTTCGTACAAGTGGAACGGATGCTCGCCGCCCTTGCGATACGAGAACAGGATTTTTCGCCCGTCGTAATGGACCTGAGGATCACGGATTCCGCCGCGAGGATCCTCCAAGATCACCCGGACGTTCCCTGTCCGGAGGTTCAAGGCGCACAGTCGCGAACCCTCGCCGTATCCCCAATACACCCCGTCCTCGAACTTGAAACCGAGGTCCTTCGCGTAATCCGAGTGGTCGGCGTAGTTGCCAAACGTGACGTACCAATGGTCTCGGCCGGGTACCCGAACGGCGAAGACGATCTCTTCGATGTTCGCCAGCGGACCGGACAACATTTCATTCAATAGGGGGCCGGGCTTCCACTGGGGTGTCGCCGCGTCATCGGCCCGGCTCCGAGCGCTCCCGCTCCAAAACACGATCCCCATCGTCAGAACGGCGAGGAACGCACGCGAGCACAATTTCCAGTCACGGCGTTGCGGGAGAGAAACCCGAGCGCGCGACGAATGCATCAGCTGGGCGTGATTTGACATAAAGGGCCTCCCGGAGCTTGGCGGTCTGAATCCATCCCGGTTCGTGGAACGAATCCCGGCACTTTCTTGGAAGGGCGACAATCCCTTTCGCCCCCTCAGTCTGAGTCCGGCGACGGCGGATGTCAACACGAATCGCCGCACTGGGAGCCGCCGGGCTGGATGCCCGAGCTTGCAAGGGCAGGGTTCGCCTCCGCCAAGAGCCATTGTCGTGCCGGTGCCGGCCGGGCCTGCTCCGGCACGCCCGCTGCACAAAACGCCGCTCCCCGCGCGGCCTCGATTGCCGGGCTGCTATTTGCGTCGCTCGCCCCAGAGGGTCAACACCACGTGCCGGCCCGACGCACGGCGGCGGTGTTCGCATAAGAAAATACCTTGCCAGGTACCTAGGGCCGGGCGACCGTCGCACACGGGAACGGTGACGGAGCTGCCGAAGAGCGAGGCCTTGCCGTGGGCCGGCATATCGTCCGGCCCCTCGATCGTGTGCTGATAGGGAAACGTCTCCGGTGCCAGGCGGTCGAAGAGGTTCTCCAAATCGGTGGGGACGTCGGGATCCGCCGCCTCGTTGATCGTCAGCGAAGCCGATGTGTGCTGAATAAAGACGTGCAAGATGCCCACCTCGAATGCCGCCATCTCGGGCAGCGCTTCGCAAATGTGGCGCGTGATCGGATGCAACCCTTTTCGCATGGCGGGAAGTTGAATCCGGCGTTGAACCCATTCCATCTTGGGGTAATTTCCTTTTCAAAGCGCATCGTTAGAGAGATATAATGTTGACAGTCGCCGACCCACGGCGGTTCCGTCGGGTGCTGCGGGCCGCACGAACCGGCCACGGTTTCCGCAACGGCCTTGTAATCGTGGCGGCTTCTGCCGTGAAAAGCAAGCGGGGTCGAGAGCGAACCTCCGCCGAAGACCGTTTGTCTTCAGCAACGGGGGGCGTTCTCCAACGACACGTCGCGAGAACCGTCTAGGGAGGATCAGGCGTGCCATGTACGCATTTGCAACAATTGTACGCCCTGTGCGAACAGCACGGGCTGAAGCTCAGCAGCTCCGAAGTAATCCGATTGGTTTGTCCGAATTGCGGACTCGAAGATAGCTGTCCGGACAACCTCCTGGCGGAATACGACAAGCGGCACGGCGAGCAGCAGCAAAACGGCATGACCGGCGCGAACTCCCAGGGTGCGGACAGCGTAAGATGATGTCTACGCCTGGGGACCGGCGCGCAGGGCGAGCGGCGATTCTTCCCGTTGACTCGTTCGGCGGATCGGGCCGCCGAGGAGCGAGCGACAAAGTCGCCGCCATGCGACCGGAACGAGGATTCTCGGGATTCGCTGGGACGACCTATTGACGGATTCCGATTAGCTATTAAGATGGAAGGTTTTATTCATCCCGCCCCATACAGCGGCGCTATGAGTCTTCCTACCGAAAGCCTGGGTCGGGGGTGAATGTCGGCTAGCGAGTTACGGCAGTCGCACGACGATTGCCATGGCGGACGGGTTTTCTGCAAGTTCAGCCGACATAAAGCGAGTCTTCGCTGCGTTTCGGCTTTCGGTCGCCTGCCGTGTGCCTATCCAACCCGCTGCGGGTACGTCATAGGCGCGGCGAGGCATCCCAATCGGTAAAAGCACGGACTGCGTACGCCGTGTTGCGTGAAGCGTTGTCGGAATGTGGGTTTGTCGTTTCAGACTCTGTTGAGGAGTAGAAAGCGAGGTGTACCATGCGAAACGTCTTCGATGCCATTACCGAGTTCGGTCACGACGAGGACTTCACGCCGGTGGAAACCGAGGAGTTCGTTCCCACGGATGCGCCGGCGGGTTCTCGGGCGAAGTTGGAGGTCTTGGCGGAGCGTGTTCGAAAAGGCCTGCCGCTCTGGCACCCGTTGGATCGTAGCGATTACAGCGGCTTGACCGGAGCCGTGCCTCCGCAAGAGTGATCTTCTTCCTGTGACCGAGCGCCCGCCGGGGACCGCACGTCGCATCTCCTTCGCTTTCTGGGATCGAGTATCCCAGCCGTGGTTCAAGGAGATCGACCTCCCCGGCGGCAAACGGTTTTCTTCCCACCCTTCGCGTCTCGCACCATGTTGCATCTCTCGGCGAGGGTGTCCCAGCTCTCCGAAAATCGCGGGTCCGCGAAAGAGCGCGCAACGGGCCCCGGTGTGGCAAGACCGAGACGGATTGCGGCGGATGCCGAACCGCTATCAACAGCAGCGAGGCACGTCGTCGGAGCCTTGCGCGACATGCTTGCGGCCACAATTCGTCCCGCGGCACACGGTTTGTGAATCGTTGCCGACGGACGGCAGGAGCCTACGGCGACGCCGTGCTGTTGATCGGTCTCAGGCTGGGCCGCGTCCTCTTGCGTCCCGATTCACATCCCGATCGAAGGGACGGCCTCGCGCGGTCCGCTGCCGGCTGCGTCGGCATCGCGGTCGCGAGGATTCAATTCCTCGCGGACGATGGGGATGGTCTTGGGGGCGTCGATGCCCAGCCTCACCTGGTCGCCCGCCACACGCACAATCGTTATCGTAATGTCGTTACCTAGTCTTATCCGTTGGTTTTCTTTGCGAGAAAGAACCAGCATCGCTGCATACTCCCTGCGTCCAAGCATCTGTAGCCGGTCGGCTGTTGGAAATCCAATGCCACGGTGCGATCGACGCTGAGTCGATCGGTTTCGATCGTCTCCCTGGTGCTTGCTCTGTTCGCGGACTCGCCCAATTCGCGTCTTGTCGTCGCGTCCGTCGGGTTACCGAGCGAGCTGCCGTCCTGGCCGCCGACGGTCCGCCCGACACCCGTCAGGGAACGCCAAGCTCGACTCGCTGTCGCTCAGGCAGCTTCGTCACAATCGGCGGGCAGGACGGGGGCTTCAGCCAAGGGAACGGTGAGATATCGTTCCCCGGCTGAATCATAAAAGAGGACTTGCCGACGATCCGCGTCCCAAATGGCTGTCAAACGCACCTGACGCGGACCGGATATCCAGAATAACACCCCTTGGGGCCGACCCCCGCGAAGCAGGACCCGTTCGGCCATGGGGAATTGATCTTCTTGTAGATAGTTCGAATCACATAACGTCTGTTTCACAAATCCACGGAGATCGCGCAAAGTACCCAATCGCAACGATTGGTATGCCGCCACGGCTTGCCCTCCCTGATTCCGGTTCTTTGGTGATATGAAGAATTTGCAATGTATGCGTAGTTTGCGTTCTCTTGCTGTAATAGGAAGTATCGGATAAATAGGCGTGATTATTTGGCGGATATGGTCAATCTGAGCCGTCTTCTCGGCGGCTTTATCAGGTGTTGCACTAAGAGCCACCAGCGATTTGATCACGCGGCACCCCGGCAGGTCCCCCCCTCGGGCTTTGCCTTGATTTAGCACGAGGACAGTTCCAGCGCAATTCCGTCCGTTGCGACTGCGAAGGCAGCCTTTCTCCGAACCGATTGCATGAATCGGGGCGGGCCGGAACGCGCTCCTCCCACCGGCACCGCGCTTACCAAGTGCAAGGCTTGGGTGGCATTCACGGGGGAATCGCCGGCCGACATCGGGTTAGGCCGGGTATGCGCCGTGCATCCACCGCCGGTTCACACGGGCGACGACTCCGCTGGTGCTGATCGCGCACACGGTATTGTTTTCCGGCATATCTTTAGGTCGAGAAAAGTAGTTCCTATGGAGGTATGTATACCGTTCTATCGAGTGGATTTTTGGAGAGCTGATCCCGCTACTGCGTTCCCTGGGCGGTGGGGCACTGGGTGGTTCGGCAAACGCAGCGAACCGCTCGCACCGGGAATCGCTTGTTTGGGCGGATTGTCGCGGTCGCAGTTTCGGTGATGGTCGGTTCCCAGACCGAGCCTGCGGGTCAGGTAAGCCCTTTGCGATGCGTGGCTTACCGTACCGGCCGTTCGAGAGGAGGAGAATTTCCAGACGCCCAAATCGGGGTGGCCGGATTCGAACCGGCGACCCTCTGCTCCCAAAGCAGATGCGCTAGCCAGGCTGCGCTACACCCCGCGTCGGCATCGCGGTGCCCTCGCCCCATGCGACCCGCTGACGCTCGATCGCATACGGTCGATGATGCTCGGGGGCCGCTCGTGCCCACGGCCTTTTGTTCAGGCCAATCGTTATCGTAACGTGCCGGTGTGAGGCGGACAACGCCCGGTCCGCTTTCGTGCGGGGTCGGGGCGAGGTTCGCCCGATGGTGAGCAGGTTCTCCACGGCGGGACTACATCGCGTCGGCACCGAGGTCCGCCTGGCCGCAAATGTGTTCGCGAATGCGTTCGAACTCCTCGTGGGAGCGGAAGTGGATCACGATCTTTCCGCGTCCGCGTCCGTTGTGCGAGAGGACTACCTTGCTGCCCAGGGCGGCACGAAATTCGCGTTCCAGGGCCTCCAGGTGTTCGTTGGCGGCCGGCCGAACCGGTGCGGTCGTGCCGTCACGACTGACGACGGACAGCAACGGGCCGGCTTGCCGTCGCCGCTCTTGGACGAACGTTTCCACCTTGCGAACGCTCCAACCCTCCGCTTCGGCAAGGCGACAAACCTCGATCTGCTCCTCTTCCGATTCCAGCCCCAAGATCGCCCGGGCGTGTCCCTGCGTGATGCGATTCTCCCGTAACGCCTGTTGCACCTGCGGCGGCAAGTCCAGCAGGCGGAGGAAGTTGGAGATGGTGGACCGGTCCAAGTCCAGCCGCGAAGCCAGTTCTTCCTGAGAAACATCGTAGGTCTCGATGTAGCGCTGGAAGCATTCCGCCTTTTCCAGGGCGTTCAAATCCTTTCGTTGCAGATTCTCGACGATCGCCAATTCCGCCATGTGGCGGTCTTCGGCCTCGACGACGCGCACCGGGACCTCGGTCCAGCCCGCGCGGATGGCGGCGCGGAGGCGTCGCTCGCCGGCGATCAACTGGTAGCCGTTTCCGATACGGCGGACCACCAGCGGCTGCAACAAACCATGTTGTTGCAGGCTGTCGGCGAGTCGCCCGATTTCCTCCTCATCGAAGTCACGGCGAGGCTGGTAGGGGTTCTTTTCGATCTCGAACACGGAAACGTTCCGCAGGTCCGCCCCCCGCAGGCCTTCGTCCGCGGCAGAATCGTGCGTTCTCCCGATTCCTGATCCGACGGCGGCGAGCTCTCGCTCCAAACCGGCTTCCGGCGCACCGACACGGCCCAATAAGGCCTCCAAACCTCGTCCAAGCCGTTTCTCTTTAGTCACGTTCCAAGACCTCCATGCACAGTTCGACGTAAGCCCGAGTGCCCCGGGAACGCGGCGCGTAATCGATAACGGGCTTGCCGTGGCTGGGAGCCTCGCCGCAGGCCACATCCCGAGGAATCACCGTGGCATAAACGATTTCACCGAAGAATTCCCGTACCTCCGCCTCCACCTCCCATGTCAACTCCAGCGACGGATCGTGCATGGTGAGCAGGATGCCGCCGAATTGGAGCCGGCGATCGCGTTCTTCCATGACTTGGCGAATGACCTCGATCATTTGGGCCAGGCCCTCCATGGCGAAGTATTCGCACTGGATGGGCATCAACACTTCCTGGGAGGCCGTCAGGGCGGTCCGTGTCAGTCGTCCGATGGAGGGCGGGCAATCGATCAGCACGGCGTCAAAGCCCGCCGCGCCGCTTTCGAGATGGTCTCGAAGTCGGGCGCCGTAGGTGCCGTCGTCCCGGGCGAGGGCCTCCACGTCGCGAAAACTTCGGCTTCCCGGCAGGAGGAACAGCCCGGCGACTTCGGTTTCGAGTACGGCGCGGTGCAGCGGCGTGCCGCTGACCAAAGGATGGTGACCGACGGGGCTTCTCCCCAAGCCCGAGGTGGCGTTGCATTGCGGATCCAGATCGATCAACAGCGTCTGCATGCCCGACTTGGCCAAGCATGCGGCCAAGTTGATGGCGGTCGTGGTCTTGCCCACGCCCCCTTTCTGATTGGCGATGCAGATGACCCTCGCCACGCCCGATCTCTCCTCACCGACGGTAATTTCAACGACGGAACGGCGGTCGATTGTAGCAACGCCCCCAATCCGCGGGAACGCCATTTTGGGCGAAGTCGGTTCGACCGAAGGCCGTCGCGGAGGTCGTGCCGGCGAAGGATGCGGCACGGCCCCGGCATGCCGCGTGCCGACTTGCCACGGAAAATGGGAACGGCGACGAGAAAGCGTCAGAAGCGTTACGATTCCGCGCACCGCCAAGGTTTCACGTGAAAATGCGCCGTCGGTATCCGGTGAGTGCGAGGAAAGAGAGGGTTCCCGCCTCCAATCCTGGGATTTTTCAGGCGGCAAACCCTGAGCGAATGACCCCGTTTCACGTGGAACGCCGCGCGAACGGCGGTCTCATTCCAACGGGTTGATGACCAGGCCGGAGCAGAGTTTGGGATAAAAGTACGTGCTCTTGGCAGGCATGCGCTCGCCCTGCATGCTGACGTCGCGAATATCTTGCACGGTAGCCGGCGCCACCAGCGCGGCGAGCGGGAATTCGCCGGTTTGAAGACCTGCGACGACTTCCGATACCAAGTGCACATACTTGGGCTCGGGCAGCTCTTGGATGCCCAGCAAACGCTGCAATACCAGACGATGCAGAATGGCGACATCCAGCCGCCGCCACTCGGGCGCGTGGTCGGCCGCCGCTTGGTCCATCATCTCCCAACCCTCCGCTCGAATTCGCGCGACGCACCAGGTTTGGTCCTTTCGCGTGAATAGCCCGAGCGAACCTTTTTCCGCGGTTGCTTCCAGTATCCGCCACACGTCCGCGGCCGCCTCCGGACCTTGGGCGACGTTCTCCACGGCGAAGGCCGGGCTTAGGCGCTCTGCTAAGTCCTCGGCCGACCAATCCGGCAAGCCGCGGAGCAGCCGATGCGTGGGCAGGACGATCAATCCCGGGTCTTCCATCGCCACGCAGTGCATGAGCACGTAGTGTGCCGGATGGTCCGGCCGGAGCAGGCCCATGTCGCGAATCTGCTCCCGATATTCCAAGGCCGTTTCGTAACGATGGTGACCATCGGCGATGAAGACGGGCTGCGGTCCGATCAGCTCGGCCAGCCGCGCGATCAACTCCACGTCGTAGATCGGCCACAGGCGGTGCACCACGTCGAGGTGATCGACGGCTTCCAGCGGAGTGCGCCCCGCCACGGCCTCGGTGAGGATGTCTTGCGAACGGCTCTCCGGGTCGGGATACAGGCCGAATACCTGGCTCATGTTCGCGCGGCACACGGTCATCAGCATCAATTGGTCCATTTTCGGACCGCGGAGCGTCTCTTCGTGCGGGAAGATTTGCCCCTCATGGAAGTGCGAGAGCTTAACCCGGCTCATGAACCCGGTGCGCACATAGCGGCGCCCCTCGACTTCGAACTCCTGCTGATAGACGTACACCGCGGGGTCGGCGTCCGGTGCCAAGATCCCTTCCGCCAGCCAACTGCGATAAAAACGCTTGGCCCGGGAATAGCGGTTGTTGGTTTCGTCGTCGCCCGGCTCGATCCGATTGAGAATCAGGCGAATCACATTGTTCGGGTGGCGCCGGTATAGCGCCTCCTGCAATTCCGGGGAGATGACGTCATAAGGCGGAGCGATCACGTCGCTCAGAGCGCCAACCTTTGCCAGGTTGTAACGAATTCCACGAAAGGCTTGTATTTCCGGCATACCAGCGGGATCACAGGTAAAGGTTTTCGGTCTGAGCGGCTATCGCGCGGCCGCCGGACAGGAGACCCACGGTCCCGGCAAAGCCGCGCGGGTCGCTCCCGTGCGGGCATGGCTGGGATTCGGGGAGGTCCGCCGGCGTTCTAGGCGAGAACGGCCGATTCCTACGATCAGTAACGGTAATACTCGGGCTTGAAAGGCCCGTCGACCGGAATCCCGAGATACTCGGCTTGTTCCGGGGTCAGCCGGGTGAGTTTCGCCCCGATGTGCTCCAAGTGCAAGCGGGCGACTTCCTCATCGAGCTTCTTGGGCAGGCAATGGACTCCTAACGGGTACTTTTCCGGCTCGGTCCACAGGGCGATCTGGGCCAGAACCTGGTTGCTGAACGAATTGGACATCACGAACGAAGGATGGCCGGTCGCGCAACCCAGATTGACTAATCGCCCTTCGGCCAGCAGGATGACGGACTTGCCGTTGGGTAGCGTGAAGCGATCGACCAACGGCTTGATGGTGGTGCGTTTCGCGCCGGACTTGTGCATCAACCAATCCACGTCGATCTCGACGTCGAAGTGGCCGATGTTGCAAATGATCGCGTTGTCCGGCATCTGCTGTATATGTTCCGCACGGATCACACGGCAGCACCCCGATGCCGTGACAAAGATATGGGCCTTGGAGCAGACCTCCTCCACGGTATTGACCTCGAAACCTTCCATCGCCGCTTGCAAGGCACAGATGGGATCGATTTCGGTGACGATGACCCGGGCGCCGTACGCCCGCATCGACTGAGCGCAACCCTTGCCCACGTCCCCGTAGCCGCACACGACCACAGTCTTGCCGGCCACCATGACGTCGGTCGCCCGCTTGATGCCGTCCGCCAAAGACTCGCGGCACCCGTAGAGGTTGTCGAACTTGCTCTTGGTGACGGAATCGTTGACGTTGATGGCGGGCACCTTCAGCTCGCCCCGCGCGTGCATTTGGTACAGGCGGTGAACTCCCGTCGTGGTTTCCTCGGACAGGCCGCGGATGCCGGGGAGGAGGTGGGCGAACTTCGGACCGTGAACCATGGCCGTCAAGTCACCGCCGTCGTCCACGATCAGATTGAGCGGCTCACCGTTGGGGAAGATCAGCGTCTGCTCGATGCACCAGTCGTACTCTTCATCGGTTTCGCCCTTCCAGGCATAGACGGGCACGCCGCGGGCGGCGACGGCGGCGGCCGCGTGGTCCTGCGTGGAAAACTTGTTGCAACTGCTCCACTGGACGTCGGCGCCCAGCTCCAACAGCGTCTCGATGAGCACGGCGGTCTCGACGGTCATGTGCAAACAGCCGGCGATGCGGGCGCCCTTGAGCGGTTTGGAAGCCGAGTACTTGCGGCGAATCGCCATCAGTCCCGGCATCTCTTTTTCCGCCATCTCGATTTCGCGGCGTCCCCAATCGGCCAAGCCGATGTCGGCGACCTTATACGGCAATTTCTTCCCGACCGTGCCACTATTCTGAACCACCTGCGCCATCGCAAGTCTCCTCGGATTTCAAGTCAAGAGAGCAAAACTCGCACTCGGAGGTAGCAACCTCCCATTCGTAGGGCCCGATTCCGGGGCAAACATGTAAACCTTCGCGAAGAGCACAGCTTCACGGCGAGAGAGGGATATTCCCGCCCGCATACCCCGTTCGGGCCGGGCTCCGGCAATCAAAATCTACCCCGCCATCATACGACGTATGCCCCACCGCTGACAAGCACCGGAAGTCATAGCCCGGGAGGTGCCGCCGGCGAGATCCCGGGGTACACACCGTACGGCAAGCGCGTTCGCCCCGTTATTTGGTGGAGGAAGCAGGGGAGAAAGCAAGGGCGTTTGGGCGACCGAAGAAAGAGGAAGCCGGGGTCAGCAGGTCTTGGAATAGGTAACGCCGCCGGGGGACTCTTGGAATCGGTGGGAGCGGCAGGCCTCGACCAAGGCCGGCTCGTCGTCGCGGACTTGAGCTTCGACCAGACGACAGCCGCGAAAATCGGCACTCTGGTTGTTACGGAGCCATTCTAAGGCCTGGGAGAGCACATAGGACTCCAGTCCTTGGTCGCGCCAGTCGTCGGTGACCCTGAAGCATACCACCCCTGCGGTCGGGGTGGCATGCGGGTTAGGGAAGACCGTGCGGAGCTTGAGCCTCGCCACGGCTCTGGAGCTAGGAACCTCCCTCGCCACGAAGTCGATGTACTCATGGTGCGCTAGGCACGCCGCCGCCCACCAGTTGGGCAATGCCCCAATTTCGGGGGAAACATGGACCCGCTCATGAAGTCGGGCCAAGGAGGCGCTGGGCGGAACGAGGTACTCGTTCAGGTCCAACCGAAACAGCGAGTGTTGGTAAGCGGGGTGATACCCGTTTCGGCTGAGGACGTCGGCGATGCCGGGATCCATCACGCCGGGCACGTGAAAACCGCCGAACAGTCCGAAATAAAAGGGCGGCCACGGGCACGCCGTGCCCACGAACAGTTGCGTCGCGCCTCGCCGCTGCAAATAGTCTTCGCACCTGAGGAGCAGCGATTGGATGACATCCAGCCGATTACGCTGCTGCGGCACGGCAATCAAACAAGTCATGCCTTGAGCCGGATCCAGCTCAAAAACTGTGCCGAGGGTCGGACTCGGCGATGCGTGGGCGAAAGCGACCGGCACTCCGCCTTCACAAGCGACGAAGAACGACCGTGGATCGAAGTAAGGCTTGCCGAAGACGAATTGTTCGAGTTGTTGATGAGTGACGGGGCCGAAGAACCCGGGCAACCCCTGGCATCGGTTCCAGATACCGGCCAGGGCGGGGGGATCGGAGTTGTTGAACGAACGAACCGACATGACTCCCGGGTCGGAACCGACGGAGGTCGTGACCGCGTAACTTCCGCAGGGATTCTGAGGCACAATCAGCCTCCAATTTTAACAACTGTGGCGAAATGCAACTGGGTTGCGCCGCCTTCTCAGCAGGCTGCCCTGCTTCAGCTCAGCGAACCGGATTCTTGGCTTCCTCCGAATGCATTGTTCCGCGCAAGTCCCGATTTTCTACACACGGCTGCCGTCGCGGTTTCCGGACGTAACAAGAATCGGCCGCACGCTGCAATCCGTTTCAGTCAAATGCCGTCTACCGTTATTGTATGGCGCACGACGGAGATTTGCCAGCGTTTTTCGAACTGTGGCGCAGAATACGGGGGCGATCGGCGGCCGACAGCTTTCCCGTCGCGACGATGTCCGACCCCACGAAGCGCGGGGCGGTGCTTGATTCTTGGGCGTCAAAACTCGAGGGAAAGGCCGTCATAGGCGATGGTTGTGGGGATGACGCCGTCCGCCGCATCCGAAGTCTCAAGGCCGCCGTCCCCTGCCGGGTTATGATGCAACAGCACCAGCCGCTTGGCCCCCGCCTGCGCGGCGATCTGCTCGGCTTGGGCGCGGCTCACGTGCCCGGTTTGCGCCGCCAATTCTTCCCAACCGGTCGGAAAATAGCATTCATGCAGCAACAAATCGACGCCGCGGATATGCGGAAGGTAGCTCTTCGCGGCGCGGACCGTCGTGTCCGTCACATAGGCGAGCGAGCGATCGGCCCAATCGAAGCGATAGCCGATCGACCCGCCCGGGTGATCGAGCGGAAAATGGCGTACCTCTACCGGAGGCCAATCCGCTCTCTCCAATAGCAGGCAAGGATCACCGTCCAGCGGGGCAAACCGGTACGGCGGCATCTTGGGGAAGAGCGGTTCGGCGAACAGATGCGTGCGTACCGCCTCCAACTTCGCGTTCAGCGCATGGACGACGATTTCTCCCAACGTCGTTTGCCGCTGAAGGCTCCAGTAATAGGTCAAACCAATAATGTGGTCGAGGTGGGCGTGCGTGAGAAAGATATCCCAACGCCGTTGGTCCAAGTAATCGGCCAAACGGAAAAAGGCGGTACCGGCATCCAAAATCAAGCCGGCCTCCGGAAGGACGAGACACAACGTATGGCGTTCGTTCTGCGGGTGGTAGCCGCCGCTCCCCAAAATGGTCAGCCTCATGCATCGTCCTCCTCGGAACGGGTATCCGTCGGGGTGGAACGGGCGTAGCAAGATTGCAGGTACAGGCTCGCCCCAAATCCGATTACGAGGACCGCGATGGCCCAGACCGCCTCGTAGGTGCGCTGCTCGACGGCGTACGAAACGCTGGAATAGATCATGAAGGCGCACGAGGCGCAGAAGATCAATGGGACTAACGGAAAGAAGTGGACCCGATACGGACGCTCACGATCAGGCTCGCGAACGCGGAGCACGAACAAAGAGAAACCCACCAGGCCGAAGAACGTCCAAAAGATGGGAGTCGTGAAGTTCAGTAGATTGATGAAGCCGCTTTCGTACCAGCCCAAGGCTGCGATCAGCCCCAGCGAGATCGCGGCCTGAATGAGGAGAGAGCGAGTCGGAGTGTTGCGATCGGGGTGCCACTCGGCGAGCGTACTCAAGACGGGGTGGTCGCGGCCCATCGCGTAATACACCCTGGCCCCGGTGAGGATTTGCCCGTTCATGGACCCAAGCACGGAAACGCAGATGATGAGGGCGATTGCCCTGCCGCCCCAGTCGCCGAAGGGTATGCGTAGCAGGTCGCTGGCCACCGCCTGCGACTTTTGCACACCCTCGAAGCCCAGCCCACGGGTGAACGCCAGCGTCACGAGGACGTAGATGGCGGTTACGGTGAGCGTGCCCAGGATCAACGCGCGGAG
>FWPU01009941.1_pt1 | contig 14590 bp, 10 predicted proteins | sample 2228361 | NCBI WGS metagenome assembly FWPU01 (sample SAMEA103939777, study PRJEB20133) | metagenome
GTCCCCTTCCCCCACTGGGGGAAGGCAGTTGGGGGACGGAGGGCTGTTTATAGCCCCTGGCTCACGATATAGTTGGCCAGGTCGGCCACCCGCACGCTGTAGGCCCACTCGTTGTCGTACCAAGCCACCACCTTCACCAGGTCACCGTAGAAGGCGGTGAACTCGGCGTCGATGGTGCTGCTGTGGGGGTTGCCCTTGTAGTCGATGCTCACCAAGGGCTCTCGGCTGACGGCCAGGATCCCCTTCATGGGGCCGGCGGCAGCCGCGTCGAAGGCGGCCAGCAACTCCTCCTTGGTGCCGGGCTTGGAGACCTTGGCCACAAAGTCCACCACGCTGACGGTGGAGGTGGGCACGCGCATGGCCATGCCATCGAACTTGCCCTGCAGCTCCGGCACGACCAGGGCGACGGCCTTGGCGGCGCCGGTGGTGGTGGGGATGATGCTCAGGGCTGCGGCCCGGGCCCGGCGCAGATCCTTGTGGACCAGATCCAGGATGCGCTGGTCGTTGGTGTAGGCGTGGACCGTGGTCATGACGCCCTGCTCGATGCCGAAGGTGTCGTTCACCACCTTGGCCGCGGGGGCCAGGCAGTTGGTGGTGCAGCTGGCGTTGCTGATCACATGGTGATTGGCCGGGTCGTATTTGTCATGGTTCACGCCCATGCAGATGGTGATGTCTTCCCCTTTGGCGGGCGCGCTGATGATCACCTTCTTGGCGCCCGCGCTCAGGTGCAGCTCTGCCTTCTCCCGGGCTGTGAAGATGCCCGTGCTTTCCACCACGATGTCTACCCCCAGGTCGGCCCAGGGAAGCTTGCTGGGATCCCGCTCGCTCAGCACCTTGATGCGGTCGCCGTCGATGACGATATCGCCACCTTCGACTTCCACGGTGCCGGGGTAGATGCCATAGTTGCTGTCGTATTTGAAGAGGTGGGCATTGGTGTTGACATCGCTGAGGTCGTTGAAGGCAACCAGATCAAACTGGTCCCGATACTTCTCCAGCAGGGCCTTAGTGACCTGGCGACCGATGCGGCCAAAGCCGTTGATTGCAATTCGAGTTGCCATGTGAATCTCCTTCAGATTTTTGTGATTTACGCTTTCAGAGCATCAACAGTTCGCAGAACTGTATGGTCGAAAACAGCGTCTGCTGAAAACCGTTTGCCAGAGAACTATCTGCCGTAGAAGAAACGGACATGCATTGTCCCTTTGCCTCGATGGCTGTGTCCAAACCATCATCGGTTTGTGACCCACATCACATTTTATCATATTTCACGTGGAACGGATATTTGACATCGTTTCGATTCAGGAAACCCCCGCTGTTCCGACCCTGGATCGCCAGGGTCGGGGGCGGCCACGGCTGGACCGGGCCAGGCGTTCTGCCTGCAGCTCCCCGTAGACCTCCATCAGCCGGGCCGCCAGCTTCCGGGCATCGTGGCGCCATGGCCGCTGGCTGTCGATCAGGTCGCCGGTGAAGAGCCGGTAGTCGTACCCTTCATCGGCCGCCGGCAGCCGCACCCATTCGCCGTTGAAGGGCGCCGGCGTCGACGGGTCGTAGTTGCTGTTGGCCAGGACGGTGGTGAAGGCTTCCCCCGCGTGGAAGCGAAGCTGGCGCATATGGTCGGAAACGGTGTAGCCGTCGGTCTCGCCCCGCTGGGTCGCTACGTTGCAGATGTAGATGCGGGGCGCGTCCGCGGCGATGATGGCGTTGCGGATGGCCGGCACCAGCAGGTTGGGTAGGACGCTGGTGAAGAAACTGCCCGGCCCCGCCACGATCAGATCCGCCTGGAGGATGGCCTGAATGGCCGCCGGATAGGCCCGGGCCGGGTCCGGCTTGAGGAAGACCCGGATGATACGACCGCCCGTCTCTGGAATCTGGCTCTCCCCCTCCACCACCAGCCACTCTTCCTGCCCGTCTTCGGTGACCCGGCACACCTCGGCACACAGGCAGACGTGCTCCAGGGTGCTGGGCAGGATCTGGCCCCGCACGGCCAGCACCCGACTGCTTTCGGCGATGCCCGCCTCGAAGCTGCCGGTGACCGCGGCCATGGTGGCAATGAAGATGTTGCCGAAGCTGTGGCCGGCCAGTTCGCCCGCCCCGATGCCATCGCCGACCTCGTTGCCGGCAAAGCGATACTGGAAGAGCCGGGTCATCAGATCTTCGGCCTCGCTCAGGGCGGCGATGTTGTTGCGGAAGTCGCCCGGGGGCAACATGCCCATCTGTCGCCGCAGACGGCCGCTGCTGCCGCCGTCATCGGCCACGGTGACGATGGCGGTGATGTGGTCCGTGTATTCCCGCAGCCCCCGCAGCAGTTGGGGCATACCCGTGCCGCCACCGATGGCCACCACCCTGGGGCCCTGGCGTCGGCGCTGGCGTTGGACCACGGTCTGGAGCATCTCCAGATCCCGGGGCTTCTGGCGCCCGGGCAACAGGGCTCCCACGACGGAGCGGTTCAACGACCAGACGGCCACGCCGCTGATGAAAAAGCCCAGCCCCAGCAGGAGAAGTCCGCGCGGCCACTCCGGGAGAAAAGCCAGGGTCAGGATGCTCACCAGGGGCGCGTGTCCGCCCATCTGGCGGACGAAGGCCGGCAGCAGCTGGGCGAAGCCCAGGCCCGCCACCAACATGCCCACCAACAGGAGCAGGATCCAGCGCTTGATGTGCAGGCCGGGGAGGATCAAACAGGACCATTCCGGCCGCAACGCACGCCAGGCGTGCCAGGAATTTTTCATGGGTCCTTGCCTCACACAGAAGGATCGCCGGTCCCTCGCATAATGCCTCCCATTATAGTGGAAGTGTCTGGACACGTACAATCGATCCAGGGGGAAGGGGGAATCGTTGCGCAAAATCTGTATCTTTGTCGAACCACCCCAGGATGGGCTACAATCATCGACAGTATGGAGCACACCAGGGCCCACAGGTGAACCAGCAGGAAAGAACCATGACTGTTCAGAGCCAACGGGAACACGGACCATGATTGTGCGGAGGCGTCCCCAGGCACTGACCCCGGAAGAGCTGACCAGCTACCTGGGGGCCGGCCCGGGTGACCGGGTGGCTTTCCTGCCGGCCCGGACCACCACCCGGCAGCTGGCAGAGACCCTGGCTGCCATGGCCAATGCCAACGGCGGGCTGGTCATCCTCGGTGTGACGGCCCGGGGTATACCCCAAAAGGAAGCCGACCTCCGCCAGCTCTGTGAGGCGGCGGTGGAAGCGGGCCTCCTGACCGAGCCGCCCATCGTCCTGCCCAGCCCCCAGGTGGTGGAGATGTCCCGGGGGGCGGCGGTGGTGGTCCAGGTGCCGCCCGGGCTGCCCCACATCTACAGCCTCCAGGGTCTTTACCTGACCCGAACGGCTGGCCAGAACCGTCCCTTGACCACGCCGGAACTGCGCCGCCTGCTGCTGGAGCGGAGCGACACGGGCTTTGAGGCACAATTGGTGCCCGGCGCCACCCTGGACGACCTGGATCCAGGCCGCATCGAGCGCTACCTGGAGCAGATCGCCTTCGCGTCCCACGAGGATGTGCAACAGGTGCTGCTGGCCCGGGGCTGCATCGCCTACACCGACACGGGACAGGGCTTTACGGCCGATGGCAGCGGCCGGGGCCAGCTGGCGCCCACCGTGGCCGGCATCCTCCTCTTTGGCCGGGATCCCCAGCGCTTCCTGCGCAGTGCCGAGATCATCTGTGTGCGCTACGCCGGCCGGGAGATGAGCGATGAATTCGTGCGTCAGGACATCACCGGGCCCCTGGCCGACCAGGCACGCCAGGCCGAAGCCTTTGTGGTGAGCAACATGCGCCGGGGCATGAAGATCGCCGGCCTGGCCCGAGAAGAGGTGACCGAGTATCCCCTGCCCGTGGTGCGGGAGGCCATTGTCAACGCCATCGCCCACCGGGACTACAGCATCCGGGGGGAAGGCATCCGCCTGCTCATGTTCAGCGACCGCCTGGAAGTCTACAGCCCTGGGCGGCTGCCCGGCCATGTCACCCTGGAAAACCTGAAGGACGAGCGCTACAGCCGCAACGAGGCCATTGTGGCTGTCCTCAGCGACATGGGCTACATCGAGCGTCTGGGCTATGGTATCGACCGCATGATCGCCACCATGCAGGAGGCCGGCCTGCCGGAGCCCCTCTTCGAAGAGACGGCAGCCGGCTTCAGGGTCACCCTCCAATCCGCCAGCGCCGAGCTGGTCAGCCCCCAGCCGGAGCAGCAGCCCTGGGGCCATCTCTTCCTGAACGAGCGCCAGGAACGGGCCCTGGCCTACGTCCAGCAACACGGCCGCATCACCAACAGCGAGTATCAGGCCCTGGCTCCGGACGTCAGCGCCGAGACCATCCGGCGGGATTTGGCCGATCTGGTGGAGAAGAATCTGTTGTTGCGTATCGGAGAAAAACGCGCGACGTATTACATACTGAAATGAAATTTCGGTGTTGGATCATTTCGGTCACGATATATTTTTTTATCCACGGATGACACAGATTACACCGATAACTCTCCTGCAAAAAAGGTTCTATCACCCCGGAGAGGCAGAGGGCGCAGAGGATTTCCAGAGGAAGACCTTACAAAATCTGTGTCCATCTGTGAAATCTGCGGTTTCTGTAGCGGAGCCATCGGTGAACACTTTGACGACTACCGGTGCAGCCCGTTGGGGCGCATGCCGTTGAAGGGAGAAACTATGCGCAGCGTATCCATCATCGGAATCGGCCAATCGCCTGTGGGTGAGCTCTGGGAGCGCTCGGCCCGGGAAATCGCCTACGCGGCCATCAGCGCGGCCATGGCCGATGCCGGCATCGACCGGGCGGACGCCCTGTTCCTGGGCAACATGCTCAGCGGCAGCCTGCTGGACCAGGAGCACATGGCCACCCTGGTGGCGGACACCTGTGGGCTCCACGGCATCGAGGCGGCCAAGGTGGAGGCGGCCTGTGCCAGCGGCGCTGCGGCCCTGCGGGTGGGGGCCATGGCCGTGGCCAGTGGCTTCCACGACGTGGTGATCGTGGCCGGGGTGGAGAAGATGACGGACACCGTGGGCAAGGACACCACCGCCGGCCTGGCCACCGCAGCCGATGCCGAGTACGAGGCCCTCCATGGGGTCAGCTTCGTGGCCCTGAATGCCCTGATCATGCAACGCTACATGTACGAGTTCGACGTACCCCTGGACGCCTTCGCCGGTTTCAGCATCAACGCCCACCGCAACGGCGCCAACAACCCCAACGCCATGTTCCAGGAGGCCATCACCCTGCAGGATTATCTCAATGCGCCGGTGGTGGCCACGCCCATCAGCATCATGGACAGTAGTCCCGTCTGTGATGGCGCGGCCGCCGTGGTCCTGGTGCCCACCGAGCGGGTCAAGGAGTTCACCACTGGCCACCACTGGGGCTCAGTCCAGATCCTGGCCAGCGCCAGTGCCAACGACACCCTGGCCGTCCATGACCGCCGGGATCCCCTCTACCTGGAGGCGGCTGCCATCAGCAGCCAGAAGGCCTACCGCCAGGCCGGGATCACCCCCCAGGAACTGGACCTCTTCGAAGTCCACGATGCCTTCACCATCATGGCCGCCCTGAGCCTGGAGGCCTGCGGCTTCGCCGGCCGGGGGGAAGGGTGGCGGCTGGCCCAGGAAGAGGCCATTGGCATTGACGGCCAGATCCCCATCAGCACCATGGGGGGCCTCAAGAGCCGGGGACACCCGGTGGGCGCAACGGGCATCTACCAGATCGTGGAGCTGGTCTTGCAGCTTTCCGGTCGCGCCGGCGCCAACCAGGTCAAGGATGCCCGCCTGGGCATGGCCCAGAACATCGGCGGCAGCGGCGCCACCATCGTCACCCACATCCTGGGGAGCTAGCATGCGGCGGCGCAATCGACCCCCAGGGCGAGCGGTACGGGGTCGTAAGTGCGACCGGAAGGTCGGGCCTACGATGTTCTATGGATCCGCCTCCTCCCATCTTCCTCTCCCTCCCTTACCAGCTTGACAGCGCCAAGCCGATTCGAGCCGCAGATTGCACGGATGAGCACAGATTTTCCAGAGGAAGAATCTGTGTCATCTGTGGCTTTTTACAGGGGTAACTGCTCACCCCCAGCCCTCTCCCCCCGACAAAGTCGGGGGGAGAGGGCTGGGTCAAGTTGTCAAGCCCTGAAAGTACGTTCACGCTGTTCCTTTGGATAGTGATCGTCGGGGCTATCAACAAGGCATCTCCATGGTGGGCGGGAAAGCCAGGGCCGGAGCTGCCGACGAATGCGCTAACATGGGGGAGCGCCGGTTTGCGTGCGACCAGGGGTTGCGATACAATAATTTCACTACAGAAAGCGTAGCGCTTCAGTTTGTGGAGTAGTGCAGCGGGACGATAGCGGGTTCACGCACCACGATGGACCTGATTCCCTCCTGCTGCACCAGGAATGTGCCTGTACTGGATTCAACACACAGGGGAGTCAAACCATGTCTGTAACCAGGGAACGCTTCGAACAGGGGATGACCTATGAGGCCTACAAGGCCCAGATGACCCGCAACCGGGAGCAGTTCGAGGCCAACGAAGCTGCGGTGACCTTCGATCCTGACGACCTGGCGTTCTTCGCCGGGTTGCCCCAGCCCCTCAACGTCCTGGTCCTGGCCGAGGACTGGTGCGGCGACGTGATCGCCAACCTGCCCGTATTGGGGCGTCTGGCCCAGGAGAGCGGTAAGCTCAACCTGCGCATCTTCCTGCGGGATCAAAACCTGGATCTGATGGATCAGTACCTCAAGGACGGCCAGTTTCGCTCCATTCCCACCTTCGTCTTCTTCGATGCCGACTTCAACGAGTTAGGCCACTGGATCGAACGGCCGGCCCGGGTGACCGAGCAGATGGCCCAATTGCGCCGGCAGCTCTTTGCCAGCGATCCGGCCCTGGCCGGCCTGGATCCGGACACCCCCTTCGGCCAGCTTCCGGAGGAGGCCCGGGATCGGGTGCGGGGGGCCTTTGCCCGTTTCCGCAGCGAGAACCGGGATTTTGCCAATCGGGAGGTGGTGCGGGAGATTCGAGCACTTCTGGAGCGGGGTCTGCCCCAGGCCCGGCCCAGCCAGCCGGCCCAGGGCCAGGTGCAGCCCCGGGTGCCCAGCCGTCCGGCCCGGCCCACCGGCAACGGCGCGGTGAAGGGGAGCATCACCTACTGTGCCGAGTGTGGCTATCAGCCCCAAACCCTGGCCTTGACTGAGGCCCTCATCAACAGCTTCATGCACGAGCTGGCCGAGGTGGAGCTGATCCCGTGGCAGGATGGTGCGTTTGATGTCACCATCGACGGCGAGTTGGTCCACTCCATGGCCCGGGATGGCGGTTTCCCAGAGCCCGAGGCCATTGTGCAGGCGGTGCGGGAGCGGCTGGCCCACTAGCTTTTTCTCTGCCCGTCGGTTTCAGCCGCGCTCCGGCGCGATCCTTCCAGGGGTCGGCCGCGCCTTCCTCCTCAACGGGAGACGTGTGGTCGACCCCTGACGCGTGCCCTGGAAAAAACTGTCAAAAGCTCTCAAAATGACCCTGGATGGGAATCGGTAGGAAATGAAAGCCGGGATGGGTTAGCATACGTCCATAGACCGTCACTGTAGTCGTGTTTTGTGGATTAGTCGTGTTTTGTTGATGCCGACAGCGCAGATGGACAAGGAGTTGGAGCTTTTATGGCTGTTCCCATCCTTTGGCGTACGAAAAAGCAGCGTTATGCCCTTCAGGGCGAAATTTGCCCCGCCTGTGAGCGGGCCGTCTTTCCTCCCCGTCGGATCTGCCCTTACTGTGGCCGGGACGAAGCAGCCGCCAGCCAGCATGAGGCTGTCCACGGGCAGGCTTTCACCTACGCGCTTTCAACGGTACGATCCTTTGTATTGCATCCTGGCGGGGATGACTGAGAATGGCGCTCAAGAAGCAGAGTGAGCTGGTCGGCCTGACCCACAACCTGCGGGGATACGGGGAGGTATACAGCTTCTCGACCATGTACACAGTGCCCAAGGGGTTTGAAGACCAGAAGCCCTACACCGTGGCCCTGATCAAGCTGGATGAGGGACCCATGGTCACCGCGCAGTTGACCGACGTGGACCCGGCCGATGTCCACATCGGCATGCGGGTGGAGATGGTGACCCGGAAGCTGCGGGAAGACGGGGGCGAGGGGCAGATCATCTACGGATACAAGTTTCGCCCGGTGCTGCCGCGCCAGACATCATAGGCAGACACGGTAGCAGGCGCCGGCACCCATTACGAGCAACAGGATCCACCGACACGGTTTCGTGATGTATGACTTCACGTCACGAAACCGTGTTTTATTATCTTTCCCGGAAGAAGTCCAGGACGATGCTGTGCACAATGCGCTCCACCGGTGCCCAGTCGTCGGTGAAGATGGGCGTGCCGGCTGGAGGGGTGGCGGGCCGCGCCTGCGCCACCGTGGATGCGGCGAACGCCAGGAAGTCAGACGGCAGGGAGGCCGGCAGGGCTGCCACATTCTGGGCAAAATACTCCAGCCGGGTAGGCTGGACTGTGGCCACCACCAGGGAGTTGCCCAGGGTATCCGGCGGGCCGGGCTCGTCGATGATGTAGACGTGGGGGAAGACCTGGGCCAGGGTGGCGGCCAGCGCATCCACCAGGGTGAAATTGTGGGCCGTGCGCCCCACGTTCACCGCCACCACGCCATCTGCCGTCAGGCGGCTGCGCACCAGTTGAAAGAACTCCACCGTGGTCAGATGAAAGGGGATGTAGGGCGGCCGGTAGGCGTCGATGGCGATGTAGTGCCAGCGGGCTTCTATCGGCTGCTGCAGGAGCCAGCGGCGGCCGTCCGCCGCCACCGCGGTGAGATTAGGCCGCTCCATCTGAAAATAGCGCCGTCCCACCTCCAGAATTTCCGGGTCCAGCTCCACGCCGGTGATGGGCATGGGGCCGTAGATGTCGGTCAGCAGCCCGCTGACCGTGCCCGCGGCCAGGCCGATGAGGAGCACCCGGTCGGACGGTGTGGGGAGGGCCGGGGGTGGGTTGAAAAGGGGCGGCAGCAGGAAGTAGTCCCAGATACCCTGGCTCAACGTGCTCTCTGGATGGTAGACGCTGTGGATGCCGATGCCATCGTTGAGCTTGAGGTGGCGCTCGCTGCCCCACTGGCGCACCGCGATGTAGTTGTACAGGCTTTCATCCTCGTACAACAGGGTTCCGCTCGCGCCGTCGTCCCAGCCGCTGCGGACGGCCAGGCCGGGCCGGGTGAGCAGGGCCAGCAGCAGCACGGCTGCCAGGGCCAGGGCTGGCGCCCAGCGGTAGGGCTGGCGGCGACTGCCCAGGCTGACCACCAACAGCGGCGCCAGGGCCAGCACGTAGAAGGTCCAGCGGGTACCGATGGTCGGGATCAGCCACAACACCGGGACGAAGGTACCCACTAGGCTGCCCGCGGTGGAAAGGGCGTAGAGGCGCCCGGCCGCCTGCCCGGCGTGGGACAGGTCCGAGAGGGCCAGGCGCACCGCCCAGGGGCTGACCGTGCCCAGGAGGATGCCGGGTACGCTGAAGAGGAGCAGCACGGCCAGGAGGGAGCCGGCCAGCAGGCCGGGGACGAATCCCTGGATGCCCGTGGCGGCCAGCCGCAGGATGGGCGTGCTCAAGAAGGGGACCATGGCCACGCCCAGGGCCGCCAGGCTGACGACCAGATCCAGTTCCCGCTGACGGGGATAGCGGTCGGCCAGCCGGCCCCCCAGCCAGGCGCCCACCGCCAGGTAGAGCAGGATCAGGCCGATGAGCGCGGCCCACACCAGCTGGTTGTTGCCGAAGACCGGTTCCAGCAGGCGGGAGGCGCTCAGCTCCATGCCCAGGGTGGTCGCCCCCGCGGTGAAGACCAGGACGGAGAGATAGCCGATGCGTGGCTTCAAATGGGTTGACCTGTTTTCTTGCACGTTTTGCCACCAAAACAGCAGATCGATTCGCCTCTCGCGTAGTATAGCACAGGGGACCCATATCGCCGGCCCCTGGGCCAACTATAGGTCCCGTTTCCATAGGGGACAGCATCCGTGCGGTATCCATACCGCACCTACAAATCCAACACACGTCCCCAGATTTTTTGCAACATTGATCCCCGGGCCAGATAGTGATAAGATTGAAGTGAACATCGTTGCCCCACATGTAAATTCATTGAATCCCATTGCCGGTTGACATCGCTGCCCACATCGTTCCTCCACCTGCAAACGACCGCCCCATCCAGGGAGCGTTGTGCGTTCGGTTTCCCGTTCAAGAGGAGGACCCTTATGGAATCAGCCCGTTTCGATTTCGTCATCGGCATTGGCGGGGCCGCCGGCCAGGGCATTGCCACCCCCGGCAACATCCTGGCCCGCACCTTCGTGCGTCGCGGCCTCCACCTCTGCGCCTACAACGCCCACCAATCCATCATCCGCGGCGGCCATATCCTGCTGGCGCTACGGGTGGCAGAGCACGAGATCCACAGCCACGGCGATAACCTGGACCTCTTGCTCTGTCTGAACCAGGACACCATGAACCGGCACCTGCGCCACATGCGGCCGGGCACCTGGGTGCTTTTCAACAGCGATGATATTGTGCCCGGCGAAGCCGCGGAAGGTGTTCACATGTGTCCCCTGCCGGTCAAGGCGCTGACCAACGACTCCCGCAACAAGGTGATCCAGAACACGGTCGCCCTGGGCGCCATCATCTCCATCCTGGGGTTGGACTTTGACATCCTGGAAGCCGCCCTACAGCGGGAGCTGGGCCGCAAGGGCAAGGAGGTGGTGGAGGAGAATGTTCAGGCAGCCCGGGGTGGCTTTGACCATGCCCACGCCCAATTCCCCTCCCTGGATCGGCCGGTGCCCATCGGCGCCAAACCCCTGGCCGTCTGGTCGGGCAACGAAGCCCTGGCCATGGGCGGGGCCGCCGCCGGGGTGCGCTTCTACTGCGCCTACCCCATGAGCCCCTCCACCGGCATCCTCCACTGGATGGCGGCCAACGCCCGGGACCTGGGCATCATGGTGCGCCAGGCGGAGGATGAGCTGGCCGTGGCCAACATGACCATCGGTGCAGCCCACGCCGGTTGCCGGGCCATGTGTGCCACTTCCGGCGGCGGCTTCGCCCTGATGACCGAAGCCATCGGCATGGCCGGCATGATGGAGGTGCCCGTGGTCTTCATCAACGTCCAGCGGGCCGGCCCCTCCACCGGCGTGCCCACCAAGACGGAACAGGGCGATCTCTGGCAGGCCCTGGGCGCCAGCCAGGGGGATTACGAGCGCTTCATCGTCGCACCCAAAAATGCCCTGGATGCCTTCAACACCATCCCCGAGCTCTTCAACCTGGTGGACAAGTGCCAGTGCCCCGGCATTCTCCTGTCGGATCTGCTCATCTCCGAAGGCACCTTCAGCGTCGACCCCGACGCCATCAACATGTTTCCCCCCATTGACCGGGGCGAGCTCATCACCCAGCCCCGCAGCGGCGACGGGGCCAACGGCGCCGACACCAACGGCTACCTGCGCTACCAGGACACCGAGACCGGCATCTCGCCCCGAGCGTTGCCGGGCCTGGAGGGCTACGTCTACGTAGCCGCCACCGACGAACACGACGAGGACGGTGTCCTCATCAGCGACGAGTTCACCAATCCCCATAAGCGCCGCAAGATGGTGGAAAAACGAGCCCGCAAGCTGCAGCATGTGGCCAAAGAGGTGCCGCCGCCGGAGCTGGAAGGGCCGGCCGATGCCGAGGTCACCCTGGTGGGGTGGGGTTCCACCTACGGCGTCATCAAAGAGGCCATCGACCAGTTGAAAGAGCGGGGGGTGACGGCCAATCACCTGCCTATCAAGTGGATCATCCCCTTCCACAGCGAGGAAGTGTCTGCCATCCTGGGTCAGGCCAAACGGGTGATCGTGGTGGAGAACAACTACTCCGGCCAGTTTGCCCGCTACCTGCGCAGCGAGACTGGCTTCGCTGCCCATGGCCACATCCGGAAGTACGACGGCGAGCCTTTCATGCCCCATCACATCGTCGAAGGAGTGCTGGCCCAACTGGCCGGCGAGACTACCCGCTTCGTGCCGGAACACGAGTTCATCGTCTGAGGCTACCTGGGCTGGCAGTCTTGAGCCCATGGCCCGCCTCCGCGGCAGACATGGGCATCCAACACGCGGTCTAGCGACGTTCGCCGTTGATCCGGCGTCAACAGATACAAGGGAGGTAAACCCATGGCGGTACCCACTAAGTCAGAGGCAGGTCGGCGCGAGGGGACGGTCATCCAACTGACCGCCAAGGACTTCAAAGGCAAGGTTAACCCGGACTGGTGCCCGGGCTGTGGGGACTTCGGCGTCCTCAACAGCGTCCAGCGGGCGGTGGCCGAGTTGGGCTTGCGTCCCCATGAGATCCTGACCGTGAGCGGCATTGGCTGCTCCTCCAACTTCCCCGGCTTCTTCAACGCCTACGGCATGCACACCCTGCATGGCCGGGCCCTGGCCGTGGCCACCGGTGCCAAGCTGGCCAATCACGAGCTGACCGTCATCGTCACCGGCGGCGACGGCGACGGCTACGGCATCGGCGGCAACCACTTCATGCACGCAGCCCGTCGCAACATCGACCTGACCTACATCGTCATGAACAACCAGATCTACGGCCTGACCACGGGTCAGCTTTCACCCACCAGCCGAGAAGGGATGAGGACCAAGAGCTCGCCCTTCGGCAGCGTGGAATTGCCCATCAACCCGCTGCTGATCTCCATCATGGCCGGCGCAACCTTCGTGGCCCGGGGCTTCAGCGGCGACGGCAAACACCTGGTGGAGCTGATCAAACAGGCCATCCAGCATCGGGGCTTTGCCCACATCGACGTCTTCAGCCCCTGTGTGACCTTCAACCACGACAACACCTATCCCTTCTTCCGGGAGCGGGTCAAACGGCTGGAGGACGAAGGCCACGACCCCAGCGACTGGAAGGCCGCCTGCGAGAAGGCCATGGTCTGGGGCGATACCATCTACACCGGCCTCTTTTTCCGGTCGGAAGGGCGTGCCACCCTGGAGGAGAAGGAGCCGGTGCTGGCCCAGGGCGGCCCCCTGGCCTATCGCCCCCTGGGGCTGAGCCAGGAACAGGCCCAGAAGCTCATTCAGCGCATGATGTGACGGCCAGGCCGGATTCCCAATGGAGGCGAGGGGCAGGCGCATGGATTGCGCCTGCCCCTCGCCTCTTGTCCGGCTCTATTCAGGACGGCCGCCGATCGCCGACGCCCCTCAGTGGGAGATGAAAGGCAGAAAGACGGCGTGACTGGACGTTGGACGAGCCGGCCGGCGCAGGTCGTCCAACACGCCCTGGGGCACGGGCCCGACGGTGATCTCGGCCGCGTCGGTGGTCCCATCAGCGACGCCCCCCTGGACGCTACGGCTCTGGATCATCACCTGGCCCCATGTCAACGGCGAAGTTGGATCGGCCGTGTCGGTACACGTGGCCGGGCTCTGGGTGTTGCTGTCATAGACCCGGCCATTGGTGTCCCGGTCCCAGATGCGCAGGCGGAAATAGTCGGGACTGTTATCCGTCACCGAGAGCCAGAAGCCGTAGTTCCCCGTGCCGTTGATGGTGCCGACACCCTGGAATGTGGCGTCCGGGCCGACGATGGCCAGCCAGTCCAGGCTGGTGGCGTTGAGGGTCCAGCTGCCCAGGGTGAAGACGACACGGCCGCCGGGGACCGTGGCGTTCGCGGTATAGCGGGCGTTGAAGGCAAAATTGGCCGTGCCTGTTTCGCCGTCCTTCACCTTGCAGATGTTGGTGCCCGATTCGATCCATCCCTTGCCCGCCACATAGGTATCCCGGTCGTAGACGACCACGTAGCTATATTTCCCGGTGCCTGGCTTGCCGGTGTTGTCCACCACGGTGACGAAGGGTGTGTAGATGCCGGCCAGGCTGTAGGTGTGGCTACCGCCTGTGCTGCCGGCTCCGCTGACCTCGCTGAGCCAGCAATCGCTGCTGCTGCGGGTATCGCAGACCGGGCTGCCGTCGCCCCAGTCCCACAGGGCGTAGTGGGTATCTCCGGCGTCATCGCTGAAGGTGGCATTGAAGACAATGGTGCTTCCCACAAGGGTGGGGGCATCCGGCGTCGCGGTCAGGCTGTCGACCACAGGCCGGCTATCGGCCCAGGTCGGTGCTGCCAGGGCCAGGATTAGGACGGCTGCGAGCAGGAGCACTGTCCAACCCTGGTGCCCTCCAGTTGGTTTCCACATATTTGTTCTCCTTTTGAACAGAAGCAGTGCCAATATTCGTATTCGCGTGAACGAATAGCATGTCTCTAGCCAGGGGCAGGTTTAGAACACCTCCCTTCACCTGGCGATGGGCGACCGTTCCATGCCTGTGCTGGGAAGGAAAACATGGTCCGCCTGGCTTACGTCGAATGATAGGGGGAGAAGCCTTCAATCCGCTCAGGATATGGCGTAGCCCAGGTTCTCTGAGCGGCGTAGCAACGAGCGGGTGAATCGTAGAGGCAATTTAGTCAAAAGAAGCGCTAAGGCTCCAAACTCCATCGTACGTACATGGTAGCGGTAAATCGGACGATTGTCTATAGGAAAAGGGTTCGGAAAACTGACAGTTTCCTGTCATTGGACTTTTGACAAAGCAGTTGCAAGTAGAGGTGTAAAGATTTGCAAAAAAGGAGGAACTGCGCCAGAA
>FWPU01009942.1_pt1 | contig 14590 bp, 10 predicted proteins | sample 2228361 | NCBI WGS metagenome assembly FWPU01 (sample SAMEA103939777, study PRJEB20133) | metagenome
TCAGATGTAGCGATGAGATTGCTTCGCCGCCGGAGCCTGCCCCGAGCGAAGCGAGGGGGGCGGCTCGCAATGATAGGGTGAGTTTTGTGCTATTGCGACAAAAAGGAAGGAGGTCTTGTGAAACAACTGTCATCGAGCCAGCCGTGGCTCATTGTCCTCAAATCGAACTGGATAAAAGCCATCTATATCGTCTTCATCGTCCTCGCGCTGCTCACTCGCTTGTGGGCATTGGGTGAGCGCGTCCAGAGCCACGACGAGAGTATCCACACCTTGTACTCCTGGAACCTCTATACCGGTCGAGGTTTTCAGCACCATCCGCTGATGCACGGACCGTTGATGTTCCACGTCACGGCATTTTTCTACCTCCTCTTCGGCGACAATGACTTTGTCGCGCGGGTGCCGGTGGCGCTCATCGGCGTGGCTATTGTCGCGTTCCCCTATTTCCTACAGCGCTGGTTGGGCCGTGCAGGCGCGATTGCGACTTCGTTTTTCCTGCTGATTTCTCCTGCCATCGCGTATTACTCGCGCTACTTCCGCCACGACATACCGGTAATCCTCTGGTCGTTCCTGGTCATCTTGGCAATGTTCTCCTATCTGCGCGATGGCCGTATGCGCTGGTTGTACCTGATGGCGGCCGGGGTGTCGCTGATGTTCGCTACGAAGGAGGTCTCTTTCATCTATAGCGCGATCTTTGGCTTCTTCCTCATCGGCCTCGTCGTGGCCCAGAACGCGCTGCAAAAGTGGGCTGTCGAGGAACTGCGTTCCGCGTTCTTGATCGCGCTGATAACAGCCGCGGTGGGATTGCTGATTGTCGGCCTTGGCATCCTGCTGGAACAGGTGGCCCTAACGCTCGGTTGGGTGTCTGTTGTGGGCGCCATATTGGCCGGAGCGGGCGCGCTGACGGCGGTGGTGCTCCTGGTGGCGGGACGTCTGAGTGCCGAGGATCTCACGCCGCCCTCGTTCGTCCTAACCCTGGCCCTCACTGCAGCGGGGGCCGGATTGCTGTTCGCACTGGCGTTGCCTACTTTGCTCGCGCTCTTATCCGGCACTTATGAAATTCCGAGTCGTGTTCATCTTACGTTGATACTGTTGCCCATCGTTATCGGTGCCTTTATCGTGCTGGCCTGGTACGTCTTACGGGCCTTTCGTAACCAGCGTGCGTTCGACCTGGCTGTCTTGCTGGGCACACTCTGTCTGCCGTTTCTCTCACCTGGGATAATCCAATGGGTAGCGGGACTGGACCCAATGGATCACAACCCGCCAACGCTCTACTACTCGATTCCCATTCTCGTTCAAGTCCTGTTTCTTTCGGTAGCCATCGGCGTGACATGGGGCGTGCAGCGCGAGGTGGAAGACGGCAAGGGCGTGTATGCCTGGCTCGTCCCTGCCGCGATCCACTATGCCATATTCCTCGTCTTCTTTACCACGTTCTTCACCAATGGCTATGGCATCGCCAGCGGGCTGATCGGTTCGCTCGGATATTGGCTGGCGCAGCAATCTGTCGAGCGCGGTAGCCAGCCGTGGTATTACTACATCCTCACGGTGCTCTTTTACGAATTCTTGCCGTTGCTGCTGACGATGGTTGCCACGCTCTATCTGGCTATCCGCGGGGTCAAGGCATTGCTCCGACGGTCTGGGCCTTCGCCTGTCGGCTCATCGCCTTGTCCGTCGTTCGATACGCGTCCCGAGTTGTTCGTCCCTTTCTTGCTGTGGTGGATTGTTACCTCCTGGTTCGGCTACTCCTACGCGGGCGAAAAGATGCCCTGGCTGACCACGCATGTGACGATGCCCATGATCTTGCTCTCCGGTTGGCTGATCGGGCGGTTTGTCGAGCGCGTGGACTGGCGCGAGGTGCTCCACTGCCGCGCCTGGCTTCTGGCGCTGATCGCCCCACCGTTCGTTATGGCGATCGCGATGTTCATTCAGGCAACCGCCATAGGCCCCTTTCAGGGATATGGGCTGGCGCAGTTGCACGCCTCCGGCCAGTTCGTGAACGCGCTGATCGGCATCTTGCTCCTGGGCGCTGTGTTGGGCTACCTGATATGGCGTAGCGGTTGGCGTATTGCGGTATCCATCCTGGCGCTCGTTGCACTGTTGGTGCCGGTGGGACTCACGATGCGCACAACTCAACGCTTCTGCTACGTCACCGATGAGTACCCGACCGAATTCCTGGTCTACGCCCACGCGGCGCCGGGGGTAAGTGAAGCCATGCGGCAGATCACGAACCTATCGAACCGCATTGCAGGGGGCCCCACCGACATCAAAGTTGCCTACGGCGCGGATGGCTCGACATTGTGGTACTGGCAGTTGCGCAATTTCCCCAATGCGGTCTTTTACGGCACGCAGCCCTCGCACGAGCAGATGGAGTCTCCCGTCATCATCGCCGGGCGCGAGGAGTGGGGTGCTGTGACGCCCTACGTTGGCGACAACTACCTCGTGACCGAATATACCTACCTCTGGTGGCCGATGCAGGACTATTTCAACCTCGAAAAGCCGGATGGCTTTCTCGGTGTAGACTGGGCCAAATTGTACAGTGCACTGCGCAATCCCCAGATGCGCGCTGCATTGTGGGAGATTTGGTACGACCGCGACTATCGCCTCTACGACCAGGTGACCGGCAGAAGGCACACGCTCGACGAGTGGCCGCTGCGCGCCGATTTCCGGCTCTATATCCGCCGTGACGTGGCGGCGCGGATATGGGAATTGAGCACGCTCGAACCCGGCGCAGAGTTGCCGGTGGAGGAGGCTCCCGGGTTCGGTGTACGCGACCCTTACGCTGCAGGCTGGCAAGACCTGGGCGCACGGCTGGTGTTCGGCAGCCCGGGCCAGGAACCGGGCCAGTTGCAGTTCCCGCGCGGCATCAAAGTAGGCCCTGATGGCTACGTGTACGTGGCCGATACCGGCAACCACCGTATCCAAAAGTTCACCGCTGATGGACAGTTCGTGGCTTCCTTTGGCACGCTTTCCGCCTCGGAGACAGAGGCCCAGGGGGCGCCGCGTGGCTTCTTGGAGCCGTGGGATGTGGCGGCTGCAGCCGATGGCACGATCTATGTTGCGGATACCTGGAATCATCGCATCCAACGGCTAGACGCCGAGGGCAATTTGCTGTCTTACTGGGGATGGTACGGCCAGTACGGCATCGCCGACCCGGGCGGGAATGGGGCTTTCTATGGCCCGCGCGGCATCGTCGTCTCCGGCAATGGGGAGGTCTATGTTGCCGATACGGGCAACAAGCGCATCCAGGTCTTTGCACCTGACGGGCAGTTTCTCCGCCAATGGGGTGGGGGAGGCGTGCTGGAAGGATACCTGGATGAGCCGGTCGGCATCGCCATAGGCCCCAGCGGCGCGATCTATGTCGCCGACACGTGGAATCGTCGTGTGCAGGTCTTTGACGCCAACGGCGGCTTCCTGCGGCAATGGCCCATTGCCGGGTGGGATACGGGGAACCCCGAGGAGAAGCCATACCTGGCGGTGGATGCCAACGAAAACGTCTATGTCACCGATCCGGGGTACTTCCGTGTACTGGTCTTTGACCGTATGGGCAATTATCTGCTCTCGTTCGGCAAGCAGGGCCTGGACGAGCGTTCGTTCGCCTGGCCTGCTGGCATTGCCGTGGGGCCGGATGGCTCGGTCTATGTGACCGATGCGCACACCGGACGGGTGCTGGTCTTTGGCCCGCTGACCCTGGCATCCGGTGGTGTTCCTGTTACGGCCCCGGTGTTGCTCACGCCGAGTGCAGATGAGGAGGTGCCCGCCGGCGCCGTGACACTCTCCGGTGTCAGCGAACCGTCGTCCCTCATACAGGTCCTGATTGATGGCGAGAGCGTCGGGCTCGCCCAGGCGGATAGTCAAGGCGACTGGTCACACCTCGTTAACTTCGGCGAGCCTGGCGAGCACGTCGTTGTTCTCCAGATCGTGGATACCCGCGGCACCGTGCTATCCGCGTCTGAGCCGGTCACGCTGACCGTGGTCGGCGCGGCGCCGGAATAAGACGCCGGAATAGGGATTCCGGCGCTGCGTGGGATTCCGGCGCTGCGCGTGGGATTTCCGTAGCCCTGGAATCCCCATTCCAGGGTCGCGGGGGATTTCCGTAGCCCTGGAATCCCCATTCCAGGGTGGCGCGGGGGATTCCGGGCTGAATAGAAACGTGCGTTGTCACACCTGCAACACCTCCTTGCTAGGATGATAACAAATCATCCACAGGGAGGTGTTGCTATGGGACGCAGACCTAATCCAGAACGGTTGGAGCGGTATGAGGAATTGATTCCCGAGTATCCCGGCAAACTGCGGCCTGCGCAACTGGCGCGACTGCTGGGTGTGCCGCGCTCGACCGTGTTGCGCGACCTGCCGGCGCTGGAGGAGCAGGGAACGCTGCTAATGGAAGATGAGCGTGGGTTGTTGAGCCTGTTTCGGAGGCGACAGTAGGATGAGGTGTCACCTCGCCCATTTCTGTTGCGGAATTCGGGCGACAGGTGTAGTATAATGTTCATCAGGTGCAACAGGAATGAAAGGGTAAGCGACTATGGAACGAGCAGCCAACAAAGCCGAGCGGTTGTTGCAGATCGAGGCACTGCTGCTGGCCCATCCCGAAGGATTGACTCAAGCCGAGATTGCTCGCAGGCTGGGTGTGAACCGATCTACGATCAACCGCTATCTACCCGATCTGAACCGGTTCTGCATCTACGAGACGGACGACGGGCGACTGGCGATTGACCGCGACCACTACCTGATGAACGTGCGCCTCACGCTTCACGAAGCAATGGCCTTTCACCTGGCAGCCCGTCTCATGGCGACGCACGCCGACAAGCAGAACCCCCATGCCGCTGCAGCGTTGCGCAAGTTGGGTTTGGCGCTGGAAAAACTGGCCCCGCGCATAGCGGAGCACCTCAAGGCCTCGGCGGGCGTGATGGAGGACGAGGCCCAACGCCACGACCCCGTGTATCTGAACGTGTTGGAGACATTAACACGCGCCTGGTCAGACGGCAAGGTCGCTCACGTCTGGCATCGGATGGAAGATGGGCGGGTGTTCGAGTACGACTTTGCCCCTTACTTCATCGAGCCTTACGCGGTGGGCAAGACGACCCATGCCATCGGCTGGCGTGAGCCGCCGGGGGCGTTACGCACGTTCAAACTGGAGCGCATCCAGCGCGCCGAACTGACCGGCGCCTCTTACATCATCCCTGCTGACTTTGACCCACGCGAGAAACTGGCCGACGCCTGGGGCATCTGGTACACCGACGAGGAGCCGGTAGAGGTCGTGCTCAAGTTCCATCCCCGTGTGGCGCAGCGGGTACGCGAGACCCGCTGGCACCGCAACGAGTGGATCGAGGAACGGGCGGATGGCAGCCTGCTCTGGCGGGCGCACGTAGCCGAGCCGCAAGAGATGTTGCCGTGGATCCGTGGCTGGGGGGCGGACGTGGAGGTAGTGGAGCCGCCGGAGATGCGGGAGGCACTGGTGCGGGAGACGAGGAGGATGGCAAGGGTGTATGGGGTGAGCAACGAATCACCTCCCCCGCGCTATCAACTACTGTGGGGCAAGTTGAGCCGCGACAAGATGCGTTCTCATCCGCTCGTGTGCCATATGCTGGACGTGGCCGAAATGACCCGGGCACTCTGGCACGACGCGCTGACTGCCGGCCAGCGCGCGCATTGGGCGGCCGTGCTGGGGCTGGACGAAGAAGCCGCCGGCCGACTTTTGGCCTTTTGGGCCGGTCTGCATGACCTGGGCAAAGCCAGCCCTGCCTTCCAACGACAGTGGCGAGAAGCAGAAGCATCCTTGAGCGCGAATGGGTTGCCGTTCCCCAAACGCTTCGTGGACGAATTCTGCCCCCACGGACAGATTACCACCGCCACGTTGCCGGATGTGCTGGCCGCCGAGACCCATCTGCCGGCGCGCGCCGCTGTATACATCGCCTGTGCCGCAGGCGGCCATCACGGTGCGTGGCCCACACATGACCAAGAACAAGCCGTCAAGGGCGACGAGCGCGGCGGCGCCGAGTGGGATGCCATCCGGCGCGAGTTGCTGTGCGTGCTGCGGGACGTGCTGCAGCCGCCCGTGCTCACTGCCTGGCCACTGTCCCGCACCACCGATAACAACGCCTTCCTGACCTGGTTCTCCGGCATGGTCAGCGTGGCCGACTGGCTCGGCTCGATGGAGACACACTTTCCCTACATCGAAGCCCCACTGGATCCGGCGCAGTATGCACAACGGGCCGCCGCGCAGGCGCAAACGGCGCTGCAATCTCTGCATTGGACCGATTGGCAGCCTCCGACTGCCCTATCGTCCTTTACGGAACTGTTTCCTTTCCAACCCAGTGGCATGCAGGAGAGGGTCATTGACCTGGCCTCCCAACTCGACCGGCCTGCGCTGGTGCTGATCGAGGCGCCTACCGGCTCCGGCAAGACCGAAGCCGGGCTCTACCTGGCCGATGTGTGGGCGCACTCGTTGCAGCAACGCGGCCTGTACGTAGCAATGCCCACCATGGCCACCAGCAATCAGATGTGGGAGCGGGTGCGCGAATTCCTGCGCCGCCGCTATCCGCAGGCAAACATAGAACTGCTGCTCATCCACAGCCAGGCGCGTTGGACCGAACCGCCGCCGGAAGCAACACTCCAGGACGAGACAGAAGAATCTGCGGCCGCCACGATGGCCTGGTTCCTACCGCGCAAGCGCAGCCTGTTGGCACCCTGCGCCGTCGGGACGGTGGATCAGGCACTGATGTGTGTGCTCCAGGCACGCCATTTCTTCGTTCGCCTCTTCGGACTGAGTGGCAAGACGGTCATCTTTGACGAAATCCACGCCTACGACACCTATATGTCCACTCTCTTCCAGCGCCTACTTGGTTGGCTGCGCGCGATGAACGCCTCGGTGGTGTTGCTTTCGGCCACGTTGCCGGCACAGACACGCCGCGAATTGCTCGAAGCGTATGCCGGGCATCCGGTAGACCTGCCTCCGGTGGAGTATCCCGCCATCACCTGGGCCACCGCCGATCACATCGGCACCGTGCCGCTGCCCCAGCCGGAGGACCGGCGCGTGGCGCTGGGATGGCTGAGCCGCGATCCGCTGGCTGTGGTGGATGTGCTGCGCGCGACCCTGTGCGAAGGTGGCTGCGCAGCCGTGATCTGCAACACGATCGCCCGCGCCCAGGAAATCTACCGCGCGCTCGAAGAGGCGCAACTGGTCCCCGATGACGCGCTGACGCTCTTTCACGCCCGCTACCCGTTCGGTTGGCGCGACGAGATCGAAAGAAAAGTGCTGGCGCGCTTCGGCAAGAACGGCGCGCGCCCAGAGCGGGCCATCGTGGTGGCGACGCAGGTAATCGAGCAGAGTTTGGACCTGGATTTCGACGTGATGGTGAGCGACCTGGCGCCGGTGGACTTGATCGTGCAGCGCGCGGGACGATTACACCGCCATCCCGGCAGGACGCGCCCGGCCCCGGTCGCCGCGCCGCGCCTGTATCTGGCAGTGGATGCCTCCGGTGATGCTGCGCCCGACTTTGGGCGGGACGTCTCCGTCTACACGCTGTACCTGCTGCTGCGCACGTACCTCGCGCTGCGCGGGCGCGATCACTTGACACTACCTGGCGATGTCACTACGCTGATTGAGGCCGGTTACGGCAGCGAACTGCCGCCAGATACACCACCCGCGCTCCGCGCCGCGCTGGACGCAGCGCTACAGCGGATGCAACAGAAGGAGACCAAGGAAGAGCACGAGGCGTGCAAACGGCTGGTGGGCAGGCCGACTTTCGACGGGTTGCTGAACGAGACGACCGCCGGCCTGGAAGAGGACGCCCCCGATGTTCACGCCGCATTCCAGGCGCTCACCCGTCTGGGGCCGCCCTCCATCTCTCTGGTCTGCCTGCATCAGACCTCCGCCGGGCTGAATACCGAGCCGGACGGCAGCGGTGTGTCCATTGACCTGGAGCGCAAGCCCGATGCGGAGACGACAAAGGCCCTGGCGCGCGCCACGCTCAGCGTGAGCCACCGCGAGTTGGTGAGCCATCTGCGGGCACAGGAGCCGCCTCCCACCTGGCGCAAACATCCGTTGCTGCGCGACCATCGAGTGGCGATCTTTGTGAATGGGATGTACACTTGTGGCAGCCACACACTGCGCCTGAGCCGCGAACTGGGGTTGCAGGTTGATCCAGAGCGCCGCAAGGAGACATAGCAGCAGTTACCGAGAGCAATGCCATAACCCGAGTATCATAGCAATTGACGAAAGGAGTCACGATGACACTATCTTTCAACCTGACGGACGCCCCCTGGATTCCCTGTATTGACGCCGCCGGATGCCCGGTGGAACTGGGCCTGCGCGAGACGCTGACGCGGGCACACGAACTGCGCGAGATCGGCGGCGAGTCGCCGTTGGCGACGGCGGCAATCTACCGGCTGTTGCTGGCCGTGCTGCACCGCGTCCACAACGGGCCGGAAAGTTACGCCGCCTGGGCCGCGCTCTGGGAAGCCGGCCGCTTCGAGATAGCCCCCATCGAGGCATACCTGGCGCAGTGGCGCGAGCGCTTCGACCTCTTCCACCCAGAGCGCCCCTTCTATCAGAAGGCCGACAACAGTCTGAAACCCAAATCGCTCGCCGCGCTGGCGTACGACGTCGCCTCCGGCAACAACGCCACGCTCTTCGACCACCACACTGAGGCCGGCGGCCTGGCGATGACCCCGGCGCAGGCGGCGCGGGCATTGCTGGCGGCGCAGACGTTTGGGCTGGCGGGGTTGTGTCTGCCGGGCCGTCCGTTCACCGACGCCCCGTGCGCGCGCGGCATCGTCTTCCTGGCGCAGGGCGACACTGTTTTCGAGACGCTGCTGCTCAACTTGCTACGCTACGACGACGAGCACCCACTGCCGCGCCGTTTGCAGGATCGCCCGGCCTGGGAGATGGACGACCCCTTCAAGCCCACGCGCCAAATCCCCTTTGGTTATCTGGATTACCTGACCTGGCAGAACCGCTGCGTGCTCTATCTGCCGGAAGAGACGCCCGATGGCCCATTGGTGCGCGAGATGACGCTGGGGCCGGGCCTGCGCCTGGATGCCGGTGTGGAAGACCCGATGAAGCACTATCGCAAAGACAAAGATCGCGGCCTGCTGCCGTTGCGTTTTAACGAAGACCGCGCGCTGTGGCGCGACAGCGCGGCGCTGTTCAGTCTGTCGCGGCCGGAATATCGCCCGCCACTGGCCTTCAACTGGCTGGCCGGCCTGGTGAAGGAGGGAGTCCTCAAGAAGGGCCAAACCCGCCGCATGCTGGCGCTAGGGATGGCCAATGACCAGGCCAAGGTCGAGTTCTTCCGCGCCGAGCGCTGGCCGCTGCCGCTGGCCTACTTGCAGGATGAGCCGTTAGTAGAGAACCTGCGGACGGCGCTGGAGATGGCCGAGGCCGTCTCGAATCAACTATGGGGCGCGGCGCGCACCCTGGCCACGCTCTTTGTCTGCCCGGAGGCCGACCAGGAAGGGGCGCACCAGCGGGCACGTGAGGACCTGGACAGAGTGATGGGTCAGTGGGACATCAAGCGCCGCTACTGGGCGCAGTTGGAACCACCGTTCCGCCTGATGCTGGAAACGCTGCCCGCCGACCGCGACAGCGCGTTGGCCGAATGGCAAAAGACGCTGCGGCGTGCCGCCTGGCGCGCGTTCGACGGCATCGCCGAGAACCTGGCCGCGAACCCGCGCACGCTCAAGGCCGCCGTCCGCGCCCGCGAGCAACTCGCGGCAGGGTTGGGGAAGGCGTTGCCGGAAACGTAATCGCAAGCCTCTGGCTTGCAACAGGTTTACACCAAGGAGGTTCGTATGCCTGAAAAACATCCGTTCATTACCTATCTGGAAGGCCTGCGCGAGCACGACGACCGCGGCGCGCTGGCCGCCCTGCGGCGTGGCCTGGGCCAACCCCCCGGCAGCGCCGTGGAGATGTACCGTTACGTCGTCCCGTGGGTCCCCGACCGGGCGTCGCGCCAGGAGGAACGGGCCTACTACCTGGTGGCCGCGCTCTTCGCCTATCACCCCGACCCCGGCGGGTGGGGCAACCTGGGCGCAGCGTTCCGCCGGACGCTCGACCCGCAGGGCGACAACACCGCCATCGAACGGCGCTTCACGGCGCTGCTGGCGGCCCACTCCGACGACCTGCCGGTCTACCTGCGCCAGGCGGTCGGCTTTCTCAAGTCCAAAGAGGTGCCCATCAACTGGCAGCAACTCTTGAGTGACCTGAAGTACTGGGACCATCCCGAAGGCCACGTTCAACGGAACTGGGCGCGCGCCTTCTGGGGCCGCGCACCACAAGAGACCCCTGCGGAAGAGACTATTCCCACCAATCACGAATGACCAATCACTAAACCTATAGGAGGCCAAAATGTTTATCGAACTGCATCTCATCCAAAACTTTGCGCCGGCGAATCTGAACCGCGACGACACCGGCAACCCCAAGGACTGCGAGTTCGGCGGCGTGCGCCGCGCCCGCATCTCCTCGCAGTGCATCAAGCGCGCGATCCGTGAGCACTCTCTCTTTTGCCAGACAACGGCTGTCGAAAAGGGCACTCGCACACGTTGGCTGGCCCATACAGTATCAAAGAAACTCGAAGAATCTGGAAAGCCCAAAGAATTGGCAGACAAAGTAGCCATCGCGTTTGCCACAACGTTCTTGGGTGATATGGATAAGAAAGAGCCTCAACGCTCGAATGTGTTGGTATATCTAGACGCGGATGAAATCCAGATGATCGTAGACGGCCTGCTTGAAGACTGGGAGGCGACAGTAGCGGGTGATGCCATTTCCAACGTCGTCAAGAAGGTGCTCAGAAACCTTGGCGAATTCACCAGTGCTCCTGACATCGCCCTGTTTGGTCGAATGTTGGCCAGAAAGCCCACCACCCTTAAACTTGACGCCGCCTGCCAAGTGGCGCATGCCATCTCGACTCACCGCGTCACGATGGAGATGGACTTTTATACCGCCGTGGACGACCTCCAGCCCGAGGATACCGCTGGCGCAGGAATGATGGGCTTCACCGCCTACGATAGCGCCTGCTTCTACCGCTACGCCCGCGTGGACTGGGAACAGTTGGTCAAGAACCTGGACGGCGACGCGGACCTCGCCCGCCGCACCGTGGAGGGGTTCCTGCGCGCCGCCGTGGCCGCGATTCCCACCGGCAAGCAGAACGCCTTCGCCGCGCAGAACCCGCCGAGTTTCCTGCTCGCCGTGGTCAAGCCGCAGGGGATGGCCTGGTCGCTCGCCAATGCCTTCGAGCGGCCTGTGCGCCCGAGCAACGACGGGTTGGTTGTGCCGTCCGTCGCCGCACTGGATAATTACTGGGGCCGTCTGGTCGCCGTGTATGGGTTGGAAGCGGGCTCAAAAGTCACGGCGCTGGCGTTGGAAGATGGCCTGCCGCTGCAGCATCTCAAGGACTATCGTGTGCCCGACCTGGAGACCTGGATCAACGCGACGGTGGAGGCTCTGCCTGCCGGGGAGGCGTGAGATGCACACGCTCTTACTGCGCTTATCCGGCCCGCTGCAAGCCTGGGGTGTCCAAAGCCGCTTCAGCATCCGCGATACAGGACTGGAGCCGTCCAAGAGTGGCGTCATCGGCCTACTCTGCGCCGCACTGGGCCGCCCACGCTCGGCGCCACTGGATGATCTCGCCGCACTGCGAATGGGTGTCCGCGTGGACCAGGAGGGCCATCTGACCTATGACTTCCACACGGCGCAAGACGTGCTCAAGGCCGGTGGTGGGATCAAGGATACCGAGCCGTCGCGCCGCTATTACCTCGCCGACGCGCGTTTCCTGGTGGGCCTGACGGGAGAGGATCAGACGCTGCTCCAATCGCTCCACGCCGCCCTGCGTGCTCCTGTCTGGCCGCTCTACCTGGGCCGCAAATCCTTCGTCCCTGGCGAACCGGTGTGGCTCGAAGATGGTCTGAGAGAAGGCGTGGCTCTGCTGGATGCGCTCAGAACCTACCCCTGGTTGGGCAGCGATCCCAGACGTCGGCCCGATCGTCTGCGTCTGGTCTGGGAAGATGAAGCCGGATCTGAGGTTCGCTTTGACCAACCCTTATCTTTTGCTGATCGGCGCTTTGCGCCGCGCCGCGTGACGACGATATTCGTAGACACCCAAGACCTGCCAGGTCTGGACCGAGGAGGTGATCCATGTACCTCTCCCGCCTGATTCTCAACCCAACCAACCGCCGCGTCCAGCGTGAACTCGCCAATCCCTACGAGTTGCACCGCAGCCTGATGCGCGCTTTCCCCGACGACCTCAAGGAAGATCAGGAGCGTGTCCTCTTCAGGCTGGACGTCGTCCGCACCGGCGACCTGATGTTGCTCGTCCAGTCGTGGAACCCGCCCGATTGGGACTGGTTGGCCGATCCGGGTGCGCGCGGTTATCTGCTCTACCCGCCGGAGACCAAGCCGTTCGACCTGAATCTGTCCGCCGGCCAGACGCTCGCCTTCCGCCTGCGCGCCAACCCCACCGTCAAGCGCAAGTTCGAAAACGGCGATCACAAACGGGTAGGGCTTTACCGCGAGGAGGAGCAACTCGAGTGGCTCAGACGCAAGGGCGAGCAAGGCGGCTTCCGCGTTCTCTCCGCCCGCGCCAGCCGCGAGACGATGGTACGCGGCGTCATCCACCGCGACCGAGAGTCGCACAACCTGAACCTGCTTGCCGTCCAGTTCGACGGCCTCTTGCAAGTGACCGATCCTGTGCGCCTGCGCGAAACCGTGCGCCAGGGGATTGGAAGCGGCAAGGGACTGGGCTTCGGCCTGCTCTCGCTGGCCCGTCCGCTGGCCTGATTGGTGTAGGTGTGGGGATAGGCTTTCGGCCCATCCCCATAGATAGGGTGGGGTGGGATCGCGACCTGCCCCAGGCACATCCAGTGCAAGCCCGGGTTTGCACGTTAACAACCCAATACGGAGAACACATATGCGAGACCTGCACGAACTGCCCAAACTGCGCGACAGCCTGTCCTATCTCTACGTCGAGCACTGCCGAATCGAGCAGAAGGACAGCGCCGTCGAATTGATTGATGCCAGGGGATGCACGATGGTGCCGGCGGCGGCCCTCACTGTGCTCATGCTGGGGCCGGGTACGTCCATTACCCACGCCGCCGTCAAGGCCCTGGCCGACAACGGCTGCGCCATCGTCTGGACCGGCGAGGATGGCACGCGCTGCTACGCCCAGGGGATGGGCGAGACCCGCCGCGCCTATCATCTGCTCAAACAGGCCGAACTGTCCAGCGATCCGCAGAAGCGATTGCAGGTCGTGTGGCGCATGTACCAGCGTCGGTTCGGAGACCAGCCGCTGCCGCCGGGGCTGACCTTGGAGCAGGTGCGTGGCATGGAGGGAGCGCGCGTGCGTCAGGCCTACGCCGAGGCCAGCAAACGATATGGCGTTCCCTGGTACGGACGGCGCTACGACCGCCGCAACTGGAACGAGGGCGATGCGGTCAACCGGGCACTCTCGGCGGCCAACGCGCTGCTCAACGGGCTGTGCCACGCTGCCATTGTCTCCGGCGGCTATTCGCCGGCGCTCGGCTTCATCCACACCGGCCTGCAGACCTCTTTCGTCTACGACATCGCCGACCTATACAAGACCGAGGTGACCATCCCGCTGGCCTTTCGCATCGCTGCCGAGTCGCGGGAGAACCTGCACGCGCGCGTCCGCCTGGCCTGCCGCGAGGCGTTCCGCGAGGCGCGTCTGCTCCAACGCATCCTGCCCGACATTGATACCTTGCTCGGCATCACGCCCGAGGTGCTGGCGGCGGGCCAGGAGGCTGACGAGGACCCAGGCCGGCCCGAGCCGCTCTGGGCACCTCCGGACACGGCGGGGGCAACAGGCAGCGCTTCCGTCTCCCAAGATGTCCGGGTCAAAGTCACACCGCATGCAGAGAGGGCCCGCGAGGAGCGCCGCCGGCGTGCCCAAGAGGGCCTGCGCAATGGCTGGAAGGTACAGCGTTGCGCGTCTGATGAGTGGAAGGTCATCACCCGTGCCGGGACTGCGGGCTACACCGTCCGTAGGGCAGGGGCGGCCTGGCAGTGCAACTGTCCCGATTTTGCCCGGAATGGGCTGGGGATATGCAAGCATACGTTTGCGGTCGAACTGGCCCAGGAAATGGAATCGGTGTGAGGTGTGACAATGGTCGTGATGATACTGGAAAGAGTGCCGGCCGGCGTGCGGGGCGAACTGACCCGGTGGCTGATTGAGCCATACCCTGGCGTCTTTGTCGGGCATGTCAATGCCATGGTGCGCGATCGGCTGTGGGACAAGATGTGCCAGGCCAAGCGCACCGGCGGGGTGGTGCAGATATGGACCACCAATAACGAACAGCATTTCGAGATCCGTATGGCTGGCGAGACCAGGCGGGATGTGGTCAATTTTGATGGGCTGCAACTGATCCGCGTGCCGTTGGTCTCGCCGGCCTCGGGCGGCGAGGCTCAGGGGGGCCGGGCATCTGATCGGCGGGGGGCATCCGCCGCTTGAACTGCCGATTCGCTACCCCCATATATGGGGTTTTTCCGGGAACTGACCGGAGTATACAGGGTTTTCCCCACGCGGGTGGGGGTGAACCGGGAGTGCAGAAAGCGGCGTCCGCCGCGATGAAGTTTTCC
>FWPU01005132.1_pt1 | contig 14586 bp, 10 predicted proteins | sample 2228361 | NCBI WGS metagenome assembly FWPU01 (sample SAMEA103939777, study PRJEB20133) | metagenome
GTAAAGTTCGCGACAGTCTCCCGTTCGAGATGCTCTCAATGGCTGTCCGCCCTTGAACCCCCGCGACGCAGTGTATAGGCCGTGGAGAGGGGTGCAGGGGTGAGGGGAAAATACTGCGCAAAAGTTCATAACAGCCTCTAGCGGCGGTGAGGTAAAGTTTTAGGACAGTCTCCTGTTCGAGATGCTCTCAATGGCTGTCCGCCCCTTTACCCGCAGCGGAGAAAGAGCCGGGAGATGAGTGCCATCGAGCGAAGCAAGGCCGCTGACAATCTTTGCACGCACCCCACAGCAATTTACCGTTGACCGCCGCAGCAGGTGATGGTATATTTCTAGCTGCTTGGCCCCGTAGCTCAATATGGCAGAGCAGTTGACTCTTAATCAATTGGTTGCAGGTTCGAGTCCTGCCGGGGTCATCGGCCAGCGCTCACCACACGGTGAGCGTTTTTCGTTGCCAGGCGCGATCACCTGGGCCGTGCCCCCCATTTTCGCCGCAGGCTCCCCTGCGCTATGATTGGGGAGGTTACCTGCGCAGGCACAGCCAAGGAGCGCGCTTTTCATGTTCAGCAAGGCGCTTTCGTGGATGCACATGGCGAAGTCCATGGGCCTATCCCCTTTGTGGAATGCCATCCGCTACCATGCGGCGCTGGAGAGCGCTCAGCGCCGCTACCGCCGCCCTCGCCCCAGCGGTTCCTTTCAGACGCCCGGCCCCATTCGCCGGATTGAACCCCGCCCCAACGGTGTCATTCTGCGCGCTGAGCGCGCCGCCATCGAGTTGACCGCTCTGGGCGATGAGATCGTGCGCGTGCGACTCAGCCCTTCGGGCGAGTTCGCGCCGCTGTTCTCCTATGCGGTGATTGGCGGAGGCGATCCTCCGCGTACGCTGCACGTCTCCGAGCAAGCGCAGATGGTGTTGCTGGAGACCGAGCGGCTGTTGTGTCAGGTGGAGCGCGAAACCTGCCGCTTGATCCTGCTGACCCCGCACGGACACCTGCTCACCGAGGACGCAGAGGGGCTGGCCTGGCGCGGGTCGGAAGTGCGCTGGTCGCGCAGATTACCGCCGGACGAGTCCTGTCATGGCCTGGGCGAGCGAGCCAGCAGTCTGAATCTGCGCGGCAAGCGGCTGGCGCTGTGGAACACCGACCCCGGCCCCGCCTATCCCCGCGATGCCGACCCCCTGTACACCAGCATCCCCTTCTACGTGGGCGTGCGCGGGGAACTGGCCTTCGGCGTGTTGTGGGACAATCCGGCCCGCGGCCTGGTCGATCTGGGCGCGAGCGGTGCGGAGACGATGACCTTCAGCGCCGAAGAGGGCGAACTATGCCTCTACCTGCTGGCCGGGCCGACGGTGCCGGACGTGATGCGTCAGTACACGGCGCTGGTGGGGCAGATGCCACTTCCACCGCTGTGGGCGCTGGGCTTTCATCAGTCGCGCTGGAGCTACAAAACAGCCGCGGAGTTTCAGCGCCTGGCGGGCGAATTCCGGTCACGGCGGCTGCCCTGCGATGTGCTCTACTTCGACATTGACTACATGGACGGCTTCCGCGTCTTCACCTGGAATCGCCAGACATTTCCCGATCTGCCGGGGTTGGTGGACGACCTGGCGGCACAGGGTTTCAAGAGTGTGGCCATCCTCGACCCAGGCGTCAAGGTGGACGAAGCTTATCCGGTCTATCAGAGCGGCCTGCGCGAAGGCGTGTTCCTCAAACTGCCCGACGGCAAACCGGTCACTGCGCCCGTCTGGCCAGGGATGTGCCACTTCCCGGACTTCACACGCCCGGCGGTGCGCTCGTGGTGGGCAGAAAAGGTGCGCGACCTGCTGGCTTCGATTCGCTTCGCCGGCCTGTGGAACGACATGAACGAACCCACCGCCATCAGTTATCGGATGGGCACGACTCTGCCCAACGCGACCCATCACGACTGGGAAGGCATGGGGCGTTCGCATGTGGGTGGCGGGCACAACGTCTACGGGATGCTGATGGCGCGCGCCACCCGCGAGGGCATGGCGCAGGCTCGACCGGATGCGCGCCCCTTCGTGATGACTCGCGCGGCCTACGCCGGTGCGCAGCGCTACACATCCTCCTGGACGGGCGATAACGCCTCCACCTGGGATCATCTGCGGCTGAGCATCAGCATGGTGCTCAACTGCGGGCTGTCTGGCATGGCCTTCACCGGGCCGGACGTGGGCGGCTTTGCGGGCGTGCCGGATGGCGAACTATTCGCCCGGTGGATGCAGGCCGCCAGCCTGTTGCCCTATTTCCGGGTGCATACCATGGCAGGCACGCCTCCTCAGGAACCGTGGAGCTATGGCGAGCGCGTCGAAACAGTTTGCCGCCAGGCCCTGGAATGGCGCTACCGCTTGCTGCCCTATCTCTATTCGGTGACGGCAGAGTGCGCCCAGAGGGGTATGCCCATCGTCCGCCCGCTCTTCCTGGCCGACCCCGCCGACTCCCGCCTGCACGGGATTGACGACACTTTTCTGGTCGGCGAGGCACTGCTGGTGGCTCCCGTGCTTGAAGCCGGCGCGACGGCGCGCCCGGTCGTTTTGCCGCGTGGGACATGGTACGAACTGGACACCGGTCAGGCGGTTGAAGGTGGCACGACGGTCACAGCAATCGCCCCACTGGAACGGCTGCCGGTCTATGTGCGCGCCGGTGCGGTGATCCCTCTGTGGCCGGTGATGCAGTACGTCGGCGAGCGCCCCGTCGAGGAATTGTCGCTGCGCGTGTACGTGGGCGACGGCGAAAGCGCCCTCTACGAAGACGCGGGCGAGGGACTGGCCTATCAGCAGGGCGACTATCGCTGGTCCTATTTCACAGTGCGGTTGCTGGGCACAGGCACCCTGGTGATCGAATGGCGACGGGCCGGCTCGTACGAGCCGCCCTACCGTCAGGTGCGCGTGGAAGTGATCGGACTGGCCGAAGAGCCGCAGGCCGTGCTGGTGGACGGCCAGGGTGCGCCGGTGTGGTACTACGAAAACGGCGCAGTCGAACTGGTCGCGCCGCCCTTCAGCGAAGCCCGGCTGGTCGCGCGGGCCGAGTCCCACCGCGAAGAGACCCTGCCCCACCGTCCCGATCGCTAGAGGCTGTTATGAATCCCTGCGCCGTATCTTCCTCACCCCCAGCTTCGCTGCGCTCGGCAGCGAAGCGCGCCAGCGCCAGGCAAGGGTGAGGCAAAATTAAGGGTTGGAGATGCTCGCAATGGCTGTCCGCCCTTGAAGTTCGCATGGCGCGCCGGGGGGTGCAGTTTTCGAACAGCCTTATTCGCGACCGGAGGTCTCAGCGCGAATCCGCTCCAGCAGCGCCGCCAATTCGGGTGGAGACGGATTCCACTGGTAGCGGCTCATATCCAGCATATCGCGCTCGTCGAAAATCACGCCTTCGGCTTCCAGCCGCAGGCGCTGTTCCAGCGCTGCCTCCGGCGACCCCTTGATGCTAATGCGCCCCTGCGCGTTGAGCACGCGATGCCAGGGCACGGGCGGTTCGTTGCGCGTGCGTTTGAGCGCACTGAGCGCCCAGCCGACTTCGCGCGCTCCATGCGGAACCCCCAGCATTTCGGCCACGCGCCCATAGCTGAGCACTTTGCCGGGCGGAATGCAGCGCACCAGCGCGTACACCTGCGCGTTGAATGAAGGAGACGGTTGCATGGCTGCTGTTCTCATCGTAAACGGCGGGCGAAAAGTTGCATTGTTCGGGCCGAGACTTGCCTGTGCAAGCCCACAGCCTGATTGTACGCCATAAACGCATTCTCAGCGTTGGGCAACGTCACTCGTGTTTCTCCGTCTCATCGCCGCCAGCACGCGCGGCATGAGGCGCTCGTAGAGCGCATACAGCGCGCGCGAGGGCGCATAGTCCCACGCGCCGATATGCCGCACCACCGTCCCCCCGAAACCGTCCTTGAAGCGGTACACGCCCCACATCGGCGCATCGGGGCGGAACTCGTCCGGCGCGCCCCAGAAGTCGTAGGTTGAGTAACCGTGCGCCCGCGCCCAGCGGATCGCCTCCCATTGCAGCAGGTAGGTGGGCATCCGCTCGCGTTCCTCGTTGCTGCTCATGCCGTAGAAGTACCACGCCTTGGGGCCGAAGTGAAACAGCACCAGTCCGGCCAGCGCCCGGCCTTCCCATTCGGCCAGGAACGCCACCGCCAGCCCTGCCGCGATGAAGCGCGACCACGCCGCGCGGTAATAGTCCGGCAGGCGAATGAGGAAGCCCTGCCGCTCGCCGGTGACGCGGTAGAGCGCGTAGAGCGTCTCGAAGTCGCCGGGCGATTCGGCGGGGCGCACGGTCACGCCGTGCTTGGTCGCCAGGCGAATCTTGCGCCGCGTGCTCTGATTCATGCCCGCCAGCAGCGCTTCTTCGCTCTGCGTCAGGTCGAGCGTCAGCGTGTTGCGGAACTGCACCTGCGACGCGCTGAAATGCCAGCCGCGCGCCCGCAGAGTCGCCAACACCGCCTGCCCCGCCGGATCGTCGTGCGGGGGGCGGTCGGGGTCAATGCCGCCGGGAATACCCGTCCCCGCGACCACATCCGGATCGATCTTCAGCCAGATGGCGCGGCGTTGGCGGGCGAGCGTCTCCAGATGGGCCAGCACGTCGCGCACCAGCGCCGTATCGCGCCAGTTCAGCGCCGGGCCTTTGGGCACGTACATCACGCGCAGCGGGCCGACGCGCCGGGTCAGCACGGAGGCGGCGGCGACTGTCGCGCCGGACTCGTCGCGGAAGGCCAGCCGCTCCGGCGACCAGCCAATTTCGTCGCGCTTGAACTCGCCCCAATCCCACGTTTGCAGAACATGCGCGGCGGGCAGAGGGCGCAACAGCGCGTGCCAGGTCTCGCGGTCGGCGATGGGGGTGACAGTCAGCATGGGGGCTACTCCGCGCGGCGCAGCAGGCGCACCGCCAGCCGGTAGAGGGTGTACAGCGCAGGGCTATAGACGCGATCCCAGGCCCCTGCGCCCCGCACGACCCGCCCGCCCCAGCCGCGCTTGAAACGGTAGACGCCCCACAGTCCGTCGGAGCGCGACTCGAACTGCGCTTCCAGGTCGTCCGGCTCGGCGTCGGGCACGCCGTAGAGATCGTACCAGCGCGCGCCGCCCGCCTTCGCCCAGCGGATGCCTTCCCACTGCACGCCATAGGAGGCCATGCGTTGCCGCTCGCGGTCGGACGACGCGCCGTAGAAGTACCACGCCCACTGGCCCAGCCGGAAGACCATCACACCGGCCAGGTCTTGCCCGGCGTAGCTGCCCAGGATCAGGGCGGCGCGCCCCGCCGGCGCGAACAGATCGTAGGCGCGCTGATAGTAATCGGGCGCGTGCACGCCGAATTCGTCGCGCGCGCCCGTCTCGGCCAGCAGCGCGTTGAAGCGCGGCACATCGTCGCGCGTGCCGTAGCGGATGGCAACCTCGAACTTCGCGCTCTTGCGGATGTTGCGGCGCGTGCCCTGGTTCATGCGAGCCAGGATTGTCTCTTCGTCGCCGCTCAGGTCGAGCACGATAGTGCGCGGCGGCTGCACCGTCTGCGGGCTGCGGCGCAAACCGAAGCGAGCGAAATCCACGCCGCCTAGCCCCAGCCCCGGCTCGATCTTCAGCAGGATCGCCCCATGCCGCCGGGCCTCGCTGTCCAGCGCCTGCAGCAGCGCGTGCACCTGCGCCACGTCCGCCCAGTCTACCAACGGGCCACAAGGCACATAGGCGAGCGTCCCCAGGCGCAGCGGGAGGGGGCGCAACAGCATCTGCGCGCCCGCGACGAGCGCGCCGCCGTCGTCAGCCAGAGCCACGCGGACGGGTTCCCACCCAAAAGCAGTCTTCAGCGCGCCCCAATCACTCAGTTGCAGGATATGGGCGCGCGGATGCGCCGCGACGAAGTCGTCCCAGGTGACGGGGTCAGGCGTGAGCGGGTGCAGGGTCATCGGCTCTCCGGTGAGGGTACGGTCGGCGCTGCGGGGGATCGGACGCGGAGATGTCATCCCCTCTCCGCGTCCTCCGATCCTGACGGTTTAGCGATTTGTCCGGCTCATTCGGCGGCAGTAGATTCCGGCTCGCGGACGCCTGTTCGCAGCGGCACGTAATCGCTCTCCAGGCGGCGGAAGTCAATAGCGCCGTCCTCGTTGACGTAGATTTCCACCAGATCGCCCTGCACGAACTCACCCTTCAGCAGACGGATGCTCAGCGGGCTTTCGACGTAACGTTGCAGGGCGCGGCGCAGCGGGCGCGCGCCGAATTGCGGGTCGAAGCCGATCTCGGCCAGTTTGCGGCGCGCTTCGTCGGTCAGCGTGACGTACAGGCCCTGCTCCTCCAGCCGCCCGGCGATGTCGCGCATCTGCAGGTCTACGATCTTCTCTACATCCTCGCGCGAAAGCGGCTCGAAGATGATGATCTCGTCAATGCGGTTGAGGAATTCGGGCCGGAATGTCTTGCGCAGGGCCTCTTCGATCTTCTTGTGATCGGCCACCAGCGTCGGGTCGCCGCTGGGGACAAAGCCCAGCGCCCCACCCTGCCGCGTGTATTCCGTGCCCAGGTTGCTGGTCATGATGATCACGGCGTTACGAAAGTCCACGGTGCGGCCCTGGCCGTCGGTCATGCGCCCGTCTTCGAGAATCTGCATCAGCGCGTTCCACACTTCCGGATGCGCCTTTTCGATTTCGTCGAAGAGGATGACTCGGTACGGGCGACGGCGCACGGCCTCGGTCAGTTGCCCGCCCTGCTCGTAGCCCACATAGCCCGGCGGCGCGCCAAAGAGACGGCTCACCGTGTGCTGCTCGCGGTACTCGCTCATGTCAATGCGCAGCAGCGCATCTTCGTCGTCGAAGAGGAATTCGGCCAGCGCTTTGGCCAGCTCCGTCTTGCCGACGCCGCTGCTGCCCAGGAAGATGAACGAGCCGATCGGGCGGCGCGGGTCTTTGAGACCGCTACGCGCGCGGCGAATCGCATCGGACAGGGCAGCGACAGCCGCTTCCTGGCCGATGATGCGCTTATGCAGTTCCTCCTCCATGCGCAGCAGCTTTTCTGCCTCGGTCTCCATCATCTGGCTGACGGGGATGCCCGTCCATTGCGCCACGACTTCGGCGATGTCGTCAGCATCCACCACTTCGTCAAGGGTATGCTCGCGCTGCCAGCGCTCGACTTCCTGCTCGTACTCCTGCTGGAGTTGCAGGCGCTGCGCCTTGATCATCATGGCCCGCTCGTACTCGGTGTTCAGGCTGGCTTCTTCTTCTTCGGCGGCCAGACGTTCCAGGCGCTTCTTCATCTCTTTGAGTTCTTCGGGCATGGAATAAAGCGCCACGCGCAGCTTGGACGCGGCCTCGTCCATCAGGTCAATGGCCTTGTCCGGCAGCTTGCGCTCGGTAACGTAGCGATGGCTCAGCCGCGCGGCGGCCACCAGCGCCTCGTCGGAGTAGGTCACTTTGTGGTGTGCCTCGTAGCGGTCGCGCAGGCCGCGTAGCATCTCGATCGTCTCCTCGACCGACGGCTCCTCGACGAAGACCGGCGCGAAGCGACGATCCAGGGCCGAGTCGCGCTCGATGTACTGGCGATACTCGTCGAGCGTGGTTGCGCCGATGCAGTTGAGTTCGCCGCGCGCCAGGGCCGGTTTCATCATGTTGCTGGCATCCAACGCGCCGGTCGCCGCGCCCGCACCGACGACCTGATGCAACTCGTCAATGAAGAGGATGATCTCGCCCTCGGAGCGCTGAATATCCTCGATGGCGGCCTTCAGGCGCTCTTCGAACTCGCCACGGAAGCGCGTGCCGGCGATCATCGCGCCCAGGTCCAGGCTGATCACCCGCTTACCCGCCAGAATCTCCGGCACGTCGCCGCTGGCGATCTTCTGCGCCAGCCCCTCGACGATGGCCGTCTTGCCCACGCCCGCCTCGCCGATCAGCACCGGGTTGTTCTTGGTGCGGCGGCTGAGAATCTGGATCACGCGCAGAATCTCTTCGTCGCGCCCGATCACAGGATCGAGCTTGCCTTCGGCGGCCAGGCGCGTCAGGTCGCGGCCATACTTTTCCAGGGTCATGTAGCGATTTTCGGCCTGTGGATCGGTCACACGCTGACCGGCGCGAATCTCTTTGATCACATCATAGACGCGCTCTTTGGTGACGCCCGCCTCGGCCAGGATGCGCGCTACGGCGGTGCGCCGCTCGCTGAGGATGGCCAGGAAGAGGTGCTCGGTGCTGATATAGTCGTCCTTCAGGCGGTTGGCTTCTTCGTTGGCCAGGTCTACCACGCGCTTGACGCGCGGCGTGATGAACACCTGTCCGGTGCCGCCGCCGTAGATGGCCGCTTTGGGACTGGCCCGCAGCACGCGATCCAGCTCGTCGCGGATCCTGTCTTGATCCACACTCATCTTCTTGAGCACCTGCGGGATCACGCCGTCGGGCTGTTCCAGCAGGGCCAGCAGCATGTGTTCGGTATCTACCTGATTGTGTCCGTAGCGCTGCAAGATTTCATAGGCGCGGACTGCTGCGTCTTGCGCACGCTCGGTGAAACGGTCGAAGCGCATCATAGGCTTGTGACTTCCTTGCTCGATCGGTTTGTCGTCAGTGATCCAGCCGTTTGGGCAGGCCGGTTTGCGCTGAGAGAATGCCAAAGCTGGCAGGCGGTGCGCCTTGTCTGACAAGCAGCGCATGCTGGAGAGGGGCCTTTCGTTACCCGGCTCCAGGAGCGCCCAGCCGGTCTGCCCCCTACTATTGAGTCTACACCGAAAGGCGTTCGCAGGCTATCAGAAACACATAGGAGACAGGAGGATCGCATCAAGCGCGCCGCCGTTTCACCTCATCTCCCCTCGCTCCAGGAGGTACAGCGACAACGGTAAAGTGTTGCGACCGTATACCATATGGCACAAAAGCACATAGGCTGTTTGGGCAGATTGCGGTAGGATGGGGCGGGTTCGTTCTCCAGGCGGCGAGGCGCTCGCCAGAGCAGCTCTCGTTGCCTGGCACATGTGGGGATGACGCAACTATGACTTTGTCTTTCAATCTGGATGATCTCGACCGTTTTGCCGCGCTCGACCGTGAGCACATGCTTGGCCATATAGATGCCTTCCCAGATCAGCTAGAGGCAGCCTGGCGTGCCGCGCAGACTCTGCCTCTGCCCGACACGCACTGCCATTCGCGGCAGATCGTGCTGGCGGGCATGGGCGGCTCGGCGATCGGCGGCGATCTGCTCGCCGCGTTAATCGGCCCTGTCTCCGCCGTGCCGCTGACCGTGCTGCGTGGCTACGATCTGCCCGCCTGGGTACAGGGACCAGAGACACTGGTCATCGCCAGCAGCTTTTCCGGCAACACCGAGGAGACGCTGGCCGCTGCCGATCAGGCGTTGGGGCGCGGGGTGCGCTTGCTGGCGGTGACCACCGGCGGGCAGTTGGCGGCGCACGCCGAAGCGCACGGCTATCCGCTGTGGCGCATCGCTTACGAGAGTCAGCCACGGGCAGCGCTTGGCTGGAGTTTCGGCCTGTTGCTGGGACTGGCGGCGCGGCTGGAACTGGTGCGCGGACTGGAAACCGGCCTGAGCGAAACCATCGGCCTGCTGCGCCAATACACGCCCATCTATACAGCGGCTTCCCCTGCCCCGCAGAATCCGGCCAAGCGCGGCGCAGGGCAGTTGATCGGGCGGCTGCCGGTATTCTTCGGCGGCGGGCTGTTCGAGCCGGTCGCGCGGCGCTGGAAGTGTCAGATCAACGAGAACGCCAAAGCCTGGGCGCAATATGAAGGTATGCCCGAAGCCAATCACAACACGGTCGCGGGCATCGGTTTTCCGGCGGAGCACGCCCTCAATGTGGCGGCAGTGTTCATCACCTCGTCCCAGTACGATCATCCGCGCGTGACGCTACGCCACGAATTGACTTTTCAGCTTTGTCTGCAGAACGGCATCATGGCCGACTTCTTCCGCCCGGCGGGGCACAGCGCCCTGGCGCAGATGTGTCATGCCATTCAGTATGGCGACTACGTCAGCTATTACCTGGCCATGGCCTACGGGGCCGACCCTACTGAGATTGCGCCCATCATGGAATTGAAAGAGCAACTCGCCGCACGAGGGTGAAACAGAGTGACAGGTTCAGAGTCATGAGTCGGGAGCGGTGAGAAAGCGGCCCTGAGCTGTCGCCCTCACCCTCCCAAGACTCCCAGCCCACACTACAAGGAGGAAACATGTCGCCCAGAAATGACCATCACGTCCGACTGTTCATCCCCGGCCCAGTCGAAGTCCGCCCGGAGATTCTCGACGCTCAGGCGGAGTGGATGATCGGTCACCGGTCGAGCGAATTCGCCGCGCTCTACGCACGCATGCAGCCCAAGCTGCAACAGACTTTCTACACTCAGCATCCCGTCTATCTCTATACCTCGTCAGGCACAGGCGTGTGGGAGTCGGCGTCGCGGTGCGCCGTGCGCGACGAAGCGCGCATCCTGCACCTGACCTGCGGGGCGTTCAGCGAACGGTGGGCCGAAGTCAGCGAGTTGAACGGCAAACAGGTAGACGTGATCGCCGTGGAATGGGGACAGGCGGTCAAGCCGGAACAACTGGCCAATGCGCTGCGACGCACTGCCTACGACGCCGTCGCCTGCGTGATGAACGAGACCAGCACCGGCGTGCGCAACCCCGTCGAGCAATACGCCGAGGTGCTCAAGGACTACCCAGAAACGCTCTTCCTGGTAGATGTGGTCAGCATCTATGCCGGGGCCAGGGTCGATGTGGACGGCTGGGGCATTGATGTATGCCTGACCAGCACACAGAAGGCGTTCGCCCTGCCGCCGGGCATGGCTTTCGCAGCAGTTTCGCCGGCGGTGCTCGAACGCGCGCGGCAGGTCAAGAACCGTGGCTACTATTTCGATGTGCTGGAGATCGATAAGCATCACCAGAAAAACAATACCCCGGCTACGCCGCCCATCTCGCTGATGTACGCCGCCGACCGTCAACTGGACGACATCCTGGCCGAAGGGTTGGAAGCGCGCTTCGCCCGGCACGAGCGCATGGCGCAGATGACGCGCCAGTGGGTGGAGCGCGCGGGCCTGGCCCTGTTCTCCGAGGAAGGGTATCACTCGCCCACGGTGACGACGGTGGCCAACACGCGCGATATTGACATCTCCGCGCTCAATGCCTTTCTGCGCGAACGGGGGATGGTCATTTCCAACGGCTACGGCAAACTGAAGGGCAAGACGTTCCGCATCGCGCACATGGGCGACACACAGCCGGAAGACATGGAAGCGCTGTTCGCCGCCATGGACGAATTCCTGGCGAAGGTGGGGTGAACCATGCGTTACCTGGTGCTTGTGCCCGACAACCTCAACCGTGACGGCCTGGACGTGTTGCGCGCCGTCGAGCAGTTCGAGGTCTACGCGCCCGGCAAGATGACGCGCGAAGAGACGCTGGCACGCATCCCGGACGCTCATGCGCTGATCGTGCGCAGCGATACGCGCGTGGATGCCGCCCTGCTGGAGCGCGCCGCCAACCTCAAAGTGGTGGTGCGGGCGGGGGTGGGCGTGGACAATATAGACCTGGCCGCCTGCACCGAGCGCAAGATCGTGGTCATGAACACGCCGGAGGCCAACACCATCTCCACTGCCGAGCACACCATCGGTCTGATGCTGGCACTGGCCCGCCATATCCCTCAGGCGGATCGCTCCTTGCGCGAGGGGCGCTGGGAACGTAACAAATTCGTGGGGATGCAGCTTTCCGGCAAGACTCTGGGCATCATTGGCTTCGGGCGGGTAGGGCACGCGGTCGCCGAACGGGCCAAGGCGCTGGGCATGGCGGTGCTGGCCTTCGACCCGTTCGTGCCCGAACGGCTGGCCCGCCGCATGGCCATGCTGACCAGCCTGGAACAGGTGCTGGCCGAGGCGGACGTGATCTCACTACATGCCGTGACCACCAACGAGACGCTCGGCCTGATCAACAAGAAAACCATCGCCTACATGAAGGACGGCGTGCTGATCGTCAACACGGCACGCGGCGCGCTGATCAACAGCGCCGACCTGGCCGAGGCGCTGCGCAGCGGCAAAGTGGCGGGCGCGGCGCTCGATGTCTACGAAGTCGAGCCGCCCCCGCCGGATCATCCGCTGATCGGCCTGGACAACGTGATCCACACGCCGCACCTGGGGGCCAGCACCTACGAGGCGCAGGTACAGGTGGGCGTGGAAGCCGCCGAAGCCGTGCGCAAGGCGTTGTTGGAAGGGCGCTACGACAACGTGCGCAACCGTGAGGTGCTCGACGGGGACGAAAACGGCGACTGATCCCTGGAGCCTTTGAATCACGAAGACACCGAGAGCGCGGAGAGAGTGAATGCTCTTTCCGCGCCTTTTGTGTTCGGCGGTGAATTGCCCTGCAGCCAAGACGTGGCCGACCTGTCAATCCGCGAGCGACGCGGCCCGGACGGTCAGGTCGTCAAAGGCAACGCGCACCTCCCCGCTCGCCGTCACTCCGGCGATCAGTCCGATCTGCCCGGCGCGGCGATAGCGGCTGTCTTTGGCCTCGCCCAGGAATTCCCCGTTGGCGTAGAGCGCCAGATAGTCGTCGGCGCACACGGCCCGCAGAGTGTTGAGCGCCTGTCCCTGCCTGATGGCGTCCGACTGATGCCATTCCAGGATGAAGTCCAGACTCTCGCGCGAGAGATCGGCGATGCCATAATGACCGTCGCCGCTGATCAGCAGGGCGTAGCCGCTCCACTGCCCCGCCTCGTCTTGCGCCAGGCGGCACAGCACGCCGTAGAGATTGTCCTTGTCGGCGCTGAGCTGCTCGACGCTCACTTCGACGATCACATCCTGAGGGGCGTCTGCTCCCGCGCCCCAGGTGAAGGAGGCCGTGCGTCCGGCGCGGTGAAACAGTTCATAACGCCCCTCCTGCACCACCAACTGTGAGTCGGGCGTTGCCGCGTCCGGCGGATAGATGCCCTGCTCCCAGGTCTGCGGCGCAGCGAAGGACTCGCTGAGGAGCAGGTCGCCGCTGCGCACGGAACGCGACGGCTCGTCATCTGCGCAGGCAGCGAGCAGCAGGATTAGCAGCAAGAAAGTTCCGGTCAGAAAGCGAGTGCGTCTCATCAAAGGGTCTCGTCCACGTCCAGATTTGCGCCAAGGACTTCGGCGCTCGGTGAAATGATGCGCAAGATTTTATCACGTACTTCGTCCATTGCCGCCTGGACTTCGCCCAGATTGCGGCGGGCATCGTCAATCTGGCGGCGCGCCGTCTCCCACTTGCGGGCTTGCTGAGCCAGCATTTGCTGCAACTGCGCGATCTCGGCGATGGTCTGGCGCACGTTCTCCGCCACGTAAAGCTGACGCAGTCCGCGTGCGATGGTGAGCAGGTAAGGGTAAAAAGTGCTGGGGCTGACCGGAAACACGCGCTGTTCGAAGGCGTAGGTCAACAGGTCTTTTTCGCCGCCGCTGCTGTCGTGTGTCACCAACTCGTAGTAGACGGCCTCGCTGGGGACAAACATCAACGCAAAGTCCAGGGTGCCCTCGGCTGGGACGATGTATTTGGCGGCGATGTCGTCAATGTGCTTGCGCACGTCGCGGGCGAATTGCCGCGCGAGCTGATCGCGCTCGGCCCCGTCCGTCGTGCTCAGCAGACGCTCATAACTGGAGAGAGGGAACTTGGAGTCCACGGCCACACACGCCTTGTCCAGCCGTATCACCGCGTCGGCGCGGGTTCCGTTGGCGAACTGATGCTGCAACACATAGGCAGAGGAGGGCAGCGCGTCGCGCAGCAAGGCTTCCAACAATACCTCGCCCAGCCGTCCGCGTTGTCGGGTGGACTGCAGCAGGTTTTGCAGGCGGGCGATCTCCTCTTTGATGGCCAGGATATGACCAGTCGCCTCGCGCACAATGCCGATCTCGCGGTTGAGCGCCTGATCGATCTGCAACATCTGCTCGGTGCGGCTGCCGACGACTTCCAGCGTGCTGACAAGCGTCTGATCGGTGCGCAGCATCTGCTCGGTGCGGCTGCCCACGACTTCCAGCGTGTTGACCAACGCCTGATCCGTCTGCAACATCTGCTCGGCGTGACTGCCAACAACTTCCAGACGGCTGTGCATCTGCTGATCGGTCTGCAGCATCTGACGGGTGTGCTCGAAGAGCAGAGCAGTAGTCTGCGCCAGCGCCTGCAGACTGGCTTCCGACTGCTGTTGGCGCTGAAGCAGAAACTGCTGGTGCTGAGCCGCGTCGCGCCGCGCGTCGGCCAGACGTGCCAGCAGGAACAGGCTGAAGCCCAGGTTGACGATCGCCAGCGCAGCGACCAGGACCAGCAATCCTGTCATGGTTCTCCCTCCTTTCGTCTGCGGCGCAGCAGTGCGCGGCTCTGATCAGAGACCGTTGGAAAACCTCACCGTCCGGCTTCCTCTCCATGCATGGGGAGTAAGCATTGGGCTAAGTCTCCTCTCCGCGTGTAGAGCGGGGATTTAGGGGTGAGGTAAATCCGCAGAGCAGGACTTCCCAAACCGCCTCTCAGCCAAGTATAGACCAGATTGCAGAAGGGAGCAGGAGCCGCCTGGCCCATTCTGTGATCGAATCTTCTGCGATCATCTTTTCTACATTTTCGTGTTAAGATGAAAATATGGGATCGGGGTGAACATTATCGTATCTCTCCGCATCGGAGTGGGCAGCGAGGCGCGG